>VYLE01000182.1_pt1 | contig 55693 bp, 61 predicted proteins | sample 5114391 | NCBI WGS metagenome assembly VYLE01 (sample SAMN12291771, study PRJNA351875) | freshwater metagenome | isolation source: freshwater lake | place: USA: Michigan, Kent Lake | collected 2013-08-15
TCACCCCCCCTGTCACCATCGCCTCATCGCGCCTATTCTTGATCCCGGATGACACCCTACGACGCCCCACCCGCGCAAGCGACCGCCCCCGGCGCCCTGGTTGGCGAGCAGCCCCTGCTCGACGCCTTCGCGCGCCGGGTCTCCTACCTGCGGGTGTCCGTGACAGACCGTTGCGACCTGCGCTGCGTCTACTGCATGGCCGAGCGGATGGTCTTTCTGCCCAAGGCCGAGGTGCTCAGCCTGGAGGAGCTCGATCGGGTCGCCTCGGTCTTCATTGGTCTGGGTGTGAAGAAGCTGCGCCTGACCGGCGGCGAGCCGCTGGTCCGCAAGGGCTTCATGGAGCTGGTGCGGGCCCTGTCGCGCCATCTGCAAAGCGGCGGAGGGTTGCAGGAACTGACCCTGACGACCAACGGCACCCGCCTGGCCCACCACGCCGCCGAACTGGCCGACCTCGGCGTGCGCCGCATCAACGTCTCGCTCGACACCCTCAAGCCCGACCTCTTCCGCACCCTGACCCGCGGCGGCGATCTGGCCCAGGTGATGGCCGGCCTCGAGGCGGCCCGCGCCGCCGGTATCAGCCTGAAGATCAACACCGTCGCCCTCGCCCGCGACAACGCCGCCGAAATCCCGGCCCTGATCCAGTGGGCCCATGGCGACGGCATGGACCTGACCCTGATCGAGACCATGCCGATGGGCGAGATCGAGGCCGACCGCACCGACCAGTACCTGTCCCTGAAAGCCGTCCGGGAGGAACTGGCCAGCTACTGGACCCTCGAAGACCTGCCGCTGTCGACCGGCGGCCCGGCCCGTTATGTGCGCATCGCCGAGACCGGCGGGCGCCTCGGCCTCATCACGCCGCTCAGCCACAATTTCTGCGAGGCCTGCAACCGCGTCCGCCTGACCTGCACCGGCACCCTGCACACCTGCCTGGGCCAGGACGACGCCACCGACCTGCGGGCCGTGATGCGGGACGGCGGCTCTGACGACGACCTCGCGGCCGCCATCCGCATCGCCATCCTGGGCAAGCCGAAGGGCCACGACTTCCAGATCGGCGGAGCCCCCTCGGTCGCCCGCCACATGTCGACGACGGGCGGCTGATGGCGAAAGTCCTGCTGTTCGGCCGCTTCGCCGACCTCGCCGGCTGGCGCGAGAAGACCCTCGAGGCCGCCACCCTGTCACAGCTCCGCGCCGTGCTGTCGGCTGATCCGCGCCTTGCCGAGGCCCTGACCGGGCCGTCGGTCCAGGTCGCCGTCGACAAGACCCTGGTCCGGGGCGACGCCGCCTTGACCGCGACCTCCGAGGTCGCCTTCCTGCCGCCGATGAGCGGAGGATGAGCGTCACCCTCCAGACCGCGCCCTTCGACCCGGGCCAGTTGCTGACCCGTTTCTCCGAGGGCCGGGACGAGACCGGCGCCATCGCCAGTTTCACCGGCCTGGCCCGCGCCGAACGCGGCCAGACCACGGCCCTGGAGCTGGAGGCCTACGAAGGCTTCACCGACGTCGAGATCACCCGGATCGTCGACGCCGCCCTCCTTCGCTTCGGCCTGCAGGACGCCATGGTCGTCCACCGCATCGGGGCCATTGCGCCGGGCGAGGCCATCGTCTTCGTCGCCTGCGCCGCCGCCCATCGCCGGGCCGCCTTCGAGGCCTGCGACCACCTGATGGACTGGCTGAAATCCCGCGCCCCCTTCTGGAAGAAGGAGCACGGCCCGGACGGCGCCCGCTGGATCGAGCCGACGGACCGCGACAGGACCGACGCCGCGCGCTGGGATGCGTCCTTCGACACGCCTGCTCCGCAGGCTGCTCAGGATGACTGACAGCGGTGTTGTTTCAAAATAAGTAGTCATGCTGAGCAGCGGCCGCAGGCCGCGTGTCGAAGCACGCACAAGGCCGGAGCGCCCATGACCACCCTCTCCATTGGCGGCAAGATCGACGAGGCCTGGGCCTTCAAGCCGGTGCGGGTCGCCGTGCTAACCGTTTCCGACACCCGCGACGAGGAAAGCGACACCTCCGGCCATCTGCTGGCCGAGCGGGTCACCTCGGCCGGCCACGAGCTGGCCGACAGGAAGATGGTCAAGGACGACGTCGGCGACATCCGCCTGCAGATCAAGGCCTGGGTCGCCTCCGGCTCGGTCGACGCCATTGTCACCACCGGCGGCACGGGTCTCACCGGGCGGGATGTGACGCCGGAAGCGGTGCGGCCGCTGTTCGACAAGGAGATCGACGGCTTCTCGGTGATCTTCCACCTGGTCAGCTACCAGAGCGTCGGCCTCTCCACCCTGCAATCGCGGGCCCTGGCCGGTATCGTCGGCGGGGTGTTCGTCTTCTGCCTGCCGGGCTCGAACGGGGCGGTCAGGGACGGCTGGGACAAGGTCATCGCCGCCCAGCTCGACAGCCGCCACCGGCCCTGCAACATGGTCGAGCTGATGCCGAGGCTTCTTGAGCAATGAAAAGGCTGTTGGAGCAGTGAGCCGCCTCACCCACCTCGACGACCAGGGCCGGGCCCGCATGGTCGACGTCTCGGACAAGACCTCCACCCTGCGCGAGGCGGTGGCGACGGGCCTGTTGCGAACGACGCCGGAGGTTCGCGATCTGGCGGTGACGGGCAAGGCCGCCAAGGGCGATGTCATCACCACCGCCGAACTGGCCGGCGTCATGGCCGCCAAGCGCACCAGCGACCTGATCCCCCTCTGCCACCCCCTCGCCCTGAGCAAGGTGGGTGTGGTGATCACGCCCTGCGACGACGGCTTCGAGGTCACCGCCACGGTCCGCACCACAGGGCCGACCGGCGTCGAGATGGAGGCCCTGACAGCGGTCTCCGTCGCCTGTCTGACCCTCTACGACATGCTGAAGGCCGCCGACAAAGGCATGGTCATCGACCAGGTGCAGCTGATCTCCAAGACCGGCGGCAAGTCCGGTGACTGGAACCGATCCTAGACCCTTTCAGGTTTTGATGTACGCATCAATACCTGATCAAAAGGGTCTAGAATCAAATATTTAGAGCACGTCCGGGCGGCGGAACCGCGTACACTTCCGCCTGACGTGCTCTAGGTGTCAGTTGAACTGCTCGGGCAGGTCCATGGCGTCGTGCAGGAGTCGCACGACCTCCAGCTGATGCTCATCGTGCCGATAGACAATGAAATGCCTCGGCCGCCGGACCCGATCTTGAACAGGCATGGCTCGGGCGACATGCCGAAGATGGTAGAAGATCAGGCCTGTCGGTGCGTAGGCCCGGGTATGAGCCGCGGGCTGATCCGGTTCATCGAGGAGCAGCTGGAAGGTCGTGACGATCAATCTGCGGTATCGGTCGGCAGCTTCCGCCCCATGCAGCGTTTCGCTTTCCCGGACGATCTGGACAAACTGCCGCCGCGCCGTCGAGCCGACGATCAGCCGTCTCAATCGCCAGCCCTGCGGCCGAGTTCATTGGCCCAGGCCTCAATGTCATCGACGACTTCGAAGTCTCCGCGATCCAGATCATCGAGGCCAACCTGAATTGCGGATTTCAAGGCTTCGATCTTCGCCGCCCGATCTTCGTCGCGTTCGGACAGCAGGCGCAGTCCGGCGCGGACAACCTCGCTGGCATTCTGGAATTCACCGGTCGCGACCTTCTGCTCGACGAATTGATCGAGTTGCTTCGTCAGATTGACATTTCGCGTCGCCATACCTCGCAGAATGCCACGACTGGCAATAATTGCCAATCATCACCGATGGCTCAGGCCCGGCCGTCAGGCAGGTCTCCCGGTCAGGCCGGCGTCATGCCAGCCATCTCCGCCGAGATCGCCCGCGCCGCTGCTTTCGGATCACCAGCCGCCGTGATCGGTCGGCCGACCACCAGATGGCTCGCCCCGCCGGCCAGGGCGTCGGCCGGCGTCGCCGCCCGGGCCTGATCGTTCATCGCCGCCCCGGCCGGACGCACGCCCGGCGTCACCACCAGGAAGTCCGGGCCGCCGATGCGGCGGGCGATATGGGCTTCATGCGGGCTGGCCACAACGCCGTCGATGCCGGCGTCCACCGCCTGGCGCACCCGCCGTTCGATCAGCGCCTCGACGCCCATGCCATAGCCCATCTCCGCCAGGTCCTGCCCGGTCAGACTGGTCATGACGGTAACCCCAAGGATTTTCGCCGAGGTCTCGCCGCCCCGACCACGGACCGCCGCCGCCATCACCTGCGGTTCGGCATGGACGGTAAGAAGATCACAGGCGCCGCCGGCGACAATCGCCGCCGTCGCCTTCTCGACCGTCGCCCCGATGTCATGCAGTTTCCAGTCGAGGAACACCGACCGGCCGCGCGCCTTCAGGTCGCGGGCCATTTCCATGCCGCCCGTCGCCAGCAGCTGCAGGCCGACCTTGTAGAAGGATACGCTGTCGCCCAGCGTCTCGACCAGATCCTCGGCCTCGGCGCGGGTCGGCAGGTCGAGGGCGACGATCAGGCGGGGGTCGGCAGTCATGACTAGCTCCCGGCGCGCCGAAACAGCGTTCGACGCGCGAATCTTTGAGTTTTGGGCTAGAGAGGCTGAATGAGCGCCACAGACCTCTTCGTCAACTTCTTCGTCGCCCTGTTCGCCCTGATCGATCCGATCGGCAACGTGCCCGTCTTCGCGGCGGCGACGGCCGGCGCCCTGGCGGCCGGACGGCGGATGGTGGCGCTCTACATCTGCGTCTTCGCCTTCCTGTTCCTGTCCTTCTTCTACTTCACCGGCCTGACCCTGCTGGAGTTCTTCGGCATCAGCCTGGCCGCCTTCCGTATCGCCGGCGGGGTGATCCTCTTCCTGCTTGGCCTCGATATGGCCCGCGACGACTTCACCGCCAAGTTCGCCGACGCCGCCGAGATCGGCGAGAAGGAAGGCGCGGTCGCCTATGCCCGCCGAAGGTTCGAGCGGCTGGTGGTGCCCTTCGCCATGCCGCTGCTGATCGGCCCCGGGGCCATCTCGACGGTGATCATCTACGCCAGCGAGGCCAAGCAGCTGGGCTGGGTCGGCGACGCGGCGGCGGTCGCGGCCCTGTTCGCCGTGTCGCTGGCCACCATGATCTGCTTCTGGCTCACCCCGATCATCAGCAAGGCGCTCGGCCGCATCGGCATGACCATCATCGTGCGGGTGCTGGGCCTGATTCTCTGCGCCATGGCGGTGCAGTTCATCATCGTCGGGGTGTCGGACACCACCAGGGGCCTGATCACGCCGGCGGCGGCGGCGCCGTACGCGACCGATCGTTAGGCCCGCGTATTCCTGAACCGGCCGCCCTGGCTGGCCATCAGGGCCAGCATCCATTCGTCGGGGATCAGCTTGGTCAGGGCCGCGATGGTCTTGTTCGGCGCGCCCGGCACGCAGACCGGCCGGTTGGCCTCGGCCGCCTCATAGCCGTTGGCGGCCACCTCGTCGGCGCCCAGCCACAGCCAGTCGGGGGTGGCGCTGGTGACCAGGTCCCGGGTGCCGTTGACGTCATGGAACTCGCTGTAGGTGAAGCCGGGGCACAGCGCCGTGACATGGACACCGCTGTTCTCGGTCTCCAGATGCAGGCTCTGGCTGAAACGGACCAGAAAGCTCTTCGAGGCCGCATACAGCGTATGACCCGCTGCACCCGGCATCAGCCCGGCCAGGGAGGCGACGTTGACGATGCGGCCGAACTTGCGGTCGATCATGCCGGGAACGACCTTGTGGGCCAGCTCTGACGGCGCCGTGACCATCACCTGGATGAAGTCCTTCTGGGCTTCCCATTTGCTTTCGGCATAGACGCCGGGCAGGCCGTAGCCGGCGTTGTTGACCAGGGCGTCGACGTCGCGGCCATGGGCGGCAAGCTGGGCGAGGATGGCGTCCGGGGCGCCCGGATCGGTCAGGTCGGCGGCAAGGGTCAGGGTCTCGACGCCGGACCGCAGGGAGATGTCCTCGGCCAGGGTGGCAAGCTTGTCGGCCCGGCGCGCGGTCAGGGCCACGTCATAGCCATGGGCGGCGTAGATGCGGGCGAAGGCGGCGCCGATGCCGGCGGAGGCGCCGGTGATCAGGGCGAGGCGGCGGGCCATGCGGCTTTGAAATCCCCAGCGAGTGTTAAGGAGAAACTGACCTGCGCCGCGCCCACGATCAAGCGGCGCTGGCGTCCTTCTCCGGTTCGGCCAGCAAGTCGAGCACGGTGATGCGGCCAAGCCGCTCCGACGCGGCGCTGTCGGCGGCGCGGATGGCGGCGCTGACGGCGTCGGGAATGCGCTCGCCGACAGGACAGCCCTTCACCCCGGCCGGGGCGACGCCCAGGTGGGTGCAGCCGTCCACGGCCCGCAGCACCTCGTCGAGGGTGATGCTGGCCGGATCCCGCGTCAGCCAGGCGCCGCCGCCGGCGCCCATGCGGGTGGCGATCAGTCCGGCCCTGGCCAGCATGGCGGTCACCCGCCGCACGACCACCGGGTTGGTCGGCATCGAGGCGGCCAGCTGCGCCGACGACACCGCGCGCGCCGGGGCGTCCGCGCCCTTGTGGGCGAGGTAGGCCAGCGCATGGGCGGCAACGGGGAATTTCTGGCTGTCGGACATCGTCGGTTGATCAAAAGGTAGGCGCCACAGGGGCCGGGCACAATGGCTGAGGCGAATCCAGTCGAAACCCGTCGGTGATTGAAGCGCTGATGGAAAGGGTGTATCGCGCCCGCCGCGCCGTCGTGGTGCTATCCGTTGGCCGGTTCCTGGCCGCTGGACGTCTGATCGCATGGCCGCTGAGCCCGACGATACCGCATCTTCCGCCGCTTCGGCCGCCCGAGAGCCACTTCACACCCCGTCAGACCCCCACCAGACCACGGACGGCCACGGCCACGGCGGCTTCTGGATGCTGGCCATCGGCGCCATCGGCGTGGTGTTCGGCGACATCGGCACCAGCCCGCTCTACGCCATGCGCGAGGCCCTGCACCACACGCGCAGCGGCGTGACCAGCGAACTGGCCGTGCTGGGCGTCGTCTCCCTGGTCATCTGGGCGCTGATCCTGGTCGTGACCCTGAAATACGTCCTCCTGCTGATGCGGGCGGACAACAAGGGCGAGGGCGGCACCCTGGCCCTGATGGCCCTGGCCCGCAAAACCCTGGCCAAGCCGAACGGCAAGCGCTCGGCCACCGTCTTCTTCCTCGGCGTGATCGGCGCCGCCCTGTTCTACGGCGACGGCATCATCACCCCGGCCATCTCGGTGCTGTCGGCGATCGAGGGCCTGAAAGACGCCCCTGGCCTCGGCGGACGGGTCGACAACTGGATCGTGCCCATCTCGGCCGGCATCCTCATCGTCCTCTTCCTGGTGCAGTCGCGCGGCACCCACCGCATGGCCGCCTTCTTCGGTCCGATCACCCTGGTCTGGTTCATGGTCCTCGGCGGCCTCGGCCTCTACCACCTGTTCGATGACCTCTCGATCTTCCGGGCCCTCAGCCCCCATTACGGGGTGATGTTCCTCGTCCAGAACGGCTTTCTGGGCTTTGTCATCCTGGGCAGCGTCTTCCTCGCGGTAACCGGGGCCGAGGCCCTCTATTCCGACATGGGCCATTTCGGAAAGAAGCCGATCCAGGCCGGCTGGCTCTATCTGGTCTTCCCCTGCCTGGCGCTCAACTACCTGGGCCAGGGCGCCTCCATCCTCGCCCACCCGGAAGCCCGCCTGAACCCCTTCTGGGAAATGGTGCCGCAGGTCGTCTACTGGCCGGTCCTGCTGCTGGCCACGGCCGCCACCGTCATCGCCAGCCAGGCGGTGATCACCGGCGCCTTCTCGGTCACCCAGCAGGCCGTCTCGCTCGGCCTGCTGCCGCGCATCGACATCCGCCGCACCAGCGAGACCCAGGCCGGCCAGATCTATGTGCCGCAGGTCAACACCATGCTGATGATCGGCGTCCTGGTGCTCCTGTTCAGCTTCAAGTCCTCGACCAACCTGGCCGCCGCCTACGGCATCGCGGTGACCGGCTCGATGTTCGTCGACACCCTGCTGGCCTTCGTCATCATCCGCTTCCTGTGGAAGTGGAAATGGTCGACGACCCTGCTGGTCCTGGTGCCGCTGCTGCTGCTCGACCTGACCTTCATCTCCTCCAACCTGCTGAAGATTCCGCAGGGCGCCTGGATGCCGCTGGTGTTCGGCGCGGTGCTGGTGGTGATCATGTGGACCTGGACCCGCGGCGGCCAGATCCTCACCGAGAAGACCCGCCGCGACTCCGTGCCGCTCACCGACCTGATCGGCATCCTCGAGGCCCGCGCGCCGCACCGCGCGCCGGGCACGGCCATCTTCCTGACCAGCGACCCGGACGTCACTCCGGTGGCCCTGATGCACAACCTAAAGCACAACAAGGTGCTGCACGAGAAGAACATCATCGCCACCGTGCGCACCGCCGAGACCCCGCGGGTGCGTGATGAGGACCGGGTGAAGATCGAGAAGGTCAACGACGACTTCAAGAAGCTGATCATCACCTACGGCTTCATGGAATCGCCCAATGTGCCGAAGGCGCTCGCCCTGTGCCGCAAGCAGGGGCTGAAGTTCGACATCATGGCCACCAGCGTCTTCCTCGGCCGACGCTCCATCGTCCCCAGCGCCAACAGCGGCATGCCCCTCTGGCAGGACAAGCTGTTCATCTTCCTGATGAAGAACTCGGCCAATCCGACCGACTTCTTCAAGATTCCGCCCGGCCGCGTGGTCGAGCTCGGCGCCCAGGTGACCGTATGATCCAGGGCATCACCATCGCCGGCGACGTCTTCTGGATCCTCAGCCTGGCCATCATGAGCTCGATGTCCTGGGCGGCCGGGAAGCGCATCCCGAAGGGGACCTCGGTGCCGGTCGCCTGGCGGGACGACACCGTCCTGGTCCGCGCGCCGAAGGCGGCGGCCCTGTGGCTGCTGATCGTCGTCGCTGTCGTCATCGGCGGCTGGATGCAGATCCAGAGCCGCGACCCGGGTCTCAGCCTGAACGGGGCCTGGATCTGGCTCGGCGTCCGCCTGACCGTGGCCCCGCTGCTCGCCACCCTGCATCTGGGTCAGGTCCGCAAGGGCCTGGAGACCCTGGACCGGGAAGGGCGGCTGTAGGCGACTGCCGAAAAGTCTGGCAGTCTGCTCGTCTGAGCGCGAGGTCAGCATGACGCGTCACGAAAAAACCGATCCGGAAACAGTGGGCTTCGAAGAGCCGGCAGCCGCCTTCGATGCGGTCGCCGAAGGCCGGCTGACCGAAGGCGAGGCCCTCGCCTTGCTCAAGCGCGCTGTCCAGCAGGGTCTCGACAGCGGCGAGCCCTCTGACGCCCGCGACCCGGCGACCATCAAGGCGGAAGGCCGCCGTCGGCTCGCCCTGCTGCGTAGCCAATAGGCTCAAACGTCTCCCGCAGGCCGAGCGGGACCTGGACGATATCTGGCTGAACATCGCGCTGGACAATATGTCGGCAGCGGACCGCCTGATCGATCGGTTGTGGGACGCCCAGCAACTGCTCTGCGAACACCCCCTCGTCGGCAAGGCGCGCGACGACGTGGCGCCCGACCTGAGGAGCTGGCCGGTCGGGGACTATCTCATCCTCTAACGACCCGGACCCGGCCAGACGACCGTTGTCCGGATCGTCTGGGGTGGGCGGAACCTGCCGGACCTGTTCAGGCCTTGACCGGCTTCACGAACGGCTGGCTGAACGTCGCCGGCCGGCCCATGGCCAGCAGCGCATTGGCCACCGCCGGCCCGATCACCGGCGTGCCGGGCTCACCGGCCCCGGACGGCGCATTGCCGCTGGGCAGGATGTAGGTCTCGACCGTCGGCGCCTCGTTCATCCGCAGCACCCGGTAGGTGTCGAAGTTGCCCTCCTGGACGACGCCGTCCTTGAGCGTGATCTCGCCATAGAGCGCCGCCGACAGGCCGTAGCAGGTGCCGCCTTCCATCTGGCTGGCGATCTGGTCTTTTGCGATGGCCACGCCGCAGTCGATGGCCGTGACCACCCGGCCGACCCTGGGCTCCAGCCCGCCCGGCGCCATCTTCACCTCGGCGATCTGGGCGACCACCGAACCAAAGCTCTCATGCACCGCGATGCCGCGGGTATAGCCCTCGGCCGCCGTCGGTCCGGCCTTCTCCAGCGCCAGGTCGAGGACCGCCAGGTGCCGCTTGGCGCCCGCCTTCTCATACAGCCTGCGCCGGTACTCGATCGGGTCCTTGCTGGCCCGGCGGGCCAGCTGGTCGATGGTGTGTTCCATCACATAGGCGGTGTGGGTCGCCCCCACCGAGCGCCACCACAGCACCGGCACGCCGACGTCGGGCATATGGGCCTTGGCGTCGACGATCGGGGTGGCCTTCAGGTAGGGCGAGCCCATCGCCCCCTCGACCGCCGTCGGGTCGATGCCCTTGGGCGCCATCGGCGAGCCCTTCATCAGCGACTGGGTGACGATGCGGTGGGTCCAGACGGCCGGATAGCCGTCCTTGTCGAGGCGGATCTTGACCGCGTGGTGCGTCAGGGGACGGAAATAGCCGGCCCGCATGTCGTCCTCGCGGGTCCAGATCAGCTTCACAGGCGTGCCCTTGCCGATCTTCTTGGCGATATGCACGCACTCGACCACAAAGTCGGACTGGAAGTTGGCGCGGCGGCCGAAGCTGCCGCCGGCGAACAGGGTCTCGATCTCGACCGCGCCCGGCAGGTTGCCGACGACCCTGGCTGTGTTCAGCTGGTCGAGCGTTGGAGACTGGCAGCCGAAGCTGAGCTTGACGCTGTTGCCCTTGACCCGCGCCACGCAGTCGAGCGGCTCCATCGAGGCATGGGCCAGGAAGGGGAAGTCGTAGGTCGCCTCGAACACCTCGCCGTCGGTGACGGAGGCCGGATCGCCCTTGCTGTCAAAGGCCTCCCATTTCAGGTCGGCGGGACCCTGGCCGGCGGCGAACTTGCGGTAGTCGGCCAGCAGCGCGTCGGTGCCCCGGGTCTCGGCCTTCTCCTCGTCCCACTGGATGGTCAGGGCGTCGCGGCCCCTCTTGGCCGACCAGGTGTCCCTGGCCACCACGGCGACGCCGGTCGGGATCTTGAACACATCGACCACGCCCGGAACCTTGCGGGCCGCCGCGTCGTCGAAGCTCTTGAGCTTGCCGCCGAAGCGCGGGGCGTGGGCCACCATGGCGACCAGCAGGCCCTCTTCCTGGACGTCGGAGGTGAACTTCGCCGTGCCGTTGCTCTTGGCGACGCTGTCCTTGCGCCGCACCCGGTCGCTGCCGATCAGGGTGAAGGTCCTGGGGTCCTTCAGGGTCGGGTTTTCCGGCGGCGTTACCTTGGCGGCGTCAGCCAGCAGGTCGGCGAAAGCGGCCGACTTGCCCGACTTCGCGTGGCTGACGATGCTGTCCTTGACGGTGATCTCAGCGGCGTTGACCTGCCAGAGGTTGGCAGCCGCCTGGACGAACATCGCCCGCGCCGCCGCCCCGGCCAGGCGCAGCTGGTTCCAGCTGTTGGCGATGGCCGTCGAGCCACCGGTGCCCTGCACGCCCATCAGGCTGTTGGCGTAGAGTTTGGCGTTGGCTGGCGCCTGTTCGATCTTCACCCGGTTCCAGTCGGCGTCCAGCTCTTCGGCGACGATGGCCGACAGGCCCGTATGGCTGCCCTGGCCCATCTCGACATGCTTGGAGACGACCGTGATCGCGCCGTCGGCGTCGATCTTCAGGAAGGCGCCGAACTCGCCGGCCTTGACCGGACTGCCGGCGCTCATGGCGTCAGCCAGCGAACAGCCGACCAGCAGGGCGCCGCCGGCGGCGACGCTGGTGACGATGACCTCGCGGCGGCTCAACCCCTTGCGGACGACATCGGTGGTGTTGGCCGCGAGGTCGCGGAGGAAGCGGGTCATGCTCAGGCTCCCGTCTTGGCGCCGGCCACGGCCGGGGCGATTTCAGCGGTCTTGGGCAGGGCGGCGCTGATGCCGGACGCTTCCTTGATGGCCGCCCGGATGCGCTGATAGGTGCCGCAGCGACAGATGTTGCCGCTCATCGCCGCGTCGATCTCCTCGTCGGTCGGCGAGGGCTTCTCGGCCAGCAGGGCCGAAGCGCTCATGATCTGGCCCGACTGGCAGTAGCCGCATTGCGGCACGTCCAGTTTGGCCCAGGCCTGCTGGGTCGGATGCGATCCGCCCAGGCCCTCGATGGTGGTCACCTTCATGCCGGCCACGGCCGCGATCGGCGTCACGCAGCTGCGCGTCGCCTGGCCATTGATATGCACCGTGCAGGCCCCGCACTGGGCGGCGCCGCAACCGAACTTTGTGCCCGTCAGGCCCAGCTCGTCGCGCACCACCCACAACAGGGGCGTGTCGTCGGCGGCTTTCACCGTCACGGGCTTGCCGTTGATTTCCAGATTGACCGCCACTTTCGCCTCCTCCCGACAAAAAGACCCTTCTATCTTAACGCTGTTCATACGGCGCCGCGCCAGCGAAATCTTGCGCGAGCGGTCCGGGCGGGGGATGAAGCAGCCATGCCCCTGATCCTTCCCGCCGGCACGACCCTGGTCGCCGCCACCCACAACCCCGGCAAGGCCCGCGAACTGGCGGCCCTGCTGGAGGGCCGCTTCGCCGTCCTGACCGCGGGCGAGCTGAACATCCCGGAGCCGGACGAGACCGAGACCACCTTCGTCGGCAACGCGCTTCTGAAGGCCCGCCACGCCGCCGAAGTCTCCGGCCGCATCGCCCTCGCCGACGACAGCGGCCTGTCGGTGACGGCGCTGGACGGCGCGCCCGGCATCTTCTCTGCCCGCTGGGCAGGCCCCGGCAAGGACTTCACTGTCGCCATGGGCAAGGTCGAGGAACGCCTGGAGGCCACCGGGACCGACGACTACTCCGCCTGGTTCACCTGCGCGCTGGCCGTCGCCTGGCCGGACGGTCCCTCGGTGGTGGTCCAGGGCGAGGTACACGGCTCCCTGGTCTTCCCCGCCCGCGGCGATCGCGGCTTCGGCTACGATCCGATCTTCGTTCCGACCGGCGGTTCGCAGACCTTCGGCGAGATGGATCCCGAGACCAAGGACGCCATGAGCCACCGGGCCATCGCCTTCGCCAGGCTGAAGGCCGCCCTGTTCGAATGACCGAGCGTTTGCCGGCCGGGAGAAGCCCGGACGATCAGCAGGAGCGACCAGCAAGGAACGATATCGGGGTCTACATCCACTGGCCCTACTGCGCCCGCATCTGCCCCTACTGCGACTTCAATGTCGTGCGCGACCGGGGCAGGACCCTGGAACAGGCCGACCTCGCCGCCGCCATCCTCGCCGACCTGGAGGCGCAGGCGCGCCTCACCGGCCCACGCCGCCTGGTCTCTATCTTCTTCGGCGGCGGCACCCCCTCACTGATGGACCCCCAGGCCGCCGCCGACATGATCGCCGCCGCGCGCCGGCTGTGGGAGGCCGCGCCTGATCTCGAGATCAGCCTGGAGGCCAATCCGACCGACGCCGAGACCGGCCGCTTCGCCGCCCTGGCCGAGGCCGGGGTCAATCGCCTGTCGCTGGGCGTCCAGGCGCTCGATGACGCCTCGCTGGCCTTCCTCGGCCGCAACCACGACGCTGGCGCCGCCCGCCGCGCCGCGACCGAGGCCGCCCGGCTGTTTCCGCGCCTGTCGCTCGACCTGATCTACGCCCGCCCCGGCCAGACCCCGGAAACCTGGGCGCAGGAGCTGCGCACCGCCATCGACTGGGGCGCCGAGCATATCTCGCCCTATCAGCTGACGATCGAGACGGGCACGGCCTTCGACCGCGCCGTCCGCCGGGGCGCCTTCAAGCCGGCCGACGAGGCCCTCGGCGCCGCCCTCTACGACACCACCCAGGAGGTCCTGGAGGCCCGGGGCTTCGATGCCTATGAGGTCTCAAACCATGCGCGCGGCCCGGCCGCCCGCTCCCGCCACAACCTCGTCTACTGGACGGGCCAGGACTATGTCGGCGTCGGTCCCGGGGCCCACGGCCGCCTGACCCTGGACGCAGCCCGAACCGCCACCGGCGCCCATCGCGGCATCGCCGCCTACATCCGGTCCGTGGCGGACACAGGTCTCGGAATTTCGGAGCGCGAGGCGCTGTCCCCGGTCGAGGCCGCTGAAGAGCGGCTGCTGATGGGCCTGCGCATCGACGCCGGCGTCGCCTTCGCCGAGCTGGCCCCGCTCGGCCTGACCCCGAACCATCCGGAAGTGGCCTCCCTCGTCGCCGAGGGCCTGTTGCTCACCGACAACGGGCGACTGCGCGCCACCCGACCGGGGCGTCTGGTTCTCGACTGGATCACCGGCCGGCTGGCCACCGCCACAAACCCCGCTTGAGCCTGACGCCGCGCCGTTGTATCCCCGCCGCGAAACGCGATTTCTCAGGGACCGACCATGGCTGACGACTATCACCGCGGCGAGATGGACATCCACGAACAGGTGGCCACCTACAACGCCGTCATGGGCATGACCAAGTGGGGCAGCCTGGCCCTGGCCGTCGCCCTTCTGGCGCTGGTCCTGTGGTTCTGCACCCCGGCCGGCTTCATCGGCGGCCTGGTCCCTGCCCTGGTGCTGCTGGTGCTGGGCATCATCTTCCTGCGCGACAAGAAGGGCGGCGGCCACTAGAGCGCGTTCCGATAAGTGGAAACCGGTTATCGGATCAGACGCGCGACCACCAAGAATCTGGAGCGGCCGATTTGAGCCCTTCAAATCGGGTACCGCTCTAGGCCAGTCCCATTCCAAGTGATTCAACGCCGGCGAGCCTTGTGGCTCGCCGGCGTTGTCATTCCCGGTTTCCGTGGCGTTGCGGCATATCCTTTCGCAGCGCGGCATCCCGAGGCTCGACAAGGGGCAAGATTCTCCCCTAAAGACCCCCGCATAGTGCGTAGGCGCTTAACTGCATGGGGGAGATATCCGGCATGGCCGTGATTGCGGTGACCAAGGAACGTCGCGCGGGCGAAACCCGCGTCGCCGCCACTCCCGAAACGGTGAAGAAGCTGATCGCCGCCGGCTGGAGCGTCACCATCGAGGCCGGCGCCGGCGCCGCCTCCGCCTATCCCGACGCCGACTACGAGGCGGCCGGGGCCAAACTCGAAAAGACCCTCAAGGCCGCCCTCAAGGACGCCGACGTCCTGTTCAAGGTGCGCGGGCCCGACGCGGAAGAGATCGCCGCCCTGAAGGCCGGCGCCACGGTGGTCGCCACCCTCAACCCGCACCAGGACAAGGACACCCTGAACGCCCTGGCCAAGGGGGGCGCCACCGCCTTCGCCATGGAGTTCGTGCCGCGCATCACCCGCGCCCAGGTCATGGACGTGCTGTCGTCCCAGGCCAACCTCGCCGGCTATCGCGCCGTCATCGAGGGCGCCGAAGCCTTCGGCAAGGCCCTGCCGATGATGATGACCGCCGCCGGCACCGTCGCCGCCGCCAAGGTCTTCATCATGGGGGTCGGGGTCGCCGGCCTGCAGGCCATCGCCACCGCCCGCCGTCTCGGCGCCGTGGTCACCGCCACCGACGTGCGCCCGGCCACCAAGGAACAGGTCGAGAGCCTCGGCGCCAAATTCCTCGCCGTCGAGGACGAGGAATTCAGGAACGCCCAGACCGCCGGCGGCTACGCCAAGGAAATGAGCCCCGAGTACCAGGCCAAGCAGGCCGAACTGCTCAGCGGCCACCTGGCCAGGCAGGACATCGTCATCACCACCGCCCTGATCCCCGGTCGCCCGGCCCCCCGGCTGGTCACCGCCGCCCAGGTCGCCTCGATGAAACCCGGCAGCGTCATCGTCGACCTCGCCGTCGAACAGGGCGGCAACGTCGAGGGCGCCAAACTGGGCGAGACGGCGATCACCGCCAACGGGGTCAAGATCCTCGGCGCCGCCAACCTGCCCGGCCGCATCGCCACCGACGCCTCCGCCCTCTACTCGCGCAACCTGATGGCCTTCGCCGGCCTGCTGCTCGACAAGGACGGGGCCCTCAACCCCGACTATGAGGACGAGATCCTCAAAGCCGCCCTGGTCACCAAGGGCGGTACGATCGTCCATCCCCAGCTGGCCGGCTGATCAAGACATTGGGGCCGATGGCCCACGAGGAGAGTTTCCATGGAAGTCGATCCCACCATCTTCCGCCTGGCGATCTTCGTCCTGGCCATCTTCGTCGGCTACTACGTGGTCTGGAGCGTCACCCCGGCGCTGCACACACCGCTGATGGCGGTGACCAACGCCATCTCCTCGGTGATCATCGTCGGCGCACTGATCGCCGCCGCCGCCCATCCCGCGACGGGACAGGCGATGACCGGCTCGGTCTGGATCTCCAAGGGCGCCGGCGCTGTCGCCGCCGGCCTCGCCGCCGTCAACATCTTCGGCGGCTTCCTCGTCACCCAGCGGATGCTGGCCATGTACAAGAAGAAGGACAAGGCGGGGTGAGCTCCCAGTTTGTCGCCCAGCCTCTCGGCTACACCCCCGGCATCGGCGGCCTGACCCTGGCCCCGCTGCTGACGCCGGTGATGGTCCAGTCGGCCGCGGCGGCGTGGGCCCGTACGCCCTGGGACGGCATTGAACGCAGGGGAGGGGGCGAGTGACCCTGTCCCCGCTGGAGCTTGTCGGCATCATCGGGGCCGTGATCGGCCTCAATGTCGGCTGCTTCTATCTGCTGGAAGCCCTGCCCAAATGGCTGCAGGGGCCGCGCCGGACGCTGGCCATGGCCGGTGTGCTGGCGGTCTTCCTGCTGGCCATGGTGATCAACCTCGCCGTCGCCCTGCGCGCCGGTCACCAGGCGGCCAACTTCGCCTTCCTCGGCCTGCTGCCGCCGGTGATCCTGATGCGGGCGGCGGTGCGGGTCTCGCCGCGCGGAATGCAGTACGGCCTGCTGGGCCTCGCCGTCGTCGCGGCCGGCGCCATGGTCGCCGTGCTGCTGAAGAGCCTGACCGACGGCCCACAGAACCCCTGGACCTGGACGCTCATGGGCCTGTTCCTGGCCCTGCCCCTGACCTTCACCGGCATGAGCCTGCGTCGCATCCTCCGGCCCGGGAGCGCGGCATGAGCGGGTCACCCTGGTTCGGCGTAATGATGATCGCCGGCGTGTTTGGCGGCGGCCTGTTTCTGGCGCTGCTGTTGGCCAAGGCCAAGGGCCTGCGGACTGCCTTGAACGGGAAGTTCCGCCTGCCGATCCTTATTGGCCTGTTGCTCCTCGGCCTGACGGCCAGCGCCCTCATCCAGCGCAACGGGATCGGCTCGGAGGCGGTCTTCTGCTTCCTGCTGGCGATCAATCTGGTCAACCTCGCTGAGGCGCCGCGTCCGATCTGGGCCCGGGCCCTGCTGTGGCTGGACGGCGCCCTTCTCGCCGCCGTCACGCTCTGGGCCTGGAAAGATCTGCGCACCTTCGCGGCCGACGACCTGGTCAAGCAGCTCCTGACCCTCCTCGTCCTCGGCGCCGTGCTCTTCGCCGCCGCCGTCAGTCTCTATCGTCTTGTCCGGCCCAAAGCCGGCCCGCCCCCTTCTATCGCCGAGACGGGAACCCCCGCATGATCGCCAACTTCGCCGCCGTCGCCTACATCGTCTCGGGCGTCCTGTTCATTCTGGCCCTGCGCGGCCTGTCCAGCCCGGTGACCAGCCAGGCGGGCAACCGCAACGGCATGATCGGCATGGCCATCGCCGTCGGCACCACCCTGCTGGTCCTATGGAATTCGAAGCTGCTCGATCCGGTCACCATCGGCCTGATCCTGGCCGGCGTCGTGGTCGGCGGCGGCATCGGGGCGATCATCGCCCGCCGCGTGGCCATGACCTCCATGCCGCAGCTGGTCGCCGCCTTCCACAGCCTGGTCGGCATGGCCGCCTGCCTGGTCGCGGTTGCCGCCATCTACGCGCCGGAAGCCTACGGCATCGGCACGTCGCAGCACATTCACGCCCAGTCGCTGATCGAGCTGGGCGTCGGCCTGGCCATCGGGGCGGTCACCTTCACTGGTTCGGTCATCGCTTTCGCCAAGCTCAACGGCAACATGAGCGGCGCGCCCATCCTGCTGCCGGCCCGTCACCTGCTGAACATCGCGCTCGGCGTCGCCATCGTCGCCCTGGTGGCCTACCTCGTCTTCACCGGCGGCCAGGCCAAATGGGCCTTCTGGGCCATCTTCGCCCTCAGCCTGATCATCGGCATCACCCTGATCATCCCGATCGGCGGCGCCGACATGCCGGTCGTCGTCTCCATGCTCAACAGCTACTCGGGCTGGGCGGCGGCGGCCCTGGGCTTCACGCTCGAGAACGTCACCCTGATCATCACCGGCGCCCTGGTCGGCAGCTCGGGGGCCATCCTCAGCTACATCATGTGCAAGGCGATGAACCGCAGCTTCATCTCCGTCATCCTCGGCGGCTTCGGGGCGGATGACGCGGTGGCCGGCGGCGGCGTGGTCGAGACCCGCCCCGTCAAGCAGGGCAGCGCCGAAGACGCCGCCTTCATCATGAAGAACGCCTCCAAGGTCATCATCGTCCCGGGCTACGGCATGGCCGTCTCCCAGGCCCAGCACGCCCTGCGCGAGATGGGCGACAAGCTGAAGGAGGAGGGCGTCGAGGTGAAGTACGCCATCCACCCCGTCGCCGGCCGCATGCCCGGCCACATGAACGTGCTGCTGGCTGAAGCGAACGTCCCCTATGACGAGGTGTTCGAGCTGGAGGACATCAACTCCGAGTTCTCCACCGCCGACGTCGCCTTCGTCATCGGCGCCAACGACGTCACCAACCCGGCCGCCAAGACCGACAAGACCAGCGCCATCTACGGCATGCCCATCCTCGACGTGGAGAAGGCCCGCACGGTGCTGTTCGTGAAGCGCGGCATGTCCTCGGGCTACGCCGGCGTCGAGAACGAGCTCTTCTTCCGCGACAACACCATGATGCTGTTCGGCGACGCCAAGAAGATGGTCGAGGGGATTCTGAAGGGGCTTTGACAGCCCCCCGGACGCCGTCTCGGCGCCGCCGGATGAGCCGGCGTGTCCAGATGAATATGTCTAGACATATTGGTTTTCTACACCCGCCATCGCGGTTTCGCAGGTGTGCACCCTGCGGCGCCCTTCGTAGCCCCGACTGAGCTCCAACCGGGCTACATTCGCTGACAGCCGACCTACGCCCTGACCTACAGTCCAGGCTACAGTCACAGCGCTCAGACCCACGCTGTAGGTCGGCTTTTTACAAGGAAATCAACGGCCCGGACCAGCCGCCGGCGCTTGCCGCCCGGATCGCTGGTATAATGGTAGCCCGCTTCGATAGGCCCTCAGGCCGCCGACGGCTGGGCTTCCCGCTCGAGCAGCGACAGAACCATCTCCGCCGACCGCGCCTGGCGCAGCTGGGCGCGCAGGTCGGGCTGGCGCATCAGGCGCGAGACGCGGGCCAGGGCGCGCAGATGCTCCGAACCCGCATCGGCCGGGGCCAGCAGGGCGAACAGCAGGTCGACCTTGGCGCCGTCGACGGCTTCATAGGCGATCGGGGTCTCCAGGCGGATGAACACCGCATGCATTTGCTCGACGCCCTCGATGCGCGCATGCGGCACGGCCACGCCGTGGCCGACGCCGGTCGAGCCGGCCGCCTCGCGCTCCAGCAGGGCGTCGAGCACCACCGTCTGGTCGAGGCCCCAGGTGCGGGCCGCGACGTCGGCGATGACGGACAGGACCTGACGCTTGGATCCACCGGTCGCCCGGGGGACGATGGAGCGGGGATCAAGCAGTTGACCGATGTTCATGGGTGCGCGGTACTTGAAAAGGGTGGAACCGGAGGCGAAACGATCGACGCCTCGGGGTCCTAGCCCTTGGCGCCGGAACCGTTCCCTGACCGCTTTGTGCGTTCGGGATCGATCCAGCCGATATTGCCGTCGCTGCGACGGTAGACGACGGACAATCCGCCGTGAGCGGCGTTCCTAAACACAATTGTTTGCGATTCAGTCAAGTCCAGTTCCATGACCGCCCCCGAAACGGTCAAAACTTTCACTTCAGTGTCATTCTCGGCAATGACCATGGCGCTGGGGGCGCCGTCCGAGACGGGTTCGTCCGCGTCCCAGTCGATGTCTTCGGCCGAGTCATCGGGGGCCCGCAGGGTGGTGTAGATGGCCCGTTCTTCCTGCTTGGCGTTGGCGGCCAGGCTGTGATCCTTCAGCCGCTTCTTGTAGCGGCGCACCCGGGTCTCGATCTTGGTGAGGGCGTCGGTGAAGGCGGCATGGGCGTCGCCGCCCGAGCCGTGGCTCTGCAGCCGCTGGCCGGAGTCCAGGGCCAGGGCGCAATCGACCCGGAACCCATGGCCTGAACGGCTCACGGTCACATCGGCCGCGCCACCGCGGTCGAAGTACCTCGAGATGCTGTTGGAAAGGTCGTCGGTGATGCGGTCCCGAAGGGCCGCGCCGACATCGACTTGTTTGCCAGCGACTTGGATTTGCATATCGACAAGAACGCGCCGCCCTCGAGTTGGTGTCAAGAAAGCCGGCGTTACCTCCCAGTTTTGTGACGTCACCCCAGCAGCCGGTCAGCCATCCCGATCAGCGCCTCTACCGCCGCGATGGCTGCCTTGCCGCCGATGAACAGCAGACCGAACGACAGGGCGCTGATGGCATAGGCCGCCAGGGCCAGGATGCCGTCTCGCTGGATCATGGCCAGGCCGAAAACGGCGATCGCCGCCGCCGGGGCCATGTTGCCCAGCGGGATCGGCAGGATCAGGATCAGGGAGAGCAGGAAGCAGACAAAGGCGATGACCCGGTCGCCGACCGGCCCGAACAGGAAGGTCAGCCGCGGCCGCGAGACCTTCTCCACCCTCTGCAGCCAGGGAATCAGTTTCTGGAACGCGTCGGCCAGCTGCCGTCGCTTGAGCGGCCGCTCGTCGATGAAGTTGGGCAGCCAGGGCCCGCGCACCCCGAAGATCATCTGCGGCGTCATCAGCACCAGCGGGAAACCCAGAAAGGTCGAGGTCCCAGGCGGCAACGGCAACCAGTTGGGGGCGGCGAACACAAAGAACATCGCCCCGAAGGCCCGATGACCCAGGCGATGGATGATCTCGCCCAGGGTGACGGTCGGATCGGAATCAGCCGCGATCTGGCCCATCATCTCTGACAGGGTGAGTTTGCGTTCCTGGTGATGATCGTCCATCCGGCCTCCGGGCGATCAACGCCTGACGGGCCGATACGGTCCTAGACCGCCGCCCGCAGCGCCCGCCGGCGTTCCACCGACGAGGGGATACGCATCGCCTCGCGATACTTGGCCACCGTGCGGCGGGCAATGTCCACCCCGGCTTCCTTCAGGATGTCGACGATGGTGTCGTCGCTGTGCACCTCGGCCTCGTTGCGCTCGGTGTCGATCAGCTGGCGGATGCGGTGGCGCACGCTCTCGGCCGAATGGGCCTCGCCGCCGCTGGAGTTGGCGATCGAGGCGGTGAAGAAGAACTTCAGCTCGAACAGGCCGCGCGGCGTGGCGATGTATTTGTTGGAGGTGACCCGGCTGACCGTCGATTCATGCATACCGATGGCGTCGGCCACCGTCTTCAGGTTCAGCGGCCGCAGGTGCTGCACGCCGTAAGCCAGGAAGCCGTCCTGCTGACGCACGATCTCGCTGGCCACTTTCAGGATGGTGCGGGCCCGCTGGTCGAGACTGCGGACCAGCCAGCTGGCGCTGGCCATGCAGTCGCTCAGGAAGGCCTTGTCCTGTTCGGTCCGGGCCCCGTTGCTGACCCGGGCATGATAGCGCTGGTCGACCAGCACGCGGGGCAGGGTGTCGGTGTTCAGTTCGACATGCCACAGGCCGCCCGGCCCCTCGCGGACATAGACGTCGGGCGACACCGCATGGGTCGGCTCTCCGCCGAAGGCCGCACCGGGCCTGGGGGTGAGGGCCCGCAGCTCGGCGATCATGTCGCGCAGGTCCTCGTCGTCGACGCCGCAGGCCTTCTTCAGGCCCGCCATGTCGCGCCGGGCCAGGAGGTCGAGGTTGGCCAGCAGGGCGTCCATGGCTGGATCCAGCCGGTCCTTGTCGCGCAGCTGCAGCGACAGGCATTCGCGCACGTCGCGGGCCATGACGCCGGTCGGCTCGAAGCCGTGGAGCACGCCCAGCACGCCTTCGACGAAGGACAGGCCGCAGCCCAGCCGCCCACCGATCTCGTCCAGGTCGGCCCGCAGGTAGCCGCCCTCGTCGACCGCATCGATCAGCACCGCGGCGACCCCGCGTTCAGCCTCGGTCAGGCCGGCGACGGCCAGCTGGTCGTGAAGGTGTTCGGCCAGCGTCTTGTCCCGGCTCAGCCGCCCTTCGAAATCGTCCTCGCTCTCGAAACTGCCGCCCTTGCCAGCCCGCGACCAGTCGATGGCCCCGCCGCCGTCGGCGGCCTCGCCACCCTCGCCGGAATCGCGCTCGCCGGGGCTCAGCTCCTCATGGCCGCCGTCCATGTCGGCGGTCGCGGCCCCATCGGGCATCTCGTCGGCGGCGGCTTCGGTGCGGTCGACCTTGGGCGCGTCCGGCTCGGCTTCCGGCTCGGCGTCGCGCTGCAGCAGCGGATTGCGTTCCAGCTCGGCCTCGACGAAGGCCTCCAGCTCGATGTTCGACAGTTGCAGCAGCTTGATCGCCTGCTGCAGCTGGGGGGTGATGACCAGCCCCTGGCCTTGCCGGAGTTCAAGTCTCGGACCGAGCGACAAAGATCAGCCCTCCCGAGCCGTGCGTGTTTGGAAAACGCACTTTCAGGCCCGGTTGGTTAACAGGGCGCTTAAACCGGCGCCCTTCTTGCACTGAGGGTGTTAATCGCCGCGCTTGGCCGCCGTCACCTGGGTGACGATCTCGTCGGGCAGGCGGTAGGGCAGGGCGCGGTCGAAGCGGCCGCGCGGGTCCATCAGATAGACCACCGTCGAGTGGTCCATGGTGTAGTCGGGACCCTCGCCCACCTTGTTGGCCACTGCCTTGTAGACCGCCACCGCCTTGTCGACCTCGGCCTGGGTGCCGGTCAGCCCGAGGGTCCCCTCGGGCGCGCCGTTGGCCTCCAGCCAGTCGCGAATCGCCTGCGGGCGATCGCGGGCCGGGTCGATGGATATGAAGACGATCCGCACATCCTTGCCGTTGGTCCCCAGCTGGTCCTTGACCCGAATGAGGTTCTGAAGCGTTCCCGGACAGATATCGGGGCAGTAGGTGAAGCCGAAGAAGACCATGTTCCACTGGCCGTTCAGCACCTTTTCGGTCACCGGCTTGCCGGTCTGGTCGACCAGACTGAAGGACCCGCCGACGTCCGGCTGGGTCGGGGCGGGGCGGAAGGCGCCGCTGCTGAAGGCCAGGGCCAGCACAACGACCAGGCCGAGCGCCACGGCGCCCCAGAGGATCATGCGGGTTCGGGTCATGTTGTCTCTCAGGCTGGCGTTCGGCGCCGTTCAGCGTCAAGGTTCCGGCGCATGACGATCCCCTCGCCCCTGCCGCCGGACGCTGACCGGCGTGGCCTCGATAGGCCGGGCGACGACAGCGTGCAAGCCGCCGCGCCCAGCCTCTGGGACTTCGGCGGCAGCCGCCGGGCCCGCCTGCGGATCCGCACCCTGATTACTGTTCGCTGGGTGACCGTGGCCGGCCAGTTCGCGACCGTGATGTTCGTCCGCTTCGGCCTTGGTTTCGATCTTCCGCTGGCCGCCTGCCTGACCTTGATCGGGCTGTCGGCCTGGATGAACTGGCTCCTGGTCCTGGCCTCGTCCTCGTCCCAGCGCCAGGTCGCTGACTGGGAAGCGACCGCCCAGCTGGCCTTCGACATCCTGCAACTGGCCGGCCTGCTCTACCTGACCGGCGGTACGGTGAATCCCTTCTCCCTGCTGATCATCGCGCCGGTGGTTCTGGCCGCCGCCACCCTGCCGCTGCGCCATGTGCTGGGCATCGCCCTGCTGGCCGTGATCTGCACAATTGCCCTGTCGATCAACTTCCTGCCGTTGCCCGCGCCGGAGGCGACACCGTTCAGCATCCCGATCGTCAACCGGATCGGCAATGTGCTCAGCCGCATCCTCGGCATCGCCTTCTGCGCCGGCTATGCCTGGCAGGCCGCCAGCGAGGCGGCCCGCATGGAGCTGGCGCTCGACACCACCAACGCCGTACTCGCCCGGGAACAGCGGCTTTCGGCCCTGGGCGCCCTGGCCGCCGCCGCCGCCCATGAGCTGGGCACGCCGCTCGCCACCATCTCCATCGTCGCTAAGGAGATGGCCCGCGGCGCCGCCGAGGGCACCCCCGCCAAGGAGGACGCCGACCTGCTGGTCAGCCAGGCCGAGCGTTGCCGCGATATCCTGCGCCGACTGACCGCTGACCCGGACGCCGCCGACGACGTCCACGGCGCCATGTCGCTCGGCCAGCTGGTCGAAGAGGCCGTGGCCCCGCACACCAAGGAGGCGGAGGTTCGTGTCGAGGCGGTGATCAGCGGCCCCCGCGGCGAGGAGCCACCGGACGTCCGACGCCTGCCCGAAGTCCTGCACGCCCTGACCAGCTTCGTCGAGAACGCCGTCGATTTCGCCCGGTCGGAGGTGCTGATCACCGCCCGTTTCGACGACCGCAACATCACGCTCGAGATCAAGGACGACGGCCCGGGCTTCGCGCCTGACATCCTCGCCAAACTCGGCGAGCCCTATGTCACCAGCCGTCCGGGGGCGGAAGGATCGCGCAGCGGCCATATCGGCATGGGCCTGGGCTTCTTCATTTCGAAGACCCTGATGGAACGAACAGGCGGGGTAGTGACGTTCCGCAATGGCAAGGCCGGCGGCGCGGTCGTGACTGTCCGCTGGCCACGCGACGCCCTGGAAGCACAGAACGAGTAGCCAGCCGCTTGGCCGTTGCTCGCCTGAAGGTTTAATAGGCCTATATCGGGAAGTGGATTCGGAATTGTGGGAGGTGCATCAAGGCCATGACCGACGTTTCCGAAACTGTTGCAGGCCTGCCCGACAAGACGCTTCTCGTCCTTGATGACGACGCGCCCCTGCGCACCCGGCTCGGACGGGCCCTCGAACAGCGCGGCTTCGAGGTGACCCTGGCCGGCAGCGTCGCCGAAGGCATTGCCGCGGTCCGGGCCAATCCCCCGGCCTTTGCGGTGGTCGACCTCAAGCTGGACGACGGTTCGGGCCTGAAGGCGGTGGAGACAATCCGGGAGGTGCGGCCCGAGTCTCGTGTGGTCATGCTGACCGGCTATGGCAACATTGCTACTGCCGTGGCGGCGGTGAAGGCCGGCGCCATCGACTACCTGGCCAAGCCTGCCGACGCCGACGACGTGGTCCGCGCCCTGCTGGCGCAGACCGGCGAAACCCCGGCCCCGCCCGAGAAACCGATGAGCGCCGACCGCGTGCGTTGGGAACACATCCAGCGGGTCTACGAGCTCTGCAATCACAATGTCTCGGAAACGGCGCGCCGGCTTTCGATGCACCGCCGGACGCTGCAGCGAATCCTGGCCAAGCGGGCGCCGAAGTAGCCCTCTAGCTTCCCAGGGCCCGCATTGCCGCCAACCTCGCGAACGCCAGGGTCAGCGCCTTGCGCCGCGCCGCCACCAGCGGGGTCAGCAGGGCGTCCCGCACGACCGCGCCTCCAAAGCCGTCCGCGACGATCAGACCCGGCTCTTCAGGCAGCAGCGACTTCGGGAACTCGGGCCCGACCGCGAAATAGAAGGCGTCGCAAAAGGGCAGGTACTCCCCCCATTTGCGATCGCAGAGGAAGTCTTCGGCGCTCGACTTGACCTCGACGATGACAATCTCGCCCTTCGGCCCCAGCGCCATCAGGTCCGCCCGTCGCCCGTTGGGCAGCCCGACCTCGGCCAGCGGCGCATAGCCCATCGACCCCACAAGCCGCGCGGCGCCGCGGGTGACCGCCGAGGTGGTCTCGGGCCGGGTGAGCGTGACGAGGGTAAGAACGGCCTCCATGGCCGCAATCTATGTTCCGGTTGTGTTCCGGGTCAAGACTCGCTTTACGCCGACGGATGCTGCGGCATTTCCAGCCTGGCCGGGTTGTAGCCCAGCGCCTTGATCCGGTTCAGCGCCGCCGCCTTGGCGCCCGGGGCCATCACCGCCTTGCGAGACATCAGCCACACATAGTTGCCGCCCGGGGTGGCCATGATCGCCCAGCCACCGTCAGCGTTGGCATCGAGGATCCAGTACTCCTGGTTGACCACGCCGAAGAACCTGGCCTTGAACTTGGCGTTGCCGCTGCCCGGCACGATCTCGCCCTCGGCCTTGAACACCTTGGCTGCCCCGGCCGGCGAACCCTTCCGGCAGGTCTGGATCATCAGGTACTTGCCGCCGGTCGCGCTGGCGAACTGGCTGGTCGGCGCCTGGCAGTCCTTCTGGTTGCTGTTGGGCGTCCGGGCGACCTCGTACCAGGTGCCGGAGTAGAAGGCGGCCGAGATCGGGCGGGCCGGCTGCGGCGCGGCTCCCCAGGCAACGAACGGCGCCGCGGGCATAGCGGCCAGCACCAGAGCGCCGGCAAGGACGGAAACAGTCTTCATGCGGCGTAATCTAGCGTCTTGATCCAAAAAGAAAACGCCCCGGGTTTCCCCGGGGCGCTCGCAGTCCGATTCCGGCCTGAGGCGGCGGTCCTACTCAGCGGCGATGCTGATGACCTTGGCCTTGTCCTTGAAGTTGATCTCCTGGAGGTAGCGGATGCCCTCCTCGGCGATGTCGTCGCCGACCATCCGGTCACCCTCGGCCTTCAGTTCGTCGAGGTCGACGTACATGCCGTAGAAGGCCTTGGTGCGCTCGGTGATGATGCCGGCGTTGAGCAGGGTCTTGACCAGCACGCGGAAGATGTTGGTCTGCTCCTTCATGTTCTCGCGACGGGCGTCGTCGGTCATGATCTGGGCGAACTCGGCGATGACCTTCTCGGGGTCCAGGCCGTAGGCCTCATAGAGGTCGCGCTGCTGGGTCGGACCCACCAGGTTGAACAGCACCGCCTGGAAGCAGTGGGCGGCCCAGTCCTCGATGATGGCATGCTCTTCGGGGGACAGGTGCGGCACGGTGCGGTCGGCCCAGATCTTCCCGAACTTGTGGTGGAAGGCCTCGTCGGTCATCACCAGCTGCAGCAGCTTCTTGCCGACCGGATCGTTGATGGCGTTGAACAGCGACGCAAAGGCGCCCATGGCCAGGCCTTCGACCAGCATCTGCATGCCGATGATCTTCTTGTAGACCTCCGGCGCGTCGATGATCTCGACCAGCAGGGCCTTCAGCGTCGGGCCGCATTCGACCGGACGGCCCCAGCGGGCCTTGATGTACTTGGCGAAGGCCGTGACGTGGCGGGCTTCTTCGCGGGTCTGGTTGGCGGCGTATTCCTGCGCGCCCTGGTCCTTCAGCACGTGGCAGAGGCTGGCCGACAGGTTCAGCGCGCCCTGTTCACCGTGCAGGATGGAGGAGAAGATCCGCAGGGTGCTGTCGTTGATGAAGCGGGTGCGGGTCTTGGGGTCCGACAGGTGGTTGGAGACGTAGTCGGTCGACAGGGCGACGACGAACTCTTCCGGAACCAGCGGCTCATTCTCCATGTCGAAGGGAACGTCGAAGTCGATGTAGGCCTTGTCCAGCGGATCCCAGAAGTGGTCGTGGGTGGCGCTGATGATCTTGTCGAAGGCGGTCGAGCGGTTGTTGTAGCGATCGAGTTCGAGCATCGACTCGAAGTCGTCCGGACGCACCGCATCGTACATGGCGTCCTTGGTAATGTTCTTGTCGGTCATCGGCTTGATCCTCCGGCCAAAGGGGTGCGGACCCTGTGCCGGGCCTCTGCAATGTGAACACTGTCAACTTAGCCGCCGACCGTCAACAAAAAATGACGGAGGCGTCACCTTTGGTGAACGCAACGTCACCGCCTTGCGCGCCAAGGCCCCGTCCGCATACTCCGCACCAACAAGGAGGAACGCGCCATGAGCGATCAGCAGGTTTTCCCGGTTCCGGCCGAATGGGCCGCCCGGGCGCACATGGACGCCGCCGGCTATCAGGCCGCCTGGGAAGCGGTGGAGCATAATCCGGACGCCTTCTGGGCCAGTGTCGCCGGCCGCCTCGACTGGATGACGCCGCCGACCAAGATCAAGGACGTCTCCTTCAACAAGGACGACTTCCGCATCCGCTGGTTCGAGGACGGCGTGCTGAACGTCAGCGTCAACTGTCTCGACCGTCACCTGGCCGAGCGGGCCGATCAGGTCGCCTTCATCTGGGAAGGCGACGACCCGGCGGACAGCAAGAAGATCACCTATCGCGAGGCCCATGAGGACGTCTGTCGCATGGCAAACGTCCTCAAGGACCTGGGGGTCCGCAAGGGCGACCGGGTGACCATCTATATGCCGATGATTCCGGAGGCGGCCTACGCCATGCTGGCCTGCGCCCGCATCGGCGCCGTCCATTCGGTCATCTTCGGCGGCTTTTCGCCCGACAGCATCGCCGGCCGCATCCAGGACTGCGACAGCCGCTTCGTCATCACCGCCGACGAGGGGCTGCGCGGCGGCAAGACCATTCCGCTGAAGATGAACGTCGATCTGGCCCTGACCAGCTGTCCGAAGGTCGAAAAGGTGCTGGTCATCCGCCGCACCGGCGCCAAGTGGCTGACCCACAACGGCCGCGACGTTGCCTGGGAGCCGCTGCGCGACGCCGCTTCGACCGATTGCCCGCCCGAACCGATGAACGCCGAGGACCCGCTGTTCATCCTCTACACCTCGGGTTCCACGGGCAAACCCAAGGGCGTGCTTCACACCACCGGCGGCTATCTCGCCTGGGCCAGCTGGACCCATGAGCTGGTGTTCGACTACCGGCCGGGCGAGATCTTCTGGTGCACGGCCGATGTGGGCTGGGTCACCGGCCACAGCTACATCGTCTACGGCCCGCTCGCCAACGCGGCCACGTCGCTGATCTTCGAAGGCGTGCCCAACTATCCGACCGTATCCCGCTTCTGGGAGGTGATCGACAAGCACCAGGTCGAGATCTTCTACACCGCCCCCACGGCGCTGCGGGCCCTCATGCGCGAGGGCGAGGAGCCGGTGAAGAAAACGAGCCGCAAGAGCCTGCGCCTGCTCGGCAGCGTCGGCGAGCCGATCAATCCCGAGGCCTGGCTCTGGTATCACCGGGTGGTCGGCGAGGGCCGCTGCCCGATCGTCGACACCTGGTGGCAGACCGAGACCGGCGCCTGCCTGGTCAGCCCCCTGCCCGGCGCCACAGCCCTCAAGCCCGGCTCGGCCAGCAAGCCCCTGCCTGGCGTCAAACTGCAGCTCGTCGACGCCGAGGGCGCCATCCTCAAGGGCGCGGTCAGCGGCAACCTCTGCATCACCGACAGCTGGCCCGGCCAGATGCGCACCGTCTATGGCGACCACCAGCGCTTCTTCGACACCTATTTCTCGACCTATCCCGGCAAGTACTTCACCGGCGACGGCTGCCGCCGCGACGAGGACGGCTACTACTGGATCACCGGCCGGGTCGATGACGTGATCAATGTTTCCGGCCACCGGCTGGGCACCGCCGAGGTGGAAAGCGCCCTGGTCGCCCACAACGACGTCGCCGAGGCCGCCGTCGTCGGACGTCCGCACGACGTGAAGGGCCAGGGCATCTACGCCTACGTCACCCTCAACGCCGACGCCGCCCCGACCGAAGACCTGCGCAAGGCTCTGGTGCTTTGGGTGCGCAAGGAGATCGGTCCGTTCGCCGCCCCCGACGCCATCCAGTGGGCGCCCGGCCTGCCCAAGACCCGCTCGGGCAAGATCATGCGCCGCATCCTGCGCAAGGTGGCCGAGGGCGACATCTCCAACCTCGGCGACACCAGCACCCTGGCCGACCCGTCCGTTGTCGACGATCTGGTGAGGAACCGGATCGACTGATCCCCCCTTTCGCAGGTGACGCCGCCCCTTCTCACGGCGTCAAAAGGGGCTAGCGTAATCAACCATGTGGTCTGTGCTGTTCATGGTGGCCGCGGCCACAGGGGTGTTCGCGGAGGTTTCCGCCGATCCCGGCGGCACGGCCGGAGTCGTTCGCGGCCGTATCGACATCGAAGCGCCGCCGGCGGTGGTCTGGAATGTCATTCTCGATTGCCGGCGGGCCCGGCGCATGGCCCCCAATGTCCACAGCTGCAAGGTGCTCGACCGGGCCGCGGACGGCAGCTGGGACCTGCGCGAGATGGTCGTCGCCCCGCCGTTGGTGCCTAAGGTCCGCTCGGTGTTCCGCTCCTCCTACGAACCGGTCAAGCGCATCAGGTTCAAATGCGACGGTGGCGACGTGAAGGTCTGCGAAGGCGAATGGCGGCTCACCCCCCTGCCCAGCGGCGGCACCCGGGTGGCCTACATCAACCGCGCCTCCTCGCCCTACCCGGCCATTCCGGCCAGCCTGACGCGTGACGTCATGAAGAATGACATGGTCAAGGCGCTCAAGGCCCTGCGCAGGGAATGCCTGGCGGCGGTGAAGGAGTAACAGTCCGCAACCGGCTGTGGCTTTGCGGTCCTGCCCAACCCCGCTAAACCCTCGCTATGTTCGACGCCGTCATCTTCGACGCCGACGGGGTCCTGATCGACTCCGAGGTCATCTACCACGCCATCGAGATGGAGGTCCTCGGCGGCTACGGCCTGGCCTACGACCCCCACGACTACCGCAGCCGCTTCATGGGCATGCACGAGAAGACCTACGTCGCCGCCCTCGACGCCGAGCATCGCACACATCTCGGCCAGCCCCTTCCGGAAGACTTCCTGCGCACGGTCCGCACCCGCTCGCGCATCGTCTGTGACGAGAGCCTTGAGTGCGTGCTCGGCGCCCACGCCGCCGTCGAGGCCGTCGTCCTGCCCCGCGCCGTGGCCAGCAGTTCCGACGAGGAGGCCCTGTTCCGCAAGTTGGCCAAGGTCGGCCTCGACAGCCTTTTCGATCCGCACATCTACTCGGCCGACCGGGTCGCCCACGGCAAGCCGCACCCGGACATCTTCCTGCATGCCGCCGACCGGCTGGGCGTCGATCCGGCCCGGTCCCTGGCCATCGAGGACAGCGTCAACGGCGTCACCGCCGCCCGCGCCGCCGGCATGACCGTCTGGGGCTTCACCGGCGGCGGGCACCTCGATCATCGCGCCGATGAGGGCCTGCTTGGCGCCGGAGCCGTGCGGGTGGTGACCAGCTGGGACGAGGCGAGGGCCCTGTTCGCCGCCCTCTGAGATTGACCCAAACCGCTGCGGGGCCTAATCGCCGCGGCATGTTTGAAGGTCTCTCCCATCTCGCCCGCGACGCCAAGGCTTGGCCGTTCGAGCAGGCTCGCAACCTGCTGGCCCGCACCCTGCGCCTCCGCCTGACCGACGCCGAGCGCGATCTCGCCGTCACCCTGATCAATTCGGGCAAGACGGCCGAGGCCGTGGCGACCCTCCCGGCCCTGGCCAAACCTGTGATCCTCGAGACCGGCTATGGCCCGTCCGGCCTGCCGCACCTGGGCACCTTCCAAGAGGTGGCGCGCACCACCATGGTCCGCGCCGCCTTCCGCTCGCTGACCGACGACGCCATCCCGACCCGCCTGATCAGCTTCAGCGACGACATGGACGGCCTGCGCAAGGTCGCCCCCAACCTGCCCAACCAGGCGATGCTGGCCGAGGACATGGGCAAGCCCCTGACCGTGGTCCGCGACCCCTTCGGCACGCACGAGAGCTTCGGGGCGCATAACAACGCCCGTCTGCAGACCTTCCTCGACCAGTTCGGCTTCGACTACGAATTCGTCAGCTCGACCGACTGCTACAAGGGCGGCGTCTTCGACAAGACCCTGCTGGTCGCGCTCGAACGCTTCGACGCCATCCAGAAGGTCATGCTGCCGACCCTCGGTGAGGAGCGCCGCGCCACCTACTCGCCCTTCCTGCCGATCAGCCCCAAGACCGGCAAGGTGCTGCAGGTCCCGACCCTCGAGCGCAACCTCGACAAGGGCACGATCGTCTTCGAGGACGAGGACGGCGAGCGGACCGAGGTGCCGGTCACCGGCGGCCATGTGAAGATGCAGTGGAAGCCCGACTGGGCCCTGCGCTGGACCGCGCTCGGCATCGACTACGAGATGAGCGGCAAGGACCTGATCGACTCGGTCAAGGCCTCCAACCAGATATGCAAGGCCCTGGGCGGCGTGCCGCCCGAGGGGTTCAACTACGAGCTCTTCCTCGATGAGCAGGGCCAGAAGATCTCCAAGACCAAGGGCAACGGCCTGACCATGGACGAGTGGCTGGCCTTCGGCACGCCCGAGAGCCTGGCCTACTACATCTTCCAGAGCCCCAAGTCGGCCAAGCGCCTGCACCGCGACGTGGTGCCCAAGGCGGCCGACGAATACCTGCAGCAGCTCGACGCCTACCAGCGGCAGGAGCCGGCGCAGCAGATCAACAACCCGGTCTGGCACATCCACGGCGGTCGCCCGCCGCAGGAAGGCTCGCCGGTCAGCTTCAGCCTGCTCCTGAACCTGGTCTCGGCCGCCGACGCCCAGGACAAGGCGGTGCTGTGGGGCTTCCTGTCGCGCTACATCCCGGGCGCGACGGCGGAGAGCCACCCGCTGCTCGACACCCTGGCCGGCTACGCGGTCGCCTACTACGAAGACCAGATCAAGCCGAACAAGGCCTTCCGCGCCCCGGATGAGAAGGAACGCGCGGCCATGCTGGACCTGCGGGCCCGGCTGGCCGCCATGCCGTCCGACTGCCAGGACGCCGAGCTGATCCAGAACGAGGTCTACTCGGCCGGCAACGACGCCGGGTTCGATCCGCTGCGCAGCTGGTTCCAGGCCCTTTACGAGGTTCTGCTCGGCCAGAGCCAGGGGCCGCGCTTCGGCAGCTTCGCGGCCATCTTCGGCCTGCCCCGCACGATCGCCCTGATGGACGAGAAATTGGCCGGGTAGGGCCAGGCCATACCGGGTAAGACCACCGACCATGCCGACAGCGCCGAAGAAAACAAACAAACAGTCTGTACGTAAACGTCTGTCCCCGAAGGAGCGGGCGCGGGTCGAGGCCCTGTTCGAACGCTTCTCGACGCTGTCGGACAACCCGAAGACCGAGCTGCACTTCGACAGCCCCTTCACCCTGGTTGTCGCCGTCGCCCTGTCCGCCCAGGCCACCGACGTTCAGGTCAACAAGGCGACCGACAAGCTCTTCGCCGCCTACAACACGCCGCAGGCGATCTACGACCTCGGCGTCGACGGCCTGATCCCCTGGATCAATTCCATCGGCCTGTTCCGCAACAAGGCCAAGAACGTCATCGAGCTGAGCCGCATCATCCTCGAGAAGCACGGCGGCCAGACCCCGCTGAACCGCGAGGACCTCCAGGCCCTGCCCGGTGTCGGCCGAAAGACCGCGTCTGTTGTCCTCAACGAACTCGACATCGAACCGGCCATCGCCGTCGACACCCACGTCTACCGCGTCTCGCACCGGCTGAAGCTGTCGGCCGGCAAAACGCCTGACGCCGTCGAAGCCGACCTCATGGCCATCGTGCCGCAGCCCTACCTGACCCGCGCCCACCACTGGCTGATCCTGCACGGCCGCTACGTCTGCCTGGCCCGCAAGCCCAAATGCGCGGAATGCCAGGTCGCCGACCTTTGCCCGTCGCGCGAACTCTTCATGGGCGGCTAGGCCTCGAGCGCCGCCTTCACCGCCGCCCCGAACCGTCCGCCGGCCTTGGGGGCGTATTGCAGGAAGAGGTCCGGTTCGATGGCTTCCAGCTCCATCAGCTTCAGCTGCCCATCCAGCCCGCGCAGCAGGTCGACCCGCGCATAGGCCAGCGGCGGCACGGCGGAGAGGATCTCCTGCGCCACGCCCTCGGCCCCCTCCCACGGCTTCACCCGCGAGATTTTGCCGCCGAATTGCGGCTGCACCCGGAAGTCGCCCCTGGCCGCGACCTTGGTCACCGCATGGCTGAACTTGCCGCCGAAATAGAGCAGGGAGATCTCGCCCTCCTTGCCGACCGAGGGCAGGAAGGGCTGGATCAGGGCCGGGCCATCGACCCCGTCGCCCAGGTCATCCCCGGGGCTGAGCTTGAGCGTCTGGTGCGAGCCGCCGCTGATCCGCGGTTTGGCCACCACCACCCCGCCGCCGAACGCTTCCCGCGCCGTCTCGACATCGTCTGCCGTCAGCGTCTCGACACTGATCGTCGGAACCACCGGCGCGCCCTTGGCGCCCAGTTCGGCCAGATAGGCCTTGTCGGTGTTCCAGCGCAGCACCGACAGGGGATTGATCATCCGCTGCCCGGCCGCCTCGAACTGGTCCAGTCGCGCCAGCCAGTCGGCTGGACGCTTGTGATAACCCCAGGCGATCATCGGCAGCACCGCGTCGAAGTCGCCCTCCAGCGGCTCGGTCCAGATCTGCGGCGTCGCCGTGATGCCGCTGGCCGCAAGTCCGGCTTCCAGCTTGGCGTACCACTCGGGCCAGAACGACTTGTAGAGCAGTTCTTCGACGGCAGGGGTGAGGATGGCGACGTTCATGCTTCGCTCTACCGGCCTTTGGGGATGCCCCACAACCCCGGCAGGGATTGGCCTTTGGCGCCCCTTCCTGTAACGACCCCAGCGTTTGCCAACTGAAAGCCTCTCCATGACCGCCACCTACGACGTCGCCGCCATCGGCAACGCCATCGTCGACGTTATCGCTCCGGCGGAGGAAGGTTTCCTGCATGCCGAGAGCCTGGTGAAGGGCTCGATGCAGCTGATCGACGAAGCGCGCGGCGTCGAGCTGTACGGCCGCATGGCGCCGGGCATGGAAACCAGCGGCGGTTCGGCCGGCAACACCATCGCCGGCATCGCCAGCCTGGGTGGCAAGGCGGCCTATCTCGGCAAGGTCGCGCCCGACCAGCTGGGTGACGTCTTCGCCCACGACATGCGCGCCATCGGCGTCCACTTCGACACCGCGCCCCTGGCAAACGGCCCGGCCACCGCCCGCTGCCTGATCAACGTCACCCCGGACGGCCAGCGGACCATGTGCACCTATCTGGGCGCCTCCACGGAACTGACGCCGGAAGACGTCCCCACCGATATCATCGAGCAATCGGCCATCGTCTATCTCGAAGGCTACCTGTTCGACCCCTCGGACGCCCGCCGCGCCTTCGCCAAGGCCGCCGGCATCGCTCACAGCTCCAATCGTCTGATCGGCATCACCCTGTCGGACAGCTTCGTGGTCGAGCGTCACCGGGGCGAGCTGATGGGCTTCATCGAGGGCCAGGCCGACATCGTCTTCGCCAACGAAGACGAGGTGAAGGCCCTGTTCCAGACCGACGACTTCGAGATCGCCGCCGCTAAACTGGGCGCCATCACCAACATCGCCGCCATCACCCGGGGCGAACAGGGATCCTTGATCCTGGCGGGCCAGAACAGCCATCGCATTCCGGCCGACCACGTGGACAAGGTGCTCGACACCACGGGCGCAGGCGACCAGTACGCCGCCGGCGTCCTCTATGGCCTGGCCAAGGGCCTGCCGTTCGACATCTGTGGCCAGTTGGGCTCGATGGCGGCGGCCGAGGTCATCGGCCACTACGGCCCGCGTCCGGAAAAGAACCTGCGTGACCTGGCCATCTCCAAAGGGCTGCTGAAATGAACCGCACGGCTGAAATCTCGCGCGATACGAAAGAGACCCAGATCAAGGTCTGGATCGACCTCGACGGCACGGGCGTCTCTACCGTTTCGACCGGCATCGGCTTCTACGACCACATGCTGGAAAGCTTCGCCCGCCACGGCGGCTTTGACCTGAAGATCGAGACCAGGGGCGACCTGCACATCGACATGCACCACACGGTCGAGGACACCGGCATCGTCCTGGGCCAGGCGGTGAAGCAGGCGCTGGACGGCTTCAAGGGCATCAAGCGTTTCGGCCACGCCTACATCCCGATGGACGAGACCCTGACGCGTTGCTCGCTCGACCTCTCCAACCGCCCGTACCTGATCTGGAAGGTCGACTTCTCGCGGCCCAAGGTCGGGGAAATGGACACCGAGCTGTTCAAGGAATTCCACCACGCCTTCGCCATGAACAGCGGCGCCTGCGTGCACCTGGAAACCCTCTACGGCGACAACACCCACCACATCGCCGAAAGTGGCTTCAAGGCCCTGGCGCGAGCGCTGCGGGCGGCGGTGGAAATCGATCCCAAGGCCGGCGGCCAGGCGGTGTCGACGAAAGGCGTACTCTAGGATCCCTTCTCCCCTTGGGGAGAAGGTGGCCCCGAAGGGGTCGAAGACTGCTTCCGCCTCGAGTCCCGACCGCCAATCTCGTCGTCCGGTGCGACCCCTCATCCGTCAGCTTCGCTGACACCTTCTCCCCCAGGGGGAGAAGGAGACCCTAACGCCCAAACAAGGAGGGCAAACATGACGACCGTCGCCCTCATCGACTACGGATCGGGCAACCTGCGCTCCGCCGAGAAGGCCCTGCTCAAGGCAGCGTCGAGCCTTGACCACGCGCCGACGATCCTCGTCACCGGCGACCCCGATGCCGTATCGAAAGCCGATCGCATCGTCCTGCCCGGAGTCGGCGCCTTCGCCGCCTGCATGGCCAACCTCCTTGCGCGCGATGGCCTGACGGAGGCGCTGAACAGCGCCGTCCGACATGGCGCCCCCTTCCTCGGCGTCTGCGTCGGCATGCAGCTGCTCGCCGATAGCGGGCTGGAGTTCGGCACGACCCCGGGCCTTGGCTGGATTCCCGGCCAGGTCCGCCGCCTCGAACCGCGCGACCCCACCGCCAAGGTGCCGCACATGGGCTGGAACACGGTGCGTCCCGCCAGCCCGCTGTTCGCCGGCCTCGGCTTCGCCCCGCACATGTACTTCACCCACAGCTTTGTCTTCGACCCGGCCGATCCGGGCGACATCGCCGCCACCTGCGATTACGGCGGCCCGTTCGTCGCCGCCGTGGCGCGGGACAACGTCATGGGCGTACAGTTCCACCCTGAAAAATCGCAAGCTGCCGGCCAGCGCCTGCTCGCCAACTTCCTGGAGCTCACGCTGTGATCCTCTACCCGGCCATCGATCTGAAGGACGGCCGCTGCGTCCGCCTGCTGCACGGCGACCTCAGCAAGGAGACGGTGTTCAATGCCTCTCCCGGCGACCAGGCCCTGTCGTTCCAGAGCCAGGGCTTCAACTGGCTGCACGTTGTCGATCTCAACGGGGCGGTCGAGGGCCGGGCGGTCAACATCGACGCGGTCGGGGCCATCCTCGAGGCCGTCTCCTTGCCGGTGCAACTGGGGGGCGGGATCCGCACCCTCGAACAGATCGAGACCTGGATCGAGGCCGGCATCTCCCGCGTGATTCTCGGCACCGTCGCCGTTCGTGACCCGGATCTGGTGAAGAAGGCCGCCCGTCTGTGGCCTGAACAGATCGCCGTCGGCATCGACGCCCGGGGCGGCATGGTCGCCACGCAGGGCTGGCTCGAAACCAGCGACATCGGCGTCGTCGACCTGGCCCGCAAGTTCGAGGATGCCGGGGTCGCCGCCCTGATCGTCACCGACATCGGCCGCGACGGGGCCATGACCGGCGTCAACGTCGAGCAGGTGGGCGAGGTGGCCGACGCCGTCTCCATCCCCGTCATCGCCTCGGGCGGCGTCGCCTCGATCCGCGACATCGAGATGCTGAAGACCCGCGAGGGCGTGCCCATCGCCGGCTGCATCCTCGGCCGCTCTCTCTACGAGGGCGCCATCGATCCGGCCCAGGCCCTGACGCTCGCCGCATGCTGAAAGTTCGCGTCATCCCCTGCCTGGACGTCAAGGACGGCCGCGTGGTCAAGGGCGTCAACTTCGTCGCCCTGCGCGATGCCGGTGATCCGGTGGAACAGGCGGCCGCCTATGACGCCGCCGGGGCCGATGAGCTGATGTTCCTCGACATCACCGCCAGTTCGGAAGGCCGCGGCCTGATCCTCGACGTCATCGCCCGCACCGCCGATGTCTGCTTCATGCCGGTCTCGGTCGGCGGCGGCGTGCGCACCGTCGAGGACGCTCGTCGTCTGCTCCGCGCCGGGGCCGACAAGGTCAGCGTCAACACCGCCGCCGTGAATGATCCGGACCTGCTGTCCCGCCTGGCCGACGCTTTCGGCAGCCAGGCCGTGGTCTGCGCCGTCGATGCGAAGGCGCGTCCCGATGGCGGCTGGAACATCTTCACCCACGGCGGCCGCACCGACACCGGCAAGGACGCGGTGGAGTTCGCCGCCCTGGCGGTTGCGAAGGGCGCCGGCGAAATCCTGCTCACCTCGATGGACCGAGACGGCGCCAAGACCGGCTACGACATTCCCCTGCTGCGCGCCGTAACCTCCGCCGCCTCGGTGCCGGTTATCGCCAGTGGCGGAGCGGGCAACGCCGCCGACCTGGTCGAAGCGGTCCGCGACGGCCATGCCGACGCCGTGTTGGCCGCCTCGATCTTCCACTTCGGGGAGGTCAGCATCCGCGAAGCCAAACAGGCCATGGCCGCCGCCGGCCTTCCTGTCCGACTGGAGGCCGCATGAGCGATCTCGGTGACACCCTCGACCGCCTCTGGGCGACCATTGAAAGCCGCAGGGGCGGCGATCCGTTCGCGAGCTGGACGGCGAAACTGCTGGCGGACCCCAAACTCGCAGCCAAGAAGCTCGGCGAGGAAGGGCTGGAGGCGGCGCTGGCCTGCGCGCTTGGCGACAAGGCGAACCTGACCGCCGAAGCCGCCGACGTCCTCTACCACCTGCTGGTCGCGCTGGCGGCGAGCGGCGTCACCCCCGACGAGGTGGCGGCGGTGCTGAAGGCCCGTGAAGGGGCGTCCGGCATCGCTGAGAAAGCCTCGCGCTGATCGCGGCTACTTGAGCACCACTCCGGCCATCCGCCGGCAGGTTTCCTTGGCGCAGTCGGTGGGATTGGCCTCCGCCGAGACGACATAAAGGATTCCGAGCGGGCGGCCCTTGCCCTTGGCCTCGATTGCGAGGGGCAGCAGGCCTTCGGTCAGCGGATCGCGGTTCTCGATGGCGAAGCGACGCGGCGCCGACTTCTCGCCGGCCATGCCCTTGGCGGGCGCCGCGCAGACGATCTCGATGCGGTCGCGAAAGGCCGCGATTTCGCTGACCATGCAGTCTGTCCAGGCCCCGCCTTCGGGGGCCTCCAGAGCCAGGACGGGGACAGGGGTCAGCATCAGGGCGGCGGCGAGGAACAGGCGTTTCATGCGGCGAAGGTGCGCGAGCCGGGCCGCCGCCGTCAATCGGCCTGGCTCAGGTTGACGTGCGCGTGATCTTTCGCACCTGCGAAGCTTTCCCTAAGGTCGCCGCCGATCCATTCAAACCACCGTTTGAATCCCAGCGAAGAGAACCCCATGCGCGACGCCGTCATCGTCTCCTACGCCCGCACCGGACTGGCAAAGTCCGTCCGCGGCGGCTTCAACAACACCCACGGCGCGGCCATGGCCGGACATGCCATCCAGCACGCGGTGTCCCGCGCCGGCCTCGAAGGGGCCGAGGTCGAGGACGTGATCCTGGGCTGCGGCGGCCCTGAAGGCGCCACCGGCATGAACGTCGCCCGCAACGCCGCCATCTGGGCTGGCCTGCCGGTGACCACCAGCGGCACGACCATCAACCGCTTCTGCTCCTCGGGCCTGCAGGCCATCGCCTCGGCCGCCCACTACATCAAGAACGAAGGCGCCGATGTCGCCGTCGGCGGCGGCGTGGAATCGATCTCGCTGGTCAACGCCGGCGGTCACATGAACCGCTTCCACATCACCGAAGAAAAGCTGATGGAGATCAAGCCGGCCCTGTGGATGGCGATGATCAACACCGCCGACATCGTCGCCAAGCGCTACAATGTCGCCCGTGACTACCAGGACGAATACGCCCTGCGCAGCCAGCAGCGCATCGCCGCCGCCCAGGCCGCCGGCCTGTTCAAGGACGAGATCGTCCCGATGGCCACCAAGATGAAGGTGGTCAACAAGGAAACCAAGGCAGAGAGCTTCGTCGACTACGTGGTCGATCGTGACGAGTGCAATCGTCCCGAAACCACGTTGGAAGGCCTGCAGTCGCTGCAGCCGGTCATGGGCGAAGGCAACTTCGTCACCGCCGGCAACGCCAGCCAGCTGTCGGACGGCGCCGCCGCCGTGGTGCTGATGGAAGCCAGGGAAGCCGAGCGCCGTGGCCTGAAACCCCTCGGCCGTTTCAAGGGCTTCGCCGTCGCCGGCTGCGAGCCGGACGAAATGGGCATCGGCCCGGTCTTCGCCGTGCCGCGTCTGCTCGAGCGTCACGGCCTGAAGGTCGATGACATCGACCTGTGGGAACTGAACGAAGCCTTCGCGTCGCAGTGCCTCTACAGCCGCGACAAGCTGGGCATCGATCCGGAGAAGTACAACGTCAACGGCGGCTCGATCGCCATCGGCCACCCCTTCGGCATGACCGGCGCCCGCTGCGTCGGCCACGTGCTGATGGAAGGCCAGCGCCGCAAGGCCAGGCACGCCGTGGTCACCATGTGCATTGGCGGCGGCATGGGCGCGGCTGGTCTGTTCGAAGTGTTCAACTAAAGACTACGGAAGACCCCGCCGGCTCAGGTCGGCGGGGGGCTCTTCGCGTTCCATGTCAAAAATCGCGAGGCCTCTGTCGCTTTTCCGAGACCACCAACACCTTGCGGGACTTGGGTTCGGCGCCGAAACCACATCGTTTCATCAAGCGAACTTCGTCGAAACCTTCATCCGGAACGACAGCGTTTCCGTATCGTTAAGTCGGAAGGCGTCATTGTGGCGCCAGACTGAACGGATCGATAACGCCATGGCCGTCAAGGCCCTCTTCGCCGCCGCCGCTGCTTTCGCCATCGCGCTCGCGATGCTGTTGCCTGTGCCCGGATCTCAAGCTCGCCAGGCCCAGTCCCAGATCGAAACCATAGAGCTGGGCCACCGCTAGGCGGGTCACCCCTCTGCCCTCATTGCTCTTCGCCCGCCGTCGTGGTCGCTTCACGCCATGATCAGGGCTGCGGACATTGCCGGACTGGTCCTGGCCGGAGGCCGTTCGCGGCGTTTCGGCTGGGAGAAGGCCGCCGTGACCGTCGACGGCCGTCGATTGCTGGACGCCGCCCTGTCGGGGCTGACCGGCTGCGGCGCGCTGGCGGTCAACGCGGCTCTGTACAGTGAAGCGGCCAGGCTTGCGACAGCCAGGGGCCTTGCCGTGCTGCCGGACGGCGCGGGCCTTCCCGACGGTCCATTGACCGGGGTGCTGGCCGGGCTCGAGTGGGCTCGCGCCCAGGGCTTCACCTGGCTGGTCACCAGCCCCTGTGATCTCGCCGCCCCGCCACCGGATCTGGCCTCCCGGCTGGGTGAGGTGGGAGGTCCGGCCTACGCCCTGGCTCCTGACGGCCGCCATCCCTTGAGCGCCCTGTGGCCGGTCGCCCTGATCGCGCCGCTGCGGGTCATTCTGGCGCGCGAGCATCCCCCCGTCCGTTCCGTGCAGGACGACGCCGGTTTCCGATCCGTGCTCTTCGCTGACGCCGCCGCCTTCGAAAACCTCAACACTCCGGGCGCCCTGGAAGGCTACATCCGTGCCTGGGGCCTGACCGCCGATGGTCCCCCGTTCCGCACCCCGTCCAGCTGGCTGCAACCCGTGCGGGACGGCGCCGTCCCGGCCATGCTCAAGCTGCCTTTCGTGGACGAAGAGCGGCGCGGCGGCCAGGTCCTGGCCTGGTTTGACGGGCGGGGCGCCGCCCGCGTGCTGCGGGTCGACGGCGAGGCTGTGCTGGTCGAGCGGCTGGCGAACGATATCGATCTGGTCGCCATGGCGGAGGGATCGGCGGCCGGCGACGCGGCGGCCTGCGCCATCCTCTGTGAGGTGGTCGCGGCGATGCATGCCGACCAGTCACCGCCTCCGCCGCAGGTTCACCCCCTGCGGCCGTGGTTCGCGGCCCTGGAGCGGCTTGCGGCGACGAATGCCTTCCTCGCCCGCGCCTGGCCCGTGGCCGACCGGCTGTTGGCGGACAACCGGGAGCCGCGCGTGCTGCATGGCGACGTCCACCATGCCAATGTCCTGCATGATCCGGCGCGGGGCTGGCGGGCCATCGACCCGAAGGGCCTGATCGGGCCGCGCGGCTACGACTACGCCAACATTCTGCGTAGCCCCGAAACCGGCGCCTCGCGCGACAGCGGACGGCTGCTGAGGCATGTCGCCCTTGCCGCCGGGATGGCGGGACTGCCGGATCGCGAGGTCCTGGAATGGGCCCTGGTCCACGCGGCCCTGTCGGCGGCCTGGTCGATCGAGGCCGGCGAGATTCCGGGCCACAGCCTGGCTATAGTGGCCATAGCCGCCGCCGCGCTGCACCTCTAGAAGCCACCGACCGCCCTCAGTCGGGCGATTTCCAGTTCCAGTTCCCGCTCGCGCAGGGCGGCCAGCCGTTCCATGCGATGGTCGCTCCGCCAGCCGAACACAAGGCCGGCGAGGGCCCCCAGGCCGGTGAAGACGAAGGTCAGGGCCGAACCGATCATCGCCCAGTCGATAGGCGATGCCGCCGCCGCCGCCTGGCCGGCGCCTTCCACGGCGGCGACCGCGAGGTCGCCGGGTACCAGGGCTTCCGGGCTGCTGTCGAGGGCGGCCGAGACCGGCTCGAAAGCGGCGGCGACCGGGTCGGTCTGCAACGCCTGGCCGGGTTTGACGGCGGCCGAGCCGACGAAGACCAGGGCGGCCAGGGCCATCATCACCAGGGCCGAACGGCCTCCCGCACGGCCTGGAGCCTTGGCCTGCACTGCATAATCCATCGCGCTCATGATCCCGTCCTCCCTGACGGCTGGCGTTGTCGATGGACACAGTTGGGCAGAGCCAAGCTGACCGGCGCATGAATGAAAAAACGGGGTTATCGTCAGCAAACGCGCCGCCTGCACACGGTCTCAACGGGCAGGCCCCACAATGGCCCCGTTCATCGGGCCTGTTGAGGATGGAGCCGCCGGGGCCAGTGCGCTAGAACCGGCTCAATCTGCGTTGATCAACCAAGACGGACCATCATGGCGAACCCACAGGCGGGCGGAACCGGCGCTCGGCGCACTCCGCTGCAGGCCTTCCTCTACTGGGGCATGGTCATTGGCGTCTGGGGGCTGATCTTCCTGGTCGCCTTCCTGGCCGTGTTCGCCATCGACCTGCCGGATGTCTCCAAGCTCAACGACGTCACCCGCCAGCCCTCGATCTCCTACCTCGATCGTTCGGGCGCCCTGATCGCGGTGCGCGGCAGCCAGTACGCGCCGCCGGTCGACCTCGAGAAGCTGCCCGACTATGTGCCCAAGGCCTTCCTGTCCATCGAGGACCGGCGCTTCTACTACCATCCGGGCTTCGACCCCCTGGGCATGGGCCGGGCCACAGTCGCCAACGTCAAGGCCGGCAAGATCGTCGCCGGCGGCTCGACCATCACCCAGCAGTTGGCCCGCAACCTGTTCCTGACCCTCGACCAGAACTGGCGGCGCAAGGTGCAGGAGCTGATCCTCGCCGTCTGGCTGGAGGTGAAGTTCTCCAAGAAGGAGATCCTCGCCCTCTATCTGAACCGGGTCTACTTCGGGGCCGGCGCGTACGGCATCGAGGCCGCCTCGCAGCGCTATTTCAACAAGCCCGCCTCGAAGCTGACCATCGGCGAATCGGCCCTGCTGGCCGGCATGATGAAGGGCCCCTCGCGCTATTCGCCGGTCTCCGCCCGAGAGCGCGCCGCCAAGCGCGCCAACGTGGTGCTCGACGAGATGGTCCGCACCAAGGCCATCACCGCCGAGCAAAGGGCCGAAGCCGTCAAGACCCCGGTGCGCGTCTCCTCCGTGCTGGCCAACCAGCGGGCCCAGTACTTCACCGACTGGATGGACAGCCAGGTCCGCGCCCTGGTCGGCGAGCCGACCGAGGACCTCTATGTCGAGACCACCCTCGACCTGCCGATCCAGGCCGCTGCGGAACAGGCGGTGCGGTCCGGCGCGGCCAGGAACAAGGCCGCCGGCGTGCAGCAGGCCGCCCTGGTCGCTCTCGACGCCGAGGGGCGGGTTCGCGCCTATGTCGGCGGCGTCGACTATACCGACAGCCAGTTCGACCGCGCCTCTGTGGCCCGCCGCCAGGCCGGATCCGCCTTCAAGCCGTTCGTCTACCTGACTGCCATGGAGCAGGGGCGGAACCCCAATGTCATGGTCGTCGATGAACCGGTGAAGATCGGTAACTGGGAGCCGCGCAACTACGATGGCCGCTTCGCTGGATCGATGACGCTGGAAACGGCCCTGGCCAAGTCGACCAACACCGTCGCCGCCCGCCTGGCCAACGAGGTCGGCACCGGCAACGTCGCCTCCACGGCGCGCCGGCTCGGCATTACCTCCAAGATCCAGCTCGACCCCTCCATGGCGCTGGGCGCCGTCGAGGTCAGCCCGCTGGAGATGGCCGCGGCCTATGCCCCCTTCTCGAACGGCGGGTTCAAGGCCCGGGCCTGGGGCATCAGCCGCATCCGCACGGCCAGCGGCAAGGTGCTCTACGACCACAACCTCGAAAAGCGCGGCCGCCAGACGGTGATCGGCTCTCCGGCCCTGCCCTACATGAACCAGATGATGCGCACGGTGGTGACCAGCGGCACCGGCACGGCTGCGCGGGTCCCCGGCTTCGACATCGCCGGCAAAACCGGCACCACCAGCGACTACCGCGACGCCTGGTTCGTCGGCTACACGGGCGGCTTCGTGGTGGCGGTGTGGACCGGCAAGGACGACAACACCCCCATGCGCCGGGTCACCGGCGGCGGCGCACCGGCCCAGATCTGGAAGAGCTTCATGGGCCAGGCCCTGCCGCGCCTGAGGGCCCAGGCCATCCCTGGCGGCGTCATCGCTCCGCCAGAGCAGACCGTCGATCCGATCGGCGACATCATCTCCGGCATGGGTATCGGCGGTGAAGAACCGCCGGAGCCGCAACCGAGGGCCCCGACGCCGGCCCCGGAACCTGCCCGGCCGCCGGACGAGATTCCGTTCTAGGCCTTGAGTTTGAGGAGTCTGGAGGCAACCCTCTGGATTCCCTCAAGGAGTCCGTGATCGGACTAAGCGACTGGAAAAGCGGAGTCTTTTCCGCGTCTTGACTCTCGCGAAAAACGGAACAAAACATGAACTATGGTTCCACTGCCGACCCATTCCCAGCCCTGTGACAACCCCGCCCTCGCGCCTCGCGCGGCGCGTCTGGGGCTTGAGGAAGCCTGGGGCGAAGGCGCGCCCGGCCGGGTGGCGGCGACCCTGTTCGGCCTCACCCGGGCGGCCGAGGGGGACGAGCGGCCGGTGGTCGTGGCCGCCTCCTCCCTCTGGCTGCGCGAGCAGGGACGCTGGTTCCGCGACGGGCTCAAGATCGCTGGCCTGCCGGACAACCGGTTGCTGTTCATCGAGACCCCGAAGGACGCCCAGACCCTGTGGGCGCTGGAGGAGTGCCTGAAGTCGGACGCCGTGGCGGGCGCAGTGGCCGCCGCCGACGCCATCAGCCTGCTGGCCAGCCGCCGGCTGGACATGGTCGCCCGCCAGGCCGGCGCCGTCTGCCTGCTGCTGCGCACCCAGGCGCCGAAAGATATAAGCGCCGCCCGCCGCCGCTGGTCGATCGCGCCCGCGCCCTCCGCGCCGCACCCCTATGATGAGGAGGCCCCCGGCGCGCCACGCATCGCCGTCAGCCTGACCCGCAGCCGGGGCGAGCCGCCCGGCGACTGGATCCTGGAGTGGGACGATGAAACGCATCGTTTCCGTCTGGCTGCCGGACTGGCCGATCACGGTCTGGTCCCGGACGGCCGGTCGGTCGTCGCCGCCTGACGACACGCCGTTTGCGCTGGTCGAGAAAGGCCTGCACGGCCTTGTGCTGTCGGCGACCAACCGCGCCGCCCGCCGCCTCGGCCACGCCATGGGCCAGGCCCATGCCGACGCCAGGGCAGCCAGCCCGACCCTGATCACCCATCCGGCTGAACCTGACCGCGACGCCGAAGCCCTGCGCCTGCTCAGCCTGTGGGCCGAGCGCTACTCCCCCTGTGTGGCCATGGATGCGATCTCCCCGGGCCGCGAAGGCCTGCTGATCGACATGACCGGCGGGGCGCACCTGTTTGGCGGCGAGCTGGCCCTGCTGACCGACATGGCCGTGCGGCTGAAAGCCGCCGGCATCCCCGCCCGCCTGGCCATGGCCGACACGGCCGGCGCGGCCTGGGCCCTGGCCCGCTTCGGCCCACGCGATACCCGCCGCCTCGTGCCGGTGGGCGGTAATCGGGCCGCCCTGGCCACCCTGCCGGTCGTCGCCCTGCGGCTGGCCGAAGCCGACGTGAGGCTGCTGTCGCGGCTCGGCCTGCGGACCATCGGCGATCTCATGGGTCTGCCGCGCTCGGGGCTGGCCCGCCGCTTTCGTGGCGAGGCGGGTCTTGGCCTGGTGCGCCGCCTCGACCAGGCGCTGGGGGCCGAACCGGAAATCCTCGAGCCGATCCGTCGTCCGCCGGTCTGGCGGGTCTGGCGCACGGTGCTGGAGCCGTTGATCGATGTCGCCGGCATCGAAACGGTGCTGGGCGACCTCGCCCCCAGCCTGGCCGAAAGCCTGGAGCGCGACGGCCAGGGCGCCCGCCGCCTGACCCTGACCGCCTTCCGCACCGATGGCCGCGCCACCCATCTGTCGGTGTCCCTGAGCGCGCCCTCCACCCGCCCGGGCCATCTGGCCAAGGTGCTCAAGGAGCGGGGGCTGGAGCATCTCGACCTTGGTTTCGGGGCCGATGCGGTGATGCTCAGCGCCGATGTCGTCGAACCGCTCAGCGCTATCCAGTCCGACCTCGACAAGGGCCGCGATGGCGACCAGCGCCTGGCCCTGACCGCCCTGCTGGATCGGCTTGGCGCGCGGCTGGGGGAGACCGCGGCCTTTCATCTGGAAGGCTGCGCCAGCTGGCTTCCCGAACACAGCCAGGCTCGCCGCCCGGCCGGAGAGGGGCCGCCCCCCTCTGTTGAAGTTCCGCCGCTGCCCGACCGCCCGCTGCTGCTGCTCGACCCGCCCGAGCCGGTCACCGTGCCCCTGGCCAGCCTGCCGGACGGTCCGCCGGCCAGCTTCGTCTGGCGCCGGGTGACCCACCGGGTCAGCCGCGCCCAGGGGCCTGAGCGTCTGTCGGCCGAATGGTGGAAGCCTTCCAGGCGGCCGCTCCCCGACCGCACCCGCGACTACTACCGCGTCGAGGATCGCGAGGGCCGCCGCTACTGGCTGTTCCGCGAGGGCCTGTACGAGCGCGAAGACCAGGCCGTGGAGCCGCCTGCGCCAGGCGAAACCGAAGGCCGCCTGGTCGACCGCCCGCCGGCCTGGTGGATGCACGGGGTGTTCGCATGACCTACGCCGAGCTCGACGCGGTCACCAACTTCTCCTTTCTGGAGGGCGGCTCGCATCCGGCCGAGATGGTCTCCCAGGCCCAGTCTCTGGGCATGAGCGCCATCGGCATTGCCGATCGCAACACCCTGGCCGGCGTGGTGCGCTGTCATCGCGAGGCCAAACGGGTCGGCATGCGGCTGCTGATCGGGTCTCGCCTGGTGTTCAGCGATGGTGCGGTGCTGGTCGTCTATCCCCGCGACCGGGCCGCCTATGGTCGCCTCTGCCGACTGCTGTCGCTCGGCAAGAGCGAGATCCTCGGCGACACCCACGGCGACCGCACCATCAAGGGCCAGTGCCGGCTGACCTTCGAACAGGCGCTGGACTACGCGGAAGGGCTGGTCGCCATCGCCCCCGCGCCCAGGGTCGTCGACGCCGCATTTTCATCGCGGCTGCGCGACTGGGCCGGTCGCTGGCCGGACCGGCTCTATCTGGGCGCCAATCCGCTCTACGACGGCCGCGACAGGGCCCGGCTGATCCATCTGTCGCGGCTGGCCGACGGTGCAGGGGCGCCGATGCTGGCGACCAATGCGCCGCTCTATCACCACTACGACCGCCGTCCCCTGCAGGATGTCCTGACCTGTATCCGCGAGGGAACGACCGTGGACGAGGCCGGCTTCAAACTGCAGGCCAACGCCGAACGCTACCTGAAAACCCCCACCGAGATGGCCCGGTTGTTCCGTGGACACGAAAGCGCCCTCGCCCGGTCGCGAGAGATCCTGGCCGCCTGCACCTTCTCCCTGGACGAGCTCTCCTACCACTACCCGGACGAACCGGTGCCGCCCGGCAAGAGCCCCGACCAGCATCTGTCGGACATGACCTGGCAGGGGGCCCGCTGGCGCTTTCCGGGGGGTGTGCCGCCGAAGGTCAAGGCGACCATCGACAAGGAGCTGACGCTGATCGCGGGGCGGCAGTACGCCCACTACTTCCTGACCGTCCACGACATCGTCAAATGGGCCCGCCAGCCCACCGGCCAGGAGAACACCAAACCCATCCTCTGCCAGGGCCGCGGCTCGGCGGCCAATTCGGTGGTCTGCTATTGCCTGGGGATCACCTCGGTGAATCCGGCCGAGCAGGACCTGCTGTTCGAACGCTTCGTCTCGGCCGAGCGCGACGAGCCGCCGGATATCGATGTCGACTTCGAGCACGCCCGCCGCGAGGAGGTGATGCAATACATCTATCGCCGCTACGGCCGCGACCGGGCGGCGATCTGCGCCACCGTCATCCATTACCGCCCGCGCTCGGCCATTCGCGAGGTCGGCAAGGCGCTCGGCCTGACCGAAGACGTCACCGGGGCGCTGGCCGGGACGGTGTGGGGCAGTTGGGGCTCCGAGATCGAGGAGGGCCACGCCGAGCGGGCGGGGCTGTCGAAGGAGGAACAGCGGATGAAGCTGGCCCTCGACCTGACCCGCGAGCTGATCACCTTCCCCCGCCACCTGTCACAGCACGTGGGCGGCTATGTCCTCACCCAGGGGCCGCTGGTCGAGCTGGTTCCGGTCGGCAACGCGGCGATGGAGGACCGCACCTTCATCGAGTGGGACAAGGACGACATCGACGAACTGAAGATCATGAAGGTCGACATCCTGGCTCTGGGCATGCTGACGGCAATCCAGAAGGGCTTCGACATGATCGAGGCCTTCTACGGCCAGCGCTGGGACCTGGCCAAGGTGCTGGGCGAAACGGACACCACCCCGGTCTACGACATGCTCTGCAGGGCCGACTCCCTGGGGGTCTTCCAGGTCGAGAGCCGGGCCCAGATGGCCATGTTGCCGAGGCTGCGGCCCCGCGTCTTCTATGACCTGGTGGTCGAGGTGGCGATCGTGCGACCGGGCCCCATCCAGGGCAACATGGTCCATCCCTATCTCGCCTCCCGCGCCGCCAGGCGCGAGGCCGAGGCCCGGGGCGAGGTTTATGAGATCCAGTATCCCAGGCCCTCGCCGCCGCACGACCCCGACGAGCTGAAGAAGATTCTGGGCAAGACCATGGGGGTGCCGTTGTTCCAGGAACAGGCCATGCGCATCGCCATGGAGGCGGCCGAGTTCACCGGCGACGAGGCCAATGGCCTGCGCCGGGCCATGGCCACCTTTCGCCACCACGGCACCATCCAGAACTATGAGGAGATGCTGGCCGGGCGGATGAAGGCGCGCGGCTATGATCCCAAGTTCGCCGACGACTGCTTCAACCAGATCAAGGGCTTCGGCGAATACGGCTTCCCTGAAAGCCACGCCGCCAGCTTCGCCCTGCTGGTCTATGTTTCGGCCTGGATGAAATGCGTTCATCCGGACGTCTTCTGCGCCGCCCTGCTCAACAGCCAGCCGATGGGCTTCTACGCCCCCGCCCAACTGGTCCGCGACGCGCGGGAGCATGAGGTCGAGGTGCGCCACCCGGACGTCAGCGCCAGCGACTGGGACTGCACCCTCGAGCCGCGTCCGGGCCAGGCGCAATGCGCCCTGCGGCTGGGATTCCGCCAGATCGACAGCTTCCGCCAGGACTGGGGTCTGGCCATCATGGCGGCGCGGGCGACGGGACCCTTCGTCTCCCTCGACGACCTGCGCCAGCGCGCCGCCCTGCCGGCCCGGGCCCTGGAACTGCTCGCCGCCGCCGACGCTCTCGGCTCCCTGGAGCTTTCCAGGCGGGGCGCCCTGTGGGCCGCGCGCGGATTGCCGCGCAGCCAGCCCCTGCCCCTGTTCGCCCAGGCCGGGGTGGCGGAGGAGGACGGGCCGCCGCCGGTCAGCCTGCCGACGAGTTCGCCCTCCGAGGAGGTGGTGCATGACTACGAGAGCATCCGCCTGTCGCTGAAGGACCATCCGCTCACCTTCCTGCGCCAGCGCCTCGCCCAGGCCGGGGCCATTCCGGCCAGCCGCGTTCCCACCGACCTGGCCGGCCGCAGGACCGCCGTCGGCGGGGTGGTGCTGGTTCGCCAGCGGCCTGGGACAGCCAAGGGGGTCTGCTTCATCACCCTGGAGGACGAGACCGGGGTGGCCAACATCGTCGTCTGGCCCACGGTGTTCGAGGCCTTCCGGCCGGTGATCATGGGGGCGCGAATGATCCTGGTGCGCGGCAAGCTGCAGCGGGCCGAGGGCGTCACCCACCTGGTCGCCGAAAGTCTCGAAGACTGGACCTGGTCGCTGGGCCTGCTGTCTGCCCAGCCCCTGAAAACAACGCCGGCCCATGGCGACGAGGCCGCCAGCAGCGCGCCCGGACGCGGCGAGGACCACCGCATGCGCCATCCGCGCGATGTCCGCGTCCTGCCGCGCAGCCGCGATTTCCACTGACCCCTACCCGACGGGCGCGTCCGAACGCCGCCTTCGCGGTCGCCGGCGAATCATGCTCCGATCGTCCCGCAACTCTCACGGAGGCAGCGCGTTCAGACGCTGGAGGGACTGCAGATGAAAGATGTCATGTACTGGACGCTCGGGGTCCCGACCCTCTGCATCCTCGCCCTGGCGGCGATGAAGCTGATGGGCGTCTGAAGCGCGCCTTCCGCGACCCTGCAGATCATGTCCACGAAGCCGCGACTCTGACCGCCGTCCCCGTATTGCTGCACGGCCGGGCGGCTTGGCTGATCAGGCCCCCTGAGCGGCGGGCGAAGTTATGCCGGGCGATTTTCCTGGATAAACCAGAGCCAACCTGACCCTGGTGGAGCCGAGGGGAGTCGAACCCCTGACCTCCTCATTGCGAACGAGGCGCTCTACCAACTGAGCTACGGCCCCCTCCCAGGATGAGGGAAGGGCGGCACATACGGCCGGGGGGCGCGGGCTGTCAAGGCGGTGAACCCGACAACTTCGCTGCCAGCGCATTGCCGCCGGGGCCGACGCTCACTAGGTTCCATGGCTCTAAACATCGGAGACGCGCCCTCATGGGTATCGCCATCGTCTGGCTGGTCAATCAGGTCATCGGGCTGATCATTCTTCTGCTCATCGTCCAGGCGGTGATCAGCTGGCTGGTCGCCTTCAACGTCATCAACCTGAGCCACCCGTTCGCTCGCCAGGTGGTCGACTTTCTCAACGCCGTGACCGAGCCGATGCTGCGGCCTCTGCGCCGCATCGTGCCCCGTCTGGGCGGCGTCGACCTCAGCCCCATCGTGCTCATCCTGCTGCTGGGTTTCATCCGGGTGTTCTTCAACGCCACCATAGCCCAGGCCCTCGTCCGGATCTGACGGGTGGAAACCCGTCTCGCTGTCCGGCTGACGCCGCGCGGCGGCGCCGACCGCATCGATGGCTGGGGCGAGGACGCCGCCGGACGACCCCTGCTCAAGGTCCGGGTCAGCGCCCCGCCGGTGGAGGGCGAGGCCAACGCCGCCCTCGAAAAGCTGATGGCCAAGGCCCTCGGCCTGCCGAAGTCGGCGGTCAGCGTCGCCGCCGGCCAGACCGCCCGCATCAAGGCCCTGGCGATCCAGGGTATGACCCTGGACGAGATCCGCGCCCGTCTGGCCTGATCCCGCCAGGGATGGCGGCCAGGCCAGACGAACGCGTCAGGTCTCGCCTGCTCAGCCGATCTTTTTCAGCTCGGCTTCCAGCTCCAGCGTGACCTCGTCACCCAGCGCCGGCGCATAGGCGCTGACGCCGAAATCGGTGCGCTTGATTTTGGCCTTGCCGGCGAAACCCAGGGAATAGGTCTTGTCGACCGGATTGACGCCGGCCTGGTTGAAGGTCGCCGCCACGGTGACCGGTTTGGTGACGCCGCGCAGGGTCAGGTCGCCGGTGATGTCGGCGGTGCGCTTGCCGGTCAGCTTGATCGTCGTGGCCTTGAAGGTGGCGGTCGGGAACTTCGTGGTGTCGAGGAAGTCGGCCGACTTCAGGTGGGCGTCGAGCGCCGGGTTGAGGGTGCCGACCGAGTTGGCGTCGATCGTCACATCCAGCTTCGCCTCCGTGGCCGTCTTCGGATCGATGCTGAGCGTGCCCTCGACCTTGCTGAACTGGCCGACGTAGGTCGAGAAGCCGAAGTGGTCGACGGACCAGGTGATCTTGCTGTGGCCAGGATCAAGCCGGTAGTCGCCCACCTGAACCTCGGTGGGGTCGTTGCTGAAAGCGCCCTGGGCGACAACCGCCAGCGGCGACAGCACGAGAACAGCGCCGAGGCCGGCGATAGCGAAGGGACGGGTCTTGGACATGGGGGAGGACTCCGGAAGGACTGGAGACCAGCAGATAGGAAGCTAAACTAGAACCGCAACGGTTGCAGATGATGTTTCGGCATGGCCGCTGTGGATTTCGAAGCCGCCGCGATGTCGGGAGGAATGGTGCCGCTTACAGGACTCGAACCTGTGACCCCCTCATTACGAAATCCTGTCACGAGTTTCCGAAAACCCGAATAGGAACATGCCTTTACGGTAAAGTTTGGCTTCGAAAACCGGCCAACCCCAAACCCTTCCCAGATTTGCCCAGGTGGCTGAATCGGCTGTTTCCTAAGTTACGTGCTTTGACGTGGGAAACCCGGAAAATGTGACCTGCGCCATACCTGCAGAACCTACGCCCAGCGGTGTGATTTTGCGGGAGCTCAGTTCCGAATCGACCAAGTGGATAAATCCTGACATCGGAGTCCCGTTGGGCACTGCTCGGCGAGGGTCCGCTTGCGGGCCTGGAGCCTATGACCGGGTTCGACCCTTCCCTGCCGTTCGGAATGTCCGGTTTTGGCAAGGATCGACTGGATGTGAGTTGCCAGCATCGACCCGACCGGTTTCGGGAGAACAATCGGGCGGAGAACCTCCGTCGACCGATCAGACGACAGAAGCGACAGCCGCAGCGGCTCAGATCCCAAGCCTCAGCCTATAGTTTCCTCACCACTCAGACCGCGATCTACAGCACCTTCAACATCCTGCGCCATCTGATCAGCAGACCCACTCTTCGGCGCTTCCGCGCCGAGTCAGACGCCGCTTGGGCGATGGCAGTTGCCCGAATGTTGGCCCAGGTAGCGGGGCATTCGACTTGGCGACGTTAACCTGACGGTGCCCCGTGTCGAGCCCGACTTGTTAACGCGACAGTCACCCGGCTCTCATATCAATCGCCCCGTTCAATCCGGAGGGGCGTATGAAGGGTGTCGTTTTCAATCTTCTCGAGGAGACTGTCACACGAAGTTTCGGAGCAAACGTCTGGGATGATCTGATCGAGGCGTCCGGAGTGTCCGGAGCCTACACTTCGCTTGGCAACTACCCCGATGAGGAGATCGAAGCCCTCGTAGCTGCTGCATCCGTGGCCCTGTCGCTGGACAGGAACGCCGTGCTGCGCTGGTTCGGACACAATGCAATCCCGGTTCTTGCCGAGCTATACCCGTCATTCTTCGAAGGGGTCGCCGACGCAAGGACCTTCGTCGAAGGCGTCAACAACATCATCCATGCGGAAGTCCGCAAACTCTATCCGGGCGCGGCATGCCCGCATTTCCGCCTTCATGCCGCCCCTTCGGGCGATCTCGTCATGGACTATCTTTCGGCCCGCGACATGTGCGCCCTGGCCCAGGGGTTCGTCGAGGGCGTCGCCGCTTGGTACATGCATCCGGTCGAGTTCCGGCACCTGCAGTGCAAGCAGCATGGGCATGACCACTGCACCTTCGCCATGACCTGGGCGGGCGCGGCACAAAGATCGGTGGCTGCGTGATCGGCGATCTGCCCGCGGACGCCTCGTCCGAGGAAATCCGTCGCCTGCAGCGCCGACTGGACCGTGAGCGCGCAGCCCGGATCGAGGCGGAAGCGATCGCGGAAGCCGGCACGCTAAGGCTATTCGAGCACCAGCAGCGTCTCCAGTTGACCCAGGCGATCGCCATGGCCGCCAACAGCATGGAACAACCGCTCGAAGCGTTTCGTTTCGCCGTCGAGCGCATCTGCGCGTACAGCGGCTTTACCATGGGACACGTCTGGACGGTGGACGAGGCCTCATCGCCCGCCTCGATGACGTCCTCCGGAATCTGGTCCGCGGCCTCGACGCCGGACACCGCTTTCGCTCTGCAAACCGCCACCCTGCGTATCGGGCGCGGGGAAGGCCTGCCCGGACGGGTGTTCGCCACCGGTCGCGCCATCTGGACAGAGGATTCGACGCAAGAGCCGGACTGCCCGCGCACAGAAACTGCCCGCCTTGCCGGAACGCGCGCCGGCTTCGCCTTCCCGGCCCTCGTTGGCGAGGAACCCGTGGCGGTTCTGGAGTTCTTCCAGAGCCGCACATCGGCGCCGGACGACGCCCTTCTCGAAATGCTCGACCAGATCGCGGCGGTACTGGGCAGGGTCGTCGAACGCCACCGTGCTACGCTGCGCCTCAAGCGGAACAATGAGCTGGCCGCCCAGCGTGACGCTGCCGAACAGGCCAGCCAGGCAAAATCGGCCTTCTTGGCCGCCACAAGCCACGAGGTTCGGACCCCGCTGAACGCGGTCCTCGGCCTCGCCCAGGCCCTCAGGCGGGAGCCCCTGACGACCCGTCAGCACGAATTGACTGACGGAATCCTGGATTCGGGCGAGATGCTGTTGCGTCTGCTCAACTCTGTGCTGGACATGTCCAAAATCGAGGCCGGAGAGGCGACACCGGTGCTTGCCGATTTCGATCTCACGAAAACGCTGCGCTCCATCGTCTCGATCTGGACGCCCCGCGCCGGCGACCTTTGCATCGATCTGAAACTTGAAATGATCGGGCTCGCCCCCGGCCTGGTCCGGTCCGATCGGGGTCGTATTGAGCAAACCCTGGTGAATCTGGTCTCGAACGCCGTCAAATTCACTCCCCCCGGGGCCGAAATCACCGTCCGTGCGATGCCAACCGACGGCGGCGCGCGGCTGGAAGTGTTGGATGGCGGGCCGGGGGTGCCTGAAGCAGATCGGGAGCGGATATTCCGGCCCTTTGAACAGACCAAGGAGGGCCGGAGTGCCGGAGGGGCCGGGCTGGGCCTTTCGATCTGCACCAGCAACGCCCATGTGCTCGGCGGCGAGATCGGCTGCGACAGGGATGAGCTCGGTCGAAGCCGCTTCTGGTTCACCTGCGCGCTTTCACCCAGCCAGAGCGATGCCGACGGTTCGACCGAAACAGTCGAAACTATCGAGCTCCGTCCTGGACTCCGAATCCTTGCGGCCGAGGACAATCCCGCCAACCGTCGGGTGCTGCAGGTGCTGATGGGGCCCTCCGAAGTTGACCTCACATTCGCAGAGGACGGGGCCCAGGCCATCGAGGCCCTTCGAGCCGGGCGGTTTGATTGCATTCTGATGGATGTCAACATGCCGGTGATGGACGGCTTGGAGGCGGTACGCCAGATTCGGGCTGAAGACCTGGCGGGCGGGGCGCCGATCTACATGCTGACCGCCAACGTCTTTGATGATGATGTGGCCAGATATATGTCCGCCGGCGCGGACGGCATCCTGCCCAAGCCGATTCAACTGATCGAACTCTTCCGGGTGCTCGCGTCCGTCCCGGTCCTGGCCAGAGCAGCCGCCTGAGCCCCATCCTGTAACATGGCGTGGTGCTCTCAGTCAGCGAACTCCCCGTTCCGTTCCGGCGAATGGCGCTGAGGCGCAAAGCGGGCATGAGAGGTATGTCCGCTCCTGGCGGATTCCGTTGAAAAAGGCCGCTCTTAGCTGAGAGCAGTAGAGAGGCAGCGCCGCGTCAGCGGCTCCTATGCGGGCGCTGGCATTGCCTGCGGTACCAGCTTGGCGAGCTTACGGAGGTTCTGGGCGGTGGCGGCGAGGAGAAACTCG
>VYLE01000184.1_pt1 | contig 55027 bp, 40 predicted proteins | sample 5114391 | NCBI WGS metagenome assembly VYLE01 (sample SAMN12291771, study PRJNA351875) | freshwater metagenome | isolation source: freshwater lake | place: USA: Michigan, Kent Lake | collected 2013-08-15
GCGCCGCGGCTGGAGCCTTGCCGCTCGCGGCACGCTCGATGTCACCGGCGGTGACGCGGCCGCCGCGGCCGGTGCCCGGCACACGATTGATGTCGATCTTGAGTTCGCGGGCGATGCGGCGGACGGCCGGCGTGGCGAGCGCCTTGCCGTTGGTCGAAGCGACTTCGGCATGCTCGGCGGTGCGACGGGCGAAGCGATCGCTGACGGTCAGCGTGCCGGAGACATTCCCGACGACGGTGCCGGCGTCCTCGCCTTCCTTCGCCGCACCGCTGGCCTTGGCGGCCGCCGCGGGAGCCGCCTGCTTCGGAGCGGCCGACGCCGCGCCGCCGATCTCGTAGCGGACGAGCACATTGCCGACATGAAGGATCTCGCCCTCCTTGCCGCAGAGCTCCTTGATGGTGCCCGCCCACGGGCTCGGCACTTCGACCAGAGCCTTGTCGGTCTCCATCTCGGCGAGGATGTCCATCTCCTTCACGACCTGACCGGGCACGACGCGCCACTTGATGAGTTCGGCTTCGTGAACGCCCTCGCCCAGGTCAGGGAGGAGAAAGTGCGACTTGTCAGCGGGTTGCTTGAGTCCGGCCATGGTGGGGGTTCAACGAGTAGGGCCTTGCGTGGTTCATGAACCACAGAGGACACAGAGAACACAGAGGGGGCACAGAGGTCAGAGTGAGAGACGCTGGATCCCGTCGCGGAGCACTTTGGTATTGAAGTTGACCATGAGTCCGACAGGCTTCCGAGAAAGTCGCAGGTATGTCAAGAGCTGGGCAGTGTGGATGGGGTGGATTTCCTCAACAGCCTTGATCTCGAGAATGACCGCATCGTCAATGAGAAAGTCGAGTCTATAAGCCGAATCAACGCGTTCGCCTTTGTAGTCGATGGGCAGCGCAACCTGTCGTCGGAAGGGTACTGAGCGGAGCGTCATCTCGCGAGCCAGGCAGGCCTCGTAGGCCGATTCAAGCAGTCCGGGCCCAAGCGTCCGATGGACTTCGATTGCCGCTCCGATCACGCGCTCGGTTAGGTCGCAGAACTTCCCCCCTTCCTCCTTCATCTCTGTGCCCCCTCTGTGTTCTCTGTGTCCTCTGTGGTGAATGCCTGGGTAATGACCTCTGTGCCTCTGTGGTTCTCTGGCTACTTAGTACGCCGCGATGTCCGCGATGGCCCGCTCGATGCGGGCGCAGTCGGGCATGTACTCGAGTTCGAGCTTGTAGTACGGCATGATCGTGTCGAAGCCGGCGACGCGCTGGACCGGCGCTTCGAGGTGCAGGAAGCACTTCTCCATGATCTTCGCCGCGATCTCCGCGCCGAAGCCGCAGGTCTTCGGTGCCTCGTGCACGATCACGCAGCGGCCTGTCTTCTTCACGCTCGCCTCGACGGCGTCCATGTCGAAGGGGTAGATGGTCCGAAGGTCGATCAGCTCGATCGACTTGCCCGACTTCTCGATGGCCTGCATGCACTGCACGACCGACGCGCCCCACGAGACGATCGTGAGTTCGTCGCCCTCGCAGACCGTGCGGGCCTTGCCGATCGGGAGCGTGTACTCGTCCTCGGGGACCTCCTCGCGGAAGGCCCGGTAGATCCGCTTCGGCTCGAAGAAGATCACCGGATCGGGATCGCGGATCGAGGCGATGAGAAGGCCCTTCGCGTCGTAGGGCGAGCTCGGCATGACGACCTTGAGCCCCGGCGTGTGGGCGTAGATCGACTCGGGCGAATCGCTGTGCAGCTCGGGGGCGTGGATGCCGCCGCCGACCGGCACGCGAATCGTGAGCGGCACGGTGAACGCCGAGCGGGTGCGGGTCCGCATGCGGGCCGCGTGCGAGCAGATCTGGTCGTAGGCCGGCCCGAGGAAGCCGTCGAACTGGATCTCCGGCACCGGACGCAGGCCCGCCATCGCGAGCCCGATCGAGGTGCCGATGATCCCGCTCTCGGCAAGCGGACTGTCGACGACGCGATGTCCGCCGAATCGCTTGTGCAGCCCTTCCGTCACGCGGAAGACGCCGCCGTTCGCGCCGACATCCTCACCGAGAATGATGACCCGATCGTCCTTCTCCATCTCCTGGACAAGGGCGAGGTTGATTGCTTGGACGAGTGTGAGATTGGCCATGGCTTCAATCGTTCAGAGAACCACAGAGGCACAGAGGGCACAGAGGGAGCACAGAGCAGGCAATTCGCCGGGGGTTCGGTCCCGCGGCCGCTGGCTTTCTCTCTTGCATTTCTCTGTGCATCCTCCGTGCCCTCTGTGCCTCTGTGGTTCTCTGGTGCGGGACGGTTAGTGACTCGACGCGTGCGAAGGCGACTCGATCTGCGAGGGATCCTCGCCGAGCGAGTGGGTGTGCATCGTGTCGCGCTGGAGACGGAGATCCTCCGGCAGCGACGCGTACATGTGATCGAAGAAGTCCGCGCGGTTCGGCGGCGTGATGTTCTCGGCCCGCTCAACGGCGGCCATGACCTCGCGCTCGGCTCGCTCCTTCAGGGCGGCCTCCTTCGAGTCGTTCCAGATGCCCTTCTCCTTGAGGAGGGCCCGCACGCGGAGGATCGGATCGCGCTGCTTCCACATGTCGACCTCGGCCTGGTCGCGGTAGCGACGGGCGTCGTCGGCGGTGGTGTGGTCGCCGAGGCGATAGGTCACCGCCTCGATGAAGCAGGGCCGCGACTTCTCGCGGGCGATCTTCGCCGCGTCGCGAACGGTCTTCACGACGGCGAAGATGTCGTTGCCGTCGCAGCGATAGCAGTCCATGCCGTAGGCGAGGCCGCGCTGGGCGACGGTCGGCGCCGAGCACTGGATCTTGCCGGGCACCGAGATCGCCCAGTAGTTGTTCTGGCAGAAGAAGATGACCGGAATGTCGAGGTTCGCGGCGAAGTTCGCGGCCTCGTGGAAGTCACCCTCGCTCGTCGCGCCGTCGCCGAAGAAGGTGCAGGCGATCTGCTTCTCGCCGCGGTACTTCGCCGCCCACGCGAGTCCGGTCGCGTGGAGCATCTGCGTGCCGATCGGAATCGCGATCGGGGTGATGAAGTGCTCGCGCGGAATCGCGTTGCCGCGCTCGTCGCCCATCCAGTGCAGCAGGATGTACTCCATCGGGAGACCGCGGTAGAAGAGGCCGCAGTTCTCGCGATAGCAGGGGACGAGCCAATCCTTGCTGTCGAGGGCGTACGCCGCGCCGAGCGAGGTCGCTTCCTGCCCCATGTTCTGCGGGTAGGTGCCCATGCGGCCGGAGCGCTGGAGCTTGAACGCCACCTCGTCGAGATGGCGACAGATCGACATGTGCTCGTAGAGCGTGACGAGATCCTGATCGGGGATCAGGTCCTTGCCGAGCTTGGCATCGAACTTGCCATGCTCATCGAGGATCGAGAGATGCTGGATCTCGGTCGAGAAGACGGTCTTCAGCGGCATCGGAGGCTCGTGGACGAGGTCGGCGGACCATCGCGGCGGGCCGGACTTTCCGGCGTGCCGCGCGGGACCCGAGGATTCCGGAGGATAGCCGAAGCGGTGGGGGCAGTGCCCGCGGAAATCGACGCCGTCGCCCGCGCTCGCGGCGGCGGTTATTGGGCTCAGAGCGCGACGGCCTGCCCATCCGCGCGCTGATCGCTTGCGGCGCAGTACCCGTCCTCGAGCCGCCAGACGACTTGGCCGCGGCCGAAGCTCACCGAGCGTCGCTGCGCGATCTCGAGCTCGTGCCCGCGTCGACGGAGCTCGTCATAGAACGAGGCCTCGAATCCCGGCTCGATCGTGACCTTCAGCCCCGACATCACCTGCCAGCGAGGCGCGTCGAGCGCGGCCTGCGGATTCTGGCGGTGGCTCGTCATGCGCAGGAAGGTCTGGAGCTGCCCTTGCGGCTGCATGAAGCCGCCCATCACGCCGAACGCGGCGCGACCGCGGGCCGGCGAGCCGTCCGCGCCGTCGCTCGTGATCATGCCGGGAATGATCGTGTGATACGGGCGCTTGCCCCCGGCGACCTGATTGGGGTGGCCCGCCTCCAGCGTGAAGTTCGCCCCGCGGTTCTGCATCGCGATGCCCGTGCCCGGTACGACGATGCCCGATCCCCAACCTTCATAATTGGATTGAATAAGCGAAACCATGCGGCCCTGCGCGTCGCCGGTGCAGAGGAGAATCGTGCCGCCCGGATTGGGCGGGCCGTGAGCGAAGTCCTGGGCCTTCGCGGGATCGATCATCGCGGCCAGCGTGGCGATGTGGTCCGCATCGAGGAGTTCCGCTGCGCTCCGGCGCATGAAGCGCGGGTCGGCGACCTCGCGATGGGCGACGCGGAAGCCGAGCTTGATCGCCTCGATCGCAATGTGATGGGCGTCGGGACAGTCGACCTCGAGCGCGGTGATGTCGCGCGACCGGAGAATCGCGAGGGCGATGAGGGCGACGATGCCCTGTCCGTTCGGCGGGATCTGGTGCATGCGGGCGCCGCCGTGCACGGTCGAGAGCGGCTCGACCCAGTCGGCCGCGTGTGTCGCGAGATCCTCCTCGACCATCGCGCCGCCGTCGGCGCGGGCCGCCGCCGCGATCCGACGGGCGATCTCGCCGCGATAGAAGCTCTCGCCCTCGCTCGCGGCGATCGAGCGCAGCGTCGCCGCGTGATCGGGCAGGCGGATCCGCTCGCCGGCGCGCGGTGCGCGGCCCTCGATCGAAAAGACGCGCTTCCACTCTGCGAACGATTCCAACCGCGGAAACGCCCGCTGCCAGAGCGACGCGGTGTCGGGAGCGACGAGATAGCCTTCCTCCGCATAACGAATGGCCGGCTCAAACAACTGCGCAAAGGAAAGCGAACCAAGCTTTCGCCAGAGCGCGACCCAGCCCGAGACGGCGCCGGGCACCGTGACCGGATCCCATCCGCGGCGCGGCATGACCTTCTGGCCCGCGAAGCGGTCGGGCGACAGCGCGGCCGGAGCGCGGCCGCTCGCGTTGAGTCCCTGAACCGTCGAGCCGTCCCAGATGAGCGCAAACGCATCGCCGCCAATGCCGTTCGAGGTCGGCTCAAGCACCGTCATCGCCGCAGCCGTCGCAACCGCCGCGTCGGCCGCGGTCCCGCCGCGGCGGAGCATCTCAAGTCCGGCCTGCGCGGCGAGCGGTTGGCTCGTGGCCACCGCGGCGCTTCCCATGACGGGCTGGCGATTCGACGGATAGGGAAGCGACCAGTCGAAGGGCGATGCGTTGGACTCCATGCGCACAGCATCGCCGTTGACGCCTCGTCCGTCCAACGCACGCTTCGACTATCGGCGACGGGCGATCCGCTCGCATGCCGCATGCCGCGGGCAATCGACGAGATGGTCGTTCACCATCCCGACCGCCTGCATGAAGGCGTAGCAGATCGTCGGCCCGCAGAAGGTGAAGCCTCGCTTCTTGAGTTCCTTCGCCATCGCGGTGCTCTCCTCGGTGGCCGCCGGGCAATCGGACATCAGCCGCAGGCGATTGACGCGCGTCGCATGGTTCACATGCTTCCAGAGGTAGTCGCGGAAGGAACCCTCGCCGCCTTTCATGATCTCGAGATAGAGCTTCGCGTTCTTGATCGCCCCCTCGATCTTCAGGCGGCTTCGGATGATGCCTTCGTTGGCGAGCAATCGCTCGACATCGCGTTCGGTGTATCGGGCGATCCGCGCCGGATCGAATTGGTGAAATGCCTTGCGAAAGGATTCGCGCTTCCGCAGGATCGTGATCCAGGAGAGGCCCGCCTGAAATCCGTCGAGAATGAGCTTCTCGAAGAGCGACGCGTCATCCGTGATCGGCACGCCCCACTCCTCGTCGTGATAGGCGACATAGAGCGGATCGGTGCCGCACCATGGGCAGCGCGTCGAGGACTTCTGGCCGGCGGATCGCGTCATCGGGCGTCCATCGTATTCGCGAGGCGATTCCAGCGATTTGCGATGGTGTCGACGATCGCGACCGCGATGATCAGGAGAAGCAAAAAGAGCGTCGGCGCGAGCATCGCGATGACCGCACCGGTCGGCGGCGACGGCGCGGGGTAGGGAGCGGTCGGGGCAAGCAGATATCGAACGAGCCATGCGACCGTCGCGAGGACCGCCGACAGCAGCACGCCGAGACTCGTGATCGCCGCGCTGGCCCACATCGTGCCCTCGGCCATCGGTGGCCTGCGCCGCGGGGCGTGCCAGCGGGCCGCACACCACACCATCGGAAGTCCGAGCACCGCAACGAAGGTCACGATGAAGGTTGCGATCGTCGGATGGGCGTCATGGAGCGTGAACACCATGCCCCCCTGCGGCGATGCGGAAAGATCGCGTCCGCCGAATGCGGCGATCACCGCGAAGGGGCTGGCCGCGACGGCGATCGCGAGGGCGAAGTGGACGACGCTCAGCCACGGGAGGAGACGCGTTTCGATGCGAACCTCGCGGTAGATCAGGCGCGGCCGACACGCATATCGAAGAATGGTGTGGAGCCACGCGCCGAGCGAGATGCGACGCTGAATCGGCAAGCCCGCCCGCGCCGTCGGGAGCGACTCCGCGGTCGGAACGCCACACTCCGCGCAACGGACGGCGTCGCGCACGGCCGTGAGGTCGTAGCCGCATCGTTCACACCGAAATGGAATCGGCTTCAGCCCCATGCGCCGAGCAGGATCGCAAGATCCGAGCTTCCCGTCACGCCGTCACCGTCAAGATCCGCGCCGTCCGTTCCCCACGCGCCGAGCAGCAGGCCGAGATCGGCGGGGCCGACCGTGCCGTCGCAGTCGAGATCGGCGTCCGCGCACGCCGGTTCCGTGCGATAGGCAACGAGATTCGTCCCGTTCCCCGCGACGAGCAGCGTGCCGTCGCCGGCGAGCACCGGTCCGCCCTGATTGAGGTTCGGCACGGTCAGCGACCAGCGGAGCGAGAGGTTGGCGTCGAACGAATAGATCGTGCCGGGAAATCCGCCATTTCCATAGAAAATCTTGCCGTCGCCGTCGACCGCCACATGTGACTGCGTGATCGACGCCGTCACGGCGAAGGGGGTTTCGTGGCGAAGGATGCCCGTCTCCTGATCGCGGACCTCGAGGCTGCCGTCGAGCGCGAGCATGACGATGCCGCCGTCATGGGTGAGGCCATGCTGCGAGCCGGCGCCTGCGATCGTCGACTGCTGCCACAGCAGCTCGAACGCGCTTCCCGTGTCGCGCCACGCATACATGAAATCAACGGCGGGATTCGACTGCGTACGCGGGTAGAACACCCGGCCGTCGGGGCCGCACATCGGCGTGTTCTGCGAGAGGAAGCCGGGCATGATCGGACTCGAGTAGAGCTTCGCGCCGGTCGTCGCGTCGACGCGGGTGAGCTTCTGTCCGCCAGGGCCGACCTCGTCGATGTAGATCGCGTTGCCGCTGAGCGCCGGCCCGCAGTCGCCGCTCACCGAGCAGCTTCGGACCGTGTTCCACATCGTCTCGCCGGTCAGGCGGTTGATGCGACGGATATACAAGTGCGTCGCGAAGATCGGATCGCCCTCGTCGGTGAAGACGACGCCGTCGTAGGAGCCGGTCGCGACCTCCTCGGCGGAGCTCCAGAGAATCTGCCCCGTCGCAGCGTCGAGACAGAAGACCGGTGCGCTGGCGCTCGATCCGTTGCCGCCGCGACCGACGAAGACGCGGCCGTTGTTGACGCCGTACACATTCGTCGTCCAGTCACCCGGCGCGAACGGGCAGGAGAACTGCCAGAGAATCGCTCCCGTCGTGAGGTCGAGCGCGTAGACGCGTGACTCGTTCGGCACGCCGCTCGGCACGAAGCCCGTTTGCCGCACGACGAAGATACGGTTGCCTTCGACGCAGGGATTCCAGGCGATCAGCGATGAGGGCGCGCCGGACCACGCGACCTCGGGCGCGGTCGGACCGACCGCTGAGGTCAGGCCGTTTCGTCCTTGGTTTCCGCCGAGGTTTGACCAGTCGGCGTGAAGCGGGGCGGTGGCGGCGATCGAGAGAATCGAGGCGACGGCGGCGAGCGGAGCGAGGGGGCGAGGCATGTCACGAAGGTAGCCGACGGACCCGGTGCCGCCAGCGCGTCATCTCCGGTTTTGCAGAGATTGCACGGGTGACCTCGGCCGGACCGTGGCGGCGAGCGCCTCGAGCAGCCGTCGGACCTCCGCGTCGGTGTGCTCGCCCATCAGGGCGACCTGAAGCCAGTTCCGTTCGCGCAGCTCGCGGGTTCGATAGTGGAGCTCGATGCCGCGGGCGTCGAGAGCGGCGCCGAGCTCGACGCTCGAGCATCCCGGGGGCGGCTCGAGGGTCGTCACGGCATCAAAGTGAGCGGCTGCGGCGACGACGCGGAAACCCAGATCGGTGCAGCCGGCGCGCACGCCGCGGGCCAGGTGGGCGGTGTTCGCGTGCCGTTCGCGCCAGGCCGCGTCGGACATCGACGCGAGCGCCGCATCGAGGGCGAAGAGAAGTGTCGACGAGATCGTGTGGGGAATGCCGTCGAGGGCGGCGTGCAGGGCGAGATCGATCGCCCGTGGCGCGTCTGTTCGAGGAACGAGCGGCGCGTCATCACGGAGAACGATGGCGATTCCGGGAAGGGCGCCAAGCGCCTTGCCGCTCGTCGCCGATGCGAGACTGACGCCACCGAGATCGACGGGCGCAGCGCCGAGCGAACTCACTGCGTCGATCGCGAGTCGCGCGGCGTTCCGCGCCGCGAACGCGCGAAGGAGCGTGATGTCGTTGAGGACGCCGGTCGAGGTCTCGCCGTGTGCGGCCCAGATCCAGCCGACTTCCTCCGTCGCACGAACGGCCGCATCGAGCGTTGCGCCGTCGAAAGGCGTTCCCCACGGCGCGCGGACACATGTGAAATCAAGTCCGGCCCGCCGCGCCTGATCGACGAGCCGATCGCCGAAGACGCCGTTCGAGAGCACGATGCCGTGACCGCCCCATCCCGCGATCGCCTGTGCAACCGCGTCGTTCGCGAGCGTTCCCGAACCGGGGATCAGGTGCACGGCATGCGCACCGGTCATCGCCCGCAACCGCGCGCCGATGCGCGCGACCGCTTCGGCGACCTCGGCCGACCGATGCGAGATCGGCTCGCGGGCGACCGCGTCGCGCACGGCGGGGCGGAGCGCGACCGGCCCGGGAAGAAAGCGAAGCGGCGGGGGCACCGCCGAGGGATCCGCCATCGGCTTTGGCTTCGGTTCGGGCTTCGGTTCGGCGAGGAACGCGCGGCCGCGCTCCCTGAAGGTCGCGAGCGAAAGTCGCATCGGTTGGTAGCGCGCGTCCTCGGTGCCGACGAGCGGACCGAACGGCTCGAATCCGACATGGGCGTAGAGTCGCAGTTGTCGGGTCGTTCCGGAGATGACGGCGATGTCGTGACCGAGCGAACGCGCGTGTCGTACGAGCGTACGGACAAGACCGCGAAAGACGAATCCCTGTCGACTGTCGGCGGTCGTCGCGAGCAGGCGAATCTCGCAGGGACGGCATCCCTCCGGCAGATGGCGATCGAGATCGGGGAGCTTGCCGTCAAGCGAAAACGGTCGCATCGATCGCAGCGCGATCATGCCGACGACGCGCTCGCCGCGCACCGCAATCACATAGGTGTTCTCGTGATGAAACCGATCGACCAGCCGCCGCTCAGCGTTCGGCTGATGCTGCGGGATCTCCTCGACGAAGGTTTCATAGTTCAGCCGATGGATCGCCTCGAACTCCCACGCTTCGCGGGCAAGGCGAAATGCAACCGACTGGTCGGAGGCGAGATGCTGCGGCGTCCCGATCGACATGCCCATTACCCTATCCGTTCGTGCCGGTCGAAGCGAGGCGGTTCGTCGCGAGATCGCTCGCCTCTCCGCGTATCCTGCCGTGGATAGACCAATGACCTGGACGCTCTACCGACATTTCAAGGGCAAGCACTACCTCGGTCTCGGCGAGGCGACGCACTCCGAGACGGGGGAGCGGCTCGTCATCTATCGATGCCTCTACGACAACGACCGGGCAAGCACATGGGTGCGACCGAGCCCGATGTTTCACGGCGACACCGATGACGGCGCCAGGCGATTCACGCCGATCGCCCGCATGCGCATCGTTCAGCCGGAGGAGAATCCAATCGTCCTTCGCTTCGCCCACGACACTTGGGGCGAGGGTGAGGATGTCGAGACCTTCGTTCGCCGATACGACGACAATCCGAACCACCTGCGTGGCACGCGCTATCTGCTCGAGTCGATCGACGCGAACGGCGCGAACGACTCGAGCGGGGGCGAGATTCTCTGCAATCTCAATACGCTGCGCTTCCGCCGCGGGCTCGTCGGCATCGCCTCCGTCTCGACGGCGCCCGAGCATCGCAAGCGCGGCTGGGCGAGCCTCCTGATTCGCGCGGTCATGGAGCTGCTGCGCTCGCAGGAGGATCGCCGGATCGACTTCCTGCTCTTCTCCGAGGTCGATCCGGGCATCTATCGAAAGCTCGGCTTCGCCGAACTTCCAGCGCCGCAGCAACACCACCTACCCTCGATCGCAATGACCACCGGAGCGACGCCGCTCGATGCCGCCGACGAGCGATTCGTGCGGGCGTACTTTTAGTTTTTGCAACCCCGATGACGACAACGGCCGCGCCTCGGAGATCGGGGCGCGGCCGTGTCGTTTCGTTGCGAGAGGATCGGGTGACGCCGTCGCTCAGCGCGATCCGGCCATCGCCGGCTTCTTCGCTGCGCCTGCGGCGATCTTCCGCTTGGCGTAGGCGATCGCGGCGGCGGAAGTCGACGGCTGGTTCTTCGATTCCTCGAAGACGAGGCGAGTCGTTTCCTCGATCTCCTCGACCTTCTTGTCGAGCTGGGCCTCGGTGAAACCGAGGTAGAGACCGGCGAGACGGATGAGCCCGCCCGCGTTGGCGACGAAGTCGGGCGAGTACAGAATGCCGCGCTTCTTGAGCAGCTCGCCGTCGGTGTCCGGAGCGAGAAGCTGGTTGTTCGCGGTGCCGCAGACGATCTGGCACTTCAGGCTCTCGATCGTCTTCGCGTCGAGGATGCCGCCGAGGGCGCACGGGGCGATGATGTCGACCTTCTCGGCGAAGAGATTCTTGTCGTTGCCGAGGGCCATGCAGCCGAGTTCCTCGACGGCGCGCTTCACGGTCGGGACATGGACATCGGTGACGAGGACCGCGGCGCCGGCCTGACGCAGCAGCTTCGCAAGGCGGTAGCCGGTCGCGCCGACCCCCTGAATGCCGACGGTGAGATTCGAGAAGTCGACCTTCTTGCCGAGGAAGGCAAGGCAGGCCTTCATCGAGTTGAAGCAGCCCTGCGCCGTGAAGGGCGAGGGATCGCCGCCGTGCGAGACGGTGTTGCCGCCCATGACATGCTTCGTCTCCATCGCCATCCAGTCGCAGTACTGCGGGCTCACGCCGACATCCTCGGCGGCGATGTAGGTGCCGTTCATCGTGTTCACGAAGCGACCCATCGCCCGGGCCTCGGCCTCGGTGGGCTGATGATCCGACTTCGGCATGATGATGATCGACTTCGCGCCGCCCATCTGGAGTCCCGAAGCGGCGGCCTTGTAGGTCATGCCCTCGGAGAGTCGCAGGACATCGAAGAGCGCTTCGCTTTCGCTCGCGTAGCACCAGCGGCGCGTTCCGCCGAGGGCGTTGCCGAGCGTTGTCGAATGGATCGCGATGATGGCCTTGAGGCCGGTCGCGGGATCCTGGTGAAAGGCCACGCGCTCGTGGCCGTAGGCGGTCATCTGCTCGAGGATGTTCGTGGTGGCGTTCATGGGTGTCGCTGGGCGATGGGGTGTGAGAGGACTCGCAACGGAAATGAAAGGAAAACCCCCGCCGTGAGGCAGGGGATGTTCGTGCGGAGCGTAGCAGTTTCGGCGGGCGGTTTCCCGGGCCGCGCTGGCGTGAACCGCGGTTCACGCTCGCGTCGGTCGGTTACGCCTTGGCGACGACCGGTCCGGAGTAGATCGAGCCCGATCCGAACTGCGGGATGCCCTCGGTCGGCTCGGGGCGACCCTTGCCGCGGGCGGAGGCGTCGGGCGTCTTCTCCGGGATGTCGTAGCGGTCGTGGGGCAGCTCTTCGGCCCACTTCATGACGCTCGCGGCGACCCGCTTGACCGACGGGTCGCAGTTGGCGTGCAGCGACCGAAGCTCCTTGCCGATCTCCTCGTTCGCCATCGCGCAGAGGTGCTCGACCGTCGCCATCTCGTACTCGAGATCGCTTCCGTCGAGACCCTTGCGGAGGTTCGCGTCCAGCCGCGAGAGCGAGCAGGCCATCGCGTGGATCCAGAGCGACGACATCGAGAGTCGCGCCTGGATCAGCTCGGCCGTCACGAGCCGTTCCTCGTGCTCCTTGAAGGCCATCTTCACGGCGTGGCTGTGCTCGCGGATGCGCAGCATGAGTTCGCTCGCGAAGCGGGAGAGCTTCGGATGGATCTTCGAGAAGCTCGGGACCGAACGGCGGAAGCCGAGGAAGAGCTCGGCGCCGATCTGCATCGCAGCGCCGATGTTCTTGGTCGGGCTGTTCTTCACCGAGAGCATCCACTCGCCGAGCTGCTTCGAGCCGTAGGCGAAAATGAATGCGTGCATGACCTCGTTCGCACCCTCGACGATGATGTTGATGCGGCTGTCGCGCCAGATGCGCTCGATGTCGTTCTCGGTCATGTACGACTCGCCGCCCATGATCTGGACGGCGTCGTTCACCGTGCGATAGCCGAACTCCGAGCAGAAGACCTTGCACATCGCGGTCTCGAGCATGATGTCGGTGTCGCCGCGGTCGAGGAAGCCGGTCGTCATGTAAAGCATGGCGTCCATCGCGTAGGTGTACGCGGCCATGCGGGCGAGCTTCTCCTGGAGGAGATCGAACTCGCCGATCGGACGGTCGAACTGGTGGCGATAGCGGGCCCACTTCGAGGCCTGCTCGAAGGAGAAGCTTGCCCCTCCGAGCATGCCGGCGCTGAGCGTGCAGCGGCCGTAGTTCAGGCAGGTCATGGCGATCTTGAAGCCCATGCCCTCCTTCGAGAGCAGGTTCGCCTTCGGCACCTTCACGTTGTTCAGGCGGATGCGGGCCTGCCAGGTGCCGCGGATGCCGCACTTCGAGCGGTTGCGGCTGAAGATGTCGACGCCGTCCATGTCCGGCGTGCAGATGAGGGCGGTGACGACATCCTTTTCCTTGCCGTCCTTGTCCTTCACCTTCTGCTTCGCCATGACGGTGAAGAGGCCGGACAGGGCGCCCGAGGTCGCCCACTTCTTCTCGCCGTTCAAAATATAATGTGAGCCGTCGGCGCTGAGTTCGCAGCGGGTCTCCTGGCCGCCGGCGTCACAGCCGACATTCGGCTCGCTGAGGCAGAACGCGCTCAGCGTGTCGTTGGCCATGCGCGGGAGGAATCGCTTCTTCTGCTCTTCCGTACCGAAGAGCATGACGGCCTTGCAGCCGATCGACTGGTGGGCCGAGACGAGCACCGCGGTCGAGCCGCAGTAGCGGCCGATGCGCTCAAGCGCGCGGTTGTAGCTCGTGATGCCGAAGCCGCCGCCGCCGTGTTCCTTCGGAATCGTCATGCCGAGGACGCCGAGCTTGAAGAGTCGCTCGATGACCCACTGCGGGATCTCCTGCTTCTGATCGATCTCGTAGCGCGGGTGCTCGGTGCGCAGGTAGTGATCGAGCTGCTCGAGCAGTTGGTCGCAGCGTGCGGTCTCGTCGGCCGAGATGCTCGGATAGGGAAAGAGCAGGTCCTCGCGGAAGTTGCCCCAATAGACATTCTTCAGAAAGCCCATCGTGGAGGGATCGGGGCCGAGCATCTCCTGGGCCTGCTCGATCTGCTTGCGATCCTTCTCCGAGATGTTCTTGAGGTCCTTCGCGAGATTCGGGTTGCTCATCGGTGTATCCGAGCCTGATGGAATGAGTGGATGGTGAGGAAACCGCTGCGGGTTTGGCCCCGGAGGGTGGAGAGTCGGGCTGTCATCGCCGCGGCCTCGCGCGCCGGTCGTCCGGCGTCAGGCCTTGGCGAAGAAGGCTTCGAGCTTCGCCCTCGCCTCGGGCGTATGCCGGAGGCGAATGAGGTGTCGACGTTCCGCGTCGACAGCCTTGGTCCAGCCGTCGCGGAGTCCCACCTCGACGGCATCGACGACCGCGGCGGCCGCGGTCGTGGGGGGGATTGTAGAGCGAGCGGCTTCGAGACCGGCGCGAATGCGATTCGCGGCTCCCGAATCGGCAGCCCGATCGCCAGCCCGATCGCCAGCCGGCACGATCGCGGTCGGGTGTGCCCGAGAACTTCCAGCCGAGCCTCGCCGCGGATTCGCCCGCAGCCAGGCGATGGCCGCCTCCCGGAGATCCCCCGGTTGCGGCACCGTCGCGGCGAGCAATCCGGAGGGAATCTCGGTGCTTTTCCAAGTCTCGCCCGTGGCCGTGGCCCGAATCGCCGCCCCCGGATCAAGCCCCGCCGCCTCAAACCTGGCCGGCAGCATCTGCGTCCCGCCCCAACCCGGGCAGATCGCCAGCCCACATTCGGGGAGGCCGAATCGATAGGGCTTCTCGGTCGGCCCGGTCGCGACGCCGATGAGCGCGTCGCAGTGCATCGCGATCTCGAGGCCGCCGCCGAGGGCCGACGAGTTGATCGCCGCGACCGACGCGCAGGGCAGTTTCGGAATCCGCCCGAATGCCTCGGTGCCGCGCTTGAGATAGCCGTCGAGACCGGCGTCGTCGAGCGCGTCGATCTCGGCGAGATCAGCACCGGCCACAAAGACGCGCTCGCTCGTCGACCGCAGCACGAAGCCCGTCGGCGCCGGACCCTTCGCGAGCTGGTCGAAGAACGCAATCAGCTCGCCGATCAGCCACGCGTCAAGGACGACCACGCCGCCGCGGGGCTTCGCGGGATTCGGAATCAGCGAGAGGAGAACGATGCCGTCATCGGTGCGCTCGAAGGGAAGTGCGGTGGACATGCGGCGGATCGTACGGAAGGTCTCCCTTCGCCGCCCCAAGTCCGACGCTTGACTTGCCTCGACGGCCTATCGGTCGCTCGAAGCGTCTGGCGGCGCCGAACCCGCCGCCGCGGTCGTGCGCAAACCGCGCCCTTGGTTCGCGTCGCGTTCCCGGATCGCCCGCGCGACGCGAACGGTCTCAAGACGCGTGCCGATGCCATCCCCAGCCCCGAGCGTGAGGGCGATCGTTCTCGGCTTGGCAAGCCGATCCGTCGAGCGCCACGCGATTCCGCCGCCAGTGGCGGTCGCCTCAGGTGCCGTCGGCGGGGTCGCCGCGCAACCGGCGGGGACAGCAGCGCCGACGGAGCAGACGCATGCGGCAAAAACTGCGGTGAGAAGCCCCTGTCCTCGCATCGTTCCTTCCTCTCCGCCGGTGACGGCAGGTTCGTTTCATCGGAACGATGCGTTTGAACCTGCGTGGAGTCGATGCGCGCGCTCGCCGGGCCGCTGCGACCTGCACGGATGGGCCGAATGCAACAACTGTTCCGAGACCAGTAACTTCGCCGGTGATCGATTGACAGCGCCAGCGCTCGGAGATACACCGCGTCTACCGTCGAAGACTTGATCGGCTCGGCGCACGGTTCGGAGAGGCCTGCTGCGCCGAGGAAACCAATCCTGGCGCGGCTCCATTCGCGGAGTGCACCATGCTCGTGAGGGTTGTGCGACAAGTCGCATCGGCCGTGTTCGGCCAGCATTGCGGTATCGACGGAAGCGCTCGAGCGCGGCGACGCGGCGTCGCTTGGGTCCTGCTCGTCGCGTCGCTGCACGCGCCGATCGCCTCATCGGCGAGCGCGGACGGTCCGGTGCGCGTGATCCGCGACATCCGAATCGACCATGTCCGCGCGATGGGCCTTCCCGCGTTCGAGGATCCCGCGGCGAATCTCGCCGCGCTCGAGGCCGCGGCCCGGGACCTGGCGACCCTGCCCGAGGCAGCCGCATCCGGCGTCCTCGCACCGATCGCCGTTCGACTGCTCGGAACGAACGCCATCGACGCGACGGCGATCGCGCCGCCCGAGGGCGTTGTGATCGATGCTCCGACGAGTGTCGCCCCATCGGGGCTTCGCGCGATCGGCGCCCGCGGAGCGCTGGCGAGCGTGCTCCGCGCGTACGCGGCGCGGGCTCGAGACGCCGCACGATCGGCCACGGCAAGCGAGGCGTTTCGCGCGGCACTCGTTCGCTTCGCCGACGCTCTCGAAGCCCAGTACGAATCGACATCGCCGCTGACCTCGCTGTCGGTGTCGCTCGCCGTGCGCGACGGGGTGCTGACCGCGGGCGACGGATCGGAGCCGATGACGCTACCGGCGATCTCGACCTTCGCCGGCATCGACGAGTCGGCGGTTCGGGCGATCGCCGCGCAGATCGAAGCGACGCTTGAGCGCGAGCTCGTCGTGGCGGGTCCCGACGGAAGCGGCGAGGAGCTCGAGCTGCTCGTGCGGATCGCGCCGCCGGCGAACGCCGCGGACACGACGCTGCGCGTGCTCGTCGCCTTCGTCGGTCCGCGATCCCAGCCGGCCGTGCCCGTCTCGAGCGTCTCGATCAGCTATGTCGCCGGTGACGGCAGGATCATCGAGGACCCTGCGGCCATCGGGCTTCCCGATCCGGGCGAGGTGATCGCCGCCACGAGCGTCGAACTCGTGCGCGTCGCCGGGACGGACTACCTCTCCGATGTCGGCGAGGGCACGGGCGAACTGCTCGAGCTCGGCGCCCTGCCCGAGGGAACGCGCCTGTCGCTTGCGGCGGTCCGATCCGTCGCGGAGGGCGTGCTTGCGACGCTCCAGGCGCGCGATCTGATGGGCGTGTATGTCGATGTCGTCGGCGGACAGTTCGACATGTCGCGCGGAGGGATCGACCTCCGCGAGGGCTCGACGGGTCTCATGCTTCTCGTGGTGCCTGGCATCGTCGAGCGGACGCGCGTCGTGGCGACCGGTGAGCGGGTCGACGGAGGCACCGCGATCGACCCTCCGGACCGCCGGTACGCCCGCATCGTCGAACGCTCGCCGGTTCGGCCCGGCGATCCGAACGCGCGCGTCCTTCGGCGCTCGGAGCTCGAGGACTTCCTTCAGCGCCAGTCGCGCCATCCGAATCGTCGCGTGGACGCGGCGGTCACGCCCCCGCCCGAGTCGATCGGAGCGGACGGCCCCGACGGAGGGACGCGCGTCCCGGGCACGATCGGTCTCGACTATCTCGTCAGCGAGAATCGCCCGTGGACGCTCTTCGTGCAGGGCTCGAACACCGGAACCGGATCGACCGGCGAGTGGCAGGAGCGATTCGGGGCGTTCCACAGCGACGCCTTCGGCAACGACGAGATCCTCTCGATCGAGTACCTCACCACCGACTTCGAGGCGATGCACGCGGTCAACGGATACTTCGACGCGCCGATCCTCGAGTCGGATCGGCTGCGGTGGAAGGTCTACGCGGGCTGGTACGAGTACAGCGCATCGGATGTCGGGCTCTCCGGCGAGCGCTTCAAGGGGCGCTCGCCCTCGGTGGGCATCGAACTCGCCGCGAATGTCTTTCAGCGCGGCGAGCTCTTCGTCGACGCGATCGTCGGCGCACGCTGGTTCGACGTGACGGTGGACAATCTCTTCATCAACCTGCGCGGCGAACAGGACTTCCTGGTGCCCTACCTGGGGATGCGCGTCCAGCGGAACACCCGCGCTGCGACGACGGACATGTCCGTCATCGCCGAGTTCTGCCTGCCCGACGCAACCGATGTCGACGCCTTCGAGCTGAACGCACTCGGGCGGCTCTTTCCGGAGCGTGATTGGCGTGTCCTGCGCTGGGACCTCTCGCAATCGCTCTACCTCGACCCGTTCTTCGTGCGCGATCCGCGCGAGGGAACGCTCGCCCACGAGATTGCGCTGCGCTTTCGCGGCCAGTATTCCTTCGACGAGCGCCTCATCCCGCAGCAGCTCGGGGTCGCCGGAGGCCTGTACACCGTCCGCGGCTATCCCGAATCGGTCGTGTCGGGTGACATGATGCTCCTCGTCAGCGGCGAGTATCGGCTGCACCTGCCGCAGCTTCTCGGTATCGACGCCAATCCGACGCCGATCTTCGGGATGGGCGAGCCCTTCCGGCTGCGGCCGCAGTTCGGATACGGAGCCACCGACTGGGACCTGATCCTGCGCGGATTCGTCGATGTCGGTCGGGTCGAGAACGTTGACCGGCTCAGCTTCGAGAACGACGACACGCTGATCGGCGCCGGCATCGGCATCCAACTGCAGGTCCTGCGCCATCTCGACCTGCGGCTCGATCTCGGATTTCCGCTGCGCGGCCTGCCCGGCCGCGATATCGACGACCACCGGCTGACCTTCGTCGGGACCATCGCCTTTTAGTTTTTTGAGGCCTTTTCGCCTTCCCGCCTCTTCGGGCTCGCCCGGGGAGCTTTCCGTGGCATCACTACAGGAAGAGAACCGCCCGAACGGGCGTTTCGGAGCACGACCCATGAGCACCTCGCACGAGACCCGATCCGTTCCGCGGCCAACCTCGCGACTTGCAGCGCTGCTGCTCGGGCTCGGCGCGGCGAACCTCGCCAGCGCGGACATCTCCGGACAGACGGTCGTCGCGGGCAACGCCGTGTTCATCCAGACCGCGAACGGCTGGATCATCAAGCCCTCGAACGGCGCGATCATCGAGTACGCGATGTTCGGCGTCAACGCGAACGAGACCATCCGCTTCATCCAGACCAGCGCACGGGCCCGCGTGCTCAACCGCGTTCTCGGCGACTTTCCGACGCACATCGACGGGAAGCTCATCTCGAACGGGATCGTGTATCTCGTGAATCCAGCAGGCGTGTTCGTCGGTCCGGGCGGAACCGTCAATGTCGGCGGGATCTACGCCGCCGCGGGGTCCATGTCGAACGCCGCCTTCCTCGAAGGCTCGACGACCTTCACGAATGTCCGCGGCAAGGTCGAGAACGCCGGCATGATCACGGGGAAGTCGGTGGCCGCGCTCGTCGGATCGAGCGTCGTCAACTCCGGAACGATCAAGACCGGCGCGGGCGGGCTCACGGCGCTCGTCGCGACGACCGGATCGGTGCGGTTCATGGAAGCGGGGGTCGATCCGAGGCTCTTCGTTGATATCGATATGCCCTCGGATCCGACGAATCCCCCGGGACCGACGGTCGGCGTGCGCAACTCCGGCAAGGTCCTGGCGGGCTCGGGGGGACAGGTGCTGCTCGGGGCCGGGGACATGTACTCCGTCGCCATTCGCAATACCGCCACGAGCAGCGTCCGGGCACAGGACGGTCTCGTCCTGATGAAGGGCGATGTCATCCGTCAGGAAGGCGTGAGTTCGGGAAGCCTTCTCCGCGTCGAGGCGGAGCGACTCGATCTCGCGGAGGACCTCCGATTCGACCGCGCCCGACTCTCGACGAGCGTGCGGCTGCTTGACGATGTCACGGTCCGCGGACAGTCCGGCGGATCCGCCGAAACCCTCTACATCCAGGGAACGCTGACCAGCGAGTCCGGCGCCTTCCACGGCCTGACCTCGCTTGCGAACAACAGCGTCTTTCACGGCTCGGTCGGCGGAGGCAGCGGCAATCTCGGCTTCCTGACGATCTCGGGCGACGCGTTCTTCAACAAGGACGCGACCGTCGAGGGGAACATCGACATCGCGGGCCGCACGCTCTTCAACAACGGCAACCGCGACCAGATGATGCGCTCGGTCTCCGGGTCGATCACGCTCGCTGGCGGGCTCACGAAGCTCGGCACGAATCTTCTCGTTTGGGGCAACGGGGTCACGATCGGTGGCGACGCCTTCGCCGTTGGCGACCTGACGATCCGCACCACGCCCGGCTCCGTCATTGACTTCAACGGAGGCGGCGATCAGCGCGTCCTCTCGTACACGAAAGTCACGCTCGAGGGCGATGTCGTGAAGTCCACCGCGGGCGCGCTGATGCTGACGGCCCGGAACATCGAGGCCACGGGCTCCATCTCGACGACATCGGGTGACCTGTGGTTCGTCGGCGAGACGACCTTCACGGGGAACGGCGATCAGTTGGCCGAGGCGAACGCGGGCGTGCTTCGCCTGTTCGGGAATGCGACGAAGCTCACGAACGGCGCGCTCACCCTGCGCGGCGACTCGATTCTCGCCAACGGCAACATCGCCAATCTCGCCGGAGACATTCGCTTCGAGGGGCTCACCGAGTTCATCGGCGTCGGCGACCAGTCGGTCACGGCGCTTGGCGCGATTGACGCAGACGACGACATCGTCAAGACGACGAACGGGGATTTCGTCTTGGCGGCAGGGGAACTGCGGTTCGGCGGCGATGTGCGCGCCGATGGCGGCTCGCTCACGCTCGACGGCGATGTCCTCTTCGACGGGCTCGGCAACCAGGCTGCGGTCTCCTCCATCGGCGAGCTCGTTGTGACGGGCGATGTCACGAAGACGACGGCTGGCGACCTGCTGCTCGCTTCAGACGGGGATCTGTCGCTCTCCGGCGACATCACCGTCGCGAGCGGCTCGCTGGCGATCGACGCGGACTCGATCAGCCTCGACGGCGCGAACGATCAGACCATCTCCGCCGGCACGACGGTCGCCCTCGGTGCTGCGGTGACGAAGAGCCAAGGCGACCTCCAGATTGCAGCGGGAGAGCGCATCGAGATCGGCGGCGATGTGCGCGTCGAGAACGGTGACCTTCTCTTCAGCGGACCGGTGCTTCTTCAGACCGATGCGATCGTCGAGGGCGGCGAGGTCCGCTTCGACGGAACGATCGACGGGACCTTCGCGCTGGTCGTGCAGGCCGATGGGCGCATCACCCTCGGAGGCAACATCGGGCAGAACGCGCTCGGGGCGCTCGGGGCCGACGGCGGCCTTCGCTCGCTCGAGCTGCATGCGGGCGGGCTCATCGAGTTCCTGGGCTCGAGCGTGCGAGTCGTCGAGCTTCTCGCGCTCAACGGCGATGCGCCCGAATCCGGGACGATCCCGGATGTCGCGACGATCGGCGCGGCGGGCGACCTCTTCGTCGAGTGCGGCGAGTTTCGCATGGGCGCCCGGCAGAAGCTCACCGTGCTCGGCACGCTTCAGATCGCTGCGGGTGACGGCATCGTGACCCTTGGCGACGTGAACGCACTGAACGACCTGATCGTCGATGCGGGCGAGATTCGAGTCCGATCGCGCGACGGCGGCGAGGTCAGGACGCTCGACGGAAGCGTCACGGATCTTGGCGTCGACATCATCGCCGGTGGCACGATCAGCTTCTCGGTTGTTCCGGTCGTGCTCGGCAACGGGCAGGTTCTCTTCGCCTCGCTCGACGCGAACGCCGATGCCAACGGGACGCTCACCGGCTTCGAGCTGATCGCCCTCAGCGCGCCGGTCGATCTCGCGTCGCTCCTCGCCGGCGGCGTGTACTTCGATCTCGCCGCCTCGGGATTCGCGCCGCCGCCTGGCCCGCCGCCCGGCCCGCCAGTCGGTCCGACGAGCACCGCCTCGCCGGCGACCGTGCTCGCGGTGGACGATCCCGACGCGAACGACGACGACGGCGATTCGGATCGTGCGATTCTCCGCGAGAACGAGCGGCTCGCCCTCGGCAGGGCGCTCGGCCCTGGCGTTGCCGTGCGCCGTCCGCTCGCCGCCGAGCTTGCCCGGCGGAACGCGGGCGCGATCGCCTTTGACGAGGGGCGCGATCCGACGGTCGGGGCGCTCGATGCGCCGGTGCAGGTTCCCGCAGCGCGGCTCTCCCGCGCGGCAACCGTCCGCTTCCTCGATGCGAGCGCGCGCCTGGAGTCCCTGGTTGATTCCGATGCGTCGCGCGAAACGGCTCGGGCGTTGCTCGACTCGATGCAGCGTGATGACGCAGCCGACGCGGGTGATGGTTCCGCCATCGCCTCCGCGATGAGCGAGATGCTTCGCTGGGGCGAGGCGATCGGTCTCACCGCAGCGGAGCGGGCGGCGGCCGGTCGCGACGGCGTTCCGTTCCCGATGAGCCGCCTGCTCGATCTCGTCGAGCGGCGCTGACGGCATCGGATCGCTCGCGTCCCCCGTGGCCCGACGAACGACGACGGCCGCCCGCGACTCCTCTCGGAGCCGGGCGGCCGTCGTGCGTGTCACGCACGCGTTCGCGTGCGCCTCGTCGGCGATGCGATGCGATGCGACGCGATGTCACGGTGCGAGCAGCTCGTAGCGGAGGGTGATCTCGACGCGTGCCGATCCCTCCTCGACCGCGAAGGTCTTGGTCAGCTTGCCGTTTGAGGCGCTGCGAATCTCGCCGAGCGTCACGCGAGCGGTCTTCCGCTCGTATCGGGCATGACCGCGATTGCGGTCGGCCTCGCTTGCGCCGGTCCATTCGACATCGGGAAGGCCCATGATCTTGTCGTTCAGCTCGATCTCGACCTTCACCTGATCGTCGCTCGTCACGGCCGGGTTGAAGTTGAAGGTGCCGCTCTCGTTCACGGTGATGGCCTTGCCTTCCTTTCCGGTGACGGCCTTTGCGGAGGACTTCGACCAGAGCGTCCGTTCGCCGGTCTCGAGGTTGCCGCTGTCGATCACCTTGATGTGGCCGAAGAGTTCCTCGTCGCCGAAGTCAACGACCTTCGTCGGCGTGATCGACACGAGCGTGACCTTCACCTGCGTCGCCCGGAAGCACTCCTTGTCGACGAGGTCGGCGAACGCGGCCACCTTCGCCGGCGCGTTGTCGGCCGCGTAGCGGAGCGTGTACGCGATCGGCACGGCGTTCGAGCCGCCGACGCTCGGGTCGATCTGCTCGATGTAGTTCCGAAGCGACGCGAGATCGCGCACCTGGACGGCGTTCTGCACATTGCCGCCGACGATCATGATGCGCACGAAGCCGAGCTCGAGCGTCGACTTCGCGCTTGCGGAGAGGTTGCGCTCGGCGCTCGCGAGGTCGACGCCGCTCGCGCTGATCGAGACGAGCTCGCTCAGCGTCGCCGAGGCCTCGGCCCGCGAGACGAAGCTGCCGACGGTGAGGAACGCCCGACGGCCGTACTGCACATCGGTGACGCAGACCGCGTCGGCCGGCGCGGAGGCGTCGATCGTCGACGCCGGTCCCTCACCGCCGAGCGAGATCGTGTAGTAGACCTGGTTGAGCGCGGCGACCGCGATGTTCACGCCCTGTTCGAAGCCGAGCGAGCCGCCCACTCCAGCGCCGGCCGACGCGGGCACGCCGAGGAGCGCCTCGAGATTCGCCTCGGCGGAGGCCTCCATATCGATATTGAGCTGACGCCCCGAGCGGAAGGCGACTTCGGTGTACTCGAGGTATGCGTTGGCGTTGGCGCTCGCAGCGCCGGATCGCAGCCGGTTGATCGCCGTCGTCACCTGGGTGCGATCGTTGAAGTTGGCGACATCGGTGGCGACCTCGCCGTCGAGGTTGAAGACATCGATGGTGATGCTGCCTGGCTTGCGCTGGAGCGCGAGCGGCGTGTAGACGCCGCGGACGACATCACTGTCCTTGAAGACCGCGCCGGGATAGATCACGCTCTGGTTCTGGGAGCTCGGCAGGCCCGCGATCATCAGCGGTCCGGCGAACTGGCGAACGACATCCATCGGCGTTTCCTTGCAGACGATCAGGTCGTTCGCGCCGCGCTCGGTCTCGGTCGCGCCCTGCCGGGCGGCGGGAAGCTGCGGGGTGCTTCGGCTCATGGTGTACTTGACGCCGTTGGCCGCGGTGCCCGAGACCTGCTTGTTCGAGGCGCTGAGCGCGATCTTCCCGTAGCGATTCGGCATCGCCGAGAGGATCGCGAGCTTCTCCATCGGCGTGAGGGTGCGATACTGGCCCTTCACGAGATCCTGCATCGTGATGGTGTCGAAGCGGACGCTCTTGAGCTTCCCGAGGTCGGACTTCTGGGCCTTCGCGCCGGAGAGCTTCTTGGCCTGTCCGGCGATGCCCTTGGTGCCACCGGCGGGCTTGGCGGGAATGCCTTGGGCGTGCGCGACGCTCGAGGCTCCGACGAGCATGCAGGCGAGGGTGACGCCGAGGGTGCGAGCGGTCAGGGACGATCGATTGATGCTGGAGAACATGGTTGGGTCCTTGGCTGATTTCTGGGTTGGCTTCCCGCGGCAAAGGGCCGGGCGGGGCTCTGTTCGAAAGGGACTAGTCATCGCCCTGCGGTGCTTGGACGCCGATCGGCGCTGATTTCCGAATTCGTCCACGGGATCAAGCGTGGTGTCGGGTCGGAGGGCTACACTTGCATCGCCATGCAACGACATTCGGCCCGATCCACGACGGCGGTCCGCTCGACCAGAGGGCCGCGAGGCGCCCGCGCCGGCTGCCAGGGTTCCTGTGACTGTCCGACCTCCGGCGGCCAGGCTGGAACGGCGCCGCGGAATCCGCATGAGGCTGCGGCATCCTGCAGCGTGCTCGACGATCTGCTCGACCCCACGCTCTTCAAGGCCCTTTGCGATGCGACGCGGGCCCGCGTCGTCGGCTGCATCGCCAAGTGCCGTCGGCCGTGCAGCGTGAGCGAGGTCGCGGCCTGCTGCTCGATCGACCTGTCGGTCGTCTCGCGTCACCTCCAGCATCTGGCCCGCGCCGGTGTCCTGAGCGTCGAGCGGCGCGGCCGCGCTGTGCTGTACGAGGTGCGCTATGTCGAGCTTGCCGACACGCTTCGCCGACTCGCCGATGCGATCGACTCCTGTGCACCGACGCGAACCGCGCCGCGAACGCGGCGCGGCGGCGAATCGAGCCGACGCTAGCGATCAACCCCACAAAGCACCTCGTCAGCCCGTATCCAACCCGACCCACAGGCACATTTCGACGCCCTTTCGAGACTGCCAGGAGATGACGCCCATGAATCAGTCCACGCATCAGTCCACGCAGCAGTCCGGCTCCCCGCATCCGATCGCCGGCGCGACTGCGCCCGCGCAGCGCGACATGTCACCTGCCGCGGAAACCGCAGCAGCGTCCGAGGCCTGCTGCGCCCCGGGCTGCTGCTGCGGGCCGACGGGCGCAGCTTCCGCCGACGCGACGATCGCGAACGACGAGGCGGTCCGCGAACGCGTGCGGGAGGGCTACGCGGCGATCGCGGAGCGCGGAGGCTGGTCCGCGAGCGACAACGGCGCCGGCGGCTGTTGCGGTGCGGGCGGATGCTGTGGGCCCGCGACCTTCTCGACCGCATCGCTTGCTGCGGCGATCGGGTACTCGCAGGAGGAGCTCGGGTCGGCGCCGGCTGCGGCGAACATGGGACTTTCCTGCGGCAATCCGACCGCGATCGCATCGCTTGCCCACGGTGAGGTCGTCCTCGATCTCGGATCGGGCGGCGGCTTCGACTGCTTCATCGCTGGTCCGAAGGTCGGGGCCTCCGGCCGCGTCATCGGCGTCGACATGACCGCCGACATGATTTCGCTCGCGCGGCGGAATCTCGCTCAATATCGCGAACTGACCGGCCTCACGAATGTCGAGTTCCGCCTCGGTGAGATCGAGCATCTTCCGGTCGCCGACGCGAGCGTCGATGTCGTCATCTCGAACTGCGTCCTCAACCTCTCGCCGAACAAGGCCCAGGTCTGGCGCGAGATCGCTCGCGTACTCCGCCCCGGCGGCCGCGTGGCGGTCTCCGACCTGGCGCTTCTCCAGCCGCTGCCCGCCTCGATTCGCGCCGATGTCGAGGCGCTCGTCGGCTGCGTCGCCGGCGCCGTGCTCGTCGAGGAGACGCGTCGTGACGCGCTTGCCGCCGGTCTCGCATCGATCGAGCTTCGGACGAAGCCCGAGTATGTCGATGCGATGACCAACTGGGAGGACCCGCTCTACCGGCGCATCGTCGCCGGATTGCCAGCGGGATCGCGACCGAGTGACTTCATCACCAGCCTCGATGTGACCGCACGGCGACCACACTAGTGGTTGCGTGACCAGAAGGCCCGCGAGCCCGGCTCGCCAAGCACGAGCTGACCCTCGTGGAGGGCATATCGAATGCGGTCGGTTCCTCCGCGCTCGTCGCTCAGGACGATGAAGGCGATTCCGTCGCGGCGCTCGACGCTCCAGCGGCCGCGAGCGTCGATCTCGAAGTCGGAGCCGAACGACACTCCGGCGCTTCCTCCCGCGGAGCGCGATCCGACCGAGAAGCTCCCGTCCGCCGCGAGGTCGATGATGCGCTGCGTGACCATGGTCATCGTCCCGCCGGCATCGAATCCCGAGCCGGAACTCATCACTTCGTCCGTGGTCCATCGGCCGACGACCGCCGCATCGAGATCGGCTCGGCCGGTTGTGCCCGCCTTCCTCTCGACCGGGCGAAGCGTCCCCGCGAGCGTCCGGGCCGTGCGCGACCGTTCCGCGATGGTGGCGTCGGTGCCGGTCGTGATGATCGCGACGACCGAGCGCCGCTCCTGTCGTGCGACGACATGGAGCCGCATGGTGCGACCCTGCGCATCGGTGCCGGAGCAGCGAAGGAGGACGGTGTTGTCCGCGATCCGTTCCGGTGCGCCGTCGCGACGGATGCCCGGAGCGTCTGCAAGGAACTCGCGTGCGGCGCGCTCGGACACCGCGGGATCGGTGAGCGAATCGCCCGTCGTCCATGGCATCGAGCTGATGGCGTAGAACTCCGGGTCGTCGCCGCCGAGAGCGCTGGCGTCGGGCGTCAGGATCGAGGTCACGCCCTCGCTGTGGAGGGTCCATCGGCGATCGTGACGCACTGAGTAGCCGCCTGCATCATTCGTCGACTCGACGAGGCCATCGACCACGGCCGCATGCGCAGGCGAGTCGTCGGGATTCGCCGGACGCGGGTCGCGAGGTCGACTCGTCGTTGAGATGCTCTCGAAGACCTCGGCCCACATGTGGTCGCGCTCGACGACGAATCGCCCCGGTCCGGCGATTGCGAGCGTCATCACGCGGCCGCCGTCGACGCGCACGAAGAGATGGAGTCGCGCGCCGTCGCTCGCGGCGGACTGTCGAAATCGCATGCGGAGCGAGTCACCCGCGCTGACTGGATCGCCGTCGATCTCGAATCCCTCGAGGATGGACTCGTACTGGGTGCGAAGCGCCGCGATGACCGAGGGATCATGCAGGGCGCCGAGGTTCCATGGTTCGATCGAGCAGATGCCGTTCAGGCCGGGTTGCTCCGCCGCGAGCGTCGCTGGAGGAACGAGTAGGAGGACATCGCCAGCGACCTGTGAGGTCCACGCGGCAGGCAGTCGCAGGCTCCCTCCATTCGGAAGCGAGCCGATGGCGACATCGTCCGCAGGAGGCGATTGCGGGGCGTTCGATGCCTGCGGCCGTGGACTCATCGCGGCGGCCATCGGCGACGCGCATGGGGCGAGGATCGCGGCGACGAGGAGGAGGCTCAATGCCGCGCGCGATGCGCGGCAAGTCGTGTGGGGCGAACGGCGAGGCGAGATGGCGTCCATGGTGTGTGGCCTTCGGAAGCGTCGGGGTGGGTGCGGAGCGAGGGCGGTTGCGCGACCTCATCTCGCGATAGCCCTGACCGCGCGGCCGTTGGACGGACAACCTGTCGATTTCTGTCGGCGATCACGATTTGCGGAAAAGTCAGAACATTGTTGGTAGGGGTCTGTTTGGATGTGGTAGCTTCGCCCGAAGAGGACCGCAGGCGCGTTTCCGCGATTGGCTCGCGGCATTCGTGTGTGCCGTCCGGTGGCCGAAACGGCGTTGGTGTCAGCTTCGCTCGTGCGGGAGGTAGCGATGGCGCGTGCATGTCTTGGGTCGTTCGCGAGAGGGACAATTGGCCGGAGCGCCGGGGCGTTGGCGCTCTTCACGGCCGCTGTGGTCGCCGCGCTGGCCGCTGCCGCGACCGCGGCGGACCGCGGCAGCGACGGTTCGCGGTTGGGCACACCCCTTTCCGCACGGGACATGTCCGCGCCGCCCGAGGATCTTCTCGACGGCACACTCCGGTTGGGCGATCCTCCGGCAGAGACCTCGCGTGCAGCCCTCATCCCAGTGGTTGCGATCGCTGAGCGGGCTCCTGAGAGCGGGCGCGACGGTGAAGGTCACCGGGGTGAAGTGCACCGATGGCGCGTTCGGGAGGTCGTTCCACACGCGGGCGGAGCGCTTGCGATCGCCGTACTCATCGAGCCTCTTCCCGCGCCGTGGTCGCCTTGGGAGGTGCTGGTGCAGGCGCCGAACGGCTCGATCCTGATGCGCGGGCCGCTCGGGGGCGGCGACGAGCAGCAGGGCGGCTCGGACGCGCCGGACAAACTCCGTCGCCAGCATGCTCCGCCAGGCCCTATCAGCCTGCGCCGCGGTTCGCTCGCCTCGTTGATGCCAGGTGCACCAGATGCTTCCGATGTACCGGCGCTACGCGTCGATCTCGATGGAGCAGAGCCTGGCGACTGGATCGTCGAGATCGTCTCGATCCGCGCGCCACTCGATGAGGAGGCAAAGCGAGCTGCGGCAGAGCAACCGACACCAGCGGGTGACGGGCATCAGGCTGGTCTGGCGGGGCCGCGCGGAGTCATCGTGACGGCTCCAGAGGATGGCCACACGCTTCGATGTTCGGCGAGCGATTGGCTCAACCGTATCGGCCTTCCGAAGACCTATCTCCTGGACGCATCGAGCGAGTTTGGTGCGGGCGCGCTGATCGAGTCGGTCGAGGCGACCCTCACGCGGCCCGATGGGGTCGTCGAGTCGCTGGTCGCAACGCCGGCAGCGGTGAGTTTCGTACCGACGCAGGGCGGAGCCCATGTCCTCCATGCGACTGCGACGCTGCGAACCGCCGAGGGGTGGCGAACGCGGCGGAGCGCGACGGTCGTGGTCGATGTGGCGGACAGCGCGGTCGCGCTGCTCGGCACAGGACGGTTGACACCGCTCGACGCGCTGCGGCATCGGGTGGAACTTGGGATCGCCGAAGCGGGAAGGCGATTGCGCAACGGCGACTCCGATGGCGAGGGGATCAGCGACGCCGTCTTCGTCTGCGGAGAGGTATGGCTCAGGGAGATCGGTGAGGGAGGCGATGCGCGTGAGCGACCGATCTGCTGGATCGGCTCGATCGTCGAGCCTGTCATCGGTGATGACGGAGTGCGCCATCTGCCGCTGTCGTTCGACCGTCGGTGGCTCGGTCGCGCCACCGAGATCGCCCGCGACAAGGGAGCAGCGCCGGCGGTTGGTGCACGGCGGGCTTCGGAGCGCGGTGCGGGCGAGCTTTCGTTGCGGGAGATACGCGTTCACGACCGGCGGACCGGATCGCTCATCGATCGCCAAGCGCGGGTGGATCTCGGTTCGGCGCCTGGGGCGATTCCCTTCGATCCGCGCGAGGAGGCTTCGCTCCTCCGCGGGCGAACTGGCGGGCATCCGGTCGCATCGACGATTCGGCCTGCGGCGGTACCCATCTCGGACGCCCCAATCGGCGGTCATGCACTCATGCTCGTGCATGGCTACTGCTCGGACGGGAGCCCATTTCCGGCAAGTCACTTCAACGGAGCGGTCGCTCAGTTCCTTGATCCGAATGTCGCCCGATCGAATGACGAGTTCGCCCAACTCATCGCCGCATTTGGCGCCGACTACAAGAGCTACGGATCGGTTGCACACAGCCAGGGCGGCATGGCGAGCCTCCACCTCTACGCCTTCTACTGGAGTGGGCTTGACTGGGCCGAGGGACCGCGACTGATTCAATCGGTCGGCTGTCCATACCAGGGCACGCCGCTGGCGGGCAATCTTGCGGTGCTCGGCGGCATCTTCGGGGTCGGCTGCGGCTCGGTGCAGGACATGACCCCAGAGGGTGCAGCGGCCTGGCTCTCGACCATCCCAACCTGGGCGCGGCAGCGTGTCTGGTACTGGACGACCTCGTACAAGGACTTCCCGTTCAGCTACGACTACTGCGACTTCCTCTCCGACCTCTTCCTCACCAATCCTGACGACGGAGTGATCGAGCGGTTCCGCGGGCAGTTGCCCGGCGGGAACAACATGGGCCACACCGAGGGCTGGTGCCATGTTGCAGACATGGAAGATCCGCCGCAGTGCACGGATCTCGTCCGCAACACCCAGATGAACGCCAACGCCGCGCGTTAGGTGGTCGTTTCGGAGTCGGCCGACACGCATCAACATCTTTCGGCATCCCTGAACATCCATCAGCATCCATCACCACGAACTTGCAGATGAGCCGCGTTCGATCAGGAGATCAACAATGACCAGCATCAAGCCCGTCGCCATGCAGCCGTCGCCTCGAAGCGTTCGTCCGCTCGCCGGCATCTCGAAAGCCGCCGGGTGCGTGCGATACGCGGGGAGAGTCGTTGCGTTCGCGACCGTCTTCGCGACCGTCTTCGCGACGGGCTTCGCGACGGCGGGCTCTGCTCTCGGCGCTGAGACCTACTGCTCGCAGGAGCCGCTAGCCGTGCCCGACGGGCTCGATTCGGCCCTGCGATCGGTGGTCGTGCCGCCGACTGCGCCTGACGCGACCATCGCATCCGTTCGCGTGAGCGTGGAGCTCACCCATCCTTGGATCGGCGACCTTCGCGTTGTGTTGAGACATCCCTCGGGCACGGAGGTCCTTCTCGTCGACCGACCGGGATTCACCGGTGCAGCGGGTGGACTGGGCTTTCCAGGACCGTGGGGGTGCGGCGGGAATGGCTTCGATGTGACCTTTGGCGACTCGGCGATCATCGCAGCGGAAGAGGCCTGTGAGACGGTCGGTGTGGCGATGGTCGGCGAGAAGCGGCCGACGGTTGCGCTCGCGACCCTGGTTGGGCTTCCGCCGAGCGGCTCGTGGGATCTTGTCATCGAGGATCAGGTCGCGGGCGACGCGGGGACCCTCATGGGCTTCTGCCTCGAGATCACGACTGCGACGCTTGTTACCTGTCCGGAAGATCTTGATCGCGACGGCTCGGTCGCCGGTTCCGATCTTGCGATTCTCCTTGGCCTGTGGGGGCGACCATGTGTCGGCTGCGGCGCCGACCTCACCGGCGACGGCCAGGTGGACGCCGCCGATCTCGCCCTCCTGCTGGGCGGATGGGGGGTGTGTCCGAACAACGGGTGAGTCAATCAACAGGCGTACGCTGTCGGGCGCTCGCAGCGTGTTCGCGCGTCGTCGACTTCCGGTTGCCTCTTGCCGCAATCTGGATCGCCACACGCAAAGCCACACGCAAAGCCACACGCAAAGCCAGACGCAAAGCCAGACGCGAAGCCAAACGGGAGGCCAAACGCGAGGCCATGAGCGGATTCGGCGAGTCCGCTTCGCTTGGAGCTTTGTGATCGCGGAGGTTCGGCTATCGAACGGGCTTTTCGTCGGAGGAACTTCCGGTTGCCTGAGGACCCTTGGCGAGCTCCTCCAGCCTTGCAATCGCCCGAACCCCGCGGTCGCGGGCGGCATCGGGATCGATCGTCTCTGGCCAGGGGGTCGCGTTCAGGAAGCTGAACCAGTCCCTCGGCGACTCGGCACTTTCTGGCTCGAGCAGGAGATCGCGCCAGTCTGCGAGGCGGGTCGTGGCGAGGGTCGAAGACTCAACCGATATGAGGTCCATCGCACTTCGGAGCGGCATCGCACCGGGAGCCCTTTCCCACCAGGCGGGCAAGAGCTGCAGGTCCACCGAGGCCATCCCATGCGCGTCCGTCTGCGTCGAAGCCACCCCGAGCTGTTGGAGCAGAAGGGCAAACGCCATCGTCCGCATGCCGCGCGACATGACCACCTCGATGTCGGGCTCTGGCTGTCGTGCCCGCACCATCAGTTGGCGAAGCCGGTCCCTCTCGCGATCGATCGACGCCTTGCTTGCCAGCGGATCCGGGCCCGCAGCGAGAGCGATGGCGCTTTGAAGGTCAGCCATCTCGCTCGCCGTCATGATCCGTTCCCTGCCGCGCTGTGCGACCGCCTCCGCACTCGCCGTGGCAACCTCATCAAGGATCGATCCGAGCACGAGCAGGTGACCGACGCGCGGATCGAGAGCGCAGTGCCTCGTGAGACGCAGGCTTGCAATGGCGACTTCGGAAAGCGAGAAGGGTCGATGCTCGAGTCGTCCGTCGTCATTGTCCGCAACATTCTCTTCGGCATCGGAAGGAACCGCCTCGCCGGAGCCGTTCGTCTCGTTGGAGGACGGACTTGCTTCCGGGTGATCGGCCCCGCGCCGCTCGCCTGATGCGTCTGCCGAGCCGACATCAACCTTCGGCGCATCGTCGCGCAGCGCCAAGAGCGCATCGGCGAGCATGATCCGGAACGCGGCCCGCAGGCCCGGGACATACTCCGGGACAAGCTCGGGCGGATGTTGCCGTCCGAACGCGAAGTCGCACCGCTCGCGCCGCGCGGCCAGTCGAAGATGCTCTCGAAGCGGCGCACGAAGCGACTCGACCGCCGTCCGAGTCGCTGTCGCTGACGCGGCGTCGAGGGCGAAGGGAGCGAGTCGCGCGGCCTCGATCGCCGCCTGTCGCTCACGGTCCATGCCGTCGGTCATGCGTGCGATCGCCAGATAGGCGTGCGCCGCATTGGCGAGCGAATCGGCGGAGATGCGTCCGCTGCGGATGTCGTCGAGGAGACGGATGCGATTCGCCATCATGTCCTCGAAGCGCCATGCCGCCTCGATCGCGCTATCGAAGGCGGGCATCAGCGCCGTTCCGAGCGGGCCCGCCTCGCCGGCCTCGATGCGTGCGTCGATCGACGCGAGCACCGCCCGGGCCGCCTCGCGGTCCGGATTGCGGATCGCGCCCGCTGCCTCGGCGTACATCGACTCCATGACCGCGAGCTGCTCGCGCAGTCGCTCGGGGTTCATGTTCCCATCGACGCCCGCCGCATCGAGATCGATCAGCTCGGCGAGCGGATTGGCCCCGCCCTCTTCTCGCGCCGCAATCGTCTGGTCCACCGCCGCTCGCATGATCTCCCATTCGCCCTCGATCGCTTCGGCCATGCGGGCGCCGTCGGGGCCGCCGAGCGGAGCGAGCGACGCGAGGAGCGACTCGGCCGCGTCGGCGTCCACCGCTCCCATGCCGATGGCGGCCTCGATCGTCTGATCGTTCAGCATGCCGATCGCGGCGGACACCAGGCTCGACACAAGCAGCCGGTCGTCCCGCACATGTCTCGAGAATCCCGCGGTCGCCTCGAGCGACGCAAGCGCCCCGCGCACATCGCCGTCGGCCAGGCGCAGTTCCGCGTCGAGACGAAGCGCCCGGGCGGCGTTTCGCAGGTCGCCAAGGTGCGGGAGCACCATCTGAAATCCCTGACTGCGATCGATCTCGTGTCCATAGGTCGCGTTGCGTCCGCCGGCCCGAACCAGATCAAGGTACGGACGCACCTTCGCCAAAGCCGTGCGATGGGCAGCCGTCGGCGGGCCGACCAGCGGTTCCGAAAGAAGAATGAGGTCGTCCCGGGTGAGCGTCGCGCTCTCGCCGCGCGCGTTCGCGGTCCACCACTTCGTCGCTTCGGCATAGCTCGACCATGCGTCCTGCTTCGCAGACGCATCGGTCATCGCGGCTGACCCCGCATTTTGGCTGGCGATCGCACTGGCGAACATGCCCGCCGACGCTGCCGCCGCCGATGCCGCCAACGATGCCGCCGACGATGGCGAAGTAGCGGCGATCAGGCATGCGATCGTGCCCGCGATGAGCGTGGCCACATGTCGATGACATCGCTGCGCGACCTGAGCGAAAGGGCGTGCGAGGTGGCTATTGGCGAATGTCGGCGTGTCACGCATGGATGTGACTCCTTGCTTCGAATTGCGTCAGTCGTCCTGAACCGGCGGCCAGAACTGCACATCGACCCGAACGATGGGACGCTGCGCGCGCTCGTCGTTTGCCGCTTCCGCCGTTGCGAGCGGACTGCCCGTCCAGGCGGTGACCGCGGCGGACAGTCGATCATCGACGCCGTCCTCACCGACGCTCCAGAGGTACGGCACGCCCTCGCGAACCTCGTACCGGAGCGTGTCGCCGCTGTAGGCGTCGGGCGGCAGCGCGTCGAGGTAGGGACCGACGAGAGAAGCGAGCGAATCGGGCCACGCACCGCGCTCCGCGTGGTGTCGATGGAGTGCGACGATGACGCGGGTCACATCGCGACGCGCTCGCATCCACGGTCCGGCGGTCGCGGATCGGACGAGCGAAGAGGGCTGCACGATCGGCTCGAGAAGAACATCGCGCCAACTGCCGACGAGCCGCGGACTCGTGGCCGGCTTCTCGTCGCGCCATGTCCACGATGGTCGTCGGGCAACACGCTCCGCGGTGGCGACCGATTCGAGGTGCGCCTCATGCAGGACGCGCCGGCTCGGCATGACGATCAGCATGCCCGGTCCGAGGAGTCGGTCGCGGGCGTCGGGCGTTCCGAACCCTGCAGCGAGGATGCTCGCGGTCACATGCCCGTCGCCGTCGCCGTCGTCGGTGTAGACGCGCTGCAGGAAATCCTCGAAGGCGATCGTTTCGCCGCGAAAATCGGCGGTCAGGGCCTCGTCTGGCATGCCCGTCAGCATGGCGTCGAGACGAGCGAGCAGCGCGGCGTCAAACGACCGTGGCGCGAGTGCAAGCGCTCGCTCGACGCGATCGACCGCAAGTCCGGCGATCGCAAACGACACGAGCTGCTCGATGATGAGCGGTCGCCGACACTGCCTCGCAAGTCCGAGGATCGCCTCGATGCTCTCGACGCATCGCGCACCGTCACCTGCATGCGCTGCATGTAACGCCTCCGCGCCGAGCCATCGCGCGCCGCGGCGCAGATGCAACAGGTGCGGAAGGAGCACACCAAAGACCGGAGGGTTGTCCTCGTCGCCAAAGAGGCCGTCCGTCGTCATCGCCGATGCGGAGTACAGCGGTTCGTCCGCCGTATCGAGAACGCCGATCGCGATGCCGAGGGACGCGCGGCGCGAACCGTCACGAAGCGCAGCAAGTTCCGCGGCGTGTGTCGACAGCAGGGACGCTCCTCGTGCCCAACTCGTGCTGTCGGGATCGCTCGCGGAGAACCAGTCGTCGGCCGCAGGATCCCGTTCCTCGGCGAGCCTTCGCTCGGCCTGCTGCATCGCGATGAGCGCCGGTCGATAGAGCGGCCATGCATGCTCATCCGGGGCCACGGCGGGCGTGAGTTCGCGCAGGGCGTTCAGCGAGTGGACGGCTATCGTCGGCTCGGCGATGTAGAAGCGAAGCGCGAGCACGCCATATCCGAGAGCGATTCCGACAAGCCCGAGAGCCGCCGCCCGGCTCGACCACCACCAAGCCTTCGCGAAAGGGCCTCGCTTGCGGCGAATTGCCCGTCGGAAGAGCGCCGCCGCCTGCCGTTCGTCGCCGAAACGCTGCCGTGCCTCGTCGGGGGTCGCGCCGCGCTCGATCGCCTCGACGAAGTGCGAGACGAGTTCGGCCGCGGTTTCCGTTCGCTCGCGCCCGCTACCGCCGGCGGCGAGCGTCAACCGCGCGATCAGCGCCCGGATCTCTTCCGGCAGTCCGGACCGATCCACGATGTCGCGCCACGCAGTGCGTCCCGCGAACCAGCCGCGCGATCCCTGCGAACGCGCGACCGCTTCGCCGTGGCCGATCGCCGATGCGTCGCCCCGTCGCATTCACGCGCCTCCGATCGCCGCCTCGGCACCGAAGAGGACGCCGAGGTTGCCCATGGCCTTCGCCATCGACTGCCACTCGCGCGTCGCATCGGCGAGCGCCCGCTTGCCCTTCTCGGTGATGCGGTAGTACTTCCGCGGTCGCCCTTCGCCGTCGCTCCAACGACTGCCGATCAGCTTCTTCGACTCGAGGTTGTAGAGCATCGGATAGAGCGTCGATTGCCCCATCGCCAGCAGACCCTCGCTCCGCCGGGCCAGCGCCTCGACAAGCTCGTAGCCGTACATCTCGCCGCGCTCGAGAAGCTTCAGGACTGCGACCGGTCCGGCGCCGCGCATGAGTTCGGTCTCGATTCGCATGGTGAAACTCCGATCGAAGTGGCGTGATGTCCGAAAGCCGGTCCGCGCTTGGCCCACACTCGGCCCACACTTTGCCAGGCCAACTACTATGCGAGACATAGTATCGCGTCGGCGAACACCGTCAACGGTTTTCCTCGGGCTTCGCGAGACTTCCGCCGTGCGAGCCGATCAGGCCCGTACGGCCGCGGGCACCAGCCGCTCGGCGATCTGGATCGCGTTGAGGGCCGCCCCCTTGCGGAGCTGGTCGCCGGCGACGAAGAGGTCGAGCCCCTTGCCCGGCGCCTGACTCAGGTCCGCGCGGATCCGGCCGACGAGGACATCGTCACCCCCTGAGGCCTCGATCGGCTCGGGGAAACGGTTCGCGGCCCGATCGTCGACGATGCGCACGCCGGGCGCGCGGGCGAGGAGCGTCCGCGCATCGGCCTCGCTGAGCGAGCCGCGGAAGGTGAGGTTGATCGACTCGCAGTGGGCCCGGAGCGTCGGCACGCGCACGCAGGTCGCCGTGACGCGCACGCCCTCGTCGCTCCAGATCTTCCGCGTCTCGAGAAGAAGCTTCCGCTCCTCCTCGTTGTATCCGTCCTCGCCGACGGCTGAATTGTGGCTGAAGACATTGAAGAGATACTGCCGGCCGAAGATCGCGGTCGTGTACGCGAAGCCCGCGACGAACTCGCGCGCCTGCGTCTCGAGTTCGCGCATCGCGGCGGCGCCCGCGCCGCTCGCGGCCTGATAGGTGCTCACGACCATGCGCTCGATGCCGACCGCGCGATGGAGCGACGAGACGGCCATGAGGGCGATGATCGTCGAGCAGTTCGGATTGGCGATGATCGAGGGGCGGTCGATGCGATCGAGCAGCTCGCCGTTCACCTCGGGCACGACGAGCGGAACGCTCGGATCCATGCGGAAGCAGGAGGAGTTGTCGACGACCATGCAGCCGGACTGCACCGCGATCGGACCGTAGTGCTTGCTGACCGACTTGCCGGCGCTGAAGAGGGCGAGATGGACGCCGTTGAAGCTGTCCTCGTTCAGCTCCTCGACGAGCAGTTTGCGCCCGTCGAAATCGACGATCGAGCCCGCGGACCGCTTGCTCGCGAAGAGGCGAAGCGAGCGGTGGGGGAAGCGCCGCGCGGCGAGGATCGAGAGGAGCTCCTCTCCGACCGCTCCGGTGGCGCCGACGATGGCGATGACGGGATCCGACGGAATCATGTCGGGGACTGTACAAAACCGGGCATGACGAAGCACGATGTCCATTCGACCCAAGCTCCGGAACCGGTTGGGGCCTACCCCCACGCCAAGCGCGTCGGATCCCTGGTCTTCTTCTCGGGAGTCGGTCCGCGCAAGCGCGGGACGAAGGAGATTCCCGGCGTTTCGCTCGGTCCGGACGGCCGCGTCGCCTCGAAGGACATCGAGGCCCAGTGCCGTTCCTGCTTCGACAACCTCCGTGCGGTTTGTCAGGACGCCGGCGTTCCGTGGACGGCGATCGCCGATGTCACGGTCTTCCTCACCGACATGAAGGGCGATTTCGCGATCTACAACCGGGTCTACGCCGAGTACTTCGCAGGTCCGGGTAATCCGAATCCGACGCGGACGACGATCGAGATCAACGCCCTTCCCACGCCGATCGCGGTCGAGATCAAGGCGATCGCCGCGCTCTGACGGGCGTCACCGCTGGCGGAGAATCGCCCGCACCGGGCTCGCGTCGAAGCCGACGAGCGGCAGCGGCAGGGCGATGAGTTCGTAGTGGCCCTCGGCGACGCCGTCGAGTCGAAGGCCCTCGAGAATCGCAAGATCACGGGCAAGAAAGCGCCGGTGCGCGGGCAGGTCCTTCGACGAGATGAGATCGACGCTTGGGGTGTCGATGCCGATGGTCACGACGCCGCGATCGGCGAGGGCATCGACGAGCGTCGGATCGAGCGCGGCGAAGTCGTCGTTCCATCGCGTCGGATCGGGAAAGGTGCCGGTCGCGATGAGCACGCGCTGCGCGGTCGGAACCGACGAGAGGTCCTCGAGCCTCACGCGTCCGGCGCGCCCGACCGAGGCCCGCACGACCTGGCAGTCGCCGATGTAATGATGAAGCGGCTGCCTATCGATACTGCGGGCGCCGCTTCCGTAATGATTTGGGCCGTCCGCATGCGCACCGAGATGAACGGTCGCGCGCAGCGTCGAGAGCGTCACCGACGCGCCGCCGTCGATCTCGCAGAGGACCTCGCGCGTGACCGGCGTGTCGCCGGGCCAGACGGCGAGCGTCGGCGAAATCGGCGGTGTGATGTCGATGATCGTCAATGCGCTTCCTTTCGTTCCTCGCCCTCACGCGACCATCGGAGGATCGCGGGCGTGCCCAGCACGACGATGACGACCAGCATGAGCGAGATGACCCACGCGATCGGTCGCAGCATCGCCGGGCGTCCGGTGGTCGGACCGAGGAGCCATGCGAGCCGATCGAAGAACGCGACCGCTTCGGGATCGGGCGGACCGCCGCGCACCAGCATCCGGTGGATGCCAGAACCGCCCGGCGCCCAGGTGTAATAGCCAAATCCGCCGCCGCCGATCGCGCCATATCCGACGGCCATGCCGCCGGCCGCGAGTGCCCCGACCGCCATGCCGCCCGCGGCCAGTCCGAGCGGCGCGACAGCCATGCCGCCGAAGGCGAGAAAGACTCCAAGGCTCATGCCGCCGAAGGTGAAGAGGCCGATCGACATCCCGCCAAACGCGATCACGCCCATCGCGAACCCGCCGAGTGCGATGACGCCCGTCGCCTTGTCGCCGATGGCGATCCAGCCGCGGGCATGTCCCTGCTGGCCGTCGGGGCCGATGCCGGTCGCGACCGCGATCGCGGGCATGCCGAAGAGCGTGGCCTTCGAGGCATAGCGGCGAAACCGCAGGTTCTTGCCCGTGTCGCGCACCAGCACCTCGACGAGGGGCCGCCCGCACTCGGGACACTTGCTGCTCTCGGTCACGCCGGAGAGGTCATGTCCGCACTGTCCGCAGCGCGGTCGTCCCCACGCTTCAGCCGTGCTTCCTTGGGTCGTGCTCATCGGTAGCGCTTCCTTGTGTTGGCGTCTGTCTCTCAGCCGTTCATCATGTATGCGCCCGCGAGAACCGCAAGCAAAATTCCGCCTCCCGCCGCGGCCGCCGCGGCGAGGGCGATGCGATCCTGACGCCTCGCCCGCTCGCGGGCCTGGGCGTAGGGGATCGTGCTGAAGCTCACCATGTCGTAGAGCGGAAGGTAGGAGCGCGGGAACATCGCATGAAGCGTGTGCTCGACGCGCTTCCGAAGCTTGAATGCCCGGGATGCGGTGCGGTCGCGCATCTCGACGAAGTTCGCGATCGCCATGTCGGCGATGGCGTCGGCGTTGGCGATGCGCATCGTCTGATAGCGGTCGAGCGCCGCCCGCTGGTCCTTCGGACAGGCCGCAAGCGAATCGACGAGCGCCTCGCAATCCTCGAAGCTTGCGTTTGCGCCCTGGCCGTAGAAGGGAACGATCGCATGCGCTGCGTCGCCGAGCAGGCAGACCTTGCCGTTCAGGTGCCACGGGTTGCTGCGCACGGTGACGAGCGAGCCGACCGGATTCGCGCGGAAATCCTCGAGAAGCGTCGGCATGAGCGGCACGGCGTCGGGATAGACGCGCTCGAAATGGCTCCGCACCGCAGCGTCGTCGCCGAGCGACGCGAAGCTCCCTTCGCCTTCCCACGGCCAGAAGAGCGTGCAGGTGAAGCTGCCGTCGGGATTCGGCAGCGCGATCATCATCGATCCGCCGCGCGGCCAGATGTGCAGCGCGTTCCGCTCCATCGCAAAGGAGCCGTCGGGTCGCGCCGGAATGGTGAGTTCCTTATATCCGTGACCGAGATACGACTGGCTGTAGTCAAATCGTTCGTTGCGCTGCATGACCGCGCGAACGGCCGAGAACGCCCCGTCGGCGCCGACGATGAGATCGGCCTCGATGCGCTCGCTGGAACCGTCCGGACGCACGAAGGTCGCCGCGGGCGCGTTCAGGTCGACATCGGCGCAGCGCATGTCGAATCGCGCCTCGACGCCCGCCTCGCGACAGGCGGCGTTCAGCAGCAGCAGGTTGAGTCGCGATCGGCTCACCGAGTTGATCGCCCGGCCCGGATCGCTCGAATAGGGCTGAAAGGAAGGGCTTCCGACGATCGGGTGAATCATCCGACCCGGCATGCGGATGCCCTGTGAGAGAAGCTCGTCGGTGAGTCCCGCCCGGTCCAGGGCGTGGATGCCGCGGGCGGAGATCGCGAGATTGATCGAGCGCCCGCCGATATAGTTTTTCGCCCGCGGATCGCCGCGTCGCTCGACGATCAGGACCTGATGGCCCGCTCGGGCGAGAAAGGTCGCCAGAAGCGATCCGCCGAGTCCGGCGCCGACGATGAGGATGCGACGACGATGCATGCGTTCGGTTGGTGGGAGAGAGATCAGTCCGCGAGCGATGCGATGATCGTCGCGAAGCGGTGCACATCAAGGAAGGAGTTGTAGAGCGGCGTCGGCGCGACCCGAATCACGTTCGGCTCGCGGAAATCGCAGATGACGCCCTGTGCGGTCAGTGCGGCGAAGCGCTCGCGCGGGCGATCGTGGACGAGAATCGAGAGCTGGCAGCCGCGCGACTCGATGTCCTGCGGCGTGATGACCTCCCACGCGCCGCCGCGCGGGCTGAGTTCGCGGAGGAGCCAGAGCAGGTACCCCGTCAGCACGCGGCTCTTCTCCCTGAGCGCGGGCATGCCGACCTCATCGAAGATCGCAAGCGATGCGCGCAGCGGAACCATCGCGAGAATCGGCGGATTCGAGCATTGCCACCCGTCGGCGCCGGCTCTCGGCACGAAGTCGGGAATGAGCTGCATCTGGAATCGCGTCGCCGGATCGTTGCCCCACCAGCCCGCGTATCGCGGCAGCGCGGCGTTCGTGCCGTGGCGCTCGTGCACGAACGCGCCGGCGATCGCGCCGGGGCCGGCGTTCAGATACTTGTATGAGCACCAGCACGCGAAGTCGACGCCCCAATCGTGGAGGCGCAGGGGGAGGTTGCCCGCGGCGTGCGCGAGGTCCCAGCCGGAGATCGCGCCGACTCGGTGCGTCGCGTCGGTGATGCGGGCGATGTCGAACGCCTGTCCGGAGAGAAAGTGCACGCCGCTCAGGAGGACGACGGCGAGTTCGTCGCCCTGTCGGTCGATCTCCGCGACGATGTCCTCGGTCCGCCAAGTGTGCTCGCCGGGCCGCGGCTTCACGAGGACGAGATGTTCGCGCCAGTCGAGACCGCGGCTCGCGAGGTGCGTCTTCACCGCGTAGGTGTCGCTCGGAAAGGCGTCGCTCTCGATGAGAATCTTCGTTCGTCGGCCGTTCGGCCTGAAGAAGCTCACCAGCATGAGATGTAGGTTCACCGTCAGCGAGTTCATCATCACGACCTCGCCCGGCACGGCGCCGACGAGCCGCGCGCCGCTCTCGCGAAAGAGCTCGTGATAGGAGTACCAGGGGGCCGCGGCGTGAAGGTGTCCCTCAACGCCGAGCCGCGCCCAGTCGGCAAGCGTTTCGGCGATGAGTCGTTCCGTGGTTCGCGGCATGAGGCCGAGCGAGTTTCCGCAGAGGTAGATCGAATCGGCTTCGCGCGCCGCCTTCGGCGCCGGGGGAATCGCGAAGCGGGCGCGGAGCGGGGCGAGTCGGTCGATGCCGTCGAGCGTTCGGGCGCACGCCTCGCTCGCGTCGAAGTGTGCGGCGGTGATCTCGGCGAGCGAGGTGGGCGTGGTCATGCGGACATTCCGAGGAACTCAAGTGCCGTCCCGCGCAGCAGCCGGTCGCGGGTCGCGCCGTCGAGATCGTCCATCGACTCGATGAGCGCGCCGGGCGTCCGTTCGCCGAGCGGAAACGGATAGTCCGAGCCGAGGGCGATGCGCCGGGCGCCGGCGAGGCGGATGAGGAATCGCAGCGCCTCGGCGTCGTGCACGAGGGAGTCAAAATAGAATTGCGGCAGCGTCTCGCGCGGCGAGACGGCGTTGTCGATCGCGCAAAGGTCCGGGCGCTCGCGGAATCCGTGCTCGATGCGGCCGATCGTGAAGGGAAAGCTTCCGCCGCCGTGCGACAGGCAGACCCGCAGCGAGGGCAGTCGCGCCAGCACGCCTCCGAAGGCGAGCGAGCATGCGGCCCGCGCGGTTTCCGCCGGCATGCCGACGAGCCACGGCAACCAATAGCGCTGCATCGCCTCCTGGCCCATCATGTCCCAGGGATGCACGAAGACCGCGGCGCCGAGCTCGGCGCATCGCCGGAAGAAGGGAAAGAGCTCCGGAGCGTTCAGGTTCCAGTGATTGACATGCGAGCCGATCTCGACGCCGCGCAGGCCGAGTTCGCCCATGCAGCGCTCGAGCTCGCCGATCGCGCGGTCGGGATCCTGCAGCGGAACCGTCCCGAGTCCGGCGAACCGGTCCGGGCGCCCCCGACACACGCCGGCGATGTGGTCATTGAGGAAGCGCGCGAAGTCGAGGGTGTCTCGGGCATTCGCCCAATAGGCGAAGAGGACCGGGACGGTCGAGAGGACCTGCATCTCGACGCCGATCGCGTCGCATTCGGCGATGCGGCGCTCGGGATCCCAGCAGTTCGAATCGATGTCGCGGAAGGAGCGGCCGTCGATGTGCATGCGCGCACAGCAGGGCCCGTGGTGATCGAGGGCCACCCAGCCGCCGTAGCCGTATCGCTGCCGAAGGTTCGGCCACCGTTCGGGAAGGATGTGGGTGTGCAGGTCGATCTTCCCGGACGCCATGGACGGCATCGTATCGGCGACTCGCGTCCGAGCGCGGGGACTGTGCGCAGTGTTAGCATCATCGATTCGACCTGCGACGGGCGGTCCGGTCCGGGGCTTCCGAAGCCGCCGCCGTGGCGAGCGCAACGCTCGGCCCGCCGCAGGATCCATCGGCGATCCATCCGATCGCCACCGACGGCCATGTCCACTCATGCCGCCCCCCACGGGTCGCGGGTTCCGCTGAAGACGACACTTGCCCTGACCTTGGGGGCGCTTGGAGTCGTCTATGGCGACATCGGCACCAGCCCGCTGTACGCGCTGAAGGAGTCCTTTCACCATCTGACCGCCGAGGATGGCGGCGGCTTTCGGCAGCTTCAGCGCGACGAGGTCCTCGGCGTCCTCTCGCTCGTCTTCTGGGCGATGACGCTTGTCGTCAGCATCAAGTATCTCGTCATCATCACGAGAGCGTCGAACCGTGGCGAGGGCGGCATCTTCGCCCTCCTCTCGCTGGTGCCGCGGAGCCTCTCGTCACGCGTCGGACGCTCGCACAAGATCGCCGTGCTGCTGGCGATGCTCGGAGCTGGACTTCTCTTCGGCGACGGCATCATCACGCCTGCGATCTCGGTGATGTCGGCGATGGAAGGTCTGAGCGTCGTGAATGAGAAGCTCAAGCCGCTCGTCCTTCCCGCAACGGTCACGATTCTCTGCGCTGTGTTTGCGCTTCAGCAATTCGGCACGGGTCGCATCGGCGTCGTCTTCGGCCCCGTCATGGCCGTGTGGTTTCTGGTGCTCGCGATCCTTGGCGTGCGCGGCATCATGCTCGAGCCGACGACGCTCTATGCGATCAATCCCTCCTACGCGGTCGCGATGTTCGTGCACGATCCGGTGCACGCCTTCCTCCTGCTCGGGGCGATCGTCCTCGTCATCACCGGCGGCGAAGCGCTCTACGCGGACATGGGGCATTTCGGCATCCGGCCGATCCGCTGGGGCTGGTACTTCTATGCTGCGCCGGCGCTTGCCCTGAACTACTTCGGGCAGGGAGCGCTCTGCCTCCGCGATCCCGAGGCGATCGCCAATCCCTTCTACGCGCTCGTTCCCAGCGCGCTGCAGCTACCGATGGTCTTCTTCGCGGCGGTGGCGACGGTCATCGCGAGTCAGGCGATGATCTCGGGCGTCTTCTCGCTCGCCCAGCAGGCGATCCGCCTCGGGTACCTGCCGAGGCTTCAGGTGGTACACACCTCGGGCGAGCATAAGGGGCAGGTCTATGTTCCGACCGCCAACTGGCTCATGCTGATCGGCTGCCTCCTCACGGTGGCGATCTTTCCGTCCTCAAGCCAGCTCGCCGGCGCGTACGGCATAGCGGTCACCGGTCAGATGGCGATCACGACGGTGCTCTTCGCCTTCGTCGCGCGGCGGCTGTGGCGATGGAGACGACGACTGCTTCTTCCGATCATTGTCGTTGCGTTGGTGATCGACCTCCTGTTCTTCTCCGCGAACGCCATGAAACTCATGAGCGGCGGCTGGTTCACCGTCATCGTCGCCATCCTCGTCTTCGTGGTCCTTTCGACCTGGGTGCAGGGGAGCTACCTCATCGGTCGGCGCATCGCTGCCGAAAGCTCATCGATCTACGAGTTCATCGGCGAGATCTGGGCCCGCGACATCCCCCGCGTTCCGGGCACGGCGGTCTTCCTGGCGACGAACTACAACACGCCGCACGCCCTCGCCTTCTTCGTCGAGCACGCCCATGTGCTGCACGAGCGGGTCGTGCTTCTTTCGATCCAGCCGGCGAACGCACCCTTCGTCTCGCCGAACCGCAGCGTGCAGGTCGAGTGGCTCCCGGACGGTCTCTGGAAGGTGACAGCGCGGTGCGGCTTCATGCAGACGCCGAATGTCCCGCGCATCCTCGAGCGGGCGAAGTCGCAGGGGCTCGACTACGACCCCGCGACGACGACCTTCTTCTCGCGGCGCGTCGAGATCGTCCCCACCGGCGACGCGAAGATGCCGCGCTGGCAGAAGCTCCTCTACGCGGCGCTTGCCCGCAACGCCGTCGACTCGACGCGTGCGTTCAGCCTGCCGCCGGAGCGGGTGGTCGACTTCGGCTCGAAGATCGCGCTCTGATCGTTTCCTCGAAGTCCGCGAGGTGCATCTCGGCGACGCGCTCGACGGAGAGCGCGTTGGCCATGGCGACGCCGGCGGCGCTCAGGCGCGCGGCGAGCTCGGCATCGTCGAGCGCGCGGGCGAGCCGCCGGGCAAGCTGCTCGGCGGCGTCGGGAGCCTCGCGCGGGAAGGTCAGTCCCGTCTCGCCGTCGCGCAGATATCCGGCGAACTGCGGCAGATCGCTCACGACCGTCACCGCGCCGCAGGCGATCGCCTCGAGCGGAGCGACCGGCGAGGCCTCGCCGAAGAACGCGACGCTCGGATAGCAATAGACCGCACAGGAACGCAGCGCCGTCGCGAGTTCGCGCGGGTCGGCGATATTCGCGCCGAACTCGATCGCGGGCGCGCCCGAACGCTCGGCGATTCCGCGCAGCGACGCGACGAACTCCGGACCGCCGCCGCCGCGGGCGATCTCGCTCGGGCCGACGAGACGCAGGCGAAGATCGGGACGATCGCGCTGAAGCGTCGCGTACGCCCGCACGAGGAGATCGAGTCCCTTCTCGGGATGGATGCGTCCGGTGAAGAGGATCACGCGCTCGCCCCGACGCGTCTCGCGCTCGCCGTCGGGACGGAAGACCGCGACATCGACGGGATTCGGGATGATGCGGACGGCGTGGGCGACCGAGGGCGTCTGCTCGCGGATCGCCGAGGCGATCGCCTCCGAGACGGTCGAGATCCGGTCCGCGCCGCGATAGAGCCGGAACTGCCCCTTCGGGAATCGCTGGGCGTGGACATTCAGGGCGCCGATCCGCCGCCGGCCGACGATGCGGGCGAGCGCCGGAAGCCAAAAGCTGTTCGTCACCGTGATGTCCGCGGTCGGGAGCGTCCGCAGCACCGAGACGGCGTACAGAAGGTCCTTCACGAGATCGAGTCGCGTCGAACCGGTGCGCTGCCAACGCCGCACGCGGATCGAGCGGACGCCCGAACGCAGCGCCTCGCGCGGCTCGTCGCCGGCGTTCGGCGCGATGACGGTCACCTCATGACCACGCGCCGCAAACTGCTCGCAGAGTCGATGCCAGACCTTCTCGATCGCGCCCGTCGGCGCGGGCGGCATCGGAAAGAAGGGCCCGATGACGACGGTGATCCGCATCCGACCGAGCTCGGCTCCTTCGCGGGGCGCGCTCACGGCTGTGGCTTCGTGATCCGGTATCCGCACGAACGGCAGGTCGAGAGGGCGGGATCGGCCCAGAACTCCTCCATCGATCGGGCGAAGTGGGCGACGATGTCCTTGCAGTCGAAGACCTTGTCGTACACGAGCGATTCGCACTGCGGGCAGAAGAACATCTGGTGCTCGGTCTCGCCCGCGGGGCGCGTGCGCTCGACGACGAGTCCGAGGGTGTCCGGACCGCGGCGCGGCGAATGCGGGACATTCGGCGGGATGAAGAAGACCTCGCCCTCGCGGACATGGTGGTCGACGATGCGGCCGCCCTCGATCGTCTTCACGACGATGTCGCCCTTGAGCTGGAGGAAGAACTCCTCCGAGTTCACCTTATGAAAATCATTGCGGGCGTTCGGGCCGCCGATGATCATCACAAAGAAATCCTTGCCGCTATACAGATATTTGTTTCCGACCGGCGGCCGCATGAGATGGCGGTTCTGCTGCACCCAGCTCAGCAGGTGAAAGGGCGAGGTGACGCTCCCGTCCGGCTCGAAGCCGTTCGGCTCGTCGGGCGTGTCCGGATTGGTGATCGGACGCAGTCCGGCGGCCGACGGCGGGGTGACTGAAGGGCGGATCGTCGACATGCGGGCCTCCTCGGAGCGGGGAAACTCCACACGATACCGATCGGACCGCGCGGATGCCCCGAGGAGTACCCCGACCACATCGCCGACGGATGGCGGGGCACACGGGGCTCGGCGTCAACTGACCGCCCGATTCAGCCGATGTCGGCCATTCCACGGCGGCTCTCCCGACGCTCGTGCCGATCGCCTGCCGTCGGGGAGGGCGTTCACTTCAGACCGAGGTTCAGGCGGATGCGCGTCCCATTTCGGCACAGTCTCGCCGGGCGGCTCGTCCTCTTCGGAGTGGCGCCGACGCTGCTTCTCGTCGCCGCCATCGTGGCGCTCGCGGCGAGCGATCGGCATCGCGTCGAACGATCCCATGTCGAGCGGGAGCTCGCCGGCGCGGCGCGTCACGCGCTTGCGTCGGCCGAGCGACGCGTCGAACTCGCACATCACGCCTCGCGTCTGCTCGCCGAAACCGTGTCGTCGCTCGGGCTCTCCGATCCGCAGGCGATCGGCGCACTCCTCGCGCGGCTCGTCGAGACCGCACCGGAAGCAAGCGGCGCGTGGATCGTCGTCGAGCCCGCGACATCGCCAAGCGACGCCGACCGTACGCCCATCGCACTTCGCGCGGTCCGCGGGCTCACCGGGGCCACGCTCGCCTCGGATCCGGAGCTTGCCGACGAACTTCCGTCCATCATGGCCAACTCCCTCGGAGCCGCGGAGAACGCCGAGCATCGTCCGGTGCGCCGCGGCTCGGTGCGATCGATCGAGGCGCGGACAGGCATCGCCCGCGGCGACCGTGTCGTCGGCGCGGTCGGCGTTGAGGTCTCGCTCGATGCTCTGCACGGGCTGATGGCCTCGGATGCAAGCGAACTCGGGGTCTCGGTCATCCTGCTTGATGCCGACGATCGCATGATCGTGACAAGCGTCGATCGCGATCCGCCGAGTCGCGCGACCGGCTCGGCCCTGGTCGACCGACCGATCGCCGATTCGCCGCTCGCGGGATTCCAGCCAGCCCTGCGCGAGTCGCGGCGTCTCGGCGCGACGGTGACCGATGTCGATCCGATCGGCGGTGAGGCGGTGCTCCTTGCCACGGCCGAGGGAACGACGAGCGGACTGCGCGTCGCCGTCACGAGGCCTGAGCGCGAGGCGCTCGGCGCCGTCGGCGGCACGGTGGCGCGCGGATTCGCCGCGGCGCTCGTCGGTCTTGCGCTTCTCGGAACGCTGCTCGTCTCGCTGGCGCTCAGCGTGCGCCGCAGGATCGACTCCGCGGTGCGCGCCGCCGAGCGCATCGCCCAGGGCGATCTCACGGTGCGCATCGACGCCGACGGTCATCGCGACGAGTCCGGGGCGCTCCTCACGACGCTCGCGACGATGGCAGACCGGCTGCACGCCCTCGTCGCGCGCGTGCAGGCCGCGGGGCGCACGCTCGACGGCAGCGTGGTCGAACTCGCGAAGAGCACGGTCACGCAGAAGCATGCCGCGACGCCGCTCGGCCAGACCACGGCCGAAGTCGCCGCCGCGGCGCGGGAGATCGGCGCGACGGGCACCGAGCTGGCCCGCACGATGGAGTCGGTCCAGCTCAACGCCGCGGCGACGGCGGATCTCGCGAAGCGCGGTCGCGACCAGCTTCGCGCCGTCGACGGATCGATGCGCGAGCTCGACGCGGCGACGACCTCGGTTGCGGGCAAGCTTGCGACGATCAACGAACGCGCGGTCGCGATCACGACGGTCGTCACGACGATCTCGAAGGTCGCGGACCAGACGAACCTCCTCTCGGTCAACGCCGCGATCGAGGCCGAGAAGGCCGGCGAGCAGGGGCGCGGCTTCCTCGTCGTCGCCCGCGAGATCAGGCGTCTCGCGGACCAGACGGCGGAGTCGACGCTCAACATCGCGCGACTCGTCGAGGAGATGCAGACCGCCGTCTCGGCGGGCGTGATGGAGATGGACCGATTCGCCGACAAGGTGCGGCGCGGCGTCGACGATGTGAACGAGACGTCGCGACAGATGGGCGCGATCATCGGTCAGGTCGCCGAGAACACCGAGCGCTTCCGGGCCGTGAGCGAAGGCATGGCGAGCCAGTCGGCCGGCGCGGTGCAGATCAGCGAGGCCGCCTCGCACCTTCAGCAGTCCGCGCGATCCGCGATCGACGGACTCGCGCGGCTCTCGGCGACGGCGCGCTCGATCGAGGGAGCGACGAGCGCGCTCCAGGCGGAAGTCGCCGCGTTCAGGCTCGTCGAGCGCGCTGCGTAGGCGAGTGTGATGTTTCAGAAACGCGCTTCCATTGCGGCGGCCCTGTTCGCGTCGCGCGGCGTCGCCTTTTGGCGCAGTCGACAGGGGGGGGCTGTCGACAACGGAAAATGTGCCAAGACTTTCGGGAGTGCGCCGCGGACGCGTTAGAGTTCGCGTGTCGGACGAGCGTCGTTCGACGCGGGCCTGTGCAAGTCGCGGCCCGCTCGTTTCTTCATGGGAATCCTCAGGAAGGGGGATGGAATGCGGCATAGTCCGAAGGCGATGTCCTGCGCGCTGACGATGGCAACGATGGTGCTGACGATCACGGTCGGTGCGGGGAGCGCGTCCGCCGAGATGGTGGCGTTCTGGAACTTCAACGGGTTCGACCCGGACAACGGTCCGATCGTGGCCGCCTCGAGCGGATCGGGCACGGTGAACTGCACCTCGTTCGGCACGGGGCTCACCTCGTTCGCCGGAACCGATGTGAACGCCCCGACGGGCGTTCTCGCCGGCGATTCGGTGGGTCTGACCGGGTCGAGCAACAACGGTGCGTTCGCCCTGATCGAGTTCTCCTCGGTCGGCTACAACGACCTGAGCCTCTCCTTCGCCGCGCGTCGCAGCTCGACTGGCTTCGGCAACGATCGGGTCGAAGCGCTCGTCGGCGGCGTGTGGACGCTCGTCTCGACCTTCAATCCGTCGACGACGGCGTGGACGACGGTGACGGTCGATCTGAGTTCCTTCTCGTCACTCAACAACAGCGCTGCGGCGCTGCGGCTCGTCTTCGACGGCGCGACGAGCGGCTCCGGCACGGTGCGATTCGACAACCTTCTGCTCTCCGGCAGTGCGGTGCCGGGACCGGGAGCGTTGGCGCTGCTCGGCTGTGCGGGCATCGTCGCCCGTCGTCGGCGACGCTGACGCCGAGCGCGCAGCGCCGGCGAAGCCAGCGCGGCGCTCGTCGATCGCGTCGGCTGTCGGGGTGCGGCGGAACGGGAGTCGAGGGGGGGGAATGTCAGTGGCTCCGCCGTTCCGCCGCGCTCCGCCGGCCGATGTGGGCGATGACCGTCGAGCTCGGCGTGAGCGGGTCAGGCTCAAGTAGACAACCCCGCGTGTGGTACCGCCGGCGCCTGCCGACGCCGGATCGGGCAGGACGCCCGGCTGGCGGCGACGGTGACCGGAGGGCGATGCGTCGAGCGGACAGCGCATCGCCCGTTCGGTCGCGAGGCAGCGCCGGCGGTACCACGCGAACGCACTGCGGTCTTCATGCGCAGTGCGGCAGATGAACTCTCTTTCCCGAGACGGTGCGAGTGCCGTCTCTCTTCGGTCGGGTCGGGGCGGCGCGGCGGTCTCGAATCGTTCGGATTCGCCGCTGTCGCCGCTCCGCCCTGACTTTCGGGGGCGTCTCGCGGCGCCCGGTGCGGAGCCTGGTGCGGCGCCCGGTGCTGCGCTCGGTGCGGCGCTGCGGTCCGCGCTACCGATCGGTCTCGATCGAGGTGCCGGCGGAGGGTGTTGCGCTCGTCACGCGTACCGCGCACATCCGTATGGCCAGCTCGATCGCGGCGCGCATCGATCCCTCGCTTGCCGCGTTCGTGCCTGCGATGTTGAAGGCCGTGCCGTGATCGGGGCTCGTGCGGACGATCGGAAGCCCCGCGGTCACGTTCACCGCCCTGTCCCAGCCCAAGAGCTTCACCGGAATGAGACCCTGATCGTGATACATCGCCACAACAAGGTCATACTTGCCCGCGGCGGCATCGATGAAGATCGTGTCGCCGGGGAACGGCCCTCGCGCGTCGATGCCGTGACGCTTCGCGACCTCGATCGCAGGGCGAATGATGCGCTCCTCCTCGTCGCCGAACATGCCCTGTTCGCCCGCGTGCGGATTCAGTCCGCAGACGGCCACGGTGGGACGCTCGATGCCGAGCCGACGGCAGAGCTCGGCGCCGAGATCGATGGGATCGAAGACCCGTCCGATCGTCAGGACATTGCGGATGTCCATCAGCGCGACATGGGCGGTCGCGAGTGCGACGCAGAGCCGCGGCGAGACGAACATCATCGCGTGCCGCTTCGCCTTGGTCCTGGCGGCGAAGAGCTCGGTGTGCCCGGGCCACTTGAAGTTGGCGAGCGCCCAGCTCTCCTTCGAGATCGGCCCGGTCACGACGGCGTCGATGAATCGAGGATCGCTCGGATCGCGCAGGGCGTCGGTGATGGCGTCCTCGACGAACTGCTTGCTGGCCAGGCCGCCTGCGCGCGACGGGCCCGGCGGTCCGGGACGCAGGAGATCCTCGCCCGGATAGTCGAGGACGGTGACATCGCCCGGGAGCGGCAGGGCGGCGCGCTCGGTGTGCGCCGCAACGCGGAACCAATAGGGATGGATGCCCGCCCGGTCCGCCGCGTAGGTGAGCAGGTCGTTCTGTCCGTAGACGACGAATCGGGCGCCGCGGCGAAGGGCGGGATCAGCGAGCGCCTTGACGGTCACCTCGGGGCCGATGCCCGCGGGATCGCCCATGGTGATGCCGATCACCGGATGTCTGGGCGCTGGGGCGGGCGTCGTCATGGATGGATTGTACGGCTCGATCGCGTGCGCCTCGCGCGGAGCGCATCGGACGAGCTCGCTTCGCGATCGGTTGATCGGCAGGCAGGGCGCTCAGCGAATGCGAATCGTGCTATGCGGCTCGACGAGGCACTCATACACGAACGCCACATCGTCGGCGAGCATGCGCACGCATCCGAGCGAGCGATCCTGTCCGATCGAGTCGGGCTCGACCGTGCCGTGGATGCCGTACCCGAGCAGGTCCTTGTTGACCTCTTCCACACCGACGATGCCGATCCAGTGTTCGCCGATCGGATTCTTCGGATCGTGGCTCGCGTAGTACTCGCCCGTCTTCGGGTGCGTCCACTCCGGATCGATCAGCTTCGACTTCGGTCGCACGCGGAACAGTCCGGTCGGTGTGCCGCCCGACTCGCCGAGTCCGCAGCGCAGGCTGGCGACCATCACTCGCTCCGACGAGCCGCCGCCGGCGTCGAGGTAGAGGTTGAAGCGATACTCCGACTTGATGACTTCGGCGTGGAACGCACCCTTCGGCACGCGAAGCTTCTGTCCGATCTGGATGCGCCGCTCGTCGCGAATGCCGTTCATGCGCTTCAGCAGGAGCGTCTCGCAGGCCACTCCCTGGCTGCGGACGATCTTGGCGAGACTCTCGCCGGGCTGAACGGCGTGAATGCGAATGAACGGGTCATTCGGGTTGATGTTCGTGTTGAGGAGCAGGGACTTGCCGAGGGCGTTGACGAGTTCGTAGGCCCGATCGCGATCCGTCCGCGAGAGGCCGCCGCGATCCTCGTCGAGCACACGGGTCACGAGCGCGCGGGCCGCCACGGGGTCGCTCGACTGAAGCTGCATCGCCCGAGCGAGGTCGGCATGACCGACTGCGGGGCGATCGAGGTTCGGTGCGGCAGGTGGGTCAGCAGGCGGACGAGCAGGTGGGCTCGCCGGCTGGCCGGCTGGAGGCGCAGCGGGGGGAGCCTGGGGCGATGTCGCGTTGCCCGGAGTTTCGGTCGGGCGTGTCCCCGCGGGAGCGGCTGGTGCGTTCGGCGCGCCCGTCGGTGGGGGCTCGATGGCTGGCTGATTCGGGCGAGCGGCGCCCATTTCGATCGCTGCCCCGCTTGGAGCGCTGCCCACTTCACCCGCCGCACGATCTTCGGCAACGAGCGCTCGAAGGGATGGTCGCTCGGTGGGAGCGTTGCCGGGTTGCGCCTGGTTGTTCTGAGGTGCCGCCGCTGCAGCCGGCGTGCCGGGTGCGGTCGGTGGGACACGGCCTGCCCCGCGTGCGCTTTCCGCCGTCGGGCTCCCGAGTCCGGCCTCCGCTCGGCCATCCTCGGTCGAATCGTCCGCGGCGACCATGCCATCGGTGCCCTCACCATCGCCCCCGCCGGACGAAAGAAGCCACCAACTGGCGAGTCCGATGCCGCCGACCGTCAAGATCGTGGCGATGAGCGGAGGCGTCAGGACGCGTCGCTTGGAGAAGGTCACGCGGCGACGGTCGTTCGTGGGGATGCTCTGGCTGGCAAGGGCCATCGTGAGAAGCTCAATCGTTGGAGTGAAGGTGCTGGGCTGCGGGGAGCGGTCGGCCCGAATCGGCTGGCTGGCTGGCTGGCTGGCAGGTTGGCTGGAAGGCGGGCTCGCTGGCTGATGGGCCGGCTGACGGGCGCCTCGAGTATGTCGGCAAGGGGCGGTCCGATTCGCGAGTCTGCGGCGCGAGCGAGGTGTCGAGCGGCTCGGGCGGAACGCTCCGGCGGTGAACCGCCCAGGCTCGGCTCTTTCGAGTCTTCAGCTCCGCTCGGGTGCGACGGCAGCCAGCGACTCGCGGTCCGTGACAATCCGGTGGACGCGCCGATCGAGCGAACCGGTGGGCACGCTCGGGACGATCTGGACGCTCAAGGCGAACCCGATCACCGTGCAGTGCTCGGGTACGCGGATGAGCAGTCGATCGTAGTACCCCGCGCCGCGCCCGAGGCGACCGCCCTGTCGATCGAAGGCAAGGCCGGGGGCAATGATCGCGTCGACCTCCGAGGCCCGCACGCGACGCCCGGCGATCGGCGTGAGGATGCCGAACCGGTCCCGGCGGAAGGCCCGCGTGTCGAGGGACTCGATCTCGACCATGTCGAGTTCGCGGGACTCCTCGTCAACGACCGGCACCGCCACCGAAATGCCATCGTCGAGACACTCCTGCATCGCTCGGCTGGGATCGATCTCGGCGGCCATGGACATGAAGCCGAGGACGAGGCCTGCTTCGCGCACCTCTTCGAGCGCCATGAGCCGGTCGCAGGCCTCGACCGAGGCATGTCGAATCGCCCTCGGCTCAAGACCGCGCAGCGTCTCCTGCATCGAGCGACGCAGGCTGCGCTTCGCTTCGAGCAGCGCGCTGTCGGCCTTCTCCTCTCTCTCGTCGTCAGCCACGGTCATCTCCTCGTTCCCCATCGGATCGCCGATCGCCGGCCCCGCCGCTTCCTGGCTCCCGCTCCGCCGCGGGGGCCTGCACCCAGCCGCGCTTGCGGATCGATTTCGCCCGCTCCAGGCGCTCGCGGAGCGTCGCCTCGAGCCCCCGATTCGTCGGCCGATAGAAGGTCCGATCGACGCCGAGATAGTCCTTCGGGAGGTACTCCTGCCGTCCGATGCCATCGTTCTCCTCGTGCGGATTCCGATAGCGGAGCGTGGCCGGATCGATCGGCGTGCCATCGTCGCCGACGCGGGTCATCGCCCGCTTGGACTGATCCTGGAGGTACATCGGGACGGGGACGGTGCGCCCCGCCTGCACCTCGTCCATCGCGGTCCAGATCGCCTGGCTCGTCGCACCGGACTTCGGCGCGCAGGCCAGGTAGATCGCAGCTTGGGCAAGCGAGAGCTGGGCCTCGGGCATGCCGATGCGCTCCGCGATCTGCCAGACCGCCGCCGCAAGGATCGTCGCCTGCGGATCCGCGTTACCGACATCCTCGCTTGCGAAGATCGCCATGCGTCGAGCGACGAAGCGGGGGTCCTCGCCCGCGGCGAGCATTCTCGCGAGCCAGTAGATCGCAGCGTCGGGATCGCTGCCGCGCATCGACTTGATGAAGGCGCTCGCGAGGTCGTAGTGCTGATCGCCGCTGCCGTCATACACGAGCGACTTCGCCTGGATCGACTCCTCGGCGACTTCGCGCGTGACGACGAGCGGCGTCTCGGGCAGCCGCCTTCTCGTCGCGACCAGCGAGAGAGCGGCGACCTCGAGCGCCCCCAGCGCACGCCGGGCGTCGCCGTCGGAGATCCGCGCCCAATGGGCGATCGCCTCGTCGGTCACGGCGATCCCGAGCGGTCCGAGGCCGTCGGGATGTCGCTCCGCTCGCCGGACCACCTCTCCGATCTCGTCCTCCGTGAGCGGCTGAAGCGTGAAGAGCGTCGAGCGGCTCACCAGCGCTGCGTTCACCGCGTAGTGCGGGTTCTCCGTCGTCGCGCCGATCAGGATGACGGTGCCCCGTTCGACATCCGCGAGGAGGACATCCTGTTGCGACTTCGAGAAGCGGTGGATCTCGTCCAGAAAGAGGATCGTCCGCCGACCGCTGTCGCCGAGCCGTCGTCTCGCGGCCTCGACGATCTCGCGGATTTCCTTCACCCCGATCGAGGCTGCGTTGGCCCGTTCGAAGTGGCTCTTGGTCGTGCTCGCGATCAGTTCGGCCAGCGTCGTCTTGCCCGTTCCCGGCGGTCCGGCGAGCAGGATCGAGGTGATCGCGTCCGCCTCGAGCATCCGTCGGAGGAGCTTCCCCGTCCCCAGAATGTGTCGCTGACCGACGAACTCGTCGATCGTGCGGGGCCGCACCCGCGACGCGAGCGGCTCGACCGCCCGACGACGGGTGGTCCGCTCCTCGGCCCAGAGGTCCGAGCCGTCAAAGGGGTCTGCCTGCGGAGATGCCACGGTCGCCGATCGTACCGGCCCGCCGCGATCGGCCGAACTCTTTACCGGACGGCGAACCAACCTCATAACTCGTCCGTACGATGCGGCCCTCCGCCATCCCACGATCCGATCGTGGTTTGTCCGAGGATCGGGCTTCCGCGATGGAGCGCGGATGACCGATGAACCCCAAGAGCGCGTCCGACAACCCACCCA
>VYLE01000185.1_pt1 | contig 54831 bp, 56 predicted proteins | sample 5114391 | NCBI WGS metagenome assembly VYLE01 (sample SAMN12291771, study PRJNA351875) | freshwater metagenome | isolation source: freshwater lake | place: USA: Michigan, Kent Lake | collected 2013-08-15
TCATCGAAGGATTCTATAACCGGACAAGGCTCCATTCCGCACTCGGATATATCCCCCCGATCGAGATGGAGCTAAAAGCCGCTTAACCCGTCCACTTTATCGGGGGAAGATCAAACAGTTCGAACTCCTCGTTGGCCAGCGCCTTGCGCAGGTCGAGTTCGAGAATGCGGCGGGCCTCGACGATCGCCGCCATCTCGTCGCGGAAGAAGCAGAAGGTGCCGCGGCCGTCCGCCTTGGCGCGATACAGCGCCATGTCGGCATTCTTGAGCAGCGTGTCGGCGCTGACGCCCTCGGGCGAGGTCAGCGCGATGCCGACGCTGGCGCCGATTTCGACCAGATGATTGTCGATGCGATAGCGCTCGCTCAGCCGCTCGACGATGCGGCGGGCGAGGCTGGCGGCGTCCTCGGCCGCCTTGATGTTGTGCTGGAACACGACGAACTCGTCGCCGCCGAAGCGGGCGACGAAATCCTCCGGCCGCAGCATCTCGCGCAGGCGGTTGGCGACCGCGCAGAGCAGCTGGTCGCCACAGGGGTGGCCGAGCGTGTCGTTGACCTGCTTGAACTGGTCGAGATCGACGAACAGCAGCGCGGAGAGCTGATCGGCATGCTGCGAGGCCGCCAGCAGGGATTCGATCTCGTTGCGGAAATGAACGCGGTTGGGCAGCGCCGTGAGTTCGTCGTAGCGGGCGAGATGGGTGATCTTGGCCTCGGCATTGCACCGCTCGGTGACGTCCTCGAGCAGCACGACCGCGCCGCCGTCGGCCATCGGCTGCACGGTCCAGGACAGGGACCGGTTTCTCTCCACGTCCGGATCGACGGTCACGATCTCCTGGGCCTGGGCCTCCTCGATGCCGGCGATGATCGTCTCGCCGCTTGCGGCGGAGATCGCCCCGGAGGCGACGCAGGCGGCCATGATATCCCGCGCGGTGGTACCGGCGCGAACGAGATCGTCGGAGAGGTTCAGCATGGCGCTGAACCGGTGATTCATGACGGCGAGCTGCCGGTCGACGCGGAACATGCACAGACCATGCGGCATGTTGTTGAGCGCGGTATCGAACCGCCCGGCGAGTTCGGCTTCGCGTTCGCGCGCCACGACAGCCCGCATGAAGATTTTGTGCAGATTGGCCGAGAGCTGCATGATCGCCAGCAGGAACGCGGCGCTCACGACCGACATCGCGATGTAATAGGGCGTGCCGTGCGATGCGAGCGCGACAACAGCGGGCCCGAACATCAGCAGGGCCTGGAGACGGTAGATCGATGGCCGCCCATAGGCCCGTCCCGCACCGCCTCCGACGATTCCGGTGGTGATGGACAGGGCGATCATGTGCACCACGGCGTCATTGGTGCTCACTAGGGCGAGCGCGCACCACGTTCCGATCGCGGCAGCCTGGAACAGCGCCCCCATGACGTAGCGTCGCTGCCAGACGGCAGCTTCTTGCTCGGTGAGGCTCGACTTGCGCGGCAGGAAGCGGCGCAGATCGAACAGGCGGACGGCCCCGGCGAGAACGATCAGCGCCATCGTCGACCAGGTCAGGACCTGTCCGGTCCTCAAAGCCGTGATCGCCGCGCCGATGGCCACGAAGACGATTCCCGCGAACAGCGGACCAGGGGCTTCGAAAAGAGAATCGTTCAGCGCCGCCGACGCCTTGGGCTCGGCCGGTCCGCGATCGGAATCTCCGGTCTGGTTTTCGAACTGCATTGGGTTCGTACGCCGTCCTGTTTGGGGCGTAGTTTTACCCAGACCAGATGAAGCCTTTCTGAGGGAACATCGTTAAATCCGAGTTGTTTTTCGGTCTTGACGAACCCGTTTCTGCTGAAATTTCAAGCAGCTAGGGCAAGTCTTGCCGGGTGCATGGTGAAGGAAGGATTGCACCTCGGCCAAATCCGAAAAAACACCGTGTCCACCGGCACGGATTGCGCGCGCGATGGTTCAGCCCCCATTGCCCGACGTCGAGGACAACAGCGGCGACCATGCCGGGTCGGAGGCGAAGCCGGGGGTCGGCACCTTCAGCTCGTTGCGGCCGGTGATGTCGACGGAGTAGAGCGACGGTCCGCCATTGCCGCCGGGATCGCGGAAGAACATCAGCACGCGGCCGTTCGGCGAGAAGGTCGGGCCTTCATTGTGGAAGCCGGAGGTGAGCAGCCGCTCGCCGGTGCCGTCGGGCTTCATGACGCCGATCGAGAACTGGCCGCCGCCCTGCCGGGTGAAGGCGATGTAGTCGCCCTTCGGCGACCACACCGGCGTCGAGTAGCTGGCGTTGGTGTCGTCCTTGGAGAAGGAGATGCGCTGCGCCGGCCCCCCGCCCGCGGCCATCACGTAGATCTGCGAACGGCCGCCGCGATCGGATTCGAAGCAGATGCGAGTGCCGTCCGGCGAATAGGACGGCGAGGTATCGATCGCGGGCGTGTCGGTGAGGCGCGTGGTCGAGCGCGAGCGCAGGTCCATCACGAACAGGTTGGAATTGCCGCCCTGCTGCAGGCTCATGATGACGCGCTGGCCATCCGGCGAGAACCTCGGCGCAAAAGTCATGCCGGGGAAGTTGCCGACGATCTCGCGCTGCCCGGTCTCGATGTTGAACAGATAGACCTTCGGATCACCCTGGCCGAACTCCATGTAGGTGATCTCTTGCGAGTTCGGCGAGAAGCGCGGCGTCAGCACGAGGTCGGCGCCGCGCGTCAGATAGCGCACATTGGCGCCGTCCTGGTCCATCATCGCAAGCCGCTTGACGCGGCGCTCCTTCGGCCCGGTCTCGTCGACGAACACGACGCGGCTGTCGAAATAGCCCTTCTCGCCGGTCATCCGCTCGTAGATCTGGTCAGAGATGATGTGGGCGATGCGGCGCCAGTATTCCGGCGAGGTGAAATATTGCTGGCCGGTGAGCTGCTGACCGGAGACGATGTCCCACAGGCGGAATTCGGCCTTGAGCCGTCCGTCCGGCTGCCGTGTCATGCGGCCGGTGACGAGGGCCTGGGCGTTGATCGTCTTCCAGTTCTCGAATTGCGGGGCGACGTCGATATTGCTGATGCGCTCGATGAAGGCGGCCTGGTCGATCGGCGCGAACAGGCCCGAGCGCTTCAGATTGTTGGTGATGACCTGGGTCACGCCGTTGGCGACGTCGCCATCGGACGGCGAGCCCGGCACGAAATTGGTGATCGCGATCGGAATCGGTCGAAATTCGGTGGGATCGATGCGGAGCCGCGGCTGCCCCTGCGCGAAGGCGTGTCCGCCTCCCAGCATCGCAAGGGTCGATCCGGTCAGCGTCATGAAACGGCGGCGGTTCATCGATCGGACGTCATTCATTGCAAAAATTCTTTGTTCGGATGTCACAACATATCTTTCAGGCCGAAAGTCATCGGAATGACCTTCCAGCTCTCGTACTGCTGCTTTGGCATGAATGAATAGATTTGGCATTGCACGATGGCGCGCTTGGCGCTCTCGGCAACCGCCTGGGCGATCGAGCGCGAGGGTCCCCTCACCGCGACGACGATCGGCTCGGAGGCGAGCGAGCCATCGATCTTCATGGGAATGTCGATGTCGGCTTCATACTGGTCGGCGTCCTGCCCGTTATAGGTCGGCGTGAAGCAGCGTTTGACCGCGCCCTGGAACGCACCTCGCCATGTCGCAACATTGTTGGCGGCCGTCCCGGTCGTCGATCCCAGCGCGGCGGACGCATTGAGTGCCGAGCCGGTCAGTTCGTGCCGGGTGGCGGCGCGCTTGTCGAGGTCGCGCTGGATCTGCGCGGGATCGAAGGTGCGCTCCTTCGGCTTCGGCTGCTGCTGTGGCTGGACCGCCGCGACCTTCTGCTCCACGGGCTTGGGCGGCGGCTTCCTGGTGTCGAGCTTCTTCTGCAGCTCGGCGATCGGATCTTCCTTGGCCGGATCAGGCTTCTTCTCCGGCGGCTTCGGTTCTTCCTTCGGCTTTGCCTCGGCAACGGGCTTCGGCGGCTCGGGCTTCTTCTCGACCGGCTTCTCGACAGGCTTCGGCGGCGGCTCCGGCTGCGAATTGGTCTTGATCAGCTCTTTCTTCTCGGTGACCTTGCCGACGGCGTCTTCCTCGGGCTTGGCCTCGGCGATCTTCTCGACCTTGGGCTTCGGCTCTTCCTTCTTGCCGGTCTTCTGTCCCGACATCATCCTGGCAAGCTGATCGGACGAGATGATGTCGACAGGCAGCGACTCCTCGGGCGCGATGTAGGCCTTGCTGCTAAAGGTGACGAGGCCCCATCCGAGCACGAGGATGTGGAGGGCAATCGACGCAACGAGTGTCTTGTCGACGTTCACCTTCACCGGTCTAGGACCCCTGATCCGCTTCCGTGACGAGCGCCAGCTTCTTGAAGCCGGCGCCGGACAGCTGGCCCATCACCTTGGCCACCGTGCCGTAATCCGCCTTCTTGTCGGCGCGCAGATAGATGCGCTCCTCGAGTCCGCCGCGCGCGTCCGTGATCGCCTTCAGCTTCGGCACCAGATCGTTCAGCGCGACCTCGGTGTCGTTGATGAAGACCTTGCCCTTGATGTCGATCGACATCTGGAGCGGCTTCTGGTCGTTGTTCTCGAGGCTCTTGGCCTGGGTCTGCGGCAGGTCGAGCGGCACGCCGACGGTCAGCATCGGGGCCGACACCATGAAGATGATGAGCAGCACCAGCATCACGTCCACCATCGGCGTGACGTTGATCTCGGCCACGACGGGCTTGCGCCGGCCACGGCGCCCGCCGCCTCCGGACGAACTCGCAACGTTCATGCCCATGGTCTGGTGCCCAAAATGCCCTTCACATTATACATCCCGGCCTTCAGCCCCGCTCGTCGATCTGGCGCGACAGAATGGCTGAAAATTCGTCGGCGAAACCTTCGAGCCGCTGGGCCTGCCGGTTCACCTCGGAGGCGAACTTATTGTAGAAGATAGTGGCAGGAATGGCGGCGATAAGGCCGACGGCGGTGGCAAACAGCGCTTCCGCAATGCCTGGGGCGACCACTGCCAGGGAGGTATTCTTGGACGCCGCGATCGACTGGAAGCTCGACATGATGCCCCAGACGGTGCCGAACAGGCCGACGAAGGGGCCGGCGGACCCCACCGTGGCGAGCACCAGAAGGCGGCGCTCCAGCCGTTCGACCTCGCGCGCGATGGAGACGTTCATCACCTTGTCGATGCGCATCTGAAGGCCCGCGACCGAGCGGGCGTGGCTCTCGAAGGACCGCTTCCACTCGCGCATCGCCGCCACGAAGCAGGCTGCCATGGAATGGGTCGGCTTGGCGGAGAGCGTGCGGTAAAGCTCCTCGATCGATTCGCCGGACCAGAACGCCTGCTCGAAGCGATCCATCGAGCGGCGGGTGCGGGCAAACAGGAAGATCTTGTCGATGGCGATGGCCCAGACCCAGACCGAGCAGGCCAACAGGCCCAGCATCACCGCTTTCACGATCCAGTGAGCCTGCCAGAACAGCGCGATCAGCGACACGTCCGCGGACGCGGCAACCGGAAGGGCTGATTGAGCCACGTCGGCCGGATTCATAGGCACTATCCTCTCAAGGCGATCGTTACGTCACGTCCCGCCGGCAAAAGGCCGCCGGTTCCCTAACAGCCGCACCATCAGGCGCGGCGGGCAAGCCCGCTCAAAAACTTGTCTTTCTGGGGTGCAGGGGCTCGTCCAAAGCCGCCGCCTGCATTCCCTGCCAAGATGTCAAAACTAAGGGCCTCGGCGACAGGCTTTTGGGCGCGATTGTCCGCCCTTACCAGAGCCCGGCGTTGGTTAATGCGGGGTTACCCGATGTCTGATTTGGCTGCCGGAATGGTAGGCAATGCAAAGGGATGACGCCCTGACACCGGCGCAGCGGCGACCGGTCATGAGCAGCCCATCAGGGCCGCGATCCGCCCTGCTCCTTCAGCCGGTCGATCAGCCATCGACCGGCCGGTCCCGGCGGCGTGTCGGTCCTGTAGACCGCCGACATGGCAATGCGGGCATCCGATTCCGCGTCCTCGAGGACCAGGGGAACGAGCTCCCCGCCGGCGAGATCCTGCTCGACCACATGATGGGGCATACCTCCCCAGCCGAGCGCGGCGCGCAGGAAGGCATGCTTGGCGCCGAGATCGGACAGACGCCAGGTCCTGGACGATAGCACCCGCAGGTCCTGCCCCTCGGTCAGGCGCGACCGATCGGTCAGAACGAGTTGCACGTGCTCGCGCAGCAGACCCGACGGAATCGGACCACGATGCTGCGCCAAAGGATGGCGGGGCGAGGCGACCATGAGGTAGCGCGTGCCGAGCAGTGGCTCGCCCTGCAGCTCCGGATGGTTGACGAGCAGCGGACCGCGAATGCCGAACGAACAGCGGCGTTCGAGGACTGGCTCGATGACGCCTCCGAGGCCTTCCACCGACATTCGCAAGGAGGTGTGCGGGAACGTCTTCTGGAACGCCGCGACCGCCTCCGTCAGCACGGCGGTTGGAAACAGCACGTTCACGGCGACGTTCAACTCCGGCTCAAGACCTTCGGCGATGCCCCGCGCGCGGGCCTTCAGCTGATCGAGGCTCGCAGCGACAATGCGCGCATCGTTCAACAACGCCCGCCCCTCGGAAGTCAGCACGGGGTAGCGTCCGGTCCGATCAAACAGCCGAAGGCCGAGTTGGCCCTCCAGATTGGCGAGGCTCTGGCTGATCACCGATTGGGCGCGGTGCAGCTTCCGCCCGGCCGCGGAGAAGCTGCCGGAATCGGCGGCCGCAATGAAGGTGCGCAACTGATCGAGGGAGATACCGTCGAGCATATATCGCCAAAACAGATGATTAGTATCGAAATATATAGGCTTCTTCGATGGATCGCAACGCCTCATGTGAAGCGCAGTCGAACTCGGAGACTGCAATGAAGCTTCTGCATATCGATTCCAGCATCGCCGGCGACGGCTCCGTCACCCGCACGCTCTCGGCGGACATCGTGAAAGGACTGGCGGCGCGCCATCCCGGCCTCGAGATCACCTATCGCGACGTCGCAGCGGACCCGCTCAGCCATTTGACCGGAGCCTACATGGCCGCGCTGCAGGGTGCCCCCGTGGACGAGGCCCTTGGCCGCGAGCTCAGGACCGGCATGGCCGCCCTGGAGGAGTTTCTCGCGGCGGACATCATCGTGATCGGCGCCCCCATGTACAATTTCGGCATACCCACGCAGCTCAAGGCGTGGATCGATCGTCTGGCGGTGCCGGGCAAGACCTTCAGCTACAATCCGCAGGGCCCGGTCGGCCTCTGCGTCGGCAAGAAGCTGATCGTGGCGTCGGCCCGCGGCGGCGTCTTCAGTGCCGGACCGGCGGCGACGTTCGACCACCAGGAGAGCTATCTCACGACGCTGTTCGGATTCCTGGGCATCAAGGACATCACCTTCGTGCGGGCCGAAGGCGTCGCCATGGGGCCGGAAGCGCGCGCCAAGGCCATCGACGCCGCGCGCGATCTGGCCGCCAAGGTTGCGGCTTGATCCTGCGATCGGTTCAGGGCCAACGGGCATGACCGTTCACCTCTCACCCACCGTCGCGGCGCAGCAGCGCGGCCGCGACGGCTCGTTCTCGGTGCGCGCGCTCGACCTCGCCGGATTTGGTCCGGTCCACTCGCCGGTCGTCGTTTTCGACGAATTTCGGGTCCACGGCCGGCCCTTTCCGCCGCACCCGCACGCGGGCTTCGCTGCGGTGACCTATGTCTTCGCGGATTCGGAGGGCGGGCTTCGCAGCCGAGATTCGCTCGGTCATGATTTCGTCGCAGCACCGGGTGGTCTGGTCTGGACACAGGCGGGTCGCGGCGTGATCCACCACGAGGTGCCTGCCGAGCCGCGCCCGCTGCACGGGCTCCAACTGTTCGTGAATACGCCGGCGCTCAACAAGCTCGATCCACCGAAGACGCTGCGGCTCCCCGCCGATCTGGTGCCGGAATGGCGCAGCGATGATGGCGACTGCGTCCGCGTGGTCGCCGGCTCCTTCGGCGGCTTCGTCTCGCCGCTGGTCACCGACCAGCCCTTCACGCTCCTCGACATCGCCTTGCGTCACACGCTTGCTTTCGACCTTCCGTCCGATCACGTCGCGATCGCCTATGTCGTACATGGAGGGCTCGCGATCGCGAGCGACGGGGAGACGCGACGGCTTTCGGACAGCGAGGCGATCGCCCTGCATGGAACGGGCGGCCGCGTCATGTTCAGCACGGAATCGCCGACCCAGTTTCTGATCGTGTCGGGTCCGCTGCTGGACGAACCGATCGTCATCGACGGTCCCTTCATCATGAGCGATGCGGCGCAGATCGCAGCCGCGGTGGCCAGGTATCGGGCAGGCGGCATGGGGACGCTTGGCCCGTTGTGAGTGACGGGCATCATTGCAGCCACGCCATCCAACAGGAGTTTTGATGTTCGCAATCACCGGAGCCACGGGCCAGCTGGGCCGCAAGGTGGTGACAAGCTTGCTGAGAGAGGCCCCGACGTCCGACATTGTGGCGGTCGCCCGCGACGCCGGCAAGGCGGCCAATCTGGGCGTCGATGTTCGCGCGGCCGATTATCGCGAGCCGCAGGCGCTGGAACGTGCCTTCGCCGGGATCTACAAGCTTCTTCTGATTTCTTCGAGTTCGTTCGATACGCGTCAGGCCGAGCACGCCAACGTCATTGCCGCGGCAAAGGCGGCGGGCGTGCGGCACGTCGTCTACACCAGCCTGCTGCATGCGGATCGCTGGGCTCCCGCTTTCGCGCGCGACCATGTCGTGACGGAAGAACGGCTCAAGGACTCCGGTCTCGCCTACACCATCCTGCGCAACGGCTGGTACTGGGAGAACCACACGGCCGCGCTTGGCGCCTCGCTCGCACACGGGATGATGGTCGGCAGTGCAGGCGAGGCCAGGATCTCCTGGGCCTCGCGTCAGGATTTCGCCGATGCAGCGTCGGCGGTGCTGACGGGTGGCGGCCACGCCGGCAACACATACGAGCTTGCGGGCGACACGTCGTACACCATGACCGATCTCGCCGCCGAGGCGATGCGGCAAAGCGGCAAGCCTCTCATCTACCGCAACCTCCCGGAGCAGGAGCACGCTGGCGTCTATGCCTCCTTCGGCCTGCCACCGCCGGTCGCTGCGATGCTGGCTGAGGTGGAAGCGCGCGGCGTATCCACCGGTGTTCTCCACGATGATGGCCGCGTTCTGTCGACCCTGACCGGGCGGCCGACACTTCCGCTCGAGCAGGCCGTGGCGGAGGCGCTGCACGGCGCGTCCTGAGAGAATGGCGCAGCCGGGCTCTACGCCGCCGAAACGTCCGGGCAATTGGTCAGTCGGGCCGGATTGCCGACTGCCGTGCAGCCTGCCGGCACGTTCGATGTCACCAGCGTGCCGGCGCCAATCCGGGCGAAGTCGCCGACCGCGACATCACCGAGGATCGACGCCCCGGCGCCGATGAAGACGCCGCGGCCGATGCGCGGGGCGCGGGCCGGCAATGTGCCGGTGCGGCTCATCGTGACGTTCTGCAGAATGGTGACATCGTCGGCGATGACGACATTGGCGCCGATCACGATGCCGGTGGCGTGGTCGAGTTGCACGCCGGATCCGATCCGGGCCGCAGGATGAAGACTGACGTGGAGCACGTGCGAGGCCTCGTTCTGCAACAGCAGCGCGGTATCGGCGCGGTCGTGCCGCCAGAGCCAGTTCGAGACACGCCAGGCCTGGAGCGCGGCATAGCCCTTGTGATGCAGCAGCGGCTGCAGAAGCCCGGCGACCGCCGGATCGCGCCGCACGATCCCCCGTAGATCCAGCGCGGCCGCCTCCACCAACTCCGGCTTGCTGCGAAACGCACGGATCGCGACATCGGCAAGACGCGCACGATCCGCATCAGCCCCGGCCAGCCGGCGCGCGATCAGATCGGCCAGTGCGGCGGCGAGATCGTCATGCGCCAGAACTGCTGTGGTCAGCGCCGCGCCGAACACCGGGTCAGCCGCCGCGCCGCGCTTCGCTTCGGCGCAAATCTGCTGCCAGAGATCGTCGCTTGCCCAAACCGCAGCTTTCATCCCGGCGGCTCCCGATCCATCCGCGTCCGTTGCGCGCCAATATAGCCGGCACGCGGGCGCGCGTCAGAAAGATCGCCGCCAAAACCAAACCGCCCGCCTGCGCTGTCGCGAAGGCGGGCGGCTCGGGGCCATCAGGACTTTGGGGGCATGCGCCTGAAGGCTTTGAGAGGTGTCGGCGTCAGATCAACCCTGCGGCTGGTCAGTCGGCGGCGGGGTCGGACGCGTCTTGTGCTGAGCCATGAACTGGTCGAACTCTTCCTTGTCCTTGGCGTGACGCAGACGGTCGAGGAAGTTCCTGAACTCGACCTGCTCCTCCTCGAGCCGGCGCAGCGTCTCGGAGCGGTACTCGTCGAAGGCGCGGTTGCCGGAGGACGGCGGGCCAAAACCGAAGCCGAAGCCGCGGCGCTCCATGCGGTCACGCATGCGATCCATCTTGTACTGCATCCGCTCCATCTTGTTCTGCCAGCGATCCTGGTGGCTCCAGCAACCCATTTTTCTGCTCCCGAGTGTGAAAAAGAGAAGGGCAAGTCCGATCGGCCACCAGATGATGAAGCCGAGGATGGTCACGGCGATCCAGCCGGGATGCCAGGGCGTCTCGAGCATGCGGGGACGCTCGTATTGTTGTTCCGAAGGACCGCGCCATCGATTGACATCAGCGGTGTAGGCCATTGCCATCTCCATCACGGCACCAGCGCCGTTGTGAATGTAAATAACATTTACATAGCTAAACCATCCCGGGTTTTTGTCAAGGCGGCGGCCCGGCGCAGCTTCCAAATTATTTGCGCAATTTTATTTCGGCTTGCCCCAGGGGCCGCCCGGCGGCACGCCTGAACCGGTGGACGCCTCCGGCGGGACCGGCGGCGGTTCGGCAGCCCTGTGGGGGCGACGGTCGGTCGGGAATCCGAGACCGCGCAGATAGATCAGGACCTCGGCCTCGAGCAGTTCGTCCGGCGACATCGGCAGCTTGCGTCGCGCGGCGTCGCCGCGCGAGAACAGCGATGCCACGCCATGCGACATCGACCAGATGTGCAGGGCCATCATCATGGCCGGGGGCCTCGGAATGCCTGGCGGCGCCAGCGCAGCCAGCCGCTCCGCCGCGGCGCGAATGATGTTGAATGCGCGCTCGCTGGCCGCCTGCAGCGCCGGATTGGCATCGACCGGCAGGCCGGATTCGAACATCGCGGCATAGAACGCCGGCTCCTCGCGGGCGAAGGCGAGATAGGCGCGGCCGACGCGCTCGAACGCCGTGACTGTGTCGGGACGGCCATCGTCCCAGGCCGCGGTGAGGCGCGCCTCGAATTGCTCGAAGCCGCGCTGCGCGATCGAGGACAGCAACTCGTCGCGATCGCGAAAGTGCCGGTAAGGCGCCGCCGCGCTGACGCCGGCCATGCGCGCGGCATCGGCGAAGGTAAACCCCGCCGCGCCCTTCTCGGCGATCAGCCCGAGGGCGGCCTGCAACAGGGCTTCCTTGAGATTGCCGTGGTGATAGCCGCGCTCGGCGCGGCGCTGCTCCTTGCGCCAGCTCATGTGAACGAGCTTTACATGAGCCGGAGGCGAAGGTCACTAGCACGGCACGGGATTGTCCTTGCGGGACGTTAATCCCCGGGGATCGGCAACACCGGCATGATCTCGATCCGCTCGCCCGGAAAGATCGCGAAATGGGGATGGTTTTCGAACATCCTTGCGGCCGCCTCGTGGGAGGCGGCGCGGACCACGGTGAAGGCGCCCATCTCGTTGGCGATATCTGCGATGCCGGCACCGTCGACCCGCTTGGTCTTGCCGAGCGGGCCGCCCATGGTCACGATCGCACCCTGGTGCTGCTCGACCCAGCCCTTCCAGCCCGCCATGCCGGCCTGTTCCTTCGCCCTGCGCTCGGCCTCGGGGAGCGCATTCCAGGCCGCCCATTTCGGGCTCGTCTTGCTGCCGAGGAATACGGCCATATAGGTATCGGTACTCATGAGGTCTCTCCCTTGGCTTCCGGTGTTCCGCTTGCAGCGCACCGCCCTCCAGAAAGACGAACAGCCGCTGATGGACCCGACACGTGAGCGGGCAAACAAGCGAAAAACTCCCGTCGCGTTCCGGCCGGCATGCCGGCGGGCCGGTGTTCAGCGCCGGCCGAACCAATGCGGCACGTGAAAATACGGAGACGCTGCATAATTTTGCATACGTTTACAGTTGCTCAATCAGATGCTGCAACTTTTCCGCTAAGGCGACCGGTATCCTGATCCATCCAACCCGCCCTCAAACCGAGCGGAGAGATCCATGTTCAATTTCCAGAACAAGAAGACCAGGCACGCGCTCGCCGAGGTCGAGGCGCTCGATCGGTCGCAGGCGGTGATCGAGTTCGGCCTCGACGGCACCATTCTGAACGCCAACGAGAACCTGCTGAGGATGAGCGGCTATACGCTCGAGGAGATCAAGGGCAAGCACCACAGCATCTTCGTCAGCCCGGCCGAGCGCGAAAGCGCGCGCTACCGCGACTTCTGGGCCAGCCTGAACCGCGGCGAGTTCCAGACCACGCAGTACAAGCGCTTCGGCAAGGGCGGCAAGCAGGTCTGGGTCCACGCCTCCTACGCGCCGCTGCGCGACGAGCACGGCAAGGTGGTCAGCTTCATCAAATTCGCCACCGACATCACGGCGCAGAAGATCAAGGACATGGAGGACGCCGGCAAGATCGCCGCGATCAACCGTGCGCAGGCCGTGATCGAGTTCGAGATGGACGGCACCATCGTTAGCGCGAACGAGAATTTCCTGACCACGATGGGCTATGCGCTCGACGAGATCAGGGGCAAGCACCACAGCATGTTCGTCACGCCGGAGGATCGCGCAAGCGCGACCTATGCGGCCTTCTGGGCCAGGCTGAACCGCGGCGAGTTCGAGGCCGCCGAGTACAAGCGGATCGGCAAGGGCGGCAGGGAAATCTGGATTCTGGCGACCTACAATCCGATCCTCGACGAGAACGGCAGGCCGTTCAAGGTCGTGAAGTTCGCGACCGACATCACCGGACAGAAGATGAAGGCGGCCGACAGCGACGGCCAGCTCGCCGCGATCCAGAAGTCGCAGGCGGTGATCGAGTTCAACATGGACGGCACCATCCGCACCGCCAACGAGAACTTCCTGAAGGCGCTGGGCTATTCGCTCGCCGAGATCAGGGGCCAGCATCATTCGATGTTCGTCGAGCCGAACGAGCGCAATTCGGCCGCGTATCGGGAGTTCTGGGAGACGCTCCGGCGCGGCGAATACCAGGCCGCCGAGTACAAGCGGATCGCCAAGGGCGGGCGCGAGATCTGGATCCAGGCCTCCTACAATCCGATCTTCGACCTCAACGGCAAACCCTACAAGGTGGTGAAATACGCCACCGACATCACCGCACAGGCGATCGGCCGCAAGAAGGCGGACAATGCGCGTGGATTGATCGAGGCGGTCGCGGCCGGCAGCGAGGAGATGAGCGCCTCGATCCGCGAGATCTCGGAGACCATGGCGAAGTCGCGCGAGAACTCCAAGGTCGCGGCCAGCCGCGTCGAGGCGGCGGACGGCCAGGCGCAGCGGCTGAACGCGGCGGCGCAGGCCATGAGCGGCATCGTCGAGATGATCGCGGGCATCACCGGCCAGATCAACCTGCTGGCGCTCAATGCCACGATCGAATCGGCGCGGGCCGGCGAAGCCGGTCGCGGTTTCGCCGTGGTCGCCTCCGAGGTCAAGAACCTGGCAAGCCAGGCCAAGCAGGCCACCGACACGATCTCGACCGAGATCGACGCGCTCAACACAGTCGCAGGCGACGTCGCAAGCTCCCTCACGGCGATCAAGGCCGCCATCGAGGGCGTCAACGAATTCATCGCAACCACCGCAGCCGCCGTCGAGGAGCAGAGCGCGGTGACGGCGGACATGTCGGCCAACATGCAGCGGGCGTCGGCCGAACTGGCGTGAGGCACGCCCATCTCCGGGCTTCCGCCGCAATGGTCCGACATCCGGGCACCTTGCACGGGGCCCTCTAAACTGGCATTTCGCGCGAACCCGAGCAAAGGACCGCGCCATGACCGCTTCTCCCGCCAAAGTCGCCCTCATCACCGGAGCCGCACGCGGCATCGGGCTTGCGACCGCGAAGAAGTTCCTGGCCGAGGGCTGGCGCGTGGCGTTGCTCGATATCGAGGGCGAATTGCAGTCCGCCGCGGCGCGTGCGCTGAACAAGCCCGACGACACGCTGGCGATCACCTGCGACGTGTCCGACGCCGCAGCCGTCGGCGCTGCGATGGCCGCGCTGATGAACCGGTTCGGTCGGCTCGATGCGCTCGTCAACAATGCCGGCGTCGCCGTGTTCGCGCCGGTGCTCGAGACCAGCAATGCCGACTGGAACCGGATCATGGCGGTGAATCTCACCGGCCCCTTCCTCTGCACCAAGGCGGCGGTACCGCTGATGCGCGAAGAGGGCGGCGGCGCGATCGTCAACATCACCTCGATCTCGGCGGTGCGCGCCTCGACGCTGCGCTCGGCCTACGGCACCAGCAAGGCGGGTCTCGCGCATCTCACCAAGCAGCTCGCGGTCGAACTCGCCTCGCTCAACATCCGCGTCAATGCGGTGGCGCCGGGACCGGTCGACACTGCGATGGCCAAGCAGGTTCACACGAGGGAAATCCGCGCCGACTATCACGACGCGATTCCGCTGAACCGCTACGGCCTCGAGGAGGAACTTGCCGAGGCGATCTTCTTCCTGTGCTCGGCGAAGGCGAGCTACATCACGGGCCAGATTCTGGCCGTCGACGGCGGCTTCGATGCGGCCGGCATCGGCCTGCCGACGCTGCGCGGGGAACGGCGCAATGGCTAGCTTGTTGCAAGACATCTTGCGGGACGGCTTGCTCTCGGCATAACCGTCCAGCGATGTCGGCTTCGTGGAGTCCCGCATGCGACGTGTTCCATTCGCCCGGATCCTTCCGATCGTCGTTTACCTGCTGGCGGCGGCGCCCGCCGCGGCCGAGATCCGCATCATCCGCTCCCCCGGCGGAGAGGTGGGACCGTTCCTCGACCTGTTCGTGAAGGTGCGCGCCAGCGGCGAACGCGTGGTGATCGACGGTCCCTGCCTCTCGGCCTGCACGCTCGTGCTCAGTGTCGTGCCCGACGAGCGCATCTGCGTCACCAAACGCGCGGTGCTCGGCTTCCATGCCGCGCGGTCGGTCGACCGGCGCGGAAAATTCTACGCCGAGCCGGAGGCGTCGAAGGCAGTGCTTGCCGCGTACCCGACGCCGATTCGCGACTGGATCAGCCGGCGGGGCGGACTGACGTCGCGGCTGCTGTTGCTGAAGGGACGCGACCTCGCTGCGATCTATCCGCGCTGCCGTTGACGAAGTGTGCGAACATCCATCCGCGGCGCTTCGACAGATCGGCGCAAGCCAGGATCGGATGGCTCGACACCGTCGCCCCGGGAGACGTTGGCCGTCATAACTGGCTGTTCTCCTGACGAGCGTCCGGTCAGCGGGGGACGGGCGATTTCTCGGTTAACCTCTGCAGGCCGGCGAGGCCGGCCTCGAAGTCCTTGCCGATCATCCGGTCCAGGTTGATGAAGACCTGCATGACCTTGGACAGCAGCGGCGCCGGGCAGTGCATGGTCCAAGTCACGAGCGTGGCATCGCCCTGCGGCGCGAAGCTGAACTCGGCCCTGTTGTGGCCTTCGAACGGACGCTCGAAATCGAGCTTGATGCGCAGCAGAGAGGGCGCGTTCGCTTCCAGGATCTCCATGCGGCCCGCGCCAACATTGCTGTTGCCGTCCCAGGCATAGGTCGCGCCCCTGCCCTGCGCGGCGCCGCCGTAGGTCCGCGTCATCGCGGGATCGCGATCCTCATAGGGCGACCACCCGGTCCAGCGGTGGAAGTCGGCCACCAGCGGATAGATCGTAGCGGCCGGCGCCTTGATCACGAGGCTGCGCTCGACGCTGAATTGGTCGGGCTTTGTGAGCGCCAGGACGAGGACGATCGCAAGTCCGGTCGCGAGGACGATGGCGATGACGGCAATGGCTTTCAGCATCCGGAACTCCTGTCTACGCGATCAAGACGAACGGCGCGGGCCGAAGCCGACATCGAAGCCGGAAAATTTCGCGGCCGCGCAAGGCCGCCCGCCCTATGTGGCCTTGGCCTCCTGCCGCGCCGCGCTTGCCTCGCTGTCCCGGATCAGACGGTCGATATGCATGCGGATATGCGCCGCCTCGGCCGAGGTATTGGCGAGCGCGATGGCACGGTCGAAAGCGACGCGGGCCTCTTCATGGCGGCCGATCTGCATCAGGTACGCGCCGCACACGCCGTGGAAATGAAAATAGTTGGCGAGCCGTTCTGCCAGCGGCTCGATCAGGTCGAGCGCAGCCTGCGGCCCACGCACCTTGGCGACAGCGACAGACCGGTTGAGCGTCACCACGGGGGACGGCTGCACCAGTTCGAGCGCGCCATAGAGCAGGTCGATCTGGGCCCAGTCGGTGTCTTCGGGCCTCGCCGCGCGCGCATGGAGGGCGGCGATCGCGGCCTGGATCTGGTAAGGTCCGCTGCGGTGATGCCGCATCGCCTTGTCGATCAGCGCAAGGCCTTCGGCGATCATGGTGCCGTTCCAGGATGACCTGTCCTGATCCTCGAGCAGGATGACGGAGCCGTCGGCGGCGAAGCGGGCGGCGCTGCGGGCGTGCTGCAACAGCAGCAGCGCGGTTAGCCCCATGATCTCCGGCTCGCCCGGAAACAGCCGCAGCAGCAGCCGCGCCAGCCGGATCGCCTCTTCGCAGAGCGGCTTGCGGAGTTCCGCAGTGTCGCCGCCGGCCGAATAGCCTTCGTTGAAGATCAGGTAGATCATGGCCGCGACGCCGGCGAGCCGTTCTGACCGCTCGACCGCGCCCGGCGCTTCGAACGGCTCGCCGGCCTCCGCAACTTTGGCCTTGGCCCGCGTGATACGCTGCTCCATCGCCGCATCGGAGACCAGGAAGGCGCGCGCGATCTGCTTGACGGTGAGGCCGCAGACGATGCGCAGCGCGAGCGCAATCTGCTGCGTCGCCGGCAACTGCGGATGGCAGCAGATGAACATCAGCCGCAGGATGTCGTCGCGGTAATGCGAGCCGTCGAGCCGCTCCGCCAGCGCGCCCTCGGCGTCATCGAGATCGGAGATGGCCTGGTCGTCCTCGGGCAGCGGCTGCTGCCTGCGGGACCGGCGCACCTCGTCGATGGCGACGTTGCGCCCGACCATGATGAGCCAGGCCGCCGGATCGCGCGGCGGCCCGTTCTGCGGCCAGGCCTTGAGCGCGCGCAAGCAGGCATTCTGGAACGCCTCCTCCGCGGTGTCGAGATCGCGGAAATATCGCAGCAGGGCGCCGACCGCCTGGGGGCGCGCCGAGGTCAGCGCGGTCTCGATCCAGGCGGCATCGGTGTCGCTCACGGCAGGTTCACTCCGGGCCGGAACACGCCGACGGGCCGCACCTCATAGGCACCGCCGGGATTGGCCGCGCCGAGGTCGCGCGCGACGTCGAGCGCCTCGTCGAGATTCCTGCAGTCCACGATGTAGAAGCCGAGCAGTTGCTCCTTGGTCTCGGCATAGGGTCCGTCGATCACCAGCGGCGGATCTTCCTTGCGCAGCGTCGCCGCCGCCGTGGTCGGCAGCAGCCGCGCCACCGGGCCAAGGCGGCCCTGGCTTGCGAGCTTCTCCTGCACCACCGCGAGTTTCTTCATCACGGCCTCGTCCTGGTCCTTGCTCCAGGAGCCGACGAAATCTTCATCGTGGTAGCAAAGGATTGCATAAAGCATGGGCGGCACCTCCGAGGACGCTTGTTTTTAAGACGATCCAATATGCCCCGCCCCGACAAACCTGCGGAAAGAATTTGCGGGAAAAGTCCAGCCAATCGTGCCAAGGAGGGCCACCAAAAGCGGAATCCGACGAGGCACTTCGAATGACCAAAGGCACCCTGGCCGTCCTGATCAACAGCACGCAGCAGAACTGGCTGCCGGAGCGCTGGAAGGCCCGGTTCGACGCGGTCTGCAACGGCCGGCCCGTGGTGCTGCTGCCCGCTTCCAATCTCGATCCAGCCGGGGTGCACTATGCCGCGGTCTGGAAGCCGGTGCCCGGCGATCTCGGCGCCTTTCCGAACCTGCGCGCGATCTTCAATCTCGGTGCCGGCGTCGATGCGCTGATGGCGGACAAGAGCCTGCCTGACGTGCCGCTGGTGCGCGTGGCGGTCCCCGATCTCACCAACCGCATGACCGAATATGTCGTGCTGCATGTGCTGATGCACCATCGCCAGGAGCTGTATTTGCGGGAGTGCCAGCGCGCGCAGCGCTGGGAGCCGAAATATCAGTGGCCGGCAAGCGCGGTCACGGTCGGAATCATGGGGCTCGGCACGCTCGGTGCCGACGCGGCCGACGTGCTGCGGCGGCTGGGCTTTCGCGTCGCCGGCTGGAGCCGCAGCCCACGGACGATCGAAGGCGTCGAATGCTTCCATGGCACCGCCGGAATCGATGCGTTCCTCCGCAAGACCGACATCCTGGTATCGCTGCTGCCGTTGACGCCGGACACCCACGGCATCCTGAACCGCGACGTCTTCACCAGGCTCAATCGCACCAGCCCGCTCGGCGCGCCGGTGCTGATCAATGCCGGCCGGGGCGGCCTGCAGAACGAAGCGGATATCCTCGCCTGTCTCGACGACGGCACGCTCGGCGCCGTCTCGCTCGATGTCTTCGTGCAGGAGCCGCAGCCCGCCGACAGCCGGTTCTGGACCCACCCCAAGGTGCTGCTGACACCGCACAACGCGGCGGACACCGACGCGGATGCGATCTCGGCCTATGTCGCCGAACAGATCGCGCGGTTCGAGGCGGGCGGCAAGCTGGAGAACGTGGTGGACCGGATGCGGGGGTATTAGCGTCATTGCGCCAACGCACTAGGCCGGGACGACGGCAGAGCTTGTACTCCCCACCATCAGGTCGATCGCGCCCTTGACGATCGCTTCCAGCTCCTTGCGCGGGACACGCGCGCGCGAGCGGATGGCGATTGTGTGCACCGTGGCTGATGCGAGCTGCGCGAGCACGGCTGGATCAGCGCTGTCGGACAGTTCGCCCTTCTCCCTGGCGCGGCGGAAGCAATTCGCAAAGGCCTTGTCGAGTTCCGCGAGACCGTCGAGCACCATGGCGCGAATCTCGGGATCGCCGACCGCCTCGGACGCCGCCGTCACCACCGTAAAACAACCACGCGGGCCGTTCTCGCCGGAGAGATAGATGTTCAGCGCGGAGGCGAAGATGCGCTCGAGCCGCTGGCGCAGTGGCATCTCCTTCGCAAAGATCTCGACCATCGCGGCGCGGGCCTCCTCGCGGTAGCGCTGATAGCTCTTGATGTAGAGCTCGCGCTTGTCGCCGAAGGCGCCATAGAGGCTCGGCCGGTTCATGCCGGTCGCTTCGCTGAGATCGTCGAGTGACGTCGCGGCAAACCCTTGCGTGCGGAACAGATCGAGCGCCTTGCCGAGCGCGATGTCGGGCTCGTAGGCACGCGGGCGGCCGCGACGCCTGGGCTGACCCGCCGCAGCAGGCGGCTTTTCTTTTTGTACCATTCCGCAAATTAATCCTTGACCCTCGATATATTATGCAACACAGTACAAAAATCAATCTGGCCAGGTTGAGCAAGACTCTCACGAATTGCCCAAGGAGGCCCAGGATGGATCTTTATTTCTCGCCGCTCGCCTGTTCGATGGCGACCCGGATTGCGCTCTATGAAGCCGGCGCCGATGCAACCTATCTGGAAGTCGATCCGCCGACCAAGACCGTGCTGAAGGACGGCTCGGACTTCCGCACCGTCAATCCGCTCGGCCTGGTGCCGACGCTGCGCACCGACGACGGCGTGGTGCTGACCGAGAACGCCGCGATCCTGCAATACGTCGCCGACCGGTTTCCGAACTCCGGGATCGGCGCGGCCGCGGGCATCGATCGCAGCCGGTTGCATCAATGGCTCTGCTTCATCGGCACCGAGTTGCACAAGGGCTTGTTCGTGACCCTGCTCGACCGCAAGGCGCCGCAGGACGCGAAGACCTATGTGCTGGAAAAGGGCCTGTCACGGCTCGACGTCCTCGACGCTCATTTAAAGGGACGCGACTTCCTGCTCGATCATTTCAGCGTTGCCGACGCCTATCTCGTCACAGTCATCAACTGGACCATGGCGACGCCGCCGATCGAGCTGGCGAAATGGCCGAACCTGAAGGCGTATTACGAGCGTCTGCGCCAGCGTCCCTCGATCGCACGCGCGATCGCGGAGGAGTTCGAGCTGTACAAGGCCGAGCAGGCGCGGAAGAAGGCGGCGGCTTAGGGCCATACCGCCGTCATTGCGAGGAGCGAAGCGACGAAGCAATCCAGAGCCGTGCCGCGGAAAGAGTCTGGATTGCTTCGCTGCGCTCGCAATGACGGATGTGGGAACGACCGCATGCCTCTCTCGTCTCCCGGACGCGCTGCGGCACGCAGCGACGCTGCGCAGAGCCGGGACCCAGCATGCCGCGCACTCCGCCGATGGATGCTTTTCCGATTGACATGGCTTCGCGTTCTCGCGGCGTATTCGCCCGAGCCTTGCTGTTGTCTTGCGCCCTGATCTAAATAAAGGGCGCAGGGAAGACCGGGCGCCGGCTGGCACCCGAAGTCCCGCGTGTGCTCAAAAACGCGCACGGGGGTGGACGACAGGTACGCCGGTCGCCCGGCCTTCCCTGCGCGATGGTTGGAACGGTGTCCTTCGTGCTCTCCTCGGGGAGCGATGCACTCTTGCCCCCGTCACCCCCAGCGTTCGCGCGATGCGCGGACCGGTCGGCCGCCACATCGCCGCGAGGGCTTGGCGCCAGCTACCGGGCGCCAGGACCACACGACTTCTCCGTCCGCGCACATCTCCGCTGGGTCCTCCACGGCTGGCGTGCGCTCACCGTGAAGGCCATGCGAGGACGCTGTCAGCGCCGTGTCGCACCGCGCCCGTCGCCGCTCACGGTTGCCCGCCCTGCAGCTTCCTCGCGCGCCGACGCCGTCGCGGCCACCGCATCCCGGCCCGCGTCTCGTGACGATCGCGAAACGCCCCTTGTGGCGGGCGGGACGGCGAGACTTATACGGCAGAACCGAAATTCTGTAAATTCGAATATTTTTGCGCGGAGGTCTAGACCCAGAACTGGCGTGTTTTGCCCGTCGGGCAGCACAAGAGGTGGTGTGCAACGCCAGCGCCGCAGCATCGGCTTGCACCATTCCCGATGGGGGAGAGATGTCTACCGGCACAGACGCGCAGGATCGACGATGCCGGGCCACAGCGTCAGCCCGCAGGATGGGCAGAGCGCCAGCGAAACCCATCATCCGTTCGCCGCTGACGAAGCATCATGGATTTCGCGAGGGCTCAGCCGTCCGACGCGTGTCGAATGGTGGCGCCCGAAGACGGCCCGATATTGAAGCCGCGTTGGCGAGAATATGGGCGGCTACAACCTTGACAGGCGCTCGCATCTGGGAAAATTTTCTCGGATTGGCAATCAAATTTAATGGTAATCGAAATGAAGTCGAAGATTTTGGGATTGGTCTCTGCGCTCGCACTGTCAGGACAAGTGTCCCAAGCCTCAGCTGCCATCGTGGATATCACCTACACGGGGACACTCTACGACGCTTATAGCTACTCCGGGAGTTTCGGCTCTGGGCCCCTTCAGGGCGCCTTCACTGCAACATTTTCTTTTGACACGTCCACGACTGGACTCTTCGAAAAGGTCTCGGGTCCATTCGAGAACTATCTTCAGGGCGGATCTTTCCTTGGGACGAATTCGCCAGCCCTGTCAGCTTCGATAACGATCAACGGTATTACTGAGACCTTCGTAGATCCAAACCTCTTTGGTTTCATTTATGGTTGGAACAAGGGCGTCAACTCCAGCCAGATACACCAAGCTGCCGTCGCCAAAGACGTTTTCTTGTATGCCCGCATCGAAGCCAAGAATGCTGCACTCCCAGCGACCATCGATCTGCCATTCACGTACACGGTTCAAGACGGTGATATTGCTCAGGGATCCTTCCAGACAGCCGGCGCGAGCGGCAAACTGAACATCACCAGCCTGACTGAAACGGTTGAGGAGATTCCCGCCGTGCCAGAACCGGCGATCTGGGTCATGATGATGCTCGGTTTCGGCGGGCTCGGCTGTATGGCGTACCGGCGGAAAAGCACCGCGATGATCCACGCCTGATGCCGGATTGACGAAAGTCGCCTTTGGGCGGCTCCTCTTTTCTGATCCGATCCAACCAATTCGCAGTCAGGCCCATAGCAGACCGATCGTTGCTGCGCCGCCAATTGTCAGCCCGTGGGATGGGTAGAGCGCCAGAAACTCATCAATCCGTTCGCCGCTGACGAAGCATGATGGGTTTCGCGAGGGCTCAACCCATCCTTCGCGGGCTCCGCCCAGAAGCTCGTCATGCCCGGGCTTGTCCCGGGCATCCACGTTCTTCGTGTTGCGGGAAAGGTCGTGGATGGCCGGGACAAGCCCGGCCATGACGTCAAGGAACCGGCTGTGCGAATCCTTGAAAGATCATCTGCGATTGCCCAGCCCCGATGGGGCGAGCTGTCTACCCATACAGCACGCGCGGCAGGATCGTGACGATGCCGGGCCACAGCGTCAGCAGCAGCACGAAGCCGACCATGATGATCAGATAGGGCATGGTCACCCGCGCGATGTAGCCGAGGCCATCCTCGGTCAGGCCCTGGATCACGAAGAGGTTGAAGCCGACCGGCGGGGTGATCTGCGCCATCTCGACCGCGAGCACCAGGAAGATGCCGAACCAGATCTCGTCGAAGCCGGCGCCCTTCACGATCGGCAGCACGATCGGCAGCGTCATCACGATCATCGAGAAGCCGTCGAGGAAGCAGCCGAGGATCAGGTAGAAGACGATCAGCACGACGATCAGCATGAAGGGCGACAGACCCAGCCCCTTCACGAAGGCGGCGACGGCCTGGGGAATGCCGAGGAAGGCGGCGGCGTTGCCGAGGATCGAGGCGCCGAGTACGATCAGCGCGATCATCGAGCAGGTCACGACCGAGCCGATCAGCACGTCGCGCATCACCTGCTGCGACATCGAGCCCTGCGCCCAGGCGACCAGGCCCGCGCCGAGCACGCCGACGGCGGCGGCCTCCGACGGCGTCGCCAATCCGCCATACATCGAACCGAGCACGCAGGCGATCAGGAACAGCGCCGGCGCGAGATCCTTCAGCGCGGCGAAGCGCTCGCCCCATGGCACTTGCGAAAGCCTGGCCTCCGCCTCCGGCACCATGGCAGGGTTCAGCGTCGTATGCAGCATCACCCAGCCCATGAAGGTGGCGGCTAGCAGCAGGCCCGGCAGCACGCCCGCCGTGAACAGCTTCAGGATCGAGACGTCGCCGAGCACGCCGTAGATGATCATGATGTTGGACGGCGGGATCAGAAAGCCGAGCGTGCCGGCGCCTGCGAGCGAGCCGATCGCAATGTCGCGCGAATAGCCGCGCCGCAGCAGCTCGTTGAGCGACATGCGGCCGATCACCTGCGTGGTCGCCGCGGACGAGCCGGAGATCGCCGCGAAGATGGTGCAGCCGATCACGTTCACATGCAGCAGGCGGCCGGGCAGCAAGCCGGCCCAGGGCGCGAGTCCCTGGAACAGGGAGCGCGACAGGCGGGTGCGGAACAGCAACTCGCCCATCAGGATGAACAGCGGCAGCGCCAGCAGCTCCTGCGTGGTCAGGATGTTCCAGGCATATTGCGGCAACAGCTTGTCGAGCGGGATCGAGCGGAACATCGCGAGCAGCAATGTCGCGGTGAGCGCCAGCGTCAGTCCGATCCAGACGCCGCCGGCCAGCAGCGCGAACAGGATTCCGAAAAGAGCAACGACTTCGATGGTCATGGATTGAGGTGTCCGGAAGCTGGCGCGGTCATTCGACGGGCGAGGCCTTCATGCGATGGTCCTCCAGCGGCAGGCCCAGCGCGGCCTGGATCGCACGGGCCAGGAACTGCAGCGTCAGCAGCAGCATGCCGAAGGTGACGACCGCTTCCGGAAACCACAGCGGCGTGTCGCTGGAGGTCGAGACCTGGCCGCGCACATAGGCCGCAAAGGCGAACTTGGCCATGGCCGAAGTCAGGAACGCCATGAAGGCGAAGCCGGCAGTGGCCGAGAGAATCTCGATCGCCCGCTGCACCGGCGCCGGCACGTTCTTCAGCAGCAGCACGACGCGGATGTGACCGCCGACGCGCAGCGTCATGGCGGCGCCGAAGGTGAAGGACGCCGCCATCAGGTAGGACGAATATTCCCAGGCGATCGAGATCGTCGGGGGAAAGAACGGCAGGAAGTTGGAGAGGAAGCGTGTCGCCACCTCGCACAGCATGAGCAGCGTGAGCAGGAGCAGGCAACCGCCGCCGATCCAGCCATCGAGCCGGCCGAGACGGTCGATGCCGTCGAGCAGAAGACGCAGCGGCGCCGGCGCCGCGGCGTTGAGGCTTTGCGAAGCCGCGGAGGAACCGTTCACCAGCAACCGCCTCTCAACGCTTCATTTCGGCGAGATAGGCCCGCACCGGCTTGTCCGCCGCCGGGACGCGCTTGAGGAAAGCGTCGAGCTGCGGCGCGGTCTTGGCACGGATGTCCGCCATCATCGCATCCGAGACCGGCACGACCTCCATGCCGCCCTCCTTCAGGCGGTTGAGACTGTCGACATCGGCCTTGAGGGAATTGGCCCAGAACGCGGGCTCCATCTTCGCGGCGATGCCGGCGACGAGCTGCTGCTGCTCGGGCGTCAGCGCCTTCCAGGAATCGAGGTTCACGGTGAGCATCTGAGACGACCAGACATGGTTGGTCGGGTAGACGTATTTCAGGAATTCCCAGAACTTGCCGTCGACGCCCGACACCGAGGAGGTGGAAACGCCCGACACGGCGCCGGAAGCCAGCGCCGGAATGGTCTCGCCCCAGGGGATCATGACCGCGGCCATGCCGACCGCATTGAGCATCTCGACCGCGTTCTTGTCCGGCACGCGGATCTTGATGTTCTTGAGGCCGTCGACGTCGGCGACCTTGGCCTTGAGATGCAGATATTGCGTCGGCCACGGCACGATATAGAGGATCTTCTGATTGTTGCGCGCGGCGATCTTCTCGTATTCGGGCCGCACGTGTTTGTGCAGCACCTTGAGTTCCTCGACGGAGCCGCACAGGAAGGGAATGCTCTCGACGCCCATGAAGGGTTCGTCACCGACCTGCTGGATGTTGAGCACGTCGGCGAGCGGGACGAGACCGTCGCGCACCGCGCGCAGATGCTCCGGGCCCTTGAAGCCGAGCTGGCCACCGGCCTTGACGGTGATGGCGACCGCGCCGCCGCTCTGCTTCTTCACCTCCTCGGCAAAGGCAAATGCGTTCTGGGTGTGGAAATTGCCGTCCGGCCACACCGTCGACATGTCCCAGCTCACGGTCGCCGCCCGCGCGCGGGTCGAGATATGGCCGGCGGCCAGCAGCGTCGCCGCCCCCGCAGTGAAGTTTCGTCGCGTGATCATCGTGCCCCTCCGTTCACTGCGCACAGGACGCCTGCTGCGTCAGCTCGCATAGCCATAAACTGCAACTGCCTTGTCGGCGGACACCAGCCCGCTTTCGACGTCGTCCTTCACCGCCGTGCGGTCGCGTTCGCCGGGAGCGCCGATGCCGGCGCCGCCGGGCGTCAGCACCACCAGCCGGTCCTCCGGCGGCACCTGCTGGAAGCCCTTGCCGCGCAGCTTCTTGCCGGACTTCAGGCCGACATAGCCGGCCTCGCCGTCCTTGCCGCCATCGCGGCCGCGCGGCGGATGATCGATGCGGTCGAACGCCGCGAGAATGTCGAACGGCGCGTCGACGCCGCTGCCGACCTCGATGATCTGGCCGAGCCCGCCGCGGGTACGCCCGGCGCCGCCGGAATCCGGACGCAGCTCCTTGCGCCAGAAGATCAGCGGCGTCTGCGTCTCCGCGATCTCGACCGGCGTGCCGCGCACGCCGCTGGGATAGGCCGTCGCCGACAGCCCGTCCTTGCCGAAGCGTGCGCCAGTGCCGCCGTTCGAGGTCACGGCCATCGAGAACCCGTAATTGCCGCCGACGCCGCTGCGCGTCTGGCCGCGCACGTTGAGATTCCACAGGCAGGACGTGCCCTCGGCGGGCACGCGCTCGGGGATAATCTGGCGCAGGCAGCCGAACACGACGTCGGGCAGCATCTGGCCGATGATGTGACGCGAGGCGACCGGCGCCGGCTTCGGCGCGTTGAGGATCGCACCCGCCGGCGCCGATACCGTCAGCGGCGAGAGCGAACCGGCATTGTTCGGGATCTGCGAGGCGACGACGCAGCCGAGACCGAACACGGTGTAGGCGGTGGTGTAGGACAAGGGCACGTTGATGCCGAACTTCGAGGCGGTCGAGGTACCGTCGAAATCGACATGGATGCCCGTCTCCGAGATCGTCAGCGTCGCCGCCAGCGTGACCGGCGAATCGTAGCCGTCGACCACCATGGTGTTGCGCCAGCTGCCCTTCGGCAGTTTGGCGATCTCGGCGAGCACGGCCTCGCGCGAGCGCTCGCAAATGTAGTCGCCGAGTTCGTCGAGCGTGTCGATGTCGAACTCGGTCATCATCTCGACCAGGCGCTCGCAGCCGACGTCGTTGCAGCCGGCCAGCGAATAGGTATCGCCTTCGGTGTCGATCGGAAGCCGCGTATTGGTGCGGATCATCGCCATCAGCGTCTCGTTGACGACGCCCTGGTCGATCAGCTTGAGCATGGGGATGTAGAGCCCCTCCATGAACACGTCGGTGGCATCGGGACCGAAGCCGATACCGCCGATGTCCATCAGATGGCTGGTGCATGAGAACAACGCGACCGGCTTGCCGTCCTTGAAGCAGGGCGTGGTGACGACGAAATCGTTGAGATGGCCGGTGCCCATCCAGGGATCGTTGGTGATGTAGGCGTCGCCCTCCTTCATCGTCTCGATCGGGAAATGGGCGATGAAGTGCTTGACCGATTCCGCCATCGAATTGACGTGGCCGGGCGTGCCGGTCACCGCCTGCGCCAGCATCCGGCCCTTGAGGTCGAACACGCCGGCCGAGAGATCGCCGCATTCGCGCACGATCGGGCTGAACGCGGTCCGCAGCAACACCTGCGCCTGCTCCTCGACCACGGCGATCAGCCGGTGCCACATGATCTGGAGATCGATCAGGCTCGTCGCTTTTGCCTTGCTCATGATCAGGCCGCCTTCCGTTCCATGACGATGCTGCCGGCACCGTCGATATGGGCGTCGAAACTGGTGGAGACGAAGGTGGAGGTCTCGTCCTCCGCGATCACGGCGGGGCCCGCGATGGTCGCGCCGGGCGCCATGTCCTCGCGGCGATAGAGCGGGATCTCGATCACCTCGCCGGCGCGGCCGTCGAAGAACTTGCGGCTGCCGCTCGCCTTGCCGGCCGGCTTGCGCGCGACGGGCGCGACGGCGGAGGGATTGCGCGCATCCGTCGTGGCGAGCACCGACCAGCTCAAGACCTCGATCGCGGCACCGGGAATGGCCCGCTCGAACATCGCGGCATAGTCGGCCTCGAACTTCTGGCGCAGCCCGGCGAGATCGGCCGATGTCAGCGGCCGGTTCGGCAGCTCGATCGAGATCTCGTGGCCCTGGCCGACATAGCGCATGAAGGCGGCGCGGCGCTCGCGCACCGGGGCGCCGGCCGCGCCCGGCTCGACCAGTGCGCGGGTTTCGCTCGCCATCTCCTGCAAGAGCGCGGAGACCGCCGCGGTGTCGAAATCGTCGAGGCGGACGTGGCGGCTGCGCACCAGTTCATAGGCGATCGGAGCGGCCAGGAATCCCACGGCCGAGCCGACGCCGGCGTTGGACGGCACGATGACCCGCGACACGCCGATCTTCTCGGCCACGCGCGCCGCGTGCAGCGGCGCCGCGCCGCCGAAGGCGATCAGCGTGTGCTGGCCGACGATCTCGCCGCGCTCGACCGCATGCACGCGCGCCGCGCTGGCCATGTTCTCGCAGACGACCTCGTGCACGGCATAGGCGGCGGTTTCCGCCGACAGGCCGAGCGGCGCGCCGACGTCGCGCAGGAGCGCCTGCCTGGACAGCTCGGGGTCGAGCTTGATCGTGCCGGCCGCGAAGGCGTCGGGATCGATCATGCCGAGCGCGACGTCGGCATCGGTCACCGCCGGTCGCCGGCCACCGCGGCCATAGCAGGCAGGACCCGGCTCCGACGAGGCGCTCTCGGGGCCGACCGTGACGCGCTTCATCGCATCGACATGGGCGATCGAGCCACCACCGGCGCCGATCTCGACCATCTCGATCACGGGAATCCGCACCGGCAGACCCGAGCCCTTGAGGAAGCGCGCGGCGCGATCGACCTCGAACACGCGCGAGGTCTCGGGCTGGTACTTCTCGATGAGGCAGATTTTTGCGGTGGTGCCGCCCATGTCGAAGGACAGCACCTTGCTCTCGCCGAGGCGCGCCGCGATCTGCGCCGCGAAGATCGCGCCGCCGGCGGGACCGGATTCGACGAGCCGCACCGGAAAGCGCCGCGCGGTCTCGATCGAGGTCACGCCGCCGCCGGACGTCACGAGATAGATGGCACCGCGAAACTGCTCGACCTGCAGCGCATCGGCCATGCGGGCGAGATAGCCGTCGATCAGCGGCTGCACATAGGCGTTGGCCACCGCGGTTGAGGTCCGCTCGTATTCCCGGATCTCGGGACACACGGCCGACGAAATGGTCAGGGACACGCCCGGCATCTCCTCAGCCAGGATCGCGGCCGCGCGGCGCTCGTGCTCGGGATTGGCGTAGGAGTGCAGGAAGGCGATCGCGACGCTCTCGACGCCGAGCTCACGCAATTTGGGCGCGAGTGAACGCACCGACGCTTCGTCGAGCGGGAGACGGACGGCGCCATGCGCATCGATGCGCTCGGGCACGGTGAAGCGCAGCGATCGCGGCGCCAGCGGCTTCGGCTTGTCGATGGTGAGATCATACTGGTCGTAGCGGCTCTCGGTGCCGATATCGAGCACGTCGCGGAAGCCGTCGGTCGCGATCAGCGCGGTCCTGGCGCCCCGCCGCTCGATGATGGCGTTGGTCGCGAGCGTCGTGCCGTGGATGAAGACGTCGATGTCGCTGATATGTGCACGCGCATCGGCGAGAATGAGACGCATGCCGTCCAGCACGGCCTCTTCGGGGCGCGTCGGCGTCGTCAACAGCTTGCGCGTCTTGCGCACATCGCCCACGTCCAGCACGATATCGGTGAACGTGCCACCGATATCGACGGCAAGCCGCACTTCGGCTCCCTCAAGCATTCCAGAATCTCCGTGCTGATCGTCAGCGTCAGGGTGAAAACGCAGCAATTTCCATGCCATGCGCGATGGCGAATGCGCTACGCCCAGCTATTCTGCGGGGCCACCATGCAATAGGCAAGGCGAGTTTGCCTCGCGCTGCGTCAGAGCAGGAATGCAAGCGCCGCTTCGCAGCGCTCCTCGACTTTCAACGTCAGGAGATCGTCGGCGCGAGTGCGCCCGAGATTGACCGCCGCGATCGGAATCTGCCGCTGCGCCGCCGATTGCACGAAGCGGAAGCCCGAATAGACCATCAGCGAGGACCCGACGACCAGCATCGCATCGGCCTGCGCCAGATGATCCTGTGCGGTGGCGACGACATCGCGCGGCACGTTCTCGCCGAAGAACACGACGTCGGGCTTGAGGATGCCGCCGCAAGCCTCGCAGGCCGGCACGATGAAGGACGAAAAATCCTGGTTCTCGAGATCTGCGTCGCCGTCAGGCGCATCGGCCGCGTCGAGACCGAGCCAGTCGGGATTGGCCTGTCCGAGCGTGTGCTGGAAGTCGCTGCGCGGCGTCTTGCGGCCGCAGCCCATGCAGCGGACCAGATCGAGCCGGCCATGCAGATCGATCACCTGCCGGTGACCGGCCGATTGATGCAGCCGGTCGACGTTCTGGGTCAGCAGCAAGTCGCACCGCCCGTTCGCCTCGAGGCGGGCCAGGGCATGATGGGCGAGGTTGGGACGCGCCTGGCCGAACCTGCGCCAGCCGATCAGGCTGCGGGCCCAATAGCGCTGCCGCGTGGCCGCATCCGACATGAAGGCCTGGAAGTTCACCGGCTGGGTCCGCTTCCAGTTTCCGTCGGTGTCGCGATAGTCGGGGATGCCGGAATTGGTGCTGCAGCCGGCACCGGTCAGCACAAACAGGCGCTGGTGCCGATCGACGAAATCCCGGAGCGGATGGTGAGCCATGACGCAGATGTAGTCCGCGGGCGCCGGTTTTGCCAGATCATCCCGCGAGCCCATTGGGCGACCTCAACTCGCCCAATTGTCGCGAAACTCCGGGAACAGCGTCAGGCCTCCGCAGGCATAGATGGTCTGGCCGGTGATGTAGCTCGCCTCATCGGATGCGAGGAAGGCGAACACGGCGGCGATTTCCTCGGGCGTGCCGACCCGTCCAAGCGGAATATGGCTGGTGACCTCGCCGCGTTTCTCGGGATCGTTGCGCCATGCGGCGTTGATCGGGGTGTCGATCGCGCCGGGACCGACCGCATTGACGCGGATGCCCCGGCCGGCAAACTCCAGCGCCAGCGTGCGTGTCAGATTGGCCATGCCCCCCTTGCTGATCGAATAAGCGAGATAGCCGGGCTTGGGGATGATCTGGTGGACGCTGGAGCAGTTGATGATGCTGCCGCCGCCACCGCGCGCCACGAAATGGGCCAGCGCCTTCTGGGCACAGAGCACGGCGCCGTTGAGATTGACCTCGATGATGCGGCGATAGGTGTCGACGTCGAGCGCCTCGCTCGGCGATTCCTTCTGGAAGCCGGCATTGTTGACGAGGCAATCCAGCCGCTTCCAGCGCGCCAGCACCGTCTCGAACATCGCCGCGATGTCCGGTTCGCGGCCGATGTCGGCCTTGACGACGACGTGATCGGCCTCGCCATGGCCGCGTTCGCGGGAAGCCGCCCGCGCCATCGAAAGGGTCTCCTCGGCCCGGTCTTCGTGATCGAAATAATTGATGGCGACGGTCGCCCCCTCCTGGGCGAACCGGACGGCAACGGCCCGGCCGATGCCTTGGGAGCCGCCGGTCACCAGCGCGTACTGGCCGGCGAGGCGTGAGGGAAACTGGAGCGAAGGGTCGGTCTGCGGCATGGATGTCCTCCGGGATGCCGGATCATCGGCGGAAACGGGATTTTGTTCCATCCCCCGCCGCACGCCGTGATCATCTGACGTGATCATTTGACATGGCGGGGTTGCGCTGCCGCGACGACCGGAACGTATGATAGTCAGCTGCCTCGGCATGATGATAGTCATGCAGCACTCCTGCACGTCGAGGCTGCCCGATGACCCCATCCGCGATCCAGCCGGCGATCCAGCGCCGGCATCAACCCTGGTACAAGATCCTCTACGTCCAGGTCCTGATCGCCATCGCGCTCGGCGTGCTCATCGGTTACCTCTATCCGGACCTCGGCAAGGCGCTCAAGCCGCTGGGTGACGGTTTCATCGCGCTGATCAAGATGATGATCGCACCGGTGATCTTCTGCACCGTGGTGCATGGCATTTCTTCCATGGGCGACCTCAAGCGCGTCGGCCGGGTCGGGCTGAAGTCGCTGATCTATTTCGAGACGGTCTCGACCGTCGCCCTGGCGGTCGGCCTGCTGGTCGGCGAAGTGCTGCAGCCCGGACATGGCTTCAACATCGATCCCGCCACGATCGATCCGAAATCGGTCGCGACCTACGTCACCAAGGCCAAGGAGGATGGGATCGTCGCGCATCTGATGGCGATCATTCCGGACAGCTATTTTGGCGCGGTCGCGCGCGGCGACCTGCTGCAGGTGCTCCTGATCTCGATCCTGTCGGGCTTCGCCATCGCCTTCCTCGGCAAGGCGGGCGAGCCGATCGCCGACGCCATCGACAAGGCGGCGCGGATGTTCTTCGGCATCATCCGCATCATCGTCCGGGTCGCGCCGATCGGCGCGTTCGGCGCCATGGCGTTCACGGTCGGCGCCTACGGCCTCGGCTCGCTGCTCAACCTCGCGGCCCTGGTCGGCACGTTCTATCTGACCAGCATCCTGTTCGTGCTGATCGTGCTCGGCGGCATCGCGCGTCTGGCCGGCTTCTCGATCCTGCGCTTCATCGCCTATATCAAGGATGAGCTCCTGATCGTGCTCGGCACCTCGTCGTCGGAGACGGTGCTGCCGCAGATGATCCAGAAGATGGAGCATCTCGGCGCCTCGCGCTCGGTGGTCGGCCTCGTGATCCCGACCGGCTACAGCTTCAATCTCGACGGCACCAACATCTACATGACGTTGGCGACGCTGTTCCTGGCGCAGGCCACCAACACGCATCTGACGATCTGGCAGGAGCTCGGCATCCTCGGCATCGCCATGATCACCTCGAAGGGCGCCTCGGGCGTAACCGGCGCCGGCTTCATCACGCTCGCCGCGACGCTATCCATCGTTCCCGACATCCCGATCCAGTCGATCGCCATCCTGGTCGGCATCGACAAGTTCATGAGCGAATGCCGCGCGCTGACCAATCTGATCGGCAATGGCGTCGCCTGCGTCGTCATCAGCATCTCCGAGGGCGAACTCGACCGGGACGCGCTGCACGCGACCATGGCGCATCCGATCGACGCCGGCGAGGCGCTGGAGCCGGGCGGCGGCGCGACGGCTTGACCCGCCCGCCGCTGGCATCATCAACCCTTCATCGCGGTGACAACCACTTCGATCAGCGCACCGCCGCCGAGATCGGCGACGCCGACGGTGGCACGGGTGGGGAGATCGTCGCCGAAGAACTCGGTCCAGGCCGCGTCCATCTCCTTCTTCTTCGAGAGATCGGTCACGAAGATCGAGGCGCTGACGACGCGGCTCTTGTCGGTGCCGGCTTCCTTCAGATAGCCGGCGATCTTGCCGAGGATGTTGCGCGTCTGCTCGCCCATCGAGACGGACGTGTCGTCGGCGATGGTGCCGCCGACGAAGACGAAGCCGTTGGCCTCGACGGCGCGGTGCATGATGGGCGTGCGGATGCTGCGGGTGATGCTCATGAGATCCTCTGATTAGAGCGTGGATGGATGGAAGCGGTCGATGCCGAGATCGCCGATGCGGGTCTGGGTGCCACCATGGGCGATCAGTTCGGCCATGACCGCGCCGGCGCCGGGGCCGAGCTGGAAGCCGTGCAGCGAGAAGCCGAACTGGTGGTAGAGCCCCTTGTGGCGGCTGCTCGGGCCGAATACGGGAAGATCGTCCTTCATCTTCGCCTCGATACCGGCCCAGGCCCGCACGATGGTCGCGCTGCGCATCACCGGAAACAGCTCGAACACGGTGCGGGCGCTGGTGGCGAGGCTCTTCCAGTCCAGCACCGTTTCGTTGCGGTCCTGATAGGGCTTGGCGAGGTGGCCGCCACCGATCAGCACGGTGCCGTTGGAGAACTGCTTGAAGGAGAGTTTCCGGCCGCGCAGGATCACCACGGGATCGATGAAATGCGGCACGCGCGAGGTGATCATCAGCATCGGTGCCACGGTCTCGACCGGAACCGGCTCGCCGAGATCGGCCGCGATTTTGCCCGCCCAGGCGCCGGCGGCGTTGACCAGCACCGGGGCGGCAAAGGTTTCAGCGCCGACATCGACAAGCCAGAGGCCATCACGGTTGCGGATGTTGCTGGCCGCCACGCCCTCGCGCACGGTGGTCCCAAGCTGCTCAGCCTTGCGGCGGAACGCGGTCGTGGTCTGCGCCGGATTGGCGGCGCCGTCGCGGCGTGACACCACGCCGCCGGGGCAGGTCTCGGCGACCGCGGGGACCAGACGTCGAAGCTCTGTGGCGTCGATCAGCTCTTCATGGGTGAAGCCGAGCGCGTTGAGTTCGGCCACCCGCGCGCGGCACGCCGCGAGCTCGTCCTCGTTCTCCGCGACCAGCACCTGGCCGTGGCTCTCGAAGCTGCAATCGTCGTTGAGGAGATCATTGATCTTCTCCCAAATCCCCATCGAGCGGATCGACAGCGGGATCTCGGGAATGTGCCGCGCCAGCTGGCGCACGCCGCCGGCATTGACGCCGGAGGCATGACGCCCCGCATAATCCTTCTCGATCAGCACCGGCTTGAGACCGGCAAGACACAGATGCAATGCGGTCGAGCAGCCATGGATGCCGCCGCCGATGACGATCGCATCCACGTTTCGCGTCATCCGCGCACCACGGCCTTGACGTCGGCCTCGCTCCTGGGAACCGCGGCGAGCTCGGCGAGCGTGATCGGCTTCACCGGCGCGCGCAGCCGGTAATAGCCGATCTCCTGCGGGCTCTTGCCGCGCGCCTGCGCCATCAGTTCGGTGACGGTGAGACCGCAGAGCCGTCCCTGGCACGGCCCCATGCCGGTGCGGCGATAGGCCTTCAGCTGGTTCGGCCCGGTCGCGCCGATCGCGACCGCATCGAGGATGTCCTTGGCGGTCACTTCCTCGCAGCGGCAGACGATGGTGTCGCCGCCGGGAATCCGGAACTGCGGCGCGGGGCGGAACAGCGTGTCGAGGAACGCGCGGCCACGTTCGGCCCTGGCGAGATCGGCGCGCAATTTTGCCATCGGCGGAAGCTTGGCCGCAGCGGCCGGCGCAAGTGCTTCAACGGCTGCACGCGCCGCGATGCGACCGCGGACCACGGCGGCATTGGCGCCGCCTATGCCTGCGCCGTCGCCTGTGATCGCGATCCCTGCGACCGACGAATTGCCGCTCGCATCGAGCACCGGCGACCAGCACAGTTGCAGATCGTCCCAGCGATGCTCGACCCCGGCCGACATCGCCAGATTGACGTTCGGCACGACGCCCTGATGCAGCAACAGGAGATCGGCCGCAATGGTCTCGCGCCTGCTGCCAGCGACATAGCTCACGCTCGCAAGCTGCCCGTCACCGGATGCAGCCAGCTCGGTGACGCCGGAGACGACCTGCACCTTGGCCCTCACCTCCCGCATCATCGACAGGCCCTTGGCGAAATAGGGCGAGGTCAGGAACGCGAAGGCGTGCGGCAGGGCGGCGAAGTAACTGCTGCGTGTGGTGGTGTCGAGGATGCGGTCGATGCGGCCGCCGAGGCGCAGGATCTGCGCGGCGAGCAGCCACAACAGCGGCCCCTGCCCAGCAATCACGGTGCGTCCGTCAGGCACCAGCGCGGACGATTTCAGCATGGTCTGCGCGGCGCCCGCCGTCATCACGCCCGGCAATGTCCAGCCGGGAATGGGGAATGGCCGCTCCAGCGCACCGGTGGCGAGGATGACGCGCCTCGCCTTGACGAAGGCCGATGCACCGCCAACGGAGATGGCGATGTCGAGATTGCGGTCGAGGCTCCAGACCGTAGCGCGGTGGATCACCTCGGCGCTGCTGGTGCGGAGCGCCTGCACGAGATCAGCACCCGCCCAATAGTCGGCGCCGAGCTGCCCGCGGTCCGTGACCGGTGTCGAGGCGATCGACCGGAAGACCTGGCCGCCTGGCCCCGCGTTCTCGTCCAGCAGCAATGTCGACAGGCCGGCCTCCGCCGATGTCGCGGCGGCGGCAAGGCCGGCAGGCCCGGCGCCGATCACCACGACGTCGTAAGATTCGCGCTTGGGAGCCACAGTCATTTTCCGATCTCCCGCTTGCCCTTCTGGATTTCGATCTGCATGCCTTCGGCGACAGGCACGAGACAGCCCTGGCGATTGCCGACGCCATCGATGGTGACGAGGCAGTCGAAGCACACGCCCATCATGCAATAGGGCAGACGCCGCGCGCCGCTCACGGCGGTCGACCGCCGCGCATCGAGGCCCGAGGCCAGTAACGCGGCGGAGACGGTGTCGCCCTCACGCGCCGCGACGGCGATACCGTCGACGAAAATCTGGACCTGCGATCGCTTGTCCTGTTCGGATCTCTTAAACATGGGATGCCTCTTGGCTCCTTCTCAGAACTTGTTGGAGCGCAGGGAATTCAGATACAGCCGCGTCACCTCTCCCCGACGGGGAGAGGTCGGATTGCTTTGGCGCGCAACTGCGCGCCTGAGCAATCCGGGTGAGGGGCCACGGCCCCCGGTGAGGCTTGATCCCCTCACCCGGAGCGCATCTTGCGATGCGCTCCCTATGGGAGAGGTGGTCCGAGTCCTTGGCTGCCATCGATTTCCCTAGAGCCCGTCGCATGTCAGTAGCCGCTGTTGTTCGATGCGCCCGCGCCGCCGAAGCGGCTGGCCGAGAAGGCGCCGACCAGCTCCGGCTCGAGCGCGCCCTGCGCGACCATGCGTGCGATCTCGAAGGCGTGGTTGGAGGCGAGCGTAACGCCGGAATGGCAGCACGCGACGAAAGCGCCGGGATGCGTCTCCGACTGGTCGTAGATCGGAAAGCCGTCCTGCGGCATGACGCGGATGCCGGCCCAGCTACGGACCACGTTGAGCCGAGACAGATGCGGGAACATGCGCTGGGCACGATCGGTCATCACGGCGCTGATCGAGTGCTTGAGCGCGCGATCGTCGAGCTCCTCCTCCTTGCTGTCGCCGATCATCACCGTGCCCTCGTCGGTCTGGCGCATCGTGGTCAGCGGGTGCGGCAGGAACGGCATGGTGCGCTCGGTCACCACGATCTGGCCGCGCGTCGGGCCCATCGGCGCATGGAGGCCGACCATCGGCGCCAGCGCCTGGTTGGCATTGCCGGCGGCGAGCACGACCTTGGCGGCGCGCACCTCGCCCTGCGGCGTCGTCAGGCAGAATTCGCCGCCGCTCCTGTCGATCGCCGAGACCGGGCGCTCCGGCAGATAGTCGATGCCGAACGCCTGGAAGCCGGTGTGAAATGCACGGAAGGTGCGCAGCGAATTGACGTGGCCGTCGAGCGGACAATAGCTGCCGCCGGACACTTCGGGGCCGATCAGAGGCAGGAACTTCTTCACCTCCGAGGCGGACAGCATCTCCATCCTGTAGTCGGCGGCGCCGACCTGGTTGTGCATGCGCCTGACGAGATCGGTACGCTGGCCGAACTCGTCCTCGCCGAGCGTGAGATGGAAGCCGCCGTTCTGCTGCAGGCTGACGTCGAGTCCGGTCTGCTGCTTGAGCTCGGACGCGAGTTGCCCCCACGCCTGCGAGGCCCGCACGGTCCAGACCGTGTAGGCGGGCATGCCGAGGCCCTTGCTTTGCACCCAGACCAGCGCGAAGTTCGCGCGCGAGGCGCGCTTGGTGATGTCGCCCTCGTCAAGCACGGCCACGCGTTTGCCGAGGCGGCCGAGGCCCCAGGCGATGGCGGAGCCGAGCAGTCCGCCGCCGACGACGGCGACGTCATAGTCCTTGCGCATGAATTCTCCTATCGTCCCGCATCGCCCTTGCCGGCGAGCACGCGGTCGAGCCCGTAGAAGCGGTCGAGCAGAATGAGGGCGGTCATGGTGATCGCGATCACGCAGGCCGAGACGGACGTCACCAGCGGATCGATGTTGTCCTGGATGTAGAGGAACATGCGCACCGGCAGCGTCTCGGTGCCGGGCGCGGCGAGAAAGATGGTCATGGTGAGATCGTCGAAGGACTGGATGAAGGCCAGCGCCCAGCCGCTGATGACGCCCGGCATGATCAGGGGCAGCGTCACGCGGCGAAACAGGGTGAAGCCGCCGGCGCCGAGCGAGACCGCCGCCATTTCGACGGACTGGTCCATGCCGGTCGCAGCCGCGAGCGTCAGTCGCAGCGCGAAGGGAAACACGATGATGACATGCGCGATGATCAGCGCCGCAAAGCTGCCGCCAAGGCCGAACGAGGTGAAGAAACGCAGGAAGGCGATACCAAGCACGACATGCGGGATCATCAGCGGCGACAGGAACAGCGCCGCCAGTGCGTCCCGGCCGCGGAAGCGGTAGCGGGCAATCGCCAGTGCCGCCGGCACCGCGAACATCAGCGCGACCAGCGACGACAGCGCGCCGAGCCCGAGGCTGACCCAGAACGCATGGACGAACTCGGGGTAGTTCGCGATCGCCCTGAACCAGCGCAGCGAAAAGCCGTTGGTCGGCAGCGACAGGAAGCCCTCGGGCGTGAAGGCGACGAGGCACACGACGAGGATCGGCGCCACCATGACGATGACGAAGATGGTGTGGAAGATCAGCGCCAGCGGCCCGTTGCGGCTCATCGGAACACCTCGGCATAGCGGCGCTCGATCAGCGCGTTGCTGCCGACCACGATCAGCACCAGTGCCGCGAGCAGCAGGGTGGCGACGGCCGCGCCGAGCGGCCAGTTCAGCGTGTTGAGGAATTCGTCATAGGCGAGCGTCGCCGCGACCTTCAGCCTGCGGCCGCCGATGATCGCCGGCGTCGCGAAAGCGCTGGCCGACAGCGAGAACACGATGATCGCACCCGACAGCACGCCGGGCATGATCTGCGGCATCACGATGCGGCGAATGGTGGTGATCGGACCGGCGCCGAGAGACATCGCGGCGTTCTCGATCTGCGGATCGAGCCGCTGCAGCGCCGCCCAGACCGACAGCACCATGAACGGCATCATGACATGCGCGAGCGCGATGACCATGCCGGTTTCGGTGAACATGAAGGGAATCGGCGCGCGGATCGCCCCGAGCGACATCAGCAGCTTGTTGACGAGGCCGTTGTTGCCGCCGAACAGAAGCGCCCAGCCGAGCGTGCGCGCCACCACCGAGATCAGAAGCGGGCCGAGAATCACGAGCAGGAAGACGCTCTTCCAGCGCCCGCTCATGCGGTTGAGGATGTAGGCCTCGGGCGCGCCCAGCACCGCCGTGAGCAGCGTGGTCAGGATGGCGATGCGAAACGTCCGCCAGAACATCTCGGCAAAGTACGGATCGGTCGCGACCTCGTGCCAGTTCTTCAGGATGAAGACGGGCTCGATGCCCTTGTACTGGCCCCAATCGTGGAACGACAGCATCACGGTCATCGCGAGCGGGATCAGCAGCACGCCCACGAACAGCAGGATTGCGGGTGCCGAGAGCGCCCAGGGCGCACGCGCGCTACGCTGTTCGGTGACCGCGCTCATGCAGCCGCCCTCGCGCGGAGGCTCATGTCTTCGGGGCGCCAGCAGAGACGGACGGCATCACCTTCCGCAGGCTGAGGCTGTCCGTTGTTCTGGCGGATGACGATCGCCGGACCGCATTCGCTATCGCACTGGAACAGCCAGTGATTGCCCTGGAAGATTCGCGTGATGATCCTGGCGCTGAGGCCGGCCTCGCCGAAGCCGATGCGTTCGGGCCGCACACTGACGGTGACGGGTCCGTTGAGGCCGCCAGTGGGCGCCGCAATCGTCCAGGACCCCGTGATCAGAGGCGACGGCGACACGGTGCGATCGATCGTTGCCGCAAAATCATTGGTCTTGCCGAGGAATTGCGAGACGAAGGCCGAGGCCGGCTTCTCGTAGGTCTCCTGGGGCGTGCCGATCTGCTCGATCTTGCCCTGGCTCATCACCACGATGCGATCGGACAGCGACATCGCCTCGTTCTGGTCGTGCGTCACGAGGATGGTGGTGGTGCCGATGGTACGCTGGATCTGGCGCAGCTCGATCTGCATCTCCTCGCGCAGCTTGGCGTCGAGGTTCGACAGCGGCTCGTCGAGCAGCAGCACGCTCGGCTTGATCACCAGCGCGCGCGCCAGCGCGACGCGCTGCTGCTGGCCACCGGACATCCGGCGCGGATGGCGGTCCTCGTAACCGGCGAGGCCGACCATCGCCAGCGCCACCCGGACGCGTTCGGCCCGTTCGGCGCGCGGCACATTGCGCATCTCCAGGCCAAAGGCGACGTTCTCGGCCGCCGTCATGTGCGGAAACAGCGCATAGCTCTGGAACACGATGCCGAGACCGCGCTTGGCCGGATGGATCGCGGTCAGGTCTTTCCCCTCGAGGCGGATCGCGCCGCGCGTGGGATCGAGGAAGCCCGCGATCATCTGCAAGGTCGTGGTCTTGCCGCAGCCCGAGGGGCCGAGGAAGGAGATGAACTCCCCCTTCCCCACCGCGAGGCTGAAGTCGTCGACCACGGTCTGGGCGCCGAACTGCTTGGCGACCCGGTCGAGCTCGAGATAGGCCATGACGCTGTCTCCGCTGCGCTTCAGATCAGCGCTCGACCTCGCGGTTCCATCGCTTGGTCCACTCCTCACGCTTCTCGTTGATGACGGTCCAGTCCGGATTGTAGAGCTTGGCCGCGCGCTCGCCGATCGGCGCCATCTTGCCGAGCTCCGGCGGGATCACCAGCGATTTCAGCACCGGGCCGTAGCCGTAGTCCTTCAGCATCACGAGCTGGATCTTTGGGTCGAGCAGCATCTTGACGAAGCTGGACGCCAGCGGCGAGGCGTTCGGCTTGGCAATCGGACACGCCGTCGTCAGCAATGTGGCCGCGCCTTCCTTCGGATAGACGAAGTCGACGGGGAAACCGGTATTGGCAAAGCTCTGCACGCGCCCGGTGCCCCACACCGCGATCACGGCCTGGCCGGACTGGAACAGCTCGGTCATCTTGCCCGGCGACGGCTCATAGGCAAGCACGTTCGGATTGATCTGCTCCTTGAAGATCTTGAAGCCGGACTCGACGTTGGTCTCGCCGCCGCCGTTCATCTTCGACAGCATCACCAGCGCTTCGAGACCGTAGGTGTTGTTGATCGGCGGGATGACGAGCTGCTTGGCGTATTTCGGATCCTTCAGGTCGTTCCAGGAGGTCGGCGGCGCCCAGCCCTTCTCCGCAAACGCCTTGGTGTTGTACATCAGTCCCGTCGCGACGATCCCGATGGCGACCGCGCGATCGTCCTTGAAACGTGCGGTGTCGTAGAGATCGGCCGGCAGGCCGTCGAGCTTGCCGCAGAAGCCGAGCTGGATCGCCTGGTACATCGGGCCGTCGTCGACGATGGCGACGTCGATCTGCTGATTGCCCTTCTGCGCCTGCAGCTTGGCCAGCGTGTCCGTGGAATTGCCGGCGACATATTCGACCTTGACCCCGTTCTCCTTCTCGAAGGCCGGGATCACCTCGTCGCGGATCGTCTTCTCGAACGAGCCGCCATAGCCGGCGACATAGAGCGTCTTTTGCTGGGCCGACACGGCCGACGGGACGGCAACGAGCGCCGTGATGCTGACCGCTGCGAGCAGGCGAAAAGTCTTCATGTGGACCGATCTCCAATACCGGAATGAGGTGACGTGCCGACGTGCCGACTGAAGCACCTGCCGCATTTCCTTCCGCGCCAATCCCTTGAACAGCGAGGCTCCGGCCCCCACTCGGTGAGATTTTGGCGCGATCTGGAGGCGAAACCCTCCAATCTGCCGAAAAAGCGGGCTGTCTCCAGTCCTGATGAAAAAGATCGCAAAACCCGGCTTCCATCGTCCAATGAATAATGGCACCTTCTGCATGCCTAAATATTATGAATGGATTTCGGTATGGCGCGGATCAATTCGCGGCAGGTGGAGGCCTTCCGCGCGACGATGCTGACCGGCAGCGTCACCGAAGCGGCCAGCCTGATGGCGGTGACACAACCCGCCGTCAGCCGGTTGCTGCGGGATTTCCAGGCGCTGCTGAAGATGGAGCTGTTCGAGCGGCGCGGCACCGGTCTCGTGCCGACCGCCGCGGCAACCGCGCTCTACACCGAGGTCGAGCGCTCCTTCGTCGGGCTCGAACGCATCACGGCGGCCGCCGAAGAAATCCGCGGCCGGCGCACCGGATCGCTGCGCATCGCGGCGCTGCCGGCACTGTCGAACGGCTACCTGCCGCGGCTGGCCGGGCATTTTCTCAAGGCGCGCCCCAACCTCAACCTCGCCTTCTTCGGCGTGATCTCGCCGATCGTGGTCGACTGGGTGCTGAACAATCAGTGCGACATCGGCTTTGCCGAGGTGCCGATCGCGCATTCCGGCCTGCCCAGCCTGCGGCTGCCGGCGCTCGCGCGCGTCGCCGTGCTGCCGATCGGCCATCGCCTCGCCGAGAAGGCCGTGCTGGAGCCGCGCGATTTCGAGGGGGAAACCTTCATCTCGCTGTCGGCGGGATCGGCGAGCCGGCATCTCGTCGACCAGGTCTTTCACCGCCATGACGTCCGCCGCGTGTTGCGGGTTGAGACGGCGCTGTCCGAGATCATGTGCGGCCTGGTGTCGTCGGGACTCGGCGTCTCCATCTGCGATCCGTTCACGGCCGAGGAGTTCTCCACCCGCGGCATCGTCGTGCGGCCGTTCCTGCCGCGCATCGATTTCGAGTTCTCGGCTGTGTTTCCCGCGCAACGCAGCGCATCCCCGGTGGCGCTCGACTTCGTCGAGACGGTGCGGGAGGCGCTGGCGGCGTTCGAGCCCGAAGCGGCCGTCAGCCGTTGAACGCCGCCTGGGCCTCAGGCAGGTCCCAGATCCTGCCGATCGCCGCGGTGCCGGCTGCCACGATCGCCGTCTCATCCGCACCGAGATAACGCCCGGCATCGATGAGCATGCGGCCGTCGACCATGACCTGGTCGATATTGGCGCGGTTGGCCAGCGCGATCAGCGCGCGGCGCGGGTCGAACAGCGGCTGCAGATGCGGATGGGTGAGGTCGACGACGGTGAGATCGGCCGTGGCGCCGGGTTCGATCCGTCCGAGATCAGGCCGCCGGATGACGTCGGCGGCAACGCGTGTGTTCGCCTCGATCAGTTCCGGCGCGTTCGCGACGTCCGCGCGCTGCGAGGTCGTCTTGGAGATCAGCGAGGCGGCGTTCAATTCGCCGAGCAGGTCCATGTTGTAGCCGTCGGTGCCGACCACGGTGCGGACGCCGTGTTCGGCGAAGCGGCTGAACGCCGCGGTGACGCCGGCGCGCGCGAACACGCGCGGACAATTCAGCACGGTCATGCCGCGCGCGGCCATCAGTTTGAGATCGTCGTCGCTGGAGAACATGCAATGCGCGGCCATCAGATCCGGCGCGAGCAGGCCGAGCCAGTCGAGATATTGCGCGGGCGTGCGGCCGCCATAGCGCTTGCCGATGGTCTCCACCTCGGCGCGGCTCTGCGCCATGTGGGTGGTGATGGGGACGCCGAGCTGGCGCGCCCGCGCCGCACATTCCTTCAGGAGGTCGGGGCCGCAGGTGTCGGTGGCATGCGGGCTCATCGCAAGCGAGATGCGGCCGTCGCCGCGATTGTTCCAGCGCTGATAGAGCGCATCCCAGGTCGCGAGGTCGGCGGCGCCGTCGTCGCCGGAATAGCGGACGACACCATCGGGACCGGCCTTGGCGTCCGACGTCGAGAACAGATAGGGCGCGCCGTAGAACCGGATGCCCATCTCCTCCGCCGCGTCGAACATTTCGGGGATCGAGTTGCGGAACGGCTCCATCACCGTGGTGGCGCCCCCCTTGAGGAGCTGGAGGATGCCGAGCCGCGCGACCGCCATGCGCTCCTCCGCCGAGAGAATCTCGGCGCCGCGCTTCGTCAGCGGCAACAGCACCGTGTAGACGATGCTCTGGTTGTTCTTGCGGCCGTTGCCGTCCTCGGTGTGGCTGCGCGCCACCGCTTCCGAGAAGCAATGATTGTGCAGATTGAGCAGGCCCGGCAGAACGAAGCGACCGGGCTTGTCATGGACCTCGTCCGCATGCGGCCTGTCGCGCGTGACCGCGGCGATCCTCTTGCCTTCGACCAGAACCCAATGGTCGCGCAGCACGTCCTGCGCGCCGTCCTTGCGTGACAGCACATAGCTGCCGAAGATTGCGGTGGTGCTCATGCGGGGCGCACGTTCCAGAAGACGGCGGTGCCGTCGAGAATGCCGGTGATGGCCTTGCGATAGGCGGTCGGCTGCTTGTAGAGGCCGATCGGAATATAGGGGATTTCCTCGAAGGCGACCGCCTGGATCTCGCGGCAGATGCGCTGCTGCTCGGCCAGCTGGGACGCCGCCAGCCACTGGCCGCGCAAGGCGCCCATCTTCTCGCTCGCATACCAGCCGGCCACCTTGCCTTCGCCGCGGATATTGGTGTTGCCGGCCGGATTGAGCCAGTCGATGCCCTGCCAGTTGCCGACCGCGGCGCTCCAGCCGCCCTGCCCGACCGGATCCTTCTTCAGCTGCCTCTGCAGGACCACCGCGAAATCGAGCCCCGCATATTCGACGTTCATGCCGGCCCGGCGCAGGCTGTCGACGGCGATCTCGCCGAGCGGCTTCTGCGCCAGCGAATTGGTGGGGACCAGCACAACGATCTTCTCGCCATTGTAGCCCGCGGCCTTCAGATCGGCCCTGACCTTGTCGTAATTGCGCGGCCCGCGGAACACGTCCAGACCGACCTCGCTCGCCATCGGCGTATCAGGCGCGAAGAAGCCGATCGGCGAGACCTGGAAAGCGGGGTCGGTGCCGGCCACGGCCGTCATGAACGCGGACTGGTCGATCGCCCCCAGCAGCGCGCGGCGCACGGCCGGATTGTCGAACGGCGGCTGCAGATGATTGAGGCGCAGCATGCAGGCATAGCCTCTGGGATCGAGGATGCGCGTCTCGATGTCGCCTGCGGCCTTGATGATCGGCAACAGATCGTGCGGCGTGGTCTCCTGCCAGTCCTGCTCGCCGGTCTGGAGCGCGGCGACGCCGGTGCCGGCATCAGGCGTGGTGGTCCAGACCACGCGGTCGTAATGCACGATCTTCGGACCCGCGGTCCAGTCCGGCTTGCCTTCGCTGCGCGGCTGGTAGCGCTCGAATTTGGCGTAGGCATTGCGGGCGCCCTGCACGCGCTCGTCGGCGAGATAGCGGAACGGGCCGCTGCCGATCACTTCGGTGAGCGGCTTGAACGGATCCTGGCTCGCCAGCCGCTCCGGCATCATGAAGCAGGCGTTGATGGCAGCCTTGCCGAGCGCCTGCGGCAGCAGCGGGAACGGGCGCTTGAGCCGGAAGCGGATGGTGCGATCGTCGGCCGCCGAGAGTTCGGCGGTCGCCTCGATCAGTTCGCCGCCGAAACCGTCGCGCGCGGCCCAGCGGCGGATGCTGGCAACGCAGTCGCGCGCGAGCACGCGCTCGCCATCGTGCCAGAACAGGCCGTCGCGCAGGCTGAGGTCCCACTGCAGCTGGTCGCCGGAAATCGTGTGGCCCGACAGCATCTGCGGCGAGACCTGGAGCGAGGCGCTCATGCCATAGAGCGTGTCGTAGACCATGAAGCCGTGGTTCCGCGACACCTGCGCCGTCGAATAGATGGGATCGACGAAGGCGAGATCGATCACCGGAATGAAGCGCAGCGTGCTCTGCGCTTCGGCCCGGACGAGCGCCGGCATGGACAGCGCCGGCAGCGCTGCGGCGGCCTTGAGCAGGGAGCGGCGGGAGATGGTCATGACGTGGCTCCGGAACGGATCGACTCAGCGGCTCGCGGCCTCGTGGCGCAGGAAATTCTCCGCGATCCTCTCGCCGGTGGTGATCCAGACGTCGGGACAGGACTTCGCGTAGGTCAGGAATTCGCGCAAGAGCCGCAGCCGCATCGGACGGCCGCTGCATTGCGGATGCAGCACGGTCGTCACCATCGCGCCCCAGTCGCGGACTTCGTCCAGCTCGTCCTTCCAGATCGAGAGCACGTGCTCCTTGGGGAAGATCGAACGCGGGCTGAAGCGCGCCGAGAGGCCGTGCATCCAGTCGTCATAGCTCGCGGTGACCGGCAGCTCGATCGTACCCGGCTTGCCGTCGGCGAGACGATGGCGGTAGGGCCGCACGTCGTCGCGGAACGAGGACGTGTAGACGATGCCGTGGCGCACCAGCGCCACGCGCAGTTCCTCGGTGAACTCGCCATAGGGCGCGCGATAGCCGGTCGGCTTGACGCCGAGCCGGCGTTTCAGCGCCTCGAAGCCGCGCTCGAGTTCCTCCTCGATCCAGGGATCGCCGGGATCGGGCAACAGATGGTGATAGCCGTGATGCCCGATCTCGTGGCCGGCCTTGAGGATGGACTCGGCCATCGCCGGATGCGCATCGACCGACCAGCCCGTGACGAAGAAGGTCGCCTTGAGATCGAGCTGGTCGAGCAGCTCCAGCAGCTTCGGCGTACCGACGCGCGCCTCGAAGCCGCCATAGCTCATCGTGATGAGCCGCTGCGCATGGCCTGCGTCCTTGCTGGTCCAGGCGCTCTCCGCATCGACGTCGAAGGACAGGAACATCGCCGATGTGTAGGGCTTCGGCCACGGATAGTCGGGCGCCGGATCGGCGGTGTTGGCGGGAATGAGCGGAATGCTCTGAAGTGCCTTACTGTCCAGCATTGATGGTCGCCTTCTCGAGTGCGTTGTCGGTCAGTTTCCATTTGGCGAGCAGGGTCTTGTAGGTGCCATCAGCGATCAAGGCGTCGACCGCCTCCAGCATGGCCTGCGCAAGCGCCTTTTCCTTGACGGGCACGGCGATGCCGACCAGTTGCTCCGCGATCCTGGTCCCGACCGGGGTGTAGGCCCCGGGTTCGAGATCCATGATGTAGGGCAGCGTCTCGTTGCCCTGCACGGCGGCATCGATACGGCCCTGCTTCAGCTGGGTGCGGGCATCCGCCGAGCCGTCGGTGCCGACGAAGACGACCGGGTTGCTGCCGCAGTTCTTTTCGCTCCATGACGCGATCATCGCCGGGAACATGGTGCGGCGGCTGGCGCCGACCTTCTTGCCGCAGAGCGCGGCCATGTCCTTGAATTCAGCCGCGCGCGACTGTTGCACGAAGAAATGCGGGCCGGTTCTGAGATAGTCGATGAAGGTCGCGGTCTCGTGACGGCTGGCATAGTCGGTAAAGCCGGACAGGATGGCATCGACCCGGCCCGTCGAGATCGACGGCATGAACTGGTCGAAGCTGGTCTCCTGCCACTCGATCTTCAGGCCGAGCTTGCGGCCGATCGCCTCGCCGAGATCGATGTCGAAGCCGGTGAGCGTGCTGGTGGCGGGATCACGGAACTCCATCGGCGGGTAGTTCGGCACCAGCGCCACCTTGATGCTGCCGCGCTTGGCGATTTCGGGCGGCAGTTCGATTGCCATCGCCGAGACGCTCGTGGCAACGAGCAACGCCGCTATCCCCAAAACTCTCTTCATCTACGCCCCCGATATCAGATCACTGCGGAAAGAAATGCCTTCGTACGTTGCTCGCGCGGCGCGCCCAGCACGTCGGAGGCGCGTCCCTGCTCGACGATCACGCCCTGATCCATGTAGACGACGCGATCGGCGACCTCGCGGGCGAAGCCGAGTTCGTGCGTCACCACCATCATGGTCATGCCGGTCTTCGCCAGTTCCTTCATGACCGCGAGCACCTCGCCGACGAGTTCGGGATCGAGCGCACTGGTCGGCTCGTCGAACAGCATCAGCATCGGTTTCATGGCGAGCGCACGCGCGATCGCCACGCGCTGCTGCTGGCCGCCCGAGAGCTGCGCGGGATAAGCATCGGCCTTCGCCGACAATCCGACACGGCGGAGCAGTTCGAGCGCCTCGGCGCGGACCTCGTCGGGCTTGCGGCCCTGCACCTGCAGCGGGCCTTCGGTGATGTTCTCCAGCGCGGTCTTGTGCGGAAACAGGTTGAAGCGCTGGAACACCATGCCGGTTTTCAGCCGTTGCCGCCCGATCTCGCGCTCGCTGAGCCGGTGCAGCTTCCCCCCGCGCTCGCGCAGCCCGAGCAGTTCGCCATCCAGCCAGATGCCGCCGGCATCGATCGTGGTGAGCTGGTTGAGGCAGCGCAGCAGCGTGGTCTTGCCCGATCCCGAGGCTCCGATCAGGCACATCACCTCGCCCGGCCAGACGTCGAGCGAGACGTCCCTGAGAGCCTGGAACTCGCCAAAGCTCTTGGCAACGGAGCGGATCGCGACGAGAGGTCTTGTCATCGCGCAAGCCGCAACGTGCCGCGCGCGAAGCGGCGTTCGAGCAGCATCTGCAGCGGTGTCAGGATCGAGACGACCAGCAGATACCAGAGCCCGGCCACGATCAGGAGCTCGATCACGCGCGAATTGGCGTAGTAGATATTCTCGGCGTTGTGCAGCACTTCCGGATACTGGATGACGCTCGCCAGCGAGGTCGCCTTGACCATGCCGATGAACTCGTTGCCGAGCGGCGGGATCACCACGCGCATCGCCTGTGGCAGGATGATCCGGCGCAGCGCCCGCAGGCGCCCCATCCCGATCGCCTGTGCGGCCTCGTATTGCCCGATATCGACCGACAACATGCCGGCGCGCATCACCTCGGACGTATAGGCACCCTGGTTGATGCCGAGCCCGAGCAGCGCGGCGAGGAACGGCGTCATGACGTCGACGGCACGTGCGCTGAAGACGCCGGGAATGCCGAGGGTGGGAAACACCAGCGCGAGGTTGAACCACAGCAGCAGTTGCAGGATCAGCGGCGTGCCGCGGAACAGCCAGGTGTAACCGGCCGCAACCGTCTTCAGCACCGGATTGGGCGACAGCCGCATGATCGCGATTACGACACCGAGAAAGATGCCGAGCGCCATTGCCAGCACGGCCATCACCATGGTGTTGACGATGCCATCGAGGATGACCTTGGCGGTCAGGAAGCGGCTGACATAGGACCATTCGATCTGGCCGCCCGCGAAGGCGCGGCCGATCGCAGCCAGCACGAGGACGATGAGGGCCGCGCTGAGCCAGCGGAACCAGTGCGGCTCGCGCGCGATGCGCATCCCCGACAGATCGGGGAAACCCTCAGCGAGTGCCGGCACCGGCTTCATTGCGGCGCCGCGTTCAGCATGGGCTGGACGACCGCGTTGGCACCGAGGCCCCATTTCTCGAGAATGGCCTTGTAGGCGCCATCGGCGATCATCGCAGCAAGTCTTTCGGTCACCACCTCGCGCAAGGCCGTATCGTCCTTGCGGAACATGATGCCTTGATAGCCCTTCGCGAAAGGCTCGCCGACAACGCGGTACTTGCCCGGCTCCTGCGTCTGCGCGTAAGGCAGCGTTTCGCTGCCCTGCACGGCGGCATCGATGCGGCCCTGCTTGAGCTGGTTGCGAACATCGATCGAATTCTCGCCGGGAACGTACTGGATCGCCGGCTTGCCCGCCGGCTCACAGTTCTGCTTGCTCCACTTCTCGATCTCGACAGGGAAGCTGGTGCTGCGGGTGGTGCCGACCTTCCGGCCGCAGAGATCCATCGCGACCTTCGCTTCGCTCTCCGCCATCACGAAGAACTGCGGCCCCGTGGCCAGGTAGTCGACGAAATCGGCTGTCTCGCGGCGCGAGGCGCGATCGGATATCCCCGAGATGATGAAATCGGACCGCTTGGTCTGCAGCGAGGGGATCAATTCGGCGAACGGCGTCTCGCTCCAGACGATCTTGAGGCCGCCGAGCCGCCTTGCGAGCTCATTGGCAAGATCGATGTCCAGCCCGACCAGTTCGTTGCTGGCGGGATCGCGATACTCCATCGGCGCGTAGGTCGAGTTGACGGTCAGCTTGAGCGTACCGCTCTGCCTGATGTCCGGCGGCAGCTCCGCGGCCTGCGCGGGCGCCAGCGCCGTAAGAAGCGCAAATCCGAGGGACAGCGAGAGACGCATCATCAGCTCCTTTGCCAACGCCGTGCAAATATCAGTCCGCATCGAGAACCGCCGGCTCGACGACACCGGCGCGCTCGGTGATCACCCTGTACTGGTCGGGTCGCCGGTGCGCGGCGAAATTGAACATCTTGTCCTTGCCCTGCCGGCAGAGATCGAGATCGATGTCGGCCACGATGACTTCATCGGCGAGCGTCTGGGCCTGCGCGACGATCCGGCCGTTGGGATCGACGATGCAGGATCCGCCGATCAGGCCGGATCCGTCCTCCTCGCCGGCCTTCGCCACCGCGATGGCCCAGGTCGCATTCATGTAGGCGTTGGCCTGCGCCACCAGCGTCGAGTGGAAGGTACGGAGCGCGGCGTCTTCCGTCGCTCCTCCGTTGGGATCGTAGGCCGCCGAATTGTAGCCGATGCAGACGAGTTCGACGCCTTGCAGGCCGAGCACGCGCCAGGACTCAGGCCAGCGGCGGTCGTTGCAGATCATCATTCCCATGATGGCGTGGGCCCAGGCCGAGCCCGCGCGGAAGGCGGGAAAGCCGAGGTCGCCATATTCGAAATAGCGCTTCTCGAGCTGCTGATAGCGCGCGCCCGGACGAGGCTCGACCGAGCCGGGCAGATGCACCTTGCGATAACGGCCGAGGATTTCGCCGTCGCGATCGACCAGGATGGAACAGTTGAAGCGGCGGCCATCCGGCGTCAGCTCGGCGTAGCCGACATAGAATCCGACACGCAATTCGCGCGCGCGGTCGAACAGCTTCGACACCGACGGATTCGGCATGCTGCGTTCGAAGTATTGCTGAAGCGCATCGCCTTCGAGCAGCCAGCGTGGAAAGAAGGTGGTGAAGGCGAGCTCCGGGAATACCACGAGGCTTGCACCCCGGCTGGCCGCATCCTCCAGCATCGCGATCATCCGGGCCAACGTATGCGCGCGCGTGTCGGCCTTCTGGGTCGGCCCCATCTGGGCGGCGGCGGCGCGAAGTACACGAACCAAGATTGCCTCCAATCTGAGCGCGCTGCTGCCTCATTGGGCGAACCAAGCGGTTGATCCGGCGCGCAAATCCGCTGCCATTACGCGCAAGCCGGGCTGCAAAATCAATTCGTGCTGCTATGATGTTTCGGCCCGAAGTATAATTGGCGGTGATATGAACCTGCGTCAGCTCGAGATCCTGCGTGCCGTGATCCGCCATCGCACCACCGTGGCGGCGGCGGAGGAACTGGCGTTGTCGCAGCCGGCGGTCTCCAACGCGCTGAAGACGATGGAGGCGCAGGCCGGCTTTCCGCTGTTCGAGCGCGTCAACAACCGCCTGTTTCCCACCGCGGAAGCGATGGCTCTCTACAAGGAGAGCGACGCGATCTTCGCGCTGCACGCCAAGCTCGAGAACCGCGTGCGCGATTTGCGCGAGAACCGCTCGGGTCACCTGGCGATCGTGGCGACGCCGCCGCTCGCCTACAGCATCATCCCATCGGCATTGTCGGGTTTCCTGCGCCGCCGCCCGGAAACGCGCGTGTTCTTCGACGTGCGGCGTTATGAAGGCATCATCGAGGGCGTACTGAGCCGCGTCGCCGAGCTCGGCTTCGCGCTCGGACTGACCCATCATCCCGGCATCGCCCATGAGGTGGTTCACACCGGCGAGATGGTTTGCGTGCTGCCGCCGCGGCATCCGCTCGCCGAACGGCCGGTGATCTCGGCAGCGGACCTGTCGGGCCTGCCCTTCATCGGCCTCGAGCGCGGCACCCGGCTCGGCGAAGCCGTGCGCGACAGCTTTGCGCGCGCCGGGGCGCCGTTTCGGCCGACCGTCGAGGTCCGCTACTGCAACACGGCCTGCGTGCTCGCGGCCGCCGGCGTCGGCGCCGCCGTGGTCGATCCCTTCTCACCGCGGCAGAACGGCGGCAGCGGCCTCGTGGTGCGGCCGTTCACGCCGACGACGCACGCCGTCGCCTACATGTTGTGGTCGGAAGCCGAGCCGCTGTCGCGCCTGGCCAAGGCGTTTCTCAACGAGGTCCGCAAGCAGAGCGGGCTGCTCGAGCGCACGCCGCCGTAGCGGCGATCCGCGCGCGCCGGCAAGAACCACTCGATCTCAAGACACATGACACGCATCACCATCATCGAAACCGGACAAATCCCGAAAGCCCATCGCGAGCGTCACGGCTCGTTTCCGGACATGTTTCAGCGAATGCTCCACGCCGAGGATCCGGCCATCACATTCGACGTCGTCAGCATTCCGAATGGCGATGCGCTTCCCGATTGGCGCAAACTCGAGGCCGTGCTGATCACAGGTGCAGCGGCCGGCGTCTATGACGAACTCGACTGGATCGCGCCGCTGGAGGATTTCGTCCGCACCGCCTACGTCCAGAAGACGCCGATGGTCGGCGTCTGCTTCGGCCATCAGCTCATCGCCCAGGCTCTCGGCGGCACCGTGCGCAAATCGGAGAAGGGCTGGGGCATCGGCCGGCACGTCTATCAGGTGTTGCCGGACAACGGCGTGATCGACGGCGAAGAGGTCGCCATCGCCTGTTCGCACCAGGACCAGGTCATCGTCGCACCCAACGATGCGCTCACGATCCTCTCGTCCGACTTCACCCCGCATGCTGGCCTGCTCTACGCCAACGGCGCGACGCTGACGCTGCAAGCCCATCCGGAGTTCGACCTGGCGTTCGCGCAACTCTGCTGCGAGCTGCGCACGGGCAAGGCGCCGGATGATCTCGTGGCGACGGCCAAGGCGTCGCTCGCGCAGCCGCTGGACAGCGCGAAACTCGGCGGAACGATCACCAGGTTTCTCAGCCGCCGCACGACGCCTTAGTCCAACGCTCTCGCCACGCGGCTTCTCCCTTCTCCCCGTGTGGGAGAAGGTGGCGCGAAGCGCCGGATGAGGGGTATGCAACCGCGCATTCAAACGAGGGTGAGACTCGCGGAGAGAGAGCCATCATCCGTTTCGCCACTCTTGCGTCGAGCCACACCCTCACAAAAGGAGAGAGGGACCGCAGCGCCGCGTGTCGGATATCAGAACGGATCCGTGCCCAGCCCCGGCAAATCCGCGGGCCGCGGCCCGGGCGCTGCCCAGTGGAAGCGGCGATCCGTCTCGGCGATCGCGATGTCGTTGATCGATGCCTCGCGCCGCCGCATCAGGCCGTGCTCGTCGAACTCCCACTGCTCGTTGCCGTAGGAGCGATACCACTGGCCGCTCGCATCATGCCATTCGTACTGGAAGCGCACCGCGATGCGGTTGTCGTCGAACGCCCAGAGGTCCTTGATCAGGCGATAATCGTGCTCCTTCTCCCATTTGCGGGTGAGGAAGACGACGATCGCCTCGCGGCCCTGGAAGACTTCCGAGCGATTGCGCCAGCGGCTGTCCTCGGTATAGGCGAGCGAGACGCGCACCGGATCGCGCGAATTCCAGGCGTCCTCGGCCATGCGCGCCTTCTGCGCGGCAGTCTCTCTCGTGAAGGGCGGAAGCGGCGGGCGCGACATGATGGCCTCATCGGTTGGACGGCCTGCGTAATCTATCGTCGCAGGCCGCGGAGTCGAGGGCCGATCGCCTATCGGGCGATCATGAAACCAGATCGGCCTTCATCAGGCTGCGGATCGACTTCGGAATCGGCTGGGCACGTCCGCCGCTGATGAAGGCGACGCGCACCTCGGCCTTGACCAGCACGTCCTCGCGGCGCCGCACCTCCTGCGCCAGCATGATGGAGGCGCCTTTCACGGCGATCGGCCAGGTCACGACGTCGAGCACGTCATCCATCCGCGCGGGTTTCAGAAAGTCCAGATGCATCGAACGCACCACGAAGGCGAAACCCGCGCCTTCCGTTTCGACCTGATCGAACAGCGCCTGCTGCTCGGCGCCCATCAACCGCAGATGATTGGTCCGCCCGCGCTCCATGTAACGCAGATAGTTGGCGTGATAGACGATGCCGGAGAAATCCGTGTCCTCGTAATAGACGCGGACTTGCATGTGGTGGCGTCCGTCGCGGATCTCGCCGTCGAGATGAGCTGTCACGTCGCGAGCCTCTTCGCTTGTCGCTATAGGGCCGTTTTGCGCAAAAACGGCCAGCCGCGCAAGCGGGCTAGGACACCACAGGCGCCCGCCCCAACGTGACCTCGACGATCTCGGGCGGAACACCGACGCGGACCGGCAGGATGCTGCAGCCGAGCCCTCCGGAGACAATGAGGTCGCAGTTCAGCCTGATGTGGCCATAGGCGAGACGAAGCCCGTGCTGAGCGGGAACTGCCGGCGACCAGCCCAGCAAGCGGACCTGTCCGCCATGGGTGTGGCCGGACAGTTGCAGTGCGACGCGCGACGGCACGCGCGGTGCGATGTTCGGTTCGTGCGCCAGCAGGATGACCGGCGCGTCATCCGTGACCTTGGCGAGCGTCGCGTCGAGATCGTCGGCTCCGAACCGCACCATCTTGCGGAAGCGCCGCGCCGGCAGGAAAGCCAGCTGATCGCCGAGACCGGCGAGCCAGAACGGGCGGCCGTCCTTGACGAGCCGGACGGCGTCGTTCTCGTAGACGGGGATGCCGACGGCCTCGAGTGCCCGATGCGCGATAGTCGGCCCGTGACCGAGCTGCTGCACGGTCCGGTCATCCCAGTAATCGTGATTGCCCATGACGGCATGGACGCCGAGCGGCGCCCTGAGGCCGGCCAGCACCTTCGCCCATTCGTGTGATGGTATCAGCCGCGTGACCTGATGCACGCCGGCGACGTAATCCCCGAGCAGGACGACGAGGTCGGCATTCAGCGCATTGGTGCGGTCGACGATGGCTTCGATCCGCTCCAGCGACATCCAGGGGTCGCAGGCATGAATGTCGGCGATGACCGCGATCCTGAGCGGAAAATCCGCGGGCCATTGGCGGGGCGTCGGACGATAGCGGGTGACGCGCAGCCGCAACAGCGGCTCAACCCCGACGCCATAGGCAGTGGTCGAGACGCCGAGAGCGGACATGCCGCCGATGGACCGGATGAAGCGACGTCGCGTGATCATGGAGGCCCGTTTTTCGTGGAGCTTCTTGATGCGGGCCGATTGGGCCGGAATTGGGGTGCATGCGTGCAGATCGTCTGCACGAAGATTACGAAGCGTTCATGAGGGCCCGGACGGGCCGCGATCAGTCGTCGCTCTCGTCCGTCCCGAACAGGCCGAACTGGGTTGCCGCATCGCGCGAGGGCTCGGCGAGGCCGAGATGGCGAAACGCGTGCGAGGTGAGCAGACGGCCGCGCGGCGTGCGCTGGAGATAGCCGCACTGGATCAGATAGGGCTCGATGATGTCTTCGATGGCATCGCGCGGCTCGGACAAGGCCGCCGCCATCGTCTCGACGCCGACCGGGCCGCCGCCATAGTTGAGCGCGATGGTCGAGAGATAACGGCGGTCCATGGCGTCGAGACCGGCGGCATCGACCTCGAGCGCGCTGAGCGCGTGGTCGGCGATCTCGCGATCGATCGTCGCGGCGTCGGCCGCGGAGGCGAAATCGCGGACGCGCCGAAGCAGCCGGCCGGCGATGCGCGGCGT
>VYLE01000210.1_pt1 | contig 54251 bp, 46 predicted proteins | sample 5114391 | NCBI WGS metagenome assembly VYLE01 (sample SAMN12291771, study PRJNA351875) | freshwater metagenome | isolation source: freshwater lake | place: USA: Michigan, Kent Lake | collected 2013-08-15
GATCCGCAGGCCGCGCCCGCCATGGCCGCCCGCCCGATGGCCGCGCCGCCGATGCCCGCGCCCGAACCGGCCCCGGATATGTCAACCGCGCGACCCTCGGCCCTGCCGTCCCATGCCATGCCATCCGCGCCCATGCCGCCTGAACCGTGGCCGCCCGAGCCGTCGCCGGATACGCCATGGCCTCCCGCACCGACCGCCGCCCCGATGGCCGCCGCTGCAGGGCCGTCCTTCCGGCCCGTCGATCCGCGCATGCCGCGCGTTGATGCCGCCCCGCGCCCGCATCCCGTGCCACCCGATCCCGCCCCCTCGGCCCCGGAAACTTTCGACTTCGCCTCCGCCCTGCGCGCCGAAGCCGCCCGCACCGTGCCCACCGATCCCTTCTCCCGCCTCGCGCGCAGCCTTCTGCCGCCCGAAGGCCTGCAGGAAGAGATCGCGCCCCGCCTCCTCATCGTCGGCCCCCCCGGCGCGGGCAAATCTATGCTCGCCGCCCGCATCGCCGCGCACTGGATGCTCGCCGATCCCGAGATCCGGCCCCAACTCATCGCCCCCGTCCCAGGCACCCTGCTGGTGGAGGATCGTCTGCGGGGCTGGGCGCGACTCATGGGCCTGACGCTTGACCGCCCGCATGTCGCGGCGGCCATGTTCCTGCCCGATCCTCATCCCCTCGCACCGCAGATCGTCGATCTCTCCGACATCCCGGCTGAGGCACCCGCATTGGCCGCACGGCTGATCGAAACCGACGGGGCAGAGCTCGTCCTCTGCCTTCCCGCGGGCCTTCACCCGGCCCGCATCGCGCGGGCCTGCTACGACTGGCAGGCCTTTGCCCCCACGGTCACCCTCACCGGGCTCGATCAGTGGTGGCCCGAACAGGGTGAACTGGCCGCCATCGCCGATGCTGGCCTCAGGCTCACGCGGACCGCTGCGGGAACCGGGCTTGTCCACGCCCTCTCCCGCCCCGGCCTCGCCGACCTGCGCAACTGGGTCGATGGATGGACCCCCGCCTATGCCGGGGCCGCCGAATGACCCGCTTTTCCGAACCCTCACTGAAAGGGCGCGAATGATGCTCGCCAAACGCTATCCCGAACAGGACGGCCCCTCGCCCGAGAAACTGGTCCGCTCGCACATGGACCTTGTCCGCAAGATCGCCTGGCACATGCACGGCCGCGTCGGTCGCATGGCCGAGGTGGAGGACATGCTGCAGGTGGGCTATATGGGCCTCGTCGACGCCGCCCAGCGCTATACCCCGCGCCAAGGGGCCAGCTTCGCCGCCTATGCCGCCATCCGCATCCGCGGGTCCATCATCGACTACCTGCGCGCCTCCTCCTCGCTCTGCCGCGCCACCATCGTGATGCAGCAGCGCATGCGCGCGTCGATGCAAAAGCTGGAACAGTCCCTCCTGCGCGCCCCCGAAAAGCACGAGATCGCCGCCGACATGGGCATCACCGTGGGCGAGCTGGAGGATTGGGAAGCCCAGTTCGGCGCCTCGCAGATCAAATCGCTGGACGAGGTCTATACAGACCACTCTATGCTTTTCCGCGATGGCGGTAATTCCGTCGAAGACAAGATGCAGCACGACCAGATGCGCCAGATGCTGCGCCGCGCGCTGGGCGAGTTGCCCGAACGCGAGGCACTGGTCCTGCAACTCTATTTCGTGGAAGAGCTGAACGTCTACGAGATCGCCGAAATCCTTGGCGTAACGACGGGCCGCGTCAGCCAGATCAAAAAGGCGGCCGTCGGCCGCCTGCGTGAAAGCATCGTGAAAATGGAAGGGGACGCCGCCTAAGGCGCGCGCCCCCATCTGCCATCAGTTGAAGACCGGCGTGATCTCCGATCCTGCGGCGATCCGCTTGGACCATTCATGCACATCATCGCCGATCCGCGTCTCCAGATCGGGGATCGCCGCAAAGGCCGCCAGCGCCGAAAAGTCGCGCGGGCTTTCGGGGTTCGCGCTCGACCCGTCAAAGCTCCGCCACACCCCATCCTCGCCCCGCGCCTCGCCCGCCTCGGGCGTGCCGCGCACGGCCCATTCGATGCCGTAAAGGTCGTAGAGATATTCCCCCTGCACCATCGGGGCATCGCGGCGGTGGATCATGTGCATCCGCACATAGTCAAAGGTCGCATTCCGCGTCCGCTTGATGATCTCGGCCGCCATCTCGGGCCAGCCCTCTTCCAGCCCGTTGTCCAGCAGAACCCAATCCGCATCCGTCCCCGTGATGCGGAAGGCGAACTTGTCGGTCACATCATCCCGCGCGATGTCGTGATGCACTTCCCCGATCCGAAGCCGTGCCATGGCTTGGAATTCCTTCGGCGCAGCTTCCTCCACCGCCTCTTCCACCACCGGCTCCAGCGCGTCCGACGTCGTCAGCCGGAACCCATGCGTGAACAGGATCGACTTCGCCGTCTCGGTCAGCAGAAGCGTCCCGTCCGACATCTCGGCCAGCCCCGCGATCCGCATCGCCATCGCCTCGGCATTGGCGGGCATCCGCCCGGCGGCATAGCGCATCAGCCCGCACAGCGCGGGCGAGGCCGCGCCTTCTTCCACCTCGGCCACATCCTCGATCACGCCCAGCGTCTGCCGCGCCAGAACCCGGATCACCGAAGCGGCCATCCCGATCCCCAGCGACAGGATGCCAGACAACTGCACCAATTGTTGGATCGTGGTGTCGTTCAACTCGCGCGGGGTGCTGTCCATCAGGCCCAGCACGCCCAGCACCCGCCCGCCCTGCGACTTCAGCGCGAAGCCCGCCCAAAAGGCCAGATCCGGCAGACCCGCCGCTGCCATCTCGGGGCCCAGAATCGCCCCGTCCAGCACCGCCAGACCGCGCCCATTCGGCATCAGCGCCGAAGGCAGATCCGTCACACCGGGCAATTCGGGAAAGAAGGCCAGACGCATCTCGCCCGTCTCGTCATCCTCAAGCCGGATGCAGGCACGCTCGCATCCCGCGATGGACCGCGCGAGTTCTGCCACCGCGGCGAAATCCGCCGGTTCGACGAACATGCGCGGCGCCCGCGGGGCTTCCCGCTCAACCGGTTTCAGACCGTAGAGATGGGCCACTGCCATTCCTGCCTCCTGCTCGAAAAAGTCTCTAACCCACAACGGCCCGGCCCGCGCCGGGTTTAGCCGTGGGTCAGAAGAACAGCGCCCGGAACAGGATCACCCAACCGGCAAGGCCACCGGCCAGCGACGGCAGCAGCCACCAGCCGCTCGGCAGGCCAAGCCGCGGCGCAGCGTCGCCAGGCCGCCCATAGGCGCGCCCGAAGTCGGGATCAGGCCGATGGATCGGCAGACCGTGGGTTGCATCGCTCATGATTGTCAGGCCCCCATGGATGGTGCGGGCACGGGGAGTCGTGCTGCAATACCCGGAACGGCACAACCGGAAAGCGATTTAGGGCTCAGCCGGAAGAAGATTCAGAGAAAGGCCGCGCGCAGCAGCACAGCCCAGCCGACGATCCCGCCCGCCAGCATCGGCACAAGCCACCAGCCCCGCGTCATGCGCAGGCGCGGCAGCGCCTCGCCCGGGAACTGATACATCCGCCCGAAATCCGGGTCGGGGGTGTGGATCGGCAAACCGTGGGTCGCGTTGCTCATGTTCTTCGGGCCTTCAAGCACCGCCTCACTGCTCGGGCGGCATTAACTAAGATTACTTCGTGCAACCCAGACCTGCATTCTGTCGTGAGGCCAAAGCCCCGCATCATCCGTCGGTCACCCATCCGATGGTATGGCCCATAGCAGCGCTTCCCTCATGCCCGCCCTCGCGGTATACAACGGTATGCGGCAAACCCTGACCGAGCTTTACGAAACCCGCGTCGCCGACGGCCGCCTGCGCGCCGATCCGGCGCAGCATGCCGTGCTGCCGCAACTCGACTCCGTCCGCCTCTGGCTCGAAACCCATGCCGACCGCCGCATCGGCCTATTCGCGGGCCTATTCGCCAAGCCGCTGACCCCACCGAAGGGCCTCTATCTCTGGGGCGGGGTCGGGCGCGGCAAATCCATGCTGATGGATCTCTTCCATCAGGCGACCGACATCCGCCAAAAGCGCCGCGTCCATTTCCACGCCTTCATGCAGGACACCCACAAGGCCATGCACGAGGCGCGCAAGAAAGGCGTCGAAGACCCCATCGCCCCGGTCGCCGAGGCGATCCTGAAGGACACCCGCCTCCTCTGCTTTGACGAAATGCAGGTCACCGACATCACCGATGCCATGGTCGTTGGTCGTCTTTTCGAAAAACTGCTCGCCGGGGGGGTGGTGATCGTCACCACCTCCAACCGCCCGCCCGAAGACCTCTACCTCAACGGCCTCAACCGCGCGCTCTTCCTGCCTTTCATCGACCTGATCCGCGACCGGCTCGAGGTGGTCGAACTGGAAAGCCCGACCGATTATCGCCAGCACCGCCTGCACGGCGCGCAGGTCTATTTCCACCCTTCCGGCAAGGTGCGGGGCGAGATCGACGCGATCTGGTCCGATCTCACCGGGGGCGCGGCGGGGGCGCCGCTCACCCTCCCCGTCAATGGCCGCACGATCGAGGTGCCGCGCTTCGCCAACGGCATCGCCCGCGCCACCTTCTGGGACCTCTGCGCCCGCCCCCTCGGCCCCGGCGACTTCCTCGCCATCGCGCAGGCCGCGCGGGTGCTGATCCTCGAAGACATCCCCCAGCTTTCCGCCTCGAACTACAACGAGGCAAAGCGCTTCGTCACCCTGATCGACGCCCTCTACGAGGCGCGGGTCCGCCTGATCTGCTCTGCCGCCGACGAACCCGAACGGCTCTACATCGAAGGCACCGGCGCCTTCGAATTCGAACGCACCGCCTCCCGCCTACGCGAAATGCAGGCGGCGGACTGGGCTGGATGACCGGGCAAACCCGTTGCGCCAAGGGCCCGATGACCGTGCGCTGCGTGCCCACAGTTTGCTGCACAGAATACGGCACAAAACAGGGCACAGCCGTTATCGGCCAAGTCTCTGAAAAACCGCCGAAACCTACCCGGCAAACGCCTGCCACAGCAACCGCCCCGCCATCGCGGTTGAGGTCACAACCAGCAGCGGCTTGATCAGCCGCGCGCCCACCCGCATCGCCAGTCTTGCCCCCAGCGCCGCGCCCAGTACCTGCGCCGCCGCCATGCAGGACCCCACCGCCCACCACATCGCACCCGACGGGATGAAAACCGCCAAGCTCCCGATATTACTTGCGAAATTCAACAGCTTGGTATGCGCCGTCGCCTTCAGGACGCCGTATCCCGCCAGCATCACGAAGGCCAGCATGAAGAACGACCCGGTGCCGGGGCCGAAGAACCCGTCATAGGCCGCGACCAAAGGCACCGCCGTCACGGCAAAGACACCGGGCCGCATCCGTTCCATCCGGTCGGCATCCGAAAGCCCCGGCTTCAATGCAAAGAACAACGCCACCCCCACCAGAACCACAGGCATCACCACCCGCAGCACCTCCACAGGAATCAGATGCGCCACCAGCGCCCCCAACCCCCCGCCGATGCCGGAAATCACAGCCATTCCAAGCTGTTCGCGCAGCCGCACATGCCCCGCCCGCGCATAAGTGACCGTCGCCGTTGCCGCCCCGAAGGTGCCCTGCAGCTTGTTCGTCGCCAAGGCCTCGATGGGCGACGCCCCGGCCAGCAGCAGCGCCGGAACCGTGATCAACCCCCCGCCCCCCGCGATGGAATCCACAAACCCCGCCAGAAAGGCCGCAAGGATCAGGAACAGCGCAAGATGGGTGGCAACCTCGAAGATCATCCCGCCTTCATCCGCCGCCGCTCCGGTGAAGTAAACCCCCGTCCCTGCAGGCCCTTTGCACCCCGACCGCCACGCGCTACCCTGCCCGCAGACCCAGCCACGAGGATGCCCGTGACCCTGCCCGCAACGCTCGCCCTGCTGCTCCTCGCCGCCACCCCGGCACTGGCCGACACACGCTTCACGCTTGATGCCAACCGCCTGATCTACAACACCGATTTCCCCGTCGACGCCACGCTGATCGACCCGTCATCCGGGCTCGGCCCGGCCGATACGCTGGGCGACATCGCCTATGAGGATATCGATGCCCTCCGCGCCTTGCTCGCGCGTCATACCGACCGGATCGACACGATCCGCCTCACCTCCAAGGGCGGCTATATCGAGGCCGCCTATGAAATGGCCGCCGTCATCGCCGATTACGGCCTGAAAACCGAGGTCGAAGGGGAATGCGCCTCCGCCTGCACCATCCTCTTCGTCGCAGGCACAGAGCGGCGCATGAACCGGGGCGGTCGGATCGGCCTTCACCCCTCCAGTTGGGGCGTGGATTCCATGCGCAGCTACTACGAGGATTGGCGCGAAGACAGCGGCTGGAAAGACGAATTCGCTTTCGCCGAATGGGTTTACGACGAAGGCCAGCGTGACGCGAACAAGCTGATCTCCCATTTCCTCGCCCATGGCGTCAGCGCCGATTTCTCGCTCAAGGTCGTCTCCCTCGGCATGGGCACCATGTGGTATCCCACACGGGCCGAGATGGTGGAAGCAGGCTTCCTCACCCCCGACGCTCCGGCCAATTGATCGCGGACGGGGCGTTAACCTGCCGTTTTCCCTCCAGGCCCATCCTGCCGCGATGGGCAAATGCAGGCAGTCAACTGGCATGTATCACGAACGACCCGCTGCGGGCCTGTCCCGGGCCTTCCCGCTCTGTCCCTGCGCCCAAGCGCGGCAGGTATCCTGCGTCAGGTCCGGGGCAGGGCCGTCCCCGGCGCCATCCCTCGGCCCATCACCGGAACTCCTCCCGCCGATAGCCTTGGATGAACAGCAGTGCCGTCAGATCGCCGTGGTTGATCCGGATGTCGCATTCCGCCGCCACCACAGGCTTGGCATGCAGCGCCACCCCCGCCCCCGCCCGTTTCAGCATGCCCAGATCATTCGCCCCATCCCCCACGGCCATGACCTCGCCTTCCGACAGGCTTAACCTTTTGGTAATGTCTACCAGCGCATCCACCTTCGCCTGCCGCCCAAGAATCGGCTCTGCCACTGTCCCGTCCAGAAGATCACCGTTCGAATTCAACGTGTTGGCCCGGTTTTCGTCAAAGCCCAGCATCCCTGCGATCCGCGCGGTAAAGGCCGTGAAGCCCCCCGATACAAGCGCCGCATAGGCCCCGTCCGCCTTCATCGTCGCCACCAGCGCAGGCCCCCCCGGCATCAGCGTGATGCGGTCGCGGATCACCCGGTCGATCACCGCCACGGGCAGCCCCTTCAGCAGTCCCACCCGTTCCCGCAAGGCTCCCTCGAAATCCAGCTCCCCATTCATCGCGGCCTTCGTGATCTCTGCCACCCGCGCCCCGACCCCGGCCTCATCCGCCAGTTCGTCGATGCATTCCTGCTGGATCATGGTCGAATCCATGTCTGCCAGCAGCACCCGCTTCCTGCGCCCCTCGGCCGCCTGCACCACCAGATCGACGCGCAGGGATTGCAGGCCCGCCCACACCTCCCAGCGGTTCAAGGGCATGGATTCCAGCGGAAATTCCGCCGCCACCCCCGGCTCCAGCCAGACTGCATCCCCCCCGCCCCAGGCATTGCGCACCGCCTCCACCGTGGCGCGTTCAAGGATCGGGCTTTGCGGATCGGTCAGCAGGGTCGCAATGAACATGAAGGTTTCCGATAGTGAACAGATGCGTCGCTTTCGCACGACGTTCCGCCGCTTTAGGGCAGTTTTCCCGCTTGTGCCAGCCCGGGCCTGCCGCTATCCCCGGCGGCGGGACACCCTTCCCCAACGAAGGGCTTTTAGCTGGAAGGCTACCATGACAGACCTGACCCCGCCGGCCAAGCGCCCGGCCAATCCGCGCTTCTCCTCCGGCCCCTGCGCCAAAATCCCCGGCTTCACCCTGAACCACCTTGCCGACGCGCCCTTGGGCCGCTCGCACCGCGCAGCCGTGGGCAAGGCGAAACTGCAGGAAGCCATTGACCTCACCCGTGAAATCCTAGGCGTCCCCGCCGATTACCGCATCGGCATCGTCCCCGGCTCCGATACGGGCGCCGTCGAAATGGCGATGTGGACGATGCTCGGCGCGCGCCCTGTCGAAATGTTGGCATGGGAAAGCTTCGGCGAAGGCTGGGTCACCGATGTGGTGAAACAGCTCAAGCTGGACGCAGTCGTGAAAAAGGCGCCCTACGGCCAGATCGTGGATCTGACCACCGTCGACTTCGACGCCGACGTGGTCTTCACTTGGAACGGCACCACTTCCGGCGTTCGCCTCCCGAATGCTGACGCGATTCCCGCGACGCGCCAAGGGCTTACCATCTGCGACGCCACCTCGGCGGCCTTCGCGATGGACCTGCCTTGGGACAAGCTCGACGTCACCACCTTCTCTTGGCAAAAGGTGCTGGGCGGCGAAGGCGCGCATGGCATGCTCATCCTGTCGCCCCGCGCGGTGGAGCGGCTGGAAACCTACACCCCCGCTTGGCCCCTGCCCAAAATCTTCCGCCTCACCTCGAAGGGCAAACTGATCGACGGTATCTTCGTGGGCGAGACGATCAACACCCCCTCCATGCTGGCGGTGGAAGACTACCTCGTCGCGCTGAAATGGGCGAAATCCGTGGGCGGGCTGAAGGGCCTGATCGCGCGGGCCGAGGCGAACGCCCGCACCGTCTGGGATTTCTGCGCCGCCAATCCGTGGATCGCCAACCTCGCGAAAGACCCCGCGACGGCCTCCACCACCTCTGTCTGCCTGAAATTCACCGATCCCCGCATCACCGACGGCGCAGCCTTCGCCAAGGCCGTGGCCAAGCGGCTGGAAAAGGCGGGCGTGGCCTATGACGTGGGCGCCTATCGCGACGCCCCTCCGGGCCTGCGCATCTGGTGCGGATCGACGGTCGAAACCGCCGATGTCGCCGCCCTGATGCCATGGATCGCCCACGCTTTTGAGGCCGAGATCGCAGCAGCGGCGCAGGCCGCCTGATCCGTAGGATGGGCAATACTGCCCATCCTACCCATCCATTCCCTTGATAGACAGGAGCCCCAAATGGCCCCCCGTGTTCTCGTTTCCGACGAACTCTCCGAAACCGCCGTCCAGATCTTCCGCGACCGCGGGGTCGAGGTGGACTACATGCCGAAACTCGGCAAGGACAAGGAAAAGCTGGCCGAACTGATCGGCCAGTATGACGGCCTCGCCATCCGCTCGGCCACCAAGGTCACCGAGAAACTCCTCGAACAGGCCGCCAACCTCAAGGTCGTGGGTCGCGCAGGCATCGGGGTGGACAATGTCGACATCCCGGCGGCGTCCAAGAAGGGCGTCATCGTGATGAACACGCCCTTCGGCAATTCCATCACCACCGCCGAACACGCCATCGCCATGATGTTCTCCATCGCCCGCCAGATCCCCGAGGCGAACGCCTCCACCCATGCGGGAAAATGGGAGAAGTCGAAATTCATGGGGGTCGAGCTTTTCAACAAGACCCTCGGCGTGATTGGTGCGGGCAATATCGGCGGCATCGTCTGCGACCGCGCGGTCGGCCTGAAGATGAAGGTGGTGGCCTATGACCCCTTCCTGTCCGAAGAACGCGCCAAGCAGTTGGGCGTCACCAAGGTCGATCTCGACGACCTGCTCGCCCGGGCCGATTTCATCACCCTGCACGTTCCGCTGACGGACAAGACCCGCAACATCCTGTCGCGCGAGAACCTCGCCAAGACGAAGAAGGGCGTCCGCATCATCAACTGCGCCCGCGGCGGGTTGATCGACGAGGCCGCCCTGAAAGACGCGCTGGATGCAGGCCATGTCGCCGCCGCTGCACTCGATGTCTTCGAAGTGGAACCCGCCAACGAGAACGTTCTCTTCAACCACCCCAACGTCGTCTGCACCCCCCATCTCGGCGCCGCCACGACCGAGGCGCAGGAAAACGTCGCCCTTCAGGTGGCCGAACAGATGTCGGACTACCTGCTGACCGGCGCCGTGCAGAACGCGCTCAACATGCCCAACGTGACCGCCGAAGAGGCCGCAGTCATGGGCCCGTGGGTCAAGCTCGCCCTGCATCTTGGCGCTTTCATCGGCCAGATGACGGATGAACCGATCAAGGCGATCAACATCCTCTACGATGGCGCCGTGGCCGAAATGAACCTCGCCGCGCTGAACCAGTCGGTGATCGCGGGCGTGCTCAAGGCGCACAATCCAGACGTCAACCTCGTCTCCGCCCCCGTGGTGGCCAAGGAACGCGGCATCCAGATCTCCACCACCCGGCAAGAGAAAACCGGGGTCTTCGACGCCTACATCAAGGTCACGATGGTCACGGACAAACGCGAACGGTCGGTCGCGGGTACCTGCTTCAGCGACGGCAAGCCGCGCTTCATCCAGATCAAGGGCATCAACATCGACGCCGAGATCGGCCGCCACATGCTCTACACCACCAACGAAGACGTGCCGGGCATCATCGGCCTTCTCGGCATGACCATGGGCAAGAACAACGTCAACATCGCGAACTTCACCCTTGGCCGTTCCGGTGTCGGTCAGGATGCCATCGCCATCCTCTACCTCGACCAGCCGATCGATCCTAAGGTGGTGCAGACGCTCGAATCCACCGGCATGTTCCAGCAGGTCAAGCCGCTGGAATTCGACGTGACCTGACCCCGATGGACAGAAAATGCCACGCAAGAACTTGCATCATTTTCTGTCCAAAAATATCCCACGGGGGGTGCCGATGGTTCGCCATCGGTCCAATAACCTTCGGCGCCGGGGTGTGAAACCCCCGGTGCTCTCCACTTGAACCGATGGACAGGAACGATGCGCAGCTACGCCATAGGTGACATCCACGGCCATCTCGACCTGCTCCTCCATGCCCATGACCTGATCGCCGAAGACCGCCGGCATACGGGCGACACGGAGGCCCCGGTCATCCACCTTGGCGATTACGTGGATCGCGGCCCGGATTGCCGTGGTGTGGTCGATCACCTCGCCCGCGGCACAGCGCGGGGTGAGAACTGGATCACCCTCAAGGGCAACCACGACCGCATGCTCGTCCGCTTCCTGCGCGACCCCTTCGAACCGGAAGAGGGCCTGCGCCCCGAACTGTCATGGCTGCATCCCCGCATCGGGGGGGCGGTCACGCTCACCTCTTACGGCATCCGGAACGCCGCCGACCGTCCCCTCGCCCCGGTCCATGCCGAGGCGGTGGCAGCTATCCCCGACTCCCATCGTGCCTTTCTCGACTCCCGCCCCACCTGGCACCAACGGGGCGAGGCGGTCTTCGTCCATGCGGGCATCCGCCCAGGCATCCCTCTGGCGGCGCAGACCGAAACCGATCTTGTCTGGATACGTGGCGGCTTTCTTGACGATCCGCGCGACCACGGCTTTCTCGTCGTGCACGGCCATACCGCGCTGGACCGGCCCACCCATTACGGCAACCGTCTGAACATCGACAGTTCCGCCGCTTATGGCGGCCCGCTCACCGCCGTGGTGATCGAAGGCCGCGACGCATGGCTGCTCACCGACTGGGGCCGCGAACCGCTTCAGCCCTGATCGCGCTTCAGCAGCGCGCGCGCCGAGAGCACAGCCGTCCCGGCAAAGAACACGCCCGCGATCCCCACCACCTCCACCAGCCCCGGCCCATTGGGCACACCCCGCACGGCGAAGAGAACGCCGATGCAGCCAAGGCCGAAGATCGAAAAGACAAGGCGGAACAGATGTTCGCCGCGTGTGGGTCCATACTTGCTCATGCCCCTGACCTAATCCGCGCGCCGGAAATGGCGAGGGGGGCCCTGCTTTTCAGCCCTGCGCCTCGGCGCTCACCCGCCGCAGCAGGGCCAGTGCGACCCCCGCCGTCACCACCGTCAGCCCGGCGATGATCTGGAAGAACCCGCGCTCCCCCATCCCATCCACCAGCAGGCCAAGGATCACGGGCGAGGATATCCCCCCCACCAACCCTGCCGCGATAATCGTGGGCGTCACGCGCGGATCATCCCCCATCACCCGCGAGGCCGTCACGAAGAAGCCGGGGAAGAACAGCCCCGCAAAGGCCCCCATCGCGATGAAGAAGGGCACCGCCTGAAACAGCACCGCCCCGATGGCGCAGGCCGCCGCACCCGTCATCGCCCCGGCATAGATGGCGAAAGGCGGCACCAGATGGGCGACAAAGACCAGTGCCGTCCGCGCGATGAGGAAGGCCACGAAAAACCCCGAAAGCGCCCGCGCCGCCGTCTCCTCGCTCGCCCCCGTGGCAATCAGCGCGGTGGGGCCCAGCCCGATCAGGCAGGCCTCCACGCCGATGCAGACCACGCCGAAACACAACAGCCCCGCGCGGAACCGATAGGGCTTCGACACCACGCCGCTCGGGCGTTCCTCATCCCGCCCCGATGTGCCAGCCGCCAGCCAGATCACCGCCGCGATCACCGACACCGCGGCAAAGGCCAGATGCGGGTTCGATCCGATGGCGACAAAGGCCAGCGGCGCCACGATCGCCCCCACCGCGAACATCGCGTTCAGAAGGCTCACCATCGACGGCCCCTTGGCCCCAAAGGCCACCAACACGCGCGGATTGAAGACCACCGTGGAAATCCCATAGCCCATGCCGAAGATCACCGATCCGGCCAGCGTCGGCCACCAGCCGATCCCGCTTGCGATGATGGCCGATCCGATCACCATAACCGCCAGCGCATGGCGCGGCGTAACATGCCGCCCGCGGAAGAACATAAGCGCCACGCCCGCCGCCGATCCGATCCACAGCGCCGATATCAGCCACCCTGCCTGCGCCACACTCAGCCCGAACTCCCGCGCGAAGGCGGGCAGCGCGGGCCCATAGAGCGACTGCCCGGCCCCCATCAGCGCGAAGGTGAATATCCCCGCGAAAAGCAACGCGGCATGGGTGCGAAGAAGGGAGGTCAATGCATACTCACAGATAAAGCCCGACATCGGGTGTCCCCCGCCCGTCCGTCCCTGTCAACCGCTCGTCGCAACGTCACGTCACGGCTGGACGAACGGGCCAGAGATGGCATCCTTTGGCCTGAACAGGGCAGGGGGCGAACATGACCGACATCCACATCCTTTCCGGCGCGCGCACGGCCATCGGCACCTTCGGCGGCTCACTCGCCGGCATGGCCCCCATCGACCTCGCCGCGACCGCCGCGAAGGCGGCTATCGCCCGCGCTGGCGTCGATCCCGCCGCGATCGGCACCACCGTCTTCGGACATGTCATCAACACCGAACCGCGCGACATGTATCTCTCGCGCGTCGCCGCCATGCAGGCAGGCGTGCCCGAAAGCACCCCCGCCATGAACGTCAACCGCCTCTGCGGTTCGGGTCTGCAGGCCCTCGTGTCGGGCGCGCAGGCGTTGATGCTGGGTGATGCCGAGATGGCGCTGGTCGGCGGGGCGGAATGCATGTCCCGCTCGCCCCACACGCTGCCTGCCGCCCGCTTCGGCACCAAGATGGGCGACACCCGCGCCATCGACATGATGACCGGCGCGCTCACCTGCCCCTTCGGCACGGGCCATATGGGCGTGACGGCGGAAAACGTCGCTGCCGCCCACGGCATCAGTCGCGCCGATCAGGACGCCTTCGCACTGGAAAGCCAGATCCGCGCCGCCAGCGCCCTCACGCAAGGCCACTTCACCGCCGAGATCACCCCGGTCGAGATCGCCTCCCGCAAGGGCCCCACCAGCTTCGACCGCGACGAACACCCAAAGGCCACGTCGGCCGAGGCGCTCGCCGCCCTGAAACCCGTCTTCCAGAAAGACGGCACCGTGACGGCGGGCAATGCCTCCGGGATCAATGACGGCGCTGCCGCCCTGATCCTGTGCAGGGGCAGGCGCGACGGCGCCCGCGCCCGCATCATGGGCTACGCCATCGCCGGGGTGGACCCGCGCGTCATGGGTCTTGGCCCGATCCCCGCCACACAAGCCCTCTGCGCCAAACTTGGCATGCGCCCACAGGATTTCGACCTTGTCGAAAGCAACGAGGCCTTCGCTGCCCAAGCCCTCGCCGTGTCTCGCGCCCTAAACCTCGATCCGGCGAAGGTGAACCCGTCGGGCGGGGCCATCGCGCTGGGCCATCCGGTGGGAGCTACCGGGGCCATCCTTGCCGTCAAGGCGCTGCACGCGCTGGAACGGACGGGGCAGGGCACGGCGCTTCTGACCATGTGCATTGGCGGCGGGCAGGGAATCGCCGTCGCAATCGAACGGGTCTGACCCTGCGCATCCCCCGGATCGGTCAATGTCGCTTCAGACGCGACCACGGGATAACCGCCCAGCTTGATGCCGCAGGTTGAAAAATCGGGAAACCATCCTCCGACTCACTACGCTTTCGCGTAGGGCGGCAGATACCTTTTGATGGCGCCTCTCGCAAAGTTCTGTCCTCAGGCCAATATGGAAGATGCGTCCTCGCCGTTTTCTTGCCACATTGTTTTAACCAATCGCTAAAAAAACTGGAGCTTCCAAAATGGTCCGCGCTGCCACGGTCCCGGAGTACCGATTTTCATTGTTGATCGCTGATGACCACCATCTTGTGTCCGAAGCCTTTGCCCATCTTCTTGAACAGACAGGACGCTACAGCGTCACCATCGCCCGCGACGCGCTTGAGGCGCGGGCCGAAATCCACGCGACCGGCGGTTTCGATCTGGTCCTTCTCGACCTGAACATGCCCGGCATGGATGGCCCCACGGCGGTCGAGGATATCGTCCGCACCAACGCACCGGGCCGGGTCGCCGTCCTTACCGGCGGCACCTCTGGTAGCCGTCAGTCCACGCTCTTCTGCTCGGGGGTCGTGGGCCTTATCCTGAAGTCGCAACCGGCGAAGGACATTCTTGACGCGCTCGACAGCATCCTCGACGGCGAGCTGTACTTCCCGCGCGCAGATGACCGCAGCCTGATCCACGCCATCTCCAGCGCGGCGGTCCAGCCTCAGATCGTGTAAAGACAGCCCCTGCGACCTTGGTCAGATCAGGCCAAGGTCGCGGGCCAATACCGTGGCATGCAGGCGGTTCTTCGCCCCCAGCTTGCGGCACAGCGACGACACATGCATCTTCACCGTCGGCAGCGCCAGCCGTAGATCGGCACAGATTTCCTTGTTCCGCTTGCCCTTCGCGATTTCGCGCAGGATCAGCAACTCCTTCGGCGTCAGCTCATCCCCGGCCTTGGTCTCCGGGTCGCTGCGGCGCACCAGCAGGTCGAAGGGCAGATAGCGCTCGCCGGACGCGATCATGTTCAGCGCGTTCACCAGCGACCGCACCCCCGACGACTTCAGGATGATCCCCGCCACCCCGGCAGCTACGGCCTCGTCCACGATCTTCGGGGTCGGCTCTCCGGTGATGATGCCCACGGGGCGGCCTTCCGCAATCTGGATCGCGCGCTTCAGCCCGACGATCCCATGCATGCCGGGCATGTTCCAGTCCAGCAGCGCGATGTCGAAGGGGCCATCCTTCTGCATGCGCGCCGCCGCTTCGTCGAAGGTCCTAGCCGTCGTGACTTCGAAGGTTGAGGCATTCGCCAGAAACATCGCGAAGACCTCAAGGATCATCTCGTGGTCATCTGCCAGCAACAAACGTAGCTTCGCAGGAACCCGAACGGCCCCTGCGTTGGATGAGTCCAACTGCACCAAACTGCTCCATCTTTCGTTGGGCGCGCCCCTGCAGCGCGACGCAGGACTTGGTCCTTTGTCTGGCAGATCGCCCTTAACTCAATGATTTACTGTACAAGAGACAGGGTCAATCGGACTCTGGTTGGGCGCACTGGCTCATTCGTACAATGCAGACAAACCTGCGCCGGAACAAACGTCCGACTGGTTTTTGACTACATACCTTGTGCAGATTGTTATATACTAAAGCATATATCCCTTCAGCGCAACCGAACCCTTGCCCGCGCCGAACGACCCTCTGCATCGATCACCGACAGCGTCAGGAACCCGACCTCCGTCAGTGGCAGAACCACCTCTCTCGCGCGCTCTCCGGTCACCACCGGCGCGCCATCGGCCAGCCATGTGAACGGGGCCTTGCCCCCCTCCACCCGCACCATCACGCCCTCGGGCAACCGCTCCACCTCGGCCCCGTCGGGCGGAAAGGCGACGGCAGGCGCATCCCGGTCTGCCTCAAGCGCCGCCCCACGCGGACGGAACCGCTGCAAGGGCTGCGGCAACTGGGCATTGGCCACCAACAGCGTTTCGGGCGGGGCGGGGGGCTGCGGCTTCAGCGCAGGTTTCAGCCGCGCGAAGGCCTGAAACAGCACAGGCGCAGCAAGGTCCGCGCCAAACACGCCCGGCACCGGCGTTCCATCCGCCCGCCCCAGCCAAACGCCCACCACATGCCGCCCGTCATAGCCGATGGCCCAAGCGTCGCGGTGGCCATAACTCGTGCCCGTCTTGTAGGCCAGCCGATTGGTCGGCGATCCCGGCGGCGGCGCCAGCCCCGCCAGAATATCCCCCACCTGCCATGCCGCGCTACGTGTTACCACCCGCGCGCCCTCGGCCGCCGCGCCCTCCAGCCGCCACCGCAAGGGCAAGGCAACGCCCCCTCGCGCAAGACCCGCGTAAAGCTGCACCATGTCCTGCAAGCTGACCCCGATCCCGCCCAGCGAGATGGCTAGGCCGGGTTCCCCCGGCGGCAGCCGATACCCCACCCCCGCCCGATCCAGCGCCACCAGCACCCGCGCAGGCCCCATCGCCTCGGTCAGCTCCACGACAGGGATGTTCAGCGACATCTGCAGCGCCTCGCGCACCCGCACCGTGCCACGATAGAGTCGGTCGAAATTCTGCGGGGCATAGGCGCCAAAACGGACGGGGCGGTCCTCCATCATCGTTTCGGGATGGGCCAGCCCCTCGTCGAAGGCCAGCGCATAGACCAGCGGTTTCAGCGTCGATCCCGGCGACCGCAGCGCCTGCGTCATGTCGATGAACCCCTGCCGCGCATCCGCCCGGAACGCCGCGGACCCGACCGAGGCCAGTATCTCTCCCGTCGCATGATCGGCCACCACCAGAGCGACCTGCAACCGCTCGCCCTGATGTTGCACCGTTTCGGCGGCCAGCTGCTCCAGCGCGACCTGCAGCCCCCGGTCGATGGTCAGCCGATGCACTTGCACCAACGGCGCATCCCGCCGCGCCCGATCCGCCAGATGCGGCGCGATGGCAGGCACCGCTCGCCGCTCCACGGGCACCACCTCGCGCCCTGCCGCTTGCGCGTGGTCCTCCGTCACGATCCCCTTCGCCACCGCCCGCGCCAGCACTCGCGCCCGCGCATCCGCCGCCGCCTCAGGATGCCGATCCGGCCTGCGGCTTTCGGGGCTTTGCGGAATGGCCACCAAAAGCGCCGCCTCGGCGGGCGTCAGCCGCCAAGGCTCCTTCCCGAAATAGGCCAGCGTTGCGGCCCGCACCCCTTCGATATTCCCGCCATAGGGCGCCAGCAGCAGGTAAAGACCAAGGATTTCCTCCTTGCTCAACCGCCGCTCTAGCGCCAGCGCCACCCGCATTTGCCTCAGCTTCCCCTCAAGCTGCCCCGTCCCGCTGTCCTCCAGCAGCCGCGCCACCTGCATGGAAAGGGTCGAACCACCCGACACCACCCCGCCGTTCCAGACCGCCTGTGCCACCGCCCGGGCCATCGCGCGCAGGTCCACCCCGCCATGATCGCGGAACCGCCCATCCTCATAGGCGATCAGCATCTCGACAAAGACCGGGTCTACTGCATCGGGCGGCAAGGCAAGCCGCCAGAGCCCATCCGCCACCGTATAGGCGCGCAGCAGCCGTCCCTCGCGATCCTCCACGATCACCGATGTCTCGGGCACCAAGGGAGGCAGCACGGTTTCCGCCACCCATCGGTCCACCTCATCCCGCGCCATGGCGGCCAGCCAGAGGCCCGCCGCCAGCGCGAAGAAGGCCCGCGCGCGGATCACTCCGTCACGCTCACCCGGCCCGTTTCACCCACCGCGCGGAAATCCGGGCGATACATATCCTCGACCGAAGCCGCCGGATGCCGGAACACCCCCGGCGACACCGCCCGCACGACATAGGCCAGCCGGAAGGGCACATTGTCCATCCGGTCCACGGCGGCAAGGAAGCGGTCCTGCCGATACTCGGCATGGGTGACCATATCCAGAAGCCCCAGCCCCTCCAGCGCAGGCACCGATCCGGCGGTCATCAGGTTCGGATTGTCGATCTCGAACCCGGCTGGCAGCGGATCAGACACCATCAACCGCGCCTCGCCACGGCCAAAGGGCGTCACCTCCAGCACCGCGATCATCCGCGTCCCCACCGCCACAGACGTCGCCTCCATCGGCGTTCCGTCCAGCGCATAGTAGCTGCGGGAAATCGCATAGCCGTTGCCCGAGGCCGCCTCGTCCCCCTCCGGCACGCCGAAGGTGGTCACGGTCAGCGTCGTATCCGCCCCGCCATTCGCCACCGCCACGGGCGCAGAGCCAAGGCTGCGCATCTGCACCAAAGGCTCCTCCGCAGGCTGCCCGTCGATCGTCACCCCCGAAACCTCGGGCCTGTCAATCAGCGCATTCGCCGCCAGCAGCGCCCATGTGCTCTCCTGCGTCGACAGCAGGCCCGATGTGGCGATACTATCCGTCAGCGCCTCGCGATCCACTGCGTTCGACCCCGCTTCCACGGCCAGCGTCAGCACCGCCGCCGCATCGCGGTAGTTGGTGCCGTAATCGGTGCGGAACAACTGCTCCACGTCCTGCGCCGCCGCCTCCAGCGCCGCGCCCGCCCGGGCGAACATCGCATCCGCCCGCGCCTGTTCGCCATAGGCCGCCAACGCCGCCCCCAGTTGCGCCATCGCCGTCGGCGTGGCAAAGGCATCGCCCTTCACATCCGCATAGTAACGCAGGTCACCAATCGCCGCCGCACCCTCCCGCGCCAGAACCATCAGCGCATAGGCCAGCGCCTCGCCGCCATAGTCGAAATCGGGCGCGAAGTTCACCTGATTGCGCAGATTGTCCAAGGCCATGCGGAAGGCTTGATCCGGCACCTCGAACCCGCGCGCCTTGGCCCGCGACAGGAAGTCGGTCACATAGGCATCCAGCCACAGATCCCCCGACCCCGGCCCCCAGAGGCCAAAGCCCCCTTCCGCGCCCTGATTGGTCAGGATCTCGGCCACAGCCTCGTGTACCCGGCCTTGCACGTTATCCGCCCAAGGCAGCGACATCGCCTGCGCCACTTCGTCGAAGTATAGCAGCGGCATCGCCTTCGACGTCATCTGCTCCGTGCAGCCATAGGGATAGCCATCCAGCGCAGCCAGCAGGCCCGGCGCATTCAGCCGCGCCAAGGGCCCGATCGCCAGCGTTGCCCGCGCGCCAGGCAGGTATCCCGCCAGCACCGCATCGTCGAACTGGAAGGTCTGCCCCGCCGCCAGATCGAACCGCGACACCCGCACCACCTCGGGGTCGTTCCGCTGCACGGGCAGGGTCAGCACCTTCTCCAACACTTTCCCGTCCGGCGTGGTCAGCGAAACGGCGACTCCGTGAACACCCTCATCGCCCGCCACCACCGGCACGGCGATCACCTGCTTGCCCTTCTCGGCCAGATCGATGGTCGCGGGCGCGTCGCCAAGGCTCACCCCCCGCCCCTCGATGGCCAATTGCATCGTCCCGAAAGGCCCTGTCGCATGGACGATTTCCAGCAGGACGCGGCTCTCATCCCCCGGCGCCATGAAGCGCGGCAGCGAGGCCGTCACCACCACCGGATCGCGCACCAGCACATCGGCACTGGCCTGCCCGACCCCGGCCTTGGACCAAGCCACCACCATCACCTTCACCGTGCCGTTGAAGGCGGGAAGCTGGAACTCCTCTCGCACATAGCCGTCTGGGCCGACCTCGTACGGCCCGGTGAAATAGGCCACCAACTCCTCTGTCGGCGGCGGGGCCTGCAACCGCGCCCCCGCGCCTGCATCGCCGCCAGACCGGACCACGCCCTCGGCCCCGTTCAGCCCGTCAATCAGACGTCCATAGACATCGCGGATGCCGACACCAAGCTTCCTCTGGCCGAAGTAATGCCCCTGAGGATCGGGAGCCTTAAACCCGGTCAAGTTCAATATACCCTGATCCACCGCCGCGATGGTGACATAGGCCGTCTCGCCCGCCGTGACGCCCTCCACCTTTACCGCCACAGGCAGCACTCCGCGCGGATCGGCCTCCGCCGGAACGTCCACCGTGGCCGTCAAGGCCCGCGCCCCCGGGTCCACCCCCGCATGCGCCAGACCCAGCACGCGGCCCGGGTTCCGCCCGGCCGCCACATCCATCGGACGTAGCACCTGTGCAGTGACATAGACGCCCGCGCCCCAGTCATCTGTCACAGGCAGGTCGATGACATTTTCGCCCTCGGCCACATCCACCGCCTGCATGGCGATCAGGCGGTTCGACAGCACCATCACCACCGCCTTGCCCGCAAAACGCGGCACCAGCCGCAGCTTGGCCACATCCCCCGCCGCATAGGCCGCCTTGTCCAAGGACAGTTCCAGCGTATCGGGCGTCGACGCAGCATCTGCTGCCGCGAACCAGCCCGCGCTGAAGGGGACCGACGTCACCGCCCCATCATCCGCCTGCGTCACGGTCAGCACATATTCGCCCCAGGTCACCGGCACCGCGATCTCGGTCGGCGCATCCAGCGCCGCCTCGCCCTCGGCCACCCGTTCGCGCCGGGTCACCGGCTGCCACATCCAGTTGCCGAAACTCTGATACCACTGGTAGGTCGTCTCGATCCGCACCAGTTCCCAGCGCGCGGTCATCGGCGTGGCCTTGCCATCCGCCCCCACGCCCGCCAGCGTGAACCGCGCCTCGGCATTCTCGGCCACCACGCCGTCGAACATCGGCTTCACGCCGATCATCGGCCCGCTCGCGGCCAAGGGCACCGTCGTCACCCGCTCCACCGGACGGCCTGATCCTTCCGCCACCCGCACGGCCACCCGCGCCTCTAGCGGCACGCCGGGATCGCCGACATCCAGCAGGCTCACTGTCACGCTGGCCAACCCCGCCGCATCCGTCCGCGCCGGATCAAAGCCCTGCATCACCGCGCTGAAGGGGCTGTCATGCGGGCCGAAGCGATAGCCGTCCCATCCGGGCAGGCCTGACGCCGCGCGCAGCAGCACCTCGCCCTCCACCGCCAGATCGGCCCCCGGCGCACCGAAAAGGTACCGCGCCGTCACGCCCAGTTCCGCCACCTCGCCCGGGCGCAGCCCATCTGGCAGGGTCACGTCGAAATCGATCCGCTCCGGCAGGAAGTCTTCGACAAGGAACGTGGTCGCGGTCAGCGGCGGCGCGTCGGCATCGGCCAGCACCTCCATCCGCCAGACGCCGCGCGGGGCGCTGCCAAGGATCGGCTGCGAAATCACGTAACCGCCGCCCCAGTCGTTCACCACCTGCCGCGCATGTTCTACCCCATCGGGCCGCTTCACCACCACGGTCAGCGGTAGCCCCTCGACCGCCGCCGCACCGGAATCCCGCGCCAGCGCCGTCGCATAGACTGTCTCGCCCGCGCGATAGGCGCCGCGATCCGTCGTCAGGAACACATCCACCGGCGGCGCGGCCTCGCGCCCCTCTACCCCGCGATCCGACAGGTCGAACTCCGGATCGTTCAGCGACAGGAAGGCAACATCCGCTTCGCCCTCGCGCGCCACCACCAAGGCGGGTGCCGCCGCCCCCACGCCCTTGGTCAGCCCCGCATCGAACCGCGCATAACCCTGCGCATCCGTCGCCACCGTGCCAAGAACCTCGTTACCATTAGACAGAAGGTCAACCGAAACGCCCGCTTTCGCCTCTGCCGAACCCAACGACCGGACAAAGACATGCAGCCCGTCCACCCCCGACAGCGTCGTCACCCCAAGGTCCGACACCGTGAACCACTGCCAACCCGCCGGCACTTGCCACGCCTGCTTGCCGGGAACCGAGGCACGCAACGCATAGACCCCCGCCCCTTGCCCGGCCAAAGCCTCGGCCATCGGCAAACGCGTGGTCACATCGCGGTTGACCTCCATCCCCACCTCTGCCGTGCCGCGCCAGACCTCTGTCCCCGTCTGGGCGGTGAAGTCGTATTCCTGCCATTCGGCCATCGGGGCTGACAGGTAACCATTCTGGAAGGCCCGGATCAGGTTCCGGTCCGTGACGCGATAAAGCACAAGGTCAAGCGCCTCGGTATTCACCGTCTCCACTGGCACTGCAGGTTCGCCCACCTTCGGCAGCACATAGGCCCGCCCCGGGAACCGCACGCCGGGGCTGCGGTCACGGACATACTGCGTGATATCCACCGATGCCGTCAGCACCTGCCCATCCGCCGCCGGAAGCCCCTCGCGGAACGTCACCGTCGCGCGTTGGCCATGCACCAACCCCTCGACGCAGATGTCGCGGAACTGCGCGCTGACGGTAAGCCCCGGCTCGTCCAACTGCACGAAGGACGCGTAATCCACCCCCTTCGCCACCAGATCCTCTGAGAAGGTGGCGCAGATCCTCGGCCGCGCGCTGTCGCTTTCCACCCGGTTCTCCACGATGCGGAACCCATACTGCCCCGCCGCCTGCGCCAGATACGCCGCCGTGTCGTCCCGCTCCTGCAGCGACTGCGCCAACCGCAGTGCCTTCACCGTGTCTCCGCCGCGCCCCAACCGCTCCAGCGCCAATCCCATGGTTACAAGGATCGTGTGCCGCTCTGCCGCGCCCTCGGCGCGCAGATAGCCGTTCACCGCCGCCTGATAGGCCCGCTCGCGCAGGCTCTGCTGGTCCGGCCCCTGCACATCGCCCGCCGACAGCAGCAGCCGCGCATACTCCGCCCAATCCCCCGCCGCATCCGTCAGGTTGACCACCGCGCCCGCGCTTCGCGCCGCGCCCGCGAAATCGCCCGCCATCTCGGCATCCTGCGCGGCCATCCGCCACTCATCGACCGACCACGGCCCCGCCACCTGCTCCCGCGAAAGCCCCGTGGCCTGCGCCGTCACCGCACCGAATTCCCACTCCTGCACGAAGCCGATCTCGCCGCGCCGCACCCGCGCCCGCTCGGCGCTGCCCACCTCTGCCGCGCGCACGACACCCGAGAAGGCGCCCGCATAGGACACGCCCTCGCCCGGCCCCGCCTTCAGGAAACAGCTTCCGTTCCGGCTGTTGAAGGTGAAGGCCTCGCAAGCCGCCCCCGCCATACAGGCCCGCTCACAGGCCTCCAGAGTCGTGTCGAAGGCCGATCCGATATCCCCCCCCGGCAGGTCGATATCCTGCGACAGGACGATCCGCTTCGGCGGCACAAGCTCCTGCGCCGGGGTGGCAAGAGGCGAAAGGATCGTCACGACGGCAAGGAGAAGGGGGACAAGGCGCATGGCATCACCACAAAAGACGGAAATCTGCGCCGGATGCTGGCACGGCTGCCCGCCCCCGCGCAATGAGTCGTCCTCGCCCTATGTCCGGCAGCGGCCTTAACCTGCTGTTCACCTACGCCTTCCATGCTGAAGCCACGCCGCGCTGCTGTGAGTCGAGTTGTCATGACGCCTGCCCCCACACCTGCCGCCACAGCCACGCTTGCCGAACGCCTTGCCCGCGAACGCCGCGCCCGGCTTGCGGCGGAACGCACGCTGGAATGGAAGATGCGCGAACTCGCCGCCGCGCAGGAAAAGCTTGCGCTGCAGGCCCGCGCCCTGTCCGAACAGATGGTAGAGGAACGCCAGTCCGCCCATGCCGCCCGGTCCGAAGCCGCGCGCCTCAAGGGCCAGAACGAACGCTATCTCGGCGATCTGGACCGTGCCCATACCGCCGCCGTCATGGCCGAACGCCGCCTGCGCACCTCGATCGATACCATCCGCGATGGCTTTGCCGTTTTCGACACCGACAACCGTCTCGTCATGGCCAACCGGGCCTTCCTGTCGCCTTTCGCACCGGGCAGCATCCTGCCCGGCCTTCCCTATGCCGACCTGCTCGCCACCTTTGCCCCCCTCCTACGGCTTGACCTCCCCGCAGAGGAATGGGTCGCCTCTATGCTGGCCCGCATCAGCACCGATCCCATCCCGCCGGTGGAGCTTGCTTTCCAGTCCGGCTCTTGGCTGCGTCTGGAAGACCGCCTCGCCCGCGATGGCGACAGGGTCTGCCTTGCCATCGACATCACCGCCGAAATGCGCCTGCGTGCCGCGATCGAGGCGATCCCCGACGGCTTCGTCATCTTCGACCGCCACGAACGGCTGACGCTCTGCAACCAGACCTATCGCGATCTTTACGCCACTGACGACCTTGCCATCGAACCCGGCATCCGTTTCCGCGACATCCTGCAGGCCAGCATCGCCGCAGGCCGCTTTCCCGATGCCGCCGGTCGAGAACAGGCATGGATGCAGGACCGTCTCGCCGATTTCCGCGCTGCCAACGGCCATGTCGAGATGCATCTTGCCGATGGCCGCTGGCTGCGCGCGCAGGATCACCCCACCCCCGATGGTGGCCGCGTCGGACTGCGCCGTGACATCACCGCCGAGCGTGAGGTGGAACAGACTCTCCGCGCCGCACGCCTCGCGGCCGAGGCGGCGAGTGTCGCCAAATCCGCTTTCCTCGCGAACATGAGCCACGAGATCAGGACCCCGATGAACGGCGTCGTCGGCATGGCCGAATTGCTCTGCGGCACCGACCTGACGGAAGATCAGCGCCTCTTTGCCGAAACCATCCGCTCGTCGGGCGAGGCGCTGCTTGCCATCATCAACGACATCCTCGACTGGTCCAAGATCGAGGCGGGCCGCATAGCCCTGCGCAACGCGCCCTTCGACTTGGAACGGCTGATCCACGAAACCGCGATCCTCTTGCAACCGCAGGCCCGCGCCAAGGGAATCGACCTTCTGGTCGATTACGACATGTTCCTTCCGACCCGCCTCGTGGGCGATGCCGGTCGCCTGCGGCAGGTGCTCACCAATCTGATGGGAAATGCGGTGAAGTTCACCGAAACCGGCCACGTCCTCGTCCGCGTCGTGGGAACCGTGGAAGACGGCGGTCAGGCCCGGTTGCACATCACGGTCGAAGACACCGGCATCGGCATCGCGCCCGAACATGTCGATCACATCTTCGGTGAATTCAATCAAGTCGAAAGCGCCGAGGACCGCCGCTATCAAGGCACGGGTCTGGGCCTTGCGATCACCCGCCGCCTTGTCGAGCGGATGGAAGGCACGCTCTGGGTGGATTCCGAACCGGGGCAGGGGTCATGCTTCGGCTTCGCCCTCGCCCTTCCGGTGGCCGAGGCGACGGCGGCTCCGGGCTTGCCCACCGCCCTGCACCACATCCTTCTGGCCGAGGCGCATCCCCTCAACCGCGCGATCCTCGAAAGGCAATTGCACCAATTGGGCATCGCCGTCCGTCACCACCGCTCCGGCTTCGCCCCCGTTCCGGGTGAGGCGGTCGATCTTCTGCTCATCGACGCCGATCCGGGCGCGGAAGACGGGCTCGCCCTGCTATCCGACCTGCGCGCGCAGGGTCATTCGGCCCCCGCCCTGCTGATGGCCGCGCCCGATGCCATGGCGCGGGCCGAGGCGGCGGTGGAGCAGGGCCTCGCTCAGGCGGTTCTGGCCAAGCCCGTCCTGCGCGCCGATCTCTTCGCGGGCCTCATGCGGATGACAGGGGCGCGGTTGCCGCAGATGGCGGCGACACCGGCCCCCCGCGCGCAACTCCGCATCCTTGCCGCCGAAGACAACCGCACGAACCAACTCGTGCTCGCGAAGATGCTGCGCGACCTCAACATCGACCTGCGCTTTGCCGAAGACGGGCGTCAGGCTGTGGATCTATGGCGCAGTTTCCACCCCGACCTGATCTTCATGGATATCTCCATGCCCGTCATGGATGGCTGCGCCGCCGCCCGCAGCATCCGCGAGGCGGAAGCGGGCCTCGCCCATGTCCCCATCGTCGCCCTCACGGCCCATGCCATGGAAGAGGACGGAACCCGCATCCGCGCCGCCGGAATGGATCACCACCTGACGAAACCGCTGCGCCGCTCCGCGATCCTCGACGTGCTGGCTCGCTTTGCAGACTGGCACGAAGATCGGGCAAGCGCGGCCTAGGCCACCGCCGCCTCGTCGCGCCGGAAGACCAGCCTGTCGCCGCTGCTCGCCGCCGCATCGAAAGCATAACCCCCGGTGCCGAAGGCGCGCAGATCGTCGGGATCGGTCAACCGGTGCTCGGCGATGAAGCGCGCCATCGCCCCCCGTGCCTTCTTTGCGAAAAAGGACACCACCTTCGCACCCTCGCCCGCGCCTTCCAGAAAGACCGGCGTGATCACCCGCAGCTTCAGGGCCTTCGGATCGACCGCCCCGAAATACTCTTGCGAGGCACAGTTCACGAGAATGGCCGTCCCCGCCTCCTCCGCCGCCGCATTCAGGGCCTTCGCGATCCGCCCACCCCAGAAGGCATAGAGATCGGCTCCTTTTGGGTTGGCCAGCCGGCTGCCCATTTCCAACCGATAGGGTTGGATCAGGTCCAGCGGCCGCAACAGCCCGTAAAGCCCCGACAGGATCCGCAACCGCCCCTGCGCCCAGCGCAGCGCATCCACGTCCAGCGTCTTCGTCTCCAGCCCCGCATAGGTATCACCGTCAAAGCAGAAGGCTGCCGGTTTCAGAACCTCTACCGCAGGCTTTGCCTGAAACGCCCGGAACCGCTCGGCATTCAGCTTGGCCAAAGGCTCCGAAATACCCATCAGCGTCCGCAATTCCGCCACCGAAAGCCCGCGCGCGATCCGCGCCAGCTTCACCGCATCGGCGGCGAACATCGGCTCCGTCGGCGCAAGGCCGCCGGGCAGGTCGCGCCGCGCCTCGTCCAGACGTTTCGCAGGTGAAATCACGCACAGCATGGCAAACTCCTTCGCACCGGAAATAGGCCCTCTCACGCCTCGCGCAAGACCGACAGGAAGGCCTCGCCGAAACGTTCGACCTTTTGCTCTCCCATCCCTTGGATCCTCTCCAGGTCCGACAGCGTCGACGGCCGCCGCTCCGCAATCAGCCTCAGGGTGGAGTGCGTCACCGACAGATACTTCCCCGTCCCGTCTTCGCCCCGCGCCAGCGCCACCTGTATATCGGCCAGCCGGTCGAAGACCGGCCCCGCCTCGCGACCCGCCAACCGCATCCGCTGCGGATGCAGAACCTCCGCCGCGCCGCAGATCACCTCGAGGAAGGCCGCGCCATAGCTTTCCAGCTTCTTCGCCCCCACCCCGGTGATCCCCGCCATCGCATCCATCGTGGCGGGCCGCTTCTCGGCCATCTCGATCAGCGTCCGGTCGGGGAAGATCACATAGGCCGGCACCCCCGCCGCCTCGGCCAGCGCCCGCCGCTTGGCCTTCAGCGCCGACAGAAGCGGCGCATCCTCGTCCGACACCAGCGCCTTCACCGCAACCGTGGGCCGCGCCGCATCGACCGTATCCTTGCGCAGCGTGATCGACGCCTCGCCCCGCAGGATCGGCCGCGCGGCCTCGGTCATCCGCAGCGCGCCATGCCGCTCTGGATCGGGCCGCACCAGATCGCGCCCCATCATCTGCCGGAACACCGCACCCCATGCCGCCTTGGTCATCTCCCGCCCCACGGCGAAGGTGGGCAGCTTATCATGCCCCCGCTCGCGCACCTTGTCGGTCGCCTGCCCGGTCAGAATGTCGATCAGATGCCCAGCCCCAAACCATTCCCCCGTCCGCAGGATGGCCGACAGCGCCTTGCGCACCGCCTCCGTCGCGTCGAACACCACCGCAGGCCGGTCGCAGATATCGCAATTCCCGCAAGGTTCCGCCGCCTCGCCGAAATAGCCCAACAGGACCTGCCGCCGACACCCCACCGCCTCGGCCAGACCTAAAAGCGCATTCAGCCGCGCGTGATCAGCGGCCTTCCGGTCCGGCGGCGCCAGCCCCTCGTCGATCTGCGACCGCCGCAGCCGGATGTCATCGGGACCGTACAGCGTCATCGTCTCCGCCGCCGCCCCGTCGCGGCCCGCGCGCCCGATCTCCTGATAGTAGCCCTCGATCGATTTCGGCAGGTCGGCATGGGCCACCCAGCGGATATCCGGCTTGTCGATCCCCATCCCGAAGGCGATCGTCGCAACCACGATCAGCCCATCCTCGCGCTGGAACCGCGCCTCGACCTGCCGCCGCGCCTCCGGGTCCATCCCGCCATGATAGAAACAGGCCGCATGCCCCGCTTCGCCCAAGGCCTGCGCCAAAGTCTCGGTCTTCGCCCGCGTCGCGCAATAGACGATGCCCGATTGCCCTTTCCGCGCGGCGGCAAAACGCAGGATCTGGGTGCGCGGATTGTCCTTTACCGCAAAGGCCAGATGGATGTTCGGTCGGTCGAACCCGCGCAGAAAGGTTTCCGGCGCCACCCCGTCAAACAGGCGTGTGACGATCTCGCACCGCGTCTCTTCATCCGCTGTCGCCGTGAATGCCGCCAAGGGCACGTCCAAGGCCCGCCGCACCTCGCCGATCCGCAGATAGTCGGGCCGGAAGTCATGCCCCCACTGGCTGACGCAATGCGCCTCATCGACCGCGATCAGCTGCGTCCCGATCCGCCGCAGCATCGGCAACGTCGCAGCCGAGGCCAGCCGTTCTGGCGCGATGTAAAGCAGCTTCAGCCGCCCCTGATCCATCGCCGCGAACACCTCTTCCGTCTCGCCATCCGTATTGCCGGAGGTAAGTGCCCCTGCTTCCACACCCGCAGCGCGCAGGGCCCGCACCTGATCCCGCATGAGCGCGATGAGGGGAGAGATGACGACCGTCACCCCCTCGCGGCACAGCGCCGGCAACTGGAAGCACAGCGATTTCCCGCCCCCGGTAGGCATGATGGCCAGCGTGTTGCGCCCAGCCAGAACCGCGTCCACGATCTCGGCCTGACCGGGGCGAAAGCCCGGAAAGCCGAAGACGGAGCGCAGCAGCGTTTCGGGGTCGGTCATGTGCGGCAAAGGGCCTGAATCAGGGCGGGGCAGGGCCAGCCTGCCGCAGCGGGGTTTAGAAGTGATGATCTCACATGAAGGCGGCGGCGTTGTTGATCAGCACGATCCGCAGCGCATAGACCCCGATCAGCACGACCAGCGGTGCCAGATCGATCCCGCCCAGATTGGGCAGAACCGACCGTACCCGCGAATAGACGGGTTCGAGGATGCGGTTCAACCCGTCCCAGATCTGCGCCACCAGAGGCTGGCGCAGGTTCAGGACCTGGAAGTTGATCAGCCAGCTCATGATGATATGGGCAAGGATGATCCATTGCGCGATATCAAGGATCAGAAGCAGAATCTGCAGGATCGAGGTCATTCGGCGGCCTCCGCATACTAGGGCTTGTGTCAGACCTAGCGGGAGAAGGGCCATTTCGCAACGCCCTACACGCCGCGATCCCCCGGAAATCTTGCGTTCGGATAAGGCGCAACGTCACGGCTTGACCTCCCGCCGTCCAAAGGGCAACCGGGACGCAACAGGAGATGTCCGATGTATCCCTTCCTCCGCATGGCGAAAGAGTTGTGGAAGTTCCGCAACGCCCCCACGCTTCCGCTGCTCGGCACCCATGTCAGTACCCATCGCTGCTGGCCTTGGGACCTGGATCCATGGGTGGAGTTGAACAATGGCCGCACTCTCACGCTCTATGATCTGGGGCGCATCCCCTTGGGCATCCGCACCGGGCTAAAGCAGGTGCTTTTGGCCAATCGCTGGGGCCTGACCGTGGCAGGCAACACCGTCCGGTACCGCCGCCGCGTCCGCGCCTTCGATCCTGTCACCATCCACAGCCGCTGCATCGGCTGGGATCACCGCTTTCTCTACATCGAACAGTCGATGTGGAAGGGCGATGACTGCACCAGCCATCAGGTCATCCGCTCTGCCGTGACCTCGCCGGACGGCATCGTCGCCCCCGCCCGCGTTCTGGCCGCGTTGGGCCAGCCCGTGGACAGCCCGGCCCTGCCGGATTTCGTGCAGGCCTGGATCGCGGCCGAAGATCGCCGCCCCTGGCCCCCCACCCGCTGAACGCCGCGCTTGCGCCAAGGCCCGTTTCGCGATTCAATCGCGCCAAAAGGCCGATGGGGCAGGGGGCAGTTATGGCAGGCACGGTCAGCGCGAAAAAGCGCATCTGGGGCTGGTGGTTCTTCGACTGGGCCAGCCAGCCCTACAACACGCTGCTTCTGACCTTCATCTTCGGCCCCTATTTTGCCGAGATCGCGCGTGGCTATTACATGGCCGAAGGCATGGATGCCGAGGCGGCGGGTGCCGCCGCGCAGGCCTATTGGGGCGCCGGTCTGGCCATCGCCTCCGTCCTCATTGCCATCCTCGCCCCCTTCCTTGGGGCCATTGCCGACAGCACCGGGCGACGCCTGATCTGGGTCTGGTTCTTCTCGGCCTTCTACATCGCAGGCTCTTTCGCGCTCTGGTTCATCGCCCCGGGCGGCGACAACCTCTTTTGGGCAGTGGCTTTCTTCGGACTTGGCTTCATCGGGATGGAATTCGCCACCATCTTCACCAATGCGCTGATGCCCAGCCTGTCGGATCGTGACGATATGGGCGCGATCTCCGGCTCCGGCTTTGCTTTCGGCTATCTCGGCGGGGTGCTGGCGCTGGCCATCATGCTGCTCTTCTTCGCCGAAAACAGCGCCACGGGAAAAACCCTGATCGGCCTTGATCCGCTCTTTGGCCTTGACCCCGAAGCGCGCGAAGGCACCCGCGCCGTCGGTCCTTTCACCGCGATCTGGTACGCGGTTTTCATGATCCCCTTCTTCGTCTGGGTCCGCGAACCCCGCACCGAACGCCGCCCCCTCAACCTCGGCCGCGCCTTCGCCAGCCTGCGAGAGCTTCTCGCCTCGCTGCGCTATCGTGGCAGCCTCTCGGCCTACCTCGCCTCCTCGCTCTTCTACCGGGACGCGCTGAACGCGCTTTATGGTTTCGGCGGCGTCTACGCCTCCGGCGTGCTGGGATGGGAGATCGTCCAGATCGGTGTCTTCGGTGTCGTGGGCGCCCTTACGGCCATGGTCGCCTCATGGATCGGCGGCAAGGCCGACCGCCGCTTCGGCCCCAAGCCGGTGATCGCCGTCTGCATCGTCGTTCTCATCTTCGTCTGTATCATCATCGTCGGCATGACGCGCGACAGCCTCTGGGGCATCCCCCTCGACCCCGCCTCCTCCGCCTCCGACGACATCTTCTTCGCCTGCGGGGCGCTGATCGGTGCGGCGGGCGGGGCGCTACAGGCGGCCTCGCGCACCATGATGGTCCGCCACACCACCCCCGACCGCGCGACCGAAGCCTTCGGCCTCTTCGCCCTTTCCGGCAAGGTCGCCTCCTTCATCTCCCCCGCCCTGATCGCATTCGCCACCGCCTTCAGCGGATCGCAGCGCATCGGCATCTCGCCGCTGATCGTGATGTTCCTGATCGGCCTCGTTCTGCTATTCTTCGTCCGGGCAAAGGGCGAACAGGCGTGATGATCGGACGATTGGCAGGATTGGTGCTCGCGGCGGCGCTCGCGCTGCCCGCACAGGCGGAAACCAAGGCGAACCAGCTGTTTGGCGCGGCCAACACGCCGACCGACAGCCGCCCGATGCCCTATGGCAGCTATGCCAAGGGCTGCGCCGACGGCCTGATCGCGCTACCTGAAACCGGTCCCACATGGCAGGCCATGCGCCTTTCGCGCAACCGCAACTGGGGCCATCCGATAATGATCGATTTTCTCGTCGATCTCAGCCGCGCCGCCACCCAGATCGGCTGGGCAGGCCTCTACATCGGCGACATCAGCCAGCCCCGCGGCGGCCCAATGACCAGCGGCCACGCCTCTCACCAAATCGGGCTGGATGCAGATGTCTGGATGCTGCCCCCCCGCCGCCTCGATCTGTCGCGGCAGGAGCGCGAGGATATCTCCTCTATCCCCGTCCGCTCGGCCGATCAGCGCAGTGTGACAGACAACTGGACTCCCTCCCACCACGCCCTGATGCGCGCCGCCGCCTCGGATGCCCGCGTAGACCGCATCTTCGTCGCCGCTGCGGTGAAGATTGAGATGTGCAAGACCGCCACCCGCGCCGATCGCGACTGGCTGCAAAAGATTCGCCCTGTCCCCGGCCATGACACCCATTTCCACATCCGCCTGAAATGCCCGCGTGGCGCGCGGCACTGCGAAACCCAGACGCCGCCTGTCGAGGAACTGTCGAATGGCGGCGACGGCTGCGACGAAACCCTGATGTGGTGGGTCTCGGACGAATATCTCAACCCAAAGCCCGACCCGAACGCCGAACCCGCCCCCCGTCCGCGCGGCGCGCGCGACTACACCCTTGCCGATCTGCCCAGACAATGCCGAAACGTCCTGTCCTCGCCCTGACGGCGGGGCTGTTTCTGGTTCTCGGCCTTCAAGGCAGCGCCAGCCAACCCTATCCTGCAGGCTTCGTGTCGGCCATTCCGTGGCAGATGGAGCATGACGAATTCGGCGGCTTCTCCGGCATAGAACTGTCTGAAGATGGCACTTCCTTCGCCGCTGTCACCGACAAGGGCTGGTGGACCCAAGGCACCCTCACCCGCGATGCCGAAGGCCGGATCACCGCGATCGATGCCCGCCCGCTGCGCTTTCTGCGCGGCCGCTTCGAAGCTCCGCTCGCGTCCGGTCGTCAGGATGCCGAAGGGCTGGCGCAGGGTCCCGGTGGCAGCTTCTACATCTCCTTCGAACAGATCCCGCGCGTCCTGCGCTATGACGGGCTCGATGGCCCTGCCCGCAACCTGATCACCCCGCGCGAATTCGCCCGGATGCAGCGCAACTCCGCGCTGGAGGCGCTCGCCGTCGGCCCCGATGGCACCCTCTACACCCTGCCGGAACGGTCGGGCGAACTGACCCGTCCCTTCCCTGTCTGGCGGTACCGCAACGGGACGTGGGATCAGCCCTTCAGCCTGCGTCGCGACGGCGGCTTCCTCGCCGTGGGGGCTGATATCGGTCCTGATGGACGCTTCTACCTACTGGAACGCGAATTCCATGGGGTCACGGGCTTTGCCTCCCGTGTGCGCAGCTTCGCCCTGTCCGACACGGGCATGTCCGACGAACGCACCGAATTGCAAAGCAGCGTGGGCCAGCACGACAATCTGGAAAGCCTCTCGGTCTGGCGCGGGCGGGACGGCGCGATGCGCCTGACCATGATCTCGGATGACAATTTCTACTTCTTCCAGACGACCGAGATCGTCGAGTACCGCATCCTCCCCCGATCCGGCGCCCCATCCACCGATTGACAGACAGTCGCGCGGGGCGTAGGGCAGCCGCGTCCTCCGATGACCGGGGGGCCAAGTCTCCGCGACCTTGTCAAAACGGAAAACCAGACATGACCCGCATCTCGCTTTTCGGCGTTCTCGCCATGACCATTGTCGTCGTGGCCTCGAACATCCTCGTGCAGTATCCCATCGGAACCTGGCTCACCTGGGGGGCCTTCACCTATCCGCTGGCCTTCCTCGTCTCTGACATCGTCAACCGGTTGGAAGGCGCCGCCGCCGCCCGCCGCGTGGTCTATGCGGGCTTTGCCACCGGGCTGGCCTGTTCGGCTGTCGGCACCCAGATCATGGGCGAATTCGGCCCCCTCGTGACGATGCGCGTGGCGCTCGGCTCCGGCATCGCTTTCCTGACGGCGCAACTGATCGACGTCCTGATCTTCGACCGCCTGCGCCACCGGGCTTGGTGGCAGGCTCCCTTCATCTCCACCTTCGCGGGGTCATCCATCGACACGGCGATCTTCTTCTCCATCGCCTTCTCGACCACGCTCACCGTTCTGGAACCCGCCAATGACGTGTCCTGGGCGGCACAGCCGACGGCCCTTCTGGGCATCGGCCCACAAGTCCCATTCTGGGTTTCCTTGGGCGTTGCGGACTGGCTTGTGAAGATCGCCGTCGATCTGATCGCTTTGTTGCCGTTTCGCTTTGCGATCCATCGTTTTGCAGCAAGGGTTGCGTGAAATCTGTTGACGAACACAAAATCTGTGTCACCCTCCCCCTATCTGAAACCCATTGAAAGGAGGTGATCCAGTGTCTAGAGCTACATTGGAGAGAGGTGTCGGGACAGTCAGGGGGATCGTTTTCTGAGGGCAGCCCCTCAGTCGACAGTCTACCTGATTGGGCTTGAAACCTAACTGGCCCATCTCCTTGGATCTCGGAAAGGGTCGCCGTCACGGCGACCCTTTCTCTTATGAACTGCGACCGCTCCGAACGTGCCATGCTGCGCATCACCGACACCATCGCCCTCGCCGACTGGGAACTGACGGAGCAATTCGTCCGCTCTTCCGGCCCCGGCGGTCAAAACGTCAACAAGGTCTCCACCGCCGTCGAACTCCGCTTCGAGGCGGAGCGTTCCCCTCATCTTCCCGCCCCGGTGAAGGCGCGGCTGAAACGTCTGGCCGGGCGGCGCTGGACGACCGAAGGCGCCATCGTCCTGCAGGTTGACGAAACCCGCAGTCAGGCCCGCAACCGGGAAATCGCACGCGAGAGGCTGGCCGATCTGATCCGGCAGGCGCTGGTGGCACCCAAACGCCGCATCGCGACCAAGCCCACGCTTGGCAGCCAGCGCCGCCGCCTCGCCGCCAAATCGGTGCGGGGCGAGGTGAAATCCCTTCGCGGCAAGGTCGAGGGTGAGGATGACTGACACCCGCGCCACCGCGGCCGCCGCCCTCTGGCGCGGTAGGCCCACCCGACTGATCGGCGCGCGCGAGAATGCCGTTTATGAAATGGCCCTGCCTGACGGCAGCCGTGCCGCCCTCCGCCTGCACCGCGCGGGCTATCAGGATGCGGCGGCGATCCGCTCTGAACTCTGGTGGTGCGATGCGCTGTCGGCCCTCGGCCTGCCCGTCCCCGCCCCCTTGCCGCTTCCCGATGGCGACCTGCTCGCCACGCTTGCCGATGGCCGCCACGCCTCGGCCATCCGTTGGCTGGAGGGCGCACCGCTCGGCGCGGCGGGCCGTCCGTTGGCCCAACCTGTCGCACAGCAGATCGACCTTCACATCCGCATTGGGAAGCTGCTGCGCACCCTGCATGAGTCCAGTGATCGGCTGACAAGGCCAGAAAGCTTCACCCGCCCCGCCTGGGACCTTGACGGCTTGATGGGCGAGGCCCCGCTCTGGGGCCGTTTCTGGGAACATCCCCACGCGACGCCTGCACAGCTTTCGGCACAATGTGCGGCACGAAACACGGCACAGGCGATGATCACCCGCCACGCCGCCGAAGGCGGCAGCTTTGGGTTGATCCACGCCGATGTCTTGCGCGAAAATGTGCTTTTATCCCAGGGTGATATCGCCCTCATCGACTTCGACGACAGCGGTTTCGGCTTCCGCCTCTACGATCTGGGCACCGTCCTCTCGCAGAACCAATACGAACCCGCCCGCGACGACCTTCGCGACGCGTTGATGGCAGGATACGGCACGCAAGACGTTGAAATGGTAGAGGTTTTCACGATGGCCCGTATCCTCGCGTCGGTCGGCTGGACAATCCCGCGCCTTGCGCCGGACGATCCCATCCACCAAAGCCACCTCGCCCGCGCCGACCTGATCATCCGCCGCCTCCTCGGCTAGACCACCACCTCCACCGCCGCCTGAGCCCCCACCCCGAAGACGCGCTTGTACCGCTCGATCTCGGCCTTTGGTCCCATCGCCTTGTTCGGGTTGTCCGATAGCTTCACCGTAGGCCGCCCATTGGCCGAAACTGCCTTGCAGACAAGGCTGAACGGCGCCAGCCGATCCCCTGCCAAGCCCCGGAAATCATTAGTCAACATCGTGCCCCACCCGAACGACACCTTGACCCGTCCATGAAACTGCCGATGCAGTTCCTCGATCTTTTCGACATCCAGCCCGTCGGAAAAGATCACCAGCTTTTGGGTCGGATCTTCTCCCCGTGCCTTCCACCAGCGGATCGCCGTTTCTGCCCCCTGCGCGGGGTCACCGGAATCGATGCGGATACCGGTCCACGTCGTTAACCAGTCAGGCGCATTCCGCAGGAATCCTTCCGTCCCATAGGTATCCGGCAGGATGATCCGAAGGTTGCCGTCATGCTCTTCATGCCAGTCGGCAAGCACCTGATAGGGGGCCTGCGCCAGTTCCGCATCGCTTTCCGCCAAGGCCGAATAGACCATAGGCAATTCATGTGCATTGGTCCCGATCGCTTCGATATCGCGCTTCATCGCGATCCGGCAGTTCGAGGTGCCGATGAATGTCTCGCCCAACCCTTCCTGCATCGCCTGAACGCACCAGTCCTGCCAAAGGAATGAATGCCTCCTGCGCGTCCCGAAATCCGCGATCTTCAGCGTTTCCAGAGACTTTAGCCGCTCGACCTTCTCCCACAGCCGCGTCATGGCGCGCGCATAGAGGATCTGCAATTCGAACTTGCCCATTCCCTTCAAAACGGCACGCGACCGCAATTCCATCAGCACCGCCAATGCCGGGATTTCCCACAGCATCACCTCGGGCCAAGACCCTTCGAAGGTCAGTTCATACTGGCCGTCGCGTTTTTCCAGATGGTAGGGAGGCAGCCTAAGTGCCTCGAACCATTCCATGAAATCGGGGCGGAACATCTGGCGCTTGCCATAGAACATGTTCCCGCGCAGCCATGTGCTCTCTCCGCGCGACAGCGACAGCGACCGCACGTGATCCAGTTGCTCACGCAGCTCGCCCTCGTCGATCAGATCGGCCAGACGAACGGAGGCGCTTCGGTTGATCAGCGAGAAGGTGACGGTCGTCTCCGGCTTGTTCCGGAAGATCGACTGGCACATCAGCAGCTTGTAAAAATCGGTGTCGATCAGGGACCGAACGATCGGATCGATCTTCCAGTTGTGGTTGTGAACCCGGGTGGCGATATCGACCACGTCACTCCTCCAGCGCGACGCCGGCCGCGCGCATCTCTTCGCTCATCCGCGCCAGTGATCCGCCAAGGTCGATCCCCCGGCAGGCCCCCAGCAGAACCCGCGCCCGCAGGCCCAGCCGTGCCGCATCCAGCGCCGAATAGGCCACGCAGAAATCCGTGGCCAGACCGACAAAGGTGACAGCTGTGATCCCCCGCGCGCTCAGGTAACCATTCAGGCCCGTCGTCGTGCTACGGTCATTCTCGAAAAAGGCGGAGTAGCTATCGATCGCGACGCGAAACCCCTTCCGGATGATCAGATCGGCCGGATCGGTGCGCAAATCGCTGTGAAACGCCGCCCCTCTCGTGCCCTGCACGCAATGATCGGGCCAAAGCGTTTGCGGGCCGTAAGACATTGTTAAGGTTTCAAAAGGGGCGTGGCCCGGGTGATTGGACGCGAAAGAAGAATGGTCGGCCGGGTGCCAGTCCTGCGTCAGGATCACGGTTTGGAACTCATCCATCAACCCATTGACGCGATTGATGATTTCATCGCCTTCCGCCACCGCAAGCGCGCCGCCTGGACAGAAATCATTCTGGATGTCGATGACAATCAGGGCTTCGTCGGCGGGGCGCATCACGGGCCTCTCGGCAGGGTCAATGCACTTGCCTAGGAAACCCCTGCAGCGACGTCAATGGGAACAGCTTGAATCCGAAGGGAAACGGGTGCATCCCCGACCCATGCTGATCGTCGCCGCGCTCTATCATTTCACCCGCTTTCCCGACCCGGCCGCCCTGCGCGGGCCGCTCCTTGACCTTTGCCTCACCCAAGGGGTGAAGGGGTCGCTCCTCCTTGCGGGCGAGGGGATCAACGGCACCATCGCCGGACCACGGCGTGGGATCGATGCCGTCCTCGCCTATATCCGCGCCCTTCCCGGCTGCACCGATCTCGACTGGAAGGAAAGCCACGCCCCGACGATGCCTTTCGGAAAGATGAAGGTGAAGCTGAAGCGCGAGATCGTCACCATGGGGCAACCCGACGTCGACCCGCAGGCGGGCGTCGGCAGTTATGTCTCGCCCGCCGAATGGAACGCTCTGATCTCGGCCCCTGATGTGGCAGTGATCGACACGCGCAACGATTACGAAGTTGCCATCGGCACCTTCGAGGGTGCCATCGATCCCGGCACCCGCAGTTTCAGCCAGTTTCCCCAATGGTGGGAGGCGAACAGGGACCGCTTCCACAACAAGCGGATCGCCATGTTCTGCACGGGCGGTATCCGCTGCGAGAAGTCAACGAATTTCCTTCTTCAGCAAGGGGTTGAGAACGTCTATCACCTGAAGGGAGGTATCCTGAAATACCTCGAGGACGTCCCGCAGGATCAATCGATGTGGCAGGGCGAGTGTTTCGTCTTTGATCAGCGCGTTTCGGTCGGCCACGGGCTGGTTCCCGGCACCCTGTCCTCGTGCGGCGCTTGCCGCCGTCCCGTCACTGCCGAAGATCGCGGCGATCCGGCTTATGAGGAAGGCGTCTGCTGCCCCGCTTGCAAGGATGAGTACACCCCCGCCGACCGCGACCGCTTCCGCGAACGCCAGCGTCAGATGAAACTGGCCGAGGCGCGGGGCGAGCCGCACCTCGGCGCGTGATGCTCAGCGCAGGCGCAGCCCGGTCTCGTTGAAGAAGAGCGCGTCACCAGCATCGAAACCGATGCCCACCTGCGTGCCGATGGCCGGAATCACGTCGCCTTTCGATTCGATCACCAGCTTTTCGCCGCTGGCGGCAGTGACGTGGATATAGCTCACACCCCCCAGCGCCTCGGTCATCTCTACGCGATGCGTGCTGCCCTCAGTCACCCGCAGATGCTGCGGGCGAAGGCCGACTTCCACCTTGGCACCCGCCCCCGGCAGGGCGACCCCAGCGGCAACCGATGCCGAAAGCCCCGGTGCGGCCACGCTGCCGACCCCTTCCACCTTGCCGGCGACAAAGTTCATCGCCGGACTGCCGATGAAGCCCGCCACGAAGCGGTTGTCCGGATTATGATAGAGTTCCAAGGGCTTGCCCACCTGCTCTACCTTGCCCTTGCGCAGCACGACGATCTTGTCGGCCAGCGTCATCGCTTCCACCTGATCATGGGTGACGTAGATCATCGTCGCCCCGATTTCGCGGTGCAGGCGGGCGATTTCCACCCGCATCTCCACCCGCAACTCTGCGTCAAGGTTCGACAGCGGCTCGTCGAAAAGAAAGACTTCCGGCCCCCGCACAATGGCCCGTCCGATGGCAACGCGCTGGCGCTGACCGCCCGACAGGGCCTTGGGCTTACGGGACAAAAGCTCGTCCAGTTTGAGGATGCGCGCGGCCTCGGCCACCTTGCGGTCAATCTCGGCCTTGGGGTGGCCGGTCATCTTCAGCCCGAAACCCATGTTCTCCGCCACGGTCATATGGGGGTACAGGGCATAGGTTTGGAACACCATCGCCACCCCACGCTCCGACGGGTCGGCCATTGTGACGTCACGGTTGCCGATGCGGATCGTACCTTCCGACGTCTCTTCCAGCCCTGCCACCATGCGCAGCAGCGTGGACTTGCCGCAGCCGGAAGGGCCGACGAAGACGCAGAACTCCCCGTCCTCGATCGTCAGGTCCACCCCATGGATGACCTGTGCTTCGCCAAATCGCTTGACGACTTTCTGCAGCGTGACCCCAGACATGCTTTCCCCTCCCTGATTATCCCTGTTCCGGAAAGCGCCAGCTTTCCGCCTCGGCCGCGATACGTGCCGCGGTGTCCTTGATGCGCCCCGCCCCTGCCTCAAGCTCGGTCAGCGAGGTGCGCGCCGTTGTCGATGTGACCGACAGCGCTCCGATCACCCGCCCGGTGCGGGTCAAGATCGGAACGGCGCAGCAGATGATTCCCGGTTCATGTTCCTCTCGGTCGAAGGCATGGCCGCGGGCGCGAATCGCCAGCAACTCCGCCTTCAGGCTTTCGGGCGTATCCAGCGTCTGGGGCGTGAAGCTGTGAAAGCTCTGGCGTTGGAGGGCGCGTTCCAGTGCCTCATCCGGCAGGAAGGCAAGCATCGCCTTGCCGACCCCGGTGCAATAGGCCGGGCCCACCTTGCCGGCCTGTGCGAACATCTCCACCGGCTTGGTCGCGTTGCGCTTATCGACATAAAGCACCTGCCCATTGTCAAGCTGCGCAAGATGGATCGTTTCGCCGGTTTCGGCTGCCAATTCATCAAGATAGGGCCGCGCAATCGGTGCCAGTGAAGACGTCGCCCAGGCCGCATGGGCAAGGCGCAAAAGCCTGACGCCAAGCGCATAGGTCTGACGGTCCGCGTCGTAAGACAGCATGCCCTGATGTGTCAGGGTTTGGATCAAGCGATAGAGGGTGGCCTTGGGATAGGCCGCCGTCGCAAGCAGTTCGGTAAAGCGAACGGGCCGCCCCGCGCCCGCCACAAGGTCGAGCACGTCAAGCGCCTTTCCGACTGTCCCGTCGCCCTGATCTGCCGACATCACTCGACCTCGCGTTCCAGTTGACAGCCTAGACGATACGCACCATAGTTTTCAATATTCAAGACTAAGTTTCACATAATGGAACCAAACGGGAGGAAACCATGGTCCATAGAAAAGCGGGCGCGTTGGCGCTGGTGGCGGCGTTGCTCATGTCGACATCTGCCATTGCGCAGGACAAGCGCGTCGTCACCTGGAATGCAGACTACGATCCGATCCCGTTGGCGGCTGCCGAAGCCCTCATCGCAGACTTCGAGGCCGCAAACCCCGAGATCGACGTCCAACTGACCAACTTCGACCATGAAGCCTACAAGAACGCGATCCGCAACTTCCTGACCGCTGATCCCCCGGATCTGGCCAACTGGTACGCTGCGAACCGCATGCGCCCCTTCGTCGAGGCTGGCCTCTTCGCCGATATCTCGGACGTCTGGGCAAACAACGGGCTGAATGAGTCGCTGGCCTCTTCGGTCCTGTCGTCCACGATTGATGGCAAGCAATATGCAATCCCTTACACCTACTACCAGTGGGGCATCTACTATAACCGCGACGCCTATGCCGCTGCTGGCGTGGAGCTTCCGGGCGAAGGTGGCGTGACCTGGGAACAGTTCCTTGCCAACTGCGAAAAGTTCAAGGCGGCCGAGATCGACTGCGTGACCACCGGTTCCAGCGCGCTGTGGCCCGTGGCGGGTATCTTCGACTATCTGAGCCTGCGCACCAACGGCTATCAGTTCCACAGCGATCTCGCCGCTGGCAAGATTTCGTGGACCTCGCCCGAAACCCGCGCCGTCTTCGCTGAATTCGCGAAGCTGCAGCCCTATGTCACCGCGAACCATGCCGCAATCGACTGGCAGGATGCTGCTGCGATCTTCGTGCAGAACAAGGCGGCCCATTACGTCATGGGCAACTTCGCTGTTGGCGTCTTCAAGGAAGGCGGGATGACGAATGACAACCTCGGCTTCATGGTGTTCCCGGAAATCACGCCCGGCGTCGCCCGCGCCGAAGAAGCGCCGACCGACACGATCCACCTGACCAGCGGGGCGAAGAACCCCGATGATGCGAAGACGTTCCTGGCCTATATCGCCAGCGCCGAAGCGCAGTCCAAGTGGAACGCGGCCGTTGGCCAGCTGCCCACCAACAAGGACGCGACGGTCGATCCGGCCGATCCGTTCCTGACGGCGGGCTTCCAGGCGCTGTCCACCGCGACGGGCGGCATCGCCCAGTTCTGGGACCGCGACGCGGACGCCGAATACGCCAAGGCCGGGATGGAGGGGTTCCAGCAGTTCCTCGTCCAGCCCGACCAGCTTGAAGCGATCCTCGAACGGCTGGAGCAGACCCGTCTGCGTCTCTACCCGCAGTGATCTGACAACGCGGGCGTCCCCTGATCCGGGGGCGCCCGTTTTCTGTTCCGGTGGGGTGAGAGAGATGGCACAGGCAACACAGATGGCTTCGGCGACCCCGGATCATCGTCCGGTCCGGCGTTGGAACCAGCGAACCCTAGCGCCGTGGTTGTTCCTGACGCCGGGGCTGTTCATGTTCGCAGTCTATGTGCTCTGGCCCATTGTAGAGAGCATCACGCTATCCTTCTACGACTGGAACGGTCTTTACAATCAGGACGGCGAATTCACCGGCACCTTCGTCGGCATGGGCAACTATGCCGAACTGATGACCGATCCGGCCTTCGAAACCTCGCTCTGGAACAACCTGAAGTGGCTGGTCCTGTATATGGCGGCCCTGCCTATCGGTCTGTTCATCGCGATCTTCTTGAACCAGACGGTCACGGGCATCCGGCTTTACAAATCGCTGTTCTTCTTTCCCTTTGTCATTAGCCAAGTTGTCGTGGGCCTGATCTTCGCATGGTTCTACGCACCGAATTTCGGGCTGTTCTACCTGTTGACCGAAGCGGTCATGGGTCAGGGCACCGCCATCCTCGCCAACCCTGATCTGGTTACCTACGGCATCATCGTCGCAGGCCTCTGGCCCCAGATTGCCTATGTGATGATCCTGTACCTGACCGGCCTCAACAACGTCGCCCCGGATCAGATCGAGGCCGCGCGGTTGGACGGTGCCAAGGGCTGGCGCATGCTGTGGTACGTGGTCCTGCCGCAACTGCGGCCCGCCACCTTCATCGCGGTGATCGTCACTGTCATCGGGGCGCTGCGCAGCTTCGACCTTGTGTCGATCATGACGACCGGCGGACCCTTCGGATCGTCGCGCGTGCTGTCCTACTACATGTTCGAGATGGCGCTGGGCGAATTCGGGTTCCGCATGGGCTATGGCGCCGCCATCGCCGTCGTCCTCTTCGCCATCATGATGATCTTCATTTCGGGCTTCATCTGGAAGATGTGGCGCGACGAGAAGGAGCGCTGAGATGTTCCCCCGCCCCATTCAGCAATCCAGCCCCGGCGTGCAGTGGCTGTACACCCTTGCCCTGCCGGTGGCCCTCTTGATCTGGCTGTTTCCCTTGCTTGGCGTGGCGCTGACCTCGCTGCGACCGGCATCGGATCTGGCGCAAGGCAACTACTTCGGCATGCCGTCGGGCATCGCTTGGGAAAACTACATCTACATCTTCACCGAAACGCCCATCGGGCAGTACATGGTGAACTCGCTCTGGGTCACGATCCCTACGGTCATCGGGGCCGTGGGCCTGTCGCTGATGACGGGCTTTGCGCTGGCGGTGTACGGCTTCCGGGGCAACATCCTTGTGTTCTTCATGTTCGTGGCCGGGAACTTCGTGCCGTTCCAAATCCTGATGGTTCCGGTGCGTGACATGACGCTGAACCTTGGGATGTACGACACATGGTATGGTCTGGCGCTGTTCCACATCGCCTTCCAGACGGGGTTCTGCACGCTGTTCATGCGGAACTTCATCAAGGCCCTGCCCTATGAACTGATCGAGGCGGCGCGGGTCGAAGGCGTTGCCGAGTGGCGCATCTTCTGGTTCATCGTCCTGCCCCTGATGCGACCCGCCATCGCGGCGCTGAGCGTGCTGGTCTTCACCTTCATCTGGAACGACTTCTTCTGGGCGACCGTGCTGACGCAAGGCGTTGACAGCCAGCCGATCACGGCAGGGCTCTCCTCATTGAACGGTCAATGGATCGCACAGTGGCATCTGGTGTCTGCTGGATCGATTCTCGCGGCGCTTCCGCCCGTGCTGATGTTCTTCCTGATGCAGAAGCATTTCATCGCGGGCCTCACGCTGGGGGCGGTGAAGTGACGGAATTCAGGCTGGATGCCGGGATGGGAGATCAGGCCCAAACCATCGCCCTGACGACATCGGGCGGCATCCCCGAGGTGATCTGGTGGGGCGCGCGCCTGCCCGAGGATGAGGATCTGGCACAACTGGCGGTCGCCGCACGGAATGACCTGACGGGTGGGATGCTGGATGCGCTGCCTGCGCTCTCGCTCTGTCCCGAGGGTGGGCGGGCCTTCCAAGGGCAGCCCGGGCTGGAGCTTTCGGCGGCGGACGGTACGCCCTTGCTGCCTGCCTTCATCTTTGAACGGGTCGAGGAAGAGCCCGGTCACTTGCGTCTGGTCAGCGTGGCCGAAGGGCTGCGCCTGACGCATGAGCTGCGTGCCCATGAAACCGGTGTGATCGGTCTGAAGACCCTGCTGGACGCCAAGCATCCCGTGCGCCTGCACTGGTTGGCGGCACCTGTACTGCCCGCCCCGCAAGAGGGCGAGATCATCGATCTTCACGGCAAATGGACGCGCGAGTTCCATCTGAACCGTGTTGCCTGGAGCTCGGGTATTCGCTTGCGAGAGGCGCGGACGGGCCGGTCCGGCCATGAGCATCCGCCCTATGCGATCCTTGCCGGGGCCGGAACGACCAACACGCGGGGCGCGGTCTGGGCGCTGCACTATGGCTGGTCGGGCGGGCATCGGATGGTGGCCGAGGAGTTGCCCGATGGTCGCCGTCAGGTGCAGTTCGGCCATGCGTGGGGGGCCGAGACGCAGCCGGGGCAGCATTTCCAGACGGCAGAGCTTCTGGCGCTTTGGTCCGGTGCCGGGTTGAACGGCATCGGCGCGACCTTCCAGCGCGATATCCGCGACCGGGTGGTGACATGGCCCGATCCGGCGCGCCCGCGCCCGGTGCATTACAACTGCTGGGAAGCGATCTACTTCAACCACAACCTTTCCGACCTTGCGGCCATCGCAGACCGTGCCGCCGAGATGGGGGCGGAACGGTTCGTTCTGGATGATGGTTGGTTCGGGCGGCGGGATGACGACACCACCAGTCTGGGCGACTGGACGGTGGACCGCCGCAAATGGCCCGATGGCCTGCATCCGCTGATCGCCCATGTCCACAAGCTTGGCATGACCTTCGGGCTCTGGTTCGAGCCCGAGATGGTGAACCCCGACAGCAACCTGATGCGCGCCCATCCCGATTGGCGACTGGGCCCTGCGGATCAGGTGGCCGGGCGCAATCAGATGGTGCTGGACCTGTCGAAGCCGGAGGTGCGGGAATATCTATTCAACGCGGTGTCAGAGATTCTGGCCGAATATCCGATCGACTACATCAAGTGGGATCACAACCGCCTGCTGCCTGTAGTCGATGCCGCACAGACGCGCGGAATCTATGAACTGCTGGCGGCGCTGCGGAAGTCCCACCCGGGGGTCGAGATCGAAAGCTGTGCCTCGGGTGGCGGGCGCATCGATGCGGGTATCCTTGCCCATACCCAGCGTGTCTGGCTGTCGGATTCCATCGACGGCATAGAACGGTTGCGGATGCAGCAGGACGCGGCGCTGTTCCTGCCCGCTTCGGTGACGGGCAGCCATGTCGGCGCGCGGCGCAGCCATACGGCGGGGCGGGTGCTGCCCATGTCCTTCCGCGCATGGGTCGCGGCGCAGCGGCATTTCGGGTTCGAGATGGACCTGCGGACGCTGACACAGGACGAGGCGGCGATTCTTAGATCCGTGACGGCATGGTGGAAGGCCAACCGCGACTGGATGATGGCGGGGACGATCCACAGGCTGGATAGCGACGACCCGGCGGTTGTGGCAGAGGTGCAGGTCGCCGTGGATGGCGGGCGTTTCGTGCTGTTCGCGGGGCAAGAGGCGACGAGCGTGCAGATCCTGCCGCGTCCGTTGCGCCTGACGGGGCTGGAACCGGGTGCGAAGTATCGGCTGCGTCTGGTGAATCCGGAGGATGCGCCGCCGCAATCGCGGGGGCCGAATGCGATCAAGTCTGGGCCGTTGACTCTGTCGGGGCAGGCGTTGATGCAGCGGGGCGTGTTGCTGCCCGTGGCTTGGCCAGCGACGATGTGGGTTGTGGAAGGCGAGCGGCTCTGACGGGCGGTCCTGAGGGAAGGCGGAACGATGACGGTGGAATGGATCGCGGTCGACTGGGGCACGACCAACCTGCGCGCCTTCGCCATGGGGCGGGGGGGCGTGGTTGCGCAGGTGATGTCAGACGACGGGATGGGCAAGCTGGACAAGGACGGCTTTGAACCCGCCCTGTTGCGCTTGATCGGGCCATGGCTGGCCGAGGGGCGGGTGACCGAGGTGGTGGCCTGCGGGATGGTCGGCAGCCGTCAGGGCTGGCACGAGGCGCCTTACCGCGCTGTCCCCTGCGCGCCGCTTGATCCGGGCAGTCTGGTGACCGCGCCGACACGGGACGCGCGCATCCGGGTGCGGCTTGTGCCGGGGTTGAAGCAGGCCCAGCCCGCCGATGTGATGCGGGGCGAGGAAACGCAGATCGCGGGGGCGCTGGCCCTGATGCCCGGTTTCGACGGTGTGATCTGTCTGCCCGGCACCCATTCGAAATGGGCGCATCTGAGCGCGGGGGAAGTGGTCAGTTTCCAGACCTATCTGACGGGCGAGATGTTCGCGCTGCTGTCGCAGGCCTCGGTTCTGCGGCATGGCATGCAAGGCGAGGGATGGGATGAGGCGGCCTTTGATGCGGGCGTGTCTGACGCCCTGTCGCGGCCCGAGCGGATTGGGGCGAAACTGTTCGGCATCCGTGCCGAGGGGCTGATCTCGGGGCTTCCGGCGGCGGCGGCGCGGGCGCGGCTGTCGGGGCTGCTGATCGGGATGGAACTGGCGGCGGCGCGGCCCTATTGGCTGGGTCAGGCGGTGGTGATCGTCGGGTCCGAGGGGATTTCGGCCTCCTATGCCCGCGCGCTGAAGGCGCTTGGGGTCGAATCCCGTTTGGTGAAGGGCGGTGACGCCGTACTGGCGGGGCTGGCTGTGACGCGGGCGAAGGTGAACGCATGACGGAACGGAAGATCATCGCCATCCTGCGGGGGATCACCCCGGAGGAGGCTGTGCCTGTGGCGGAAGCGCTGGTGACGGCGGGGATCACCTCGATCGAGGTGCCGCTGAACAGCCCGCATCCGATGACCTCCATCGCGGCGATGGCCAAGGCGCTGGGCAGCCATGCCATCATCGGGGCGGGCACGGTGCTGACCGTGGCGGATGTGGGCGAGGTGGCGGATGCCGGGGGACGGCTGATCGTGTCGCCCAATTGCGACCCTGAGGTGATTGCCGCGACCAAGGCGCGGGGGCTGCAAAGCTGGCCGGGGGTGATGACGCCGACGGAGTGTTTCGCCGCGCTGAAGGCCGGGGCGGACGGGTTGAAGATCTTCCCCGCCAGCCTGATCGGGCCGGATGGGGTGAAGGCGATCCGTGCGGTGCTGCCGAAGGGCTGTCAGGTCTATGCCGTGGGTGGGGCGGGGGCGGAGAATTTTTCCCAATGGATCAAGGCCGGGGCCAACGGCTTTGGCATCGGGACCGCGCTTTACACGCCAGGGCTTTCGGTGGCCGAGGTGGCCGGGCGGGCGGCGCGGATCGTGGCGGCCTATGACGAGGCGGTGGGATGATCTTTGATTCCCGTGTCTGCGAGTTGGGCGAAGGGGCCTTCTGGCATCCGCTGCGGCGGCAGGTCTTCTGGTTTGATATCCTTGGGAAAAAGCTGCATTCCGTTGAGGATGGGGAGCCGCGGACATGGTCCTTCGTGGAGCTTGTCTCGGCCGCCGGGTGGGTGAGCCGGGATGTGCTGCTGATCGCGGGGGAGCGGGACCTGTTCCTGTTCGATCTGGAAACCGAGGAAATTGAGACGGTTGCAGAGCTGGAGGCCGATGATCCCGGCACGCGGTCGAATGACGGGCGGGCAGACAGGCAGGGCGGGTTCTGGATCGGCACGATGGGCAAGCGGGGCGGGGATGACCCCGGGCGCGGGTCGATCTGGCGGTGGTACCGGGGTGAGATGCGGCGCATCTTCACGGGGCTGACGATCCCGAATTCGATCTGCTTCAGCCCTGACGGCACGTTCGCGTATTTCTCGGACACGCTGACCCACCGCATCCAGAAGGTGGCGCTGGATGCGGATGGCTGGCCTGTGGGTGAACCCGAAACCTTCATCGACCTGAGCGCCGAGGGCATCCTGCCGGATGGTGCGGTGGTGGATGCCGAGGGCAACCTGTGGAACGCGCAATGGGGGGCGGGGCGGGTGGCTTGCTATGGCCCCGATGGGCGCTTCCTAAAGGCGGTGCCGATGGGGGCGACGCAGACCTCTTGCCCGGCTTTCGGGGGAGAGGGGCTTGCGACCTTGTTCTGCACCTCGGCCCGCGAGGGCATGGATGCGGCGGCGCTGGCCGCCGATCCGGAAGCAGGAAAGACCTTTGCGGTTCAAGGCCTTGGCCGTGGACTGCCTGAACCACAGGTGATCTTGTGAAACGTACGCTTGGCGTCTGCTACTATCCCGAACATTGGCCGGAAGAGAAATGGGCCGAGGATGCCGCCCGGATGGCGGCGCTGGGCCTGACTTGGGTCCGGATCGGCGAATTCGCGTGGAGCCGGATGGAACCGGAGCCGGGGCGGTTTGACTGGGATTGGCTGGATCGGGCCATCGACACGCTGGGCAAGGCGGGGCTGAAGGTTGTGCTGGGCACGCCAACGGCGACGCCGCCGCGATGGATGCTGGACCGCCATCCCGACATGTTGGCGGTGGATGCACAGGGGCGAGCAAGGGGGTTCGGATCGCGGCGGCATTACTGCTTTTCCCACCGGGGCTATCGGCAGGAATCGGCGCGGATCGTCACGGAACTGGCGCAGCGCTATGGGCGCAACGACCATGTGGCAGCATGGCAGACGGACAATGAATATGGCTGCCATGACACGGTGCTGAGCTATTCAGAGGCCGCAAAGCACGCCTTCCGGGAATGGCTGGCGCAGCGATACCAAAGCCCGCAGGCGTTGAACCGGGCTTGGGGCAACGTGTTCTGGTCGATGGAGTATTCCAGCTTTGACGAGGTCGCCCTGCCCAACCTGACGGTGACCGAGGCGAACCCGTCGCATGTGATGGCCTTCCGGCGGTTCGCGAGTGACGAAGTGGCGGCCTATAACCGCATCCAGACCGAGATCATCCGCAAATTCTCGGACGCGCCGATTGCCCATAACTATATGGGAAGGATAACAGAATTCGACCATTTCGCGGTGGGGGCGGATCTGGACATCGCGTCATGGGATGCCTATCCGCTTGGCTTCCTGTCGGATCGGCTGGAGGTGACGGCGGAGCACAAGCGGCGCTTCGTGCGGCAGGGGGACCCGGATTTTCAGGCCTTTCACCACGACCTTTACCGTGCCGTGGGGCGGGGGCGGTGGTGGATCATGGAGCAGCAGCCGGGGCCGGTGAACTGGGCCCCGTGGAACGCCGATCCGCTGCCGGGGATGGCGCGGCTTTGGGCGTGGGAGGCCTTTGCCCATGGGGCGGAGGCGGTGTGCTATTTCCGCTGGCGGCAGGCGCCTTTCGCGCAAGAGCAGATGCATGCGGGGCTGCTGAGGCCGGATTCTGCCCCCGCCCAAGCCTTTGAAGAGGCGGGGAAAGTGGCGCAGGAACTGGCGGCGATGCCGGAGGTCGGCACAGCGCGGGCGGAGGTGGCGGTGGTCTTTGACTATGCCAGCGCCTGGGCGTGGCAGACGCAGCCGCAGGGGCGGGATTTCGATTATTTCCGTCTGGTCTTTGCCTTCTACCGGGGTCTGCGGCGGCTGGGGTTGAACGTGGATATTCTGCCGCCTGATGTGGCGGACCTGTCGGATTACAAGTTGGTTCTGAGTTCGCGACGCCCGTGCCGTTGCCGCCCAATCTGCCGGGGTTGCAGGCGGTGGTGGCGCGGGTGGAAAGCCTGCCGCCGGATGTGCCCGTGCCGCTGGAAGCGGGGGGTAACCTGTTGCACTGGCGGGAGAAAATCGAGACAGGGGCCGAGGTTGTGGAGCGGGCGACCGACGGCTGGCCTGCGCTGATCCGGGCGGGGGGCCTGCATTATCTGGGCGGATGGCCGGAGGATGCGGTGCTGGACCGGATGCTGATGACCTTGTGCGAGGCGCAGGGGATTTCGGTCGAGGTTCTGCCTGAGGGGTTGCGGCGGCGGGATACCGACACGCATCGCTTCTGGTTCAACTACAACCCCGTTCCAGTGGAATGGGGGGGCGTGGTGATCCCGCCCGCCGGGGTGCATTGGGAGGCGCTTTAGCGCGCCTCCACCAGCCCGGAGGTCGTGGCGAAGGCCACGCCATTGGGGCCAAGCGTCAGGGCGTCGCCGTCGAGTGTGGCGGCGAGAGAGGGGCCTGTGAGTGCTGCCAAACCATTGATCCGTATGATGGTTTCAGCAGGAGACAGGTTGAAGACGCAGGCCAGACCATCGCCCCGCGTGAAACCGAGGACCGGATCGGGCAGGTCGAGGAAGCGGGTCCGTCCGGTGCGCAACTCTGCCGATGCGCGGCGGTAACGAAGCATTAACTTGTAGAAGTTCAGAACGGATTCAGGGTCTTGCGCCTGAGCGGCCGCGTTGCGGGCGAGTTGCGGGGGTTTCACGGGCAGCCAAGGGGTGCCGCTGGTGAAGCCGCCATGGGCCGTGCCATCCCAGACCATCGGCGTGCGGGTGTTGTCGCGCCCCACGGGTTCGGGCCAGAAGGCGATACCCTGCGGATCGGTCAGTTCGTGGAAGGCGAGGTCGGTGTCGGTCTGGCCCAGCTCTTCGCCCTGCCAGAGGCCGATGGAGCCTTCGAAAGATAGGATCAGGGCGGCGGCCTGCTTGGCGATGGCGTCCTGCGACGTGCCGTGGCGCGACCAGCGGCTGACATGGCGCGGCACGTCATGGTTGGAGAAGGCCCACATGGGCCAGCCGTTCGGGGCGCCTGCGAAGAAATCCTCGATCTTGCGGCGGAAGGCGGCGGGGGCGTAGTCGGGCCCCATCATCTCAAAACTATAGCACTGGTGGAGGCGTTTGGGCCCGGTGTATTCGCCCATCAGGCGGATGGCGTGGTGGCTGTCGCCCACCTCTCCCACCGACGCGCGCGCGTCGTAGCTGTCGAGCAGGCTGCGGATGCGTTCCATCCAGCCTGTCGTTTCGGGGCGGTTCTTGTCGAAGAGGTGGTACTGCATTTCGTAGGGATTGCCGTCGGGGCGTGTTTTTTCGCGGAAATCGGCAGGATTGTCGCGCAGTTGCGGGTCGTGGAAGAAATAGTTGGCGGTGTCGAAGCGGAAGCCGTCCACGCCGCGGTCGAGCCAGAAGCGCATATTGGCGAGGTGCCAGTCCTGCACGGCAGGATTGTGGAAGTTGAAGTCGGGCTGTTCTGACAGGAAGTTGTGAAGATAGTACTGCTTGCGCCGTGCGTCCCATGTCCACGCACTTCCACCGAAGACAGAGAGCCAGTTGGTGGGGGGCGTGCCGTCCTTGCGGGGGTCGGCCCAGACGAACCAGTCGGCGCGCGGGTTGTCGCGGCTGGCGCGGCTTTCGGTGAAGAAGGGGTGCTGGTCAGAGCAATGGCTAAGCACCTGGTCGATAATGACTTTTAGATCAAGATCATGGGCGCGCTGGATCAGCGCATCGAAGTCTTGAAGGGTGCCGAAGGTGGGGTCGATATCCGTGTAATCACTGACATCATAGCCCATGTCGCGCATGGGAGAGGTGAAGATGGGCGACAGCCAAATGGCATCGACGCCGAGGTCTGCGATATGGGGAAGGCGGGCGGTGATGCCCGGAAGATCGCCGATCCCGTCGCCGTTTGTGTCCTGAAAACTGCGGGGATAGACCTGATAGGTGACGGCCCCTTTCCACCAATCCTGCCCCGCCATGCGCCCCCCTGTGGATAAATCCTGCCATCAGCGATAGCGGCTTGGGGGGGCTTTGGACAGGGGGAAGGGCGAAAACGGCTGTGCCCTGTTTTGTGCCGCCTTTTGTGCAGCAAACTGTGGGCACGCAAAGGGCGGGGGTGTGAGGAAGAATTAAGCAATCCTTGAACGCGGCTGGGGGGAGGTGACCACGGCGCGGGATGGGCCGGATGGCCCATCCTACGGTGCGGCGCGCGACCATCGGCCTGGCGTGTGGTCCGGGACGTTGCTGTGAGTATTTGGGCCAAGATGAAGGGGCGGGCGTGGCGCCGTGCGGGGGGCGGATTGTCTGCATAACAAATCTGCATTTGACCTATGGTCGCGGCGGGCAGAGAAGGTTTGGGCAAGAGCGAGGTATCCCGCATGACGCGCAGCGCCCCCCTGATGACCCCGGTTCTGATCGCGGGATGTTTCATCCTGATGCTGGGCTTTGCCATCCGGGCGAGTTTCGGGGTGTTTCAGATCCCGATTGCCGAGGAGTTCGGCTGGGCGCGGGCGGAGTTTTCGTTGGCGATTGCGGTGCAGAACCTTGCCTGGGGGATCGGGCAGCCGCTGTTCGGCGCGGTGGCGGAGCGGTTCGGGGACCGCAAGGCCATCGTGGCGGGGGCGTTGATGTATGCCGCCGGGCTGGTCCTGTCGGCTTGGGCGATCACGCCGGGGCAGATGCAGCTTTTGGAAATCCTCGTCGGCTTCGGGATCGCCGGGACGGGGTTCGGCGTGGTGTTGGCCATCGTGGGGCGGGCGGCGAGTGCCGAGAACCGGTCGATGGCGTTGGGCATCGCCACGGCGGCGGGGTCGGCGGGGCAGGTGATCGGTGCGCCGGTGGCGGAGTTTCTGCTGCAAAGCTATAGCTGGCAGGAGGTGTTCCTGATCTTTGCCGTGGTGATCCTGTCATCGCTGTTCGCGCTGCCCTTCATCCGGTCGCCCAAAGTGGCGAGCAAGGCGGAGTTGGAAGAGAGCATGGGGGTGGTGCTGAAGCGCGCCTTCAAGGACCCGTCCTATACGCTGATCTTCCTTGGGTTCTTTTCCTGCGGCTATCAGCTGGCCTTCATCACCGCGCATTTCCCGGCCTTTGTGACGGAGTTGTGCGGGCCGATTGACCCCGGCGGGATGATCGCGGGGATGGGGATCACGACGACATCCGCACTGGGCGCGGTATCGATTGCCACCATCGGGCTGTTCAACATCGCTGGCACGATCCTCGCCGGGTGGTTGGGCAAGCGGTATACGAAGAAATACCTGCTGGCGGGCATCTATACGGGCCGCACCATCGCTGCGGCGGTGTTCATCCTGCTGCCGATCACGCCGGAGTCAGTGCTGATCTTTTCCGCCGTCATGGGGGCGCTGTGGCTGGCCACCGTGCCGTTGACGAGCGGGCTGGTCGCGCATTTGTACGGCTTGCGCTACATGGGCACGCTTTATGGCGTGGTGTTCCTGAGCCACCAGATCGGCGGGTTCCTTGGCGTTTGGCTGGGCGGGATGATGTATGACATCACCGGCGGTTATACGCTGGTCTGGTGGATCGGCGTGGGGGTGGGGGCGTTTTCGGCCATCGTCCATCTGCCGGTGCGCGAGAAGCAAGGGCCGGTGGCCGCCGCCGCCTAGTTCGGCGGCGGGGTGACGATCAGGATTTCGAGATCGCTGTCGGGGGTGAAGTCCTGCTTGCGGATTTCGAAGGTGGTGGGACCTGTCTTTTCCACCCCGTCGGCGCAGAGGGAGATGATGTTTTCCGCCGCGCCCTTGTCGAGCGTGAGGCGGAAGTCGCCAATGGGGCCCGCCCAGGAATTTGCGGTGCGCAGCACGTAGGCGAGGTTAAAGGCGACGCCCATGCCATCGCTGGGCGCGAGGCGTTTGGCCAGCCCGCGCGAGGTGCTGTCGTCGATGCAGTAGCGGGTGGCGTAGTCGGTGGCCCATCCCTCTTCCGCCGGGTGCTGCCAGTAGAAAAGGCCGCCCGGCGGGCGGTTTTCATATTCATGGGCGATGGTCAGGGTCTGGCCTGCGGGGAAGGTCTGCGTCCAGTGGTGGCGCAGGACGATGGACCAGAGGGGCCAAACCTCGGCGGGCATGCCTTGCGCGGGGTCGCCATCGTAGAATTCGGCAAGGCCTGCGGCGGTCAGTTGCGCGCGTTCTTCAGGCGTCTTGATGAAGAGGGCATCTGTCAGGCTTTTGATATCGATGGTCATGGGCAGGTTGGCTGCGCGGATTGCGGCGGTGACGTCCGTTCCGGGCGTGTCGTATTGGGCGGAGAGGGGGCGGGCCTCGTCCCACGGCGGTTCGATCACGGCGATGCGGTCGATGGTGACCGGGATGGGCTGGCCGTTCACGCTGGCTGTGAAGTTCACGAGGTTTTCGCGATCGCCGTCGTGGATGTTGAAATCCGAGGTCATCAGCGCCTGAAGCGAGATGGGCGGGAGGGGGAAGATCACCTCGCCCGTCACATCGCGGTCGGTGAGGTTGCGGAAGGTGTAGGTGACGCGGATGCGGTCGAGGCCGATGAAAAGGTCTTCGCTTTCCATGGCGATGGCATCGGTCTGGGCGAAGTGGAGGCCGGTGGCCGAGATCCCGCCGAAGCCGTCATTGGCAAGCGCGGGCGTGGCGAGGAGGAGGAGGGCGAGGGCGGTGGCGGGGGCACGGAACATGGGCAACTCCTGACTGGATGGCGGGAGGATGCGCTTTTGAGGGGTGGGCTGGCAAGGGCGTGGGGTTGCGGTTGCGCGGTGGGATTGGCAGGGTGCGCGCCGGGATGGGGGAGTTATCGTAATGATCGCGGGTATCGCGGCTTTGGTCGCCGCCTATGTGCTGAGCCAATTTTATCGTGCGTTTCTGGCCGTGCTGGCCCCGGTTCTGGAGGTGGAGATCGGGGCGGGGGCAGAGGATCTGGCGGCGGCGTCGGGGCTTTGGTTTCTTGTCTTTGCGGCGATGCAGATTCCGGTGGGATCGGCGCTGGACCGGGTGGGGCCGCGGCGGACGGCGGCGGTGCTGCTGGGGGTGGGCGGTGC
>VYLE01000186.1_pt1 | contig 54100 bp, 35 predicted proteins | sample 5114391 | NCBI WGS metagenome assembly VYLE01 (sample SAMN12291771, study PRJNA351875) | freshwater metagenome | isolation source: freshwater lake | place: USA: Michigan, Kent Lake | collected 2013-08-15
GCTCGCCCGTCGCGGGTGCGGTGACCGCCGGCGTGCTCGCCGCGAACGAGCGCTGCATCCACAGGCCGGCGCCGAGCGCCGTGAGGACAAGGGCGAGCCAGACCTGCCAGGATCGCCAGAGGGACCGCGCTCCCCGGCCGAGGCTGCGGGGGTCGAGGGAGGCTGCGGACTCGGACGCTCGGGGGTCGTGGTCGGTCATCGAGCGGCCCATTGTGAAGCCCTCCCGCAGGATCGGAAAGCGCCCGACCCCGGAAGGGGCACCATCCGCGTCGTTCGGCGGGCGATTCCCGAGCGAGCTTCGCCGAAGCCCGGGCCTCCGATGGTCGATGCACGGTGGGTGCAGGACGCACGCTCCAACGGCGGCATGGACTTGACCGGGACCGACGAACGCGGACCGACCGACCAGTCGGTCGGGGACGCGAACGACGGTCCTGCGATGCCGCTTGGCCAGCGCCTCCGGGCCCTTCTCCAGCGACCGCTCCCGCCCGAGGAGATCGACGAGAACACCCGAATCGTCAGCGCCGCCGTGATGGAGCGCGACCGGCTCGACGCCTCGCTCCTCATCGTCGCTGTCTGCGGCGAGTGGTTCGCCGTTGACCTGTCGATCGCCCTTCGCGTCGTGCCGCACGCGGCGATCCATCGCGTTCCGCATCGGACCGATCGTCGATTCCTCGGCCTCGCAAGCGTGCAGGCGGAACTGCTTCCGGTGGTGAGCCTCGAGCGCGTGCTCGGACTCGAGCGGCGACAGGGGACATCGAAGGGGGACCCGAACGGACCGTCGAGCGATGACGCCGCATCGATCTCCGCGCGACGCATGGTCGTCGTCGGCGACGCGCTCGGCGCGTGGGTCATGCCCGTCGACTGCGTCGAGGGCATTCGTCGCTTCGACTCGTCGACCTTCATCGCGCCGCCGGCCACCGTCGGGCACGCCTCCGACGGCGTGACCGATGCGCTCGTGCCGATCGGTGACGGTCGCCTCGCCGCGCGGCTTGACTCGACGCGACTCTGCGCCGCGTTCGCCAGGAGTCTCGCATGAGCGAAGGCGACTTCGAGCTCGACGGGCTCTCGATGTTCGACCTCTTCCGCGCCGAGGCGGAGACGCACGCCCGCACGCTCAGCGAAGGGCTCGTCGCGCTCGAGCGGCAGCCGAACGACCGCACCGGCATCGAGCCGCTCATGCGGGCGGCCCACTCGATCAAGGGCGCAGCGCGGATCATCGGAATCGACGCGGCCGTGCGGCTCGCCCACGCGATGGAGGATGTGCTCGTCGCTGCGCAGCGCGGCAGTGAGTCGGTCGGAAGCGAGCGCATCGATCAGTTGCTCGCGGGGACGGATCTTCTCGCCGGACTGGCGAGCGTCTCGGAGTCGGACCTGACCTCCTGGAGCGAGGAGCATCATCAGGCGATCGACGAGATCGTCGCCCTGCTCGGCGCTGCGATGCCGAACGCGCCGGCGGCTCTCCCCTCCGCGGCCGAAGCACCGTCGCCAGGCTCGCCTGCGCCGAAGGGCGAGTCGGCCTCACCGAAGGCGTCCGCTGCGCCTACCCCTTCCGCTGCGCCCGTCTCGCTCTCGTCGGCGATGGAGGCGAAGACGGTGCGTCTCGCAGCCGACTCCGTCGATCGCATGATGCGACTCGCCGGCGAGATGACGATCCAGGCGCGACGGCTCGAGTCCACGCGCGATCCGATGCTGGCGATGAAGGAGCATCTCCTTGATCTCGACGAGACGCTCGAACTCCTCGAGGAGGAGATCGGCGCGAACGCGAAGCTCGCTGCGGCGCGCGAGCGGGCCCGTGGCGCGGTCACGCGGGCGCAGCGGCAGATCGCCGGAAGCGAGGAGATCGCCCGTCGTCTCGAGGAGATCGCGACCGCCCTCTACCATGTCGCGCTCGGCAGCCGCATGCGGCCTTTCGGCGAGGCGGCGCTCGGATTTCCGCGGCTCGTGCGGGATCTCGCCCGCGAGCTCGGCAAGCAGGTGCGCTTCGACATCGTCGGAACGGGAACGCCGGTCGATCGCGAGATTCTTGCCCGACTCGAGGCGCCGCTCACGCACATGCTGCGGAACGCGATCGATCACGGCGTCGAGACGCCGGAGGAGCGTTCGGCGGCGGGCAAGGAGCCCGTTGCGCGCGTGTGGGTCGAGGCGCGACACCAGTCCGGACACCTGCTCGTCCGCGTCGGCGACGACGGACGCGGCATCGATGTCGAGGACTTGCGGCGATCGATCGTGCGCAAGGCACTGAGCGCTCCGGAGGTCGCAGCGCGGCTCGGACGCGACGAGCTGCTCGAGTTTCTCTTCTTGCCGGGATTCTCGACGACCTCGCAGGTCACCGAGATCTCCGGCCGCGGCGTCGGCCTTGATGTCGTGCAGGCGTTCGCGCAGGAGGTCGGCGGCGTCGCGGGCATCGAGTCCGAGCTCGGCCGCGGCACCGAGTTCCGCATCGAGCTGCCGGTCTCGCTCAGCGTCCTTCGCGCCGCCGTCGTCGAGATCGGCGGCGAGCCCTACGCGCTGCCGCTCGCCCGGCTCGAACGCGTGGTCCGCGTGCCGCTCGCCGAGATCGGCGCCGTCGAGGGACGGCGACAGTTCATGCTCGACGGACGCGCGGTCGGTCTCGTCGAGGCGGCGACGGTGCTCGATCTGGGCAGCGTCGAGCGCGGCGCGGACGGAACCGTCAGCGTCATCGTCGTCTCGCACGGGCGCGGCGCGGAGGAGTCGTGGTACGGACTCGTCGTCGATCGCTTCCGCGGCGAGAGCGATCTCGTGGTGCGCCCGCTTGACATCCGCCTCGGCAAGGTGCCGCATGTCGCCGCCGCATCGGTCGGCGAGGGCGGCGAGCCGCTCCTCATCGTCGATGTCGACGATGTCGTCCATTCGGTTCGGCAGTTCCTCTCCGAGGGCAAGCTGCGCGGCGGCACGAGGGACATCGGCGTCGAGCTCTCGCGGCGCCGACGCGTGCTCGTCGTCGACGACTCGCTCACCGTGCGCGAGGTCGAGCGGCAGCTTCTCGCCCGACTCGGGTACGAGGTCGATGTCGCCGTCGACGGCGCCGACGGCTGGAACGCCGTGCGCGGCGGGCGATACGACCTGCTCGTCACCGATGTCGACATGCCGCGCATGAACGGGCTCGAACTCGTCGCGGCGGTGCGGCGCGAGCCGCGTCTCGCCGATCTCCCGATCATCATCGTGAGCTACAAGGACCGCGAGGAGGATCGGCTCGCCGGCATGCACGCCGGCGCGAACGCCTATCTGACGAAGGGTGCGTTCCGCGACGACTCCTTCGCCCGCACCGTGCGCGACCTCATCGGATCGGCGGAGGTCGCCTGATGCGCGTCGCGATCGTGAACGACCTTCCGCTGGCCGTGGAGGCGATCCGCCGAACGATCCAGTCGTCGCGCGAGCACGCCGTGGCGTGGATCGCCCATGACGGCGCAGAGGCGATCGAACGGGCCTGCGCGGACCGGCCGGACGCGATCCTGATGGACATGCTCATGCCGGGCGTCGACGGCGTCGAGGCGGTGCGATGCATCATGCGCGACGCGCCCTGTCCGATTCTCGTCGTGACCGCGACGGTCGAGGGCAACGCGGCGCGGGTGTACGAGGCGCTCGGCCACGGGGCGATCGATGCGGTGCATACGCCCACGCTCGGCGAGGACGGCCGGAGCGTCGACGGTCGCGAACTGCTGCGAAAGCTCTCCCAGGTCGAGGTGCTCGTGCGACGCGAGCGGGCCCGCGACGAGCCCGCGTCGGCTGCGCCGTCGGCAGCGCTGCGCGGCGAGCGTCGCATCATCGCCGTCGGCGCATCGACCGGCGGACCGCAGGCGCTTCTCACGCTGTTGCGCGGTCTGACGAGGCCCATCGCGGCGCCGATCCTGATCGTCCAGCACCTCGGTGCGGAGTTCGTGCCGGGGCTCGCCGCGTGGCTCACCGATAGCGCCGGCCTGCCCGTGCGGCTCGTGCGAGGGCCGGAGCCGATGCTCGCGGGCCACGCCTATTTCGCGGCCGAGGAAGCGCATCTCGTCGCGCTCGACGCCGTGACCGTCGGCACCCGCGCGGAACCGGCGCACGCAGCGCATCGCCCGTCGGTCGACGAACTCTTCGGCTCATGCGCAGCCCTCGCGACCGAGGGCATCGCGGGCGTCGGCGTTCTCCTGACCGGCATGGGTCGCGACGGCGCGGAGGGACTCCTTCGCCTGCGCCGCGCTGGCTGGTGGACGATCGCCCAGGATCGCGCCTCAAGCGTCGTGTGGGGCATGCCGGGCGAGGCGGTCCGCTGCGGTGCGGCGATCGAGACGCTGCCGCTTGCCCAGATCGGACGGTCGGTTTCGGTGGCGTTGTCGGGAAGGGGCCTCGGCCCGAAGGGAGCGAATCGATGAGCGGAACGGTCGATGTGCAGCAGGCATCGGTGGAGCGCAGCGCTGGTCACGGTGCGGCGGCCGCGCCGTCGGCGCCGGTCGGGGCTGCCCGCGTGATGCTCGTCGATGACCAGGCGATCGTTGCGATGGCCGTCGGGAAGGCCCTCCGAAGCGAGCGCGACATCGCGCTCCACTACTGCGCCGATCCCGATCGCGCGATCGATGCGGCGCTCGCCTTTCGGCCGACGGTGATCCTTCAGGATCTCGTGATGCCGACGGCCGACGGTCTCGACCTCGTGCGCCGCTACCGCGCCCACGCGGAGCTCCGCGAGGTGCCGATCATCGTGCTCTCCTCGCGCGAGGAACCGGCGACGAAGGCGGACGCGTTCGCGGTCGGCGCCCATGACTACATCGTGAAGGTGCCCGATCCCGTCGAGCTGATCGCCCGCGTGCGCCATCACTCCCGCGGATTCGTCGCCCAGCTCGAGCGCAACGAGGCGTTTCGACGGCTCGAGGAGAGCGAAGCGCACATGGCGCTCGAGCTCGCTCAGGCCGCGAAATATGTGCGCACGCTGCTCGATCCGCCGGTCGATCGTGCGGAGCTCGCGACCGATTGGGTCTTCGTGCCGTCGGCGAGTCTCGGCGGCGACGGCTTCGGCTATCACTGGATCGACGAGCATCGCTTCGCGATGTACATCATCGATGTCTGCGGCCACGGCGTCGGACCTGCGCTCCTCTCGGTGAGCGCGATGAGCCTCGTGCGCAGCCTCGCTCCGGTTGAGGCCTCCGATCCGCGCGCCGTGCTCACGCGGCTGAACGCCAACTTCCCGATGTCGCGGCACAACGGCATGTTCTTCACGATGTGGTACGGCGTGTACGACACGCGCGACCGCTCGCTCGTCTACGCCGGCGCCGGACATCCGCCCGCGATCGTGCTCGGCGCGGCCGGCACGCGACAGCTCGACTCCGATGGCATGATGATCGGCGTCCTGCCCGAGTACGAGATCGAGAACGCCCGCACGACGGTGGCCGCGGGCGATCGCATCTACCTCTACAGCGACGGCGTCTTCGAGATCGAGCAGGCCGACGGCTCGATCTGGGGGCACGAGCGCTTCGTCGAGGCGATGACGGCGCGGATCGATCTGCCGCGCATCGAGCACATCCGTCGCGTGACGCAGGCGATTCGCGGCGGCGACGGCGAACAGTACGCCGACGACTACTCGATCGTCGAGATCGCGATCCGATAGCGCGTGTTCGCCTACGCCGTCGGCAGCAGGCCGATCGAGGTCTGCTGGCGCGAGAGCCATCGCGGACCGCTCGGTTCGACGAGAGCCATCTCCTCGAGGCCGAGGTAGCCGCGTCCCGGAACATCGACGCCGAGTTCGAGCGTCACGACATGGCCGGGCTCGACGAGTCGGTAGGGCGTGCGTCCGTAGCGCTCCCAGCGCGGACCGAGCACAATGCCGCCGTCATGCGCCGCTCGGCCGACCTCGTGGCCGGCTGCGTGGTCATACTCGGGCCAGCCGTGGCGCACGAGCGTCGTGCGGGCTGCCTCGTCGACGCGCCATCCCTCGACGCCCACGCGGAGCGCTGCGAAGGCGGCGTCGACCGACGCGCGCACCGCGGTGAAGGCCGCGGCGACATCGTCGGGCACGCGATGCTCGCCGGCGCGGGGCACATACCAGCTTCGCTGAAGATCCGAGCAGTATCCGTCGTTGCGGACGCCGACATCGATGTGAAAGATGCAGCCGGGCTCGATAGCGAGATCGGCCGACGGAACGCCATGCCCGCCCATCGAGCGCGGTGAGGTCGTCACGATCGGACAGCCCGCGCTCGACCATGCGGGCACGACGAGCCGGCGACGCATCGATTCCTGCATGAATTCCCACACGCTCCGTTCGCTGCGCCCGGGGCGCGCCCACGCCTCGAGTTCCGCGAACATCTCGTGCGTGATCGCGATCGACCGTTCGATCGCAGCGACCTCGGCGGGGCTCTTGCGGCCGCGCACGAGCCGGACGAGATCGGCCGCGCTCGTGAGCCGAGCCTGGTAAGGCGTGTCGGCGAGATGATCGCGCAGGAGCAGGTACATGCCGTGCGAAAGGCCGTCGGCCTTCACATCGTCGGTCGACCAGTTCACCGCGATCGACCGCGGATCGAAGCGGGCAAGCGTCTCGCGGAGCGGCGCGCGAATGCCCTCGACATAGCCGACTGTTTCGGCGAAGAGCCCGGTCGAACGGGCGAGTGGTCCGTCGTGTGAGCCGACGATCGCGACGGGCCCTGCGAGGCGTGATCCCTCGCGCGGAATGATGAGCGCGCTCTGCCAGGTCAGATCGTGCCCGAAGATGAGCGGAAGCACCGGATCGCCGCCGTCGCCCGTTTCGCGGACGAAGATGAGCCAGCAGTCGAGGTCGAGTTCGGCAAGGACGCGGCGGGCGAGTGCGATCTTCTCGTGCTGGATGGTCGACATGGAGGGCTCCTCATTCGTCGCAGAAGTCGCATCATCGCATCGAAGCGCCCGCGGCGGCGAGCTCGTCGATACGCTGCGCCGGTGACCATGTCGATGCCCTCAGGAACGCCCCCCGTCGCGCTCACGATCGCCGGTTCGGATCCCTCCGGCGGAGCGGGGATTCAGGCCGATCTCAAGACATTCCACCAGTTCGGCGCGTTCGGAACGAGCGCGATCGTCCTGCTCACCGTGCAGAACACCCGCGGCGTGACCGGCATCGAGTTCCTGCCGCCCGCCTTCGCGGCGGCCCAGATCGATGCGGTCCTGTCAGACCTGCCGGTGCGAGCCGCGAAGACCGGCGCGCTCGGCAAGGCCGCGATCATCGACGCGGTCGCGGATCGGTTGCGCGAGGCCGCGTTTCCCGTCGTCGTCGATCCGGTCATGCTGTCGAAGCATGGCGCGCCGCTCGTCGCCGACGATGCGATCGACGCGATGATCCGAGCCCTTCTGCCGCTCGCGACGATCGTGACGCCGAATCTCGCCGAGGCCGAACGACTGAGCGGCGTGCGCATCGATCGCATGGACGCGATGCACGACGCGGCGCGGCGGATCGCTGCGATGGGACCGCGCCATGTGCTCATCAAGGCTGGGCATCTCTCCGCGGCCGACGGTCGGTTCGCGGCCTGCGACCTCCTGCACTCGGAGGCGGGCGACGAGGTCTTCGCCGAGGAGCGAATCGACTCGACGAATACGCACGGAACCGGCTGCGTGCTCTCGGCGGCGATCACGGCGCTTCTCGCCCGCGGCATGTCCGTGGGCGAGGCCGTGATCGAGGCGCGGCGTCATGTGCGCGCCGCGATTCGCACCGCGCCCGGCCTTGGGAGTTGGCGCTCCGGCGGACGCGGGCCGGTGAACATGCACGCGAAGGCCTAACAGGCTGCGAAGGAGAGCGTGTTCCGTTCAGCTCCCCGGAAGCTCGCGCAGCCGGAGCTTTCGGTATGCGACGCGATCGCCGTGGCCGCAGAAGGCGATGTGTCCGGTTGTGCGGGCGAGTCCCGGATGGGCCTGACCGTCGATCGTGCCGCCGCGCGTCACCTCATCGAGATCGGCGTCGACGATGACGGTGCCGTTGAGCGTGATGCGCACGCGCCGTCCGTCGACGCGAATCTCCTGTTCGTTCCACTCGCCGACGGGCTTGAGGAACTCGCGCTTCGCCGCGACGACGCCGTAGATTGAGCCGTGATACTGATAGCTCTTGAGTTCGCGGTACTTCTCGGCGGTGTTGTCGAGCACCTGCAATTCCATGCCGACATAGGCAGGGTCGCCCTCGCGCGGCGTGCGGATGCCGATGCCGTTGTTCGCGCCGGGCGTCAGCTGGAACTCGAGACGGAGCACGAAGTTTCCGTACTCGCGCTCGGTGTAGAGATTGCGTCCCTGCGGCCCGCAGACGATCGCGCCGTTCTCGACGATGTAACCGGTCGTGTCGCCGACCCAGCCGCTGAGGTCCTTGCCGTTGAAGAGCGGCGTGAAGCCGGCCTCCTCGTCCTTGGCTCCGACGGCCGGAGGCGACGGCGACGCGGGCGGCGTCGCGACGCATCCGAGCGAGAGCGAGCAGATGGCGGCAAGGAGAACACCTGATCCGGCGACGCGGTGCGAAAGCATGCGCGGAGCGTATCGTCGTCGGCTTCCTCCTCGTAGGATGAGGAACCCCGTTGGGAGTTTGCCCCGCATGCTTCGCTCGATCTCGATCGCTCTCTCGCTTCTCGTCGCCCCCGTGTCGCTCGCCCAGGCGCCGACCACCGCCCGCCCGCAGGTCCCCGCGGCCCCCTCGCCGCGGGCCACCGAGGTTCCGGACCTGACGCTCGAACGGCTCTGGCCCGAGATCAAGTTCGTCCGGCCGATCCAGATGATCCAGGTGCCCGACCAGCCGAATCTCTGGTGGGCCGCCGAGCAGCCGGGCACGATTCGCCTGCTCGACATGACCGCGCAGGACGCGAAGGAAGCGCCGCTCGTCGTCGATCTCACCGAGCGGGTGAACGATCGCACGAACGAGGAGGGACTTCTCTCGATCGCCTTCCATCCCGACTATCCGACGAAGCGCGAAGTCTATATGTATTTCTCGGCCGCGAAGCCGATGCGCTCGGTGCTCTCGCGGTTCACGGTGAGCGCCGACGGCCGCTCGGTCGATCCGGCGAGCGAGCAGGTGATCCTCGAGCAGTCGCAGCCCTACTGGAACCACAACGGCGGCACGGTGCTCTTCGGCAAGGACGGCTTCCTCTATCTCTCGCTCGGTGACGGCGGCGCTGCGAACGATCCGCACGACAACAGCCAGAACCTGAAGACGATGCTCGGCAAGGTGATTCGCATCGATGTGAACGCCACCTCCGACGGCAAGCGGTACGCGATTCCGAAGGACAATCCCTTCGTCGGCCGCGAGGACGCGCTGCCCGAGATCTGGGCCTACGGCCTTCGCAATGTGTGGCGCATGCACTTCGATCGGGCGACGGGCGATCTCTGGGCCGGCGATGTCGGCCAGAATCTCTGGGAAGAGATCAGCATCATCGTGAAGGGCGGCAACTACGGATGGAACCGCCGCGAGGGATTCCATCCCTTCTCCTCCAAGGAGAACGAAGGCTTCATCGATCCGGTCGTCGAGTATTCGCACAAGGAAGGCGTCTCGGTCACCGGCGGATTCGTCTATCGCGGCTCGAAGATCCCGGGCCTCGTCGGTGCGTATCTCTACGCCGACTTCGGCACGCCGAAGGTCTGGGCGATCCGCATGGTGGACGGCAAGGCCACCGAGCCGAAGGTCGTCGCCCAGCGCGGCGCGAGCCTCTTCTCGAGCTTCGCCGAGGACAAGGACGGCGAGCTCTACATCATGAGCTTCGAGGGCGGACAGAACCGCGGCCAGGCCGGAGCGATCTGGCGCATCCGTCAGCGGTGACGACGACGGCGCGTCCTGTCGTGTCCTGCTTCAACACCGTGGCGCAGAGTGCGCAGAATTCTGCACAAGTCGACCAGACTCACCACATAGGACGCAGCTTTCTGCACAAATCACCCAGAGAACCACAGAGGCACGGAGGGCACAGAGGATGCACAGAGAAGGCGAAAGAGTGGACAGGTTGCGCGCGCGTTGATGGAGTCGTGCCGGTGCCAGAGGGACTTGAGGAGCGCAGGCGCTGGGCACAGTGAGGAGTCCCGACCCAAGTCAAGTCCACGCTGCGCCTGACCTTGCCCAGGAACGGTGGACACGCGGAGACTGTGAAGACCGGCCAGCCTCGAGCCGTTCGGGGCAGACGAATCCCGGGGAACTGTGCAGGCGGGTGCGGTTGTAGAAGCACTCCCTGTACTGCGATAGAACTTCTGGCACACCGCGCTCCGGCACATCCTTGGAATATGCATCGTAATCGGGAGCGACCGTCACACGATCGGCAGGCGGCGCAAGCCGCACGCAGCCTGATGTCCAAGCGTGTCTACTCCGTGCCCTGCCCTCGACGGGCTCGGGGCAGGCTGGGTCCGCTGTGCCTCGGTGTTGAATCCGAAGGACTCCTGCACACAACGGTCACACCGCGACGCGGGCGTCGGCGACCGTCGTCTCGATGATGTTCTGAATGACGGTGTCGGTGGCGACGCCCTCGGCTTCGGCCTCGAAGTTGAGCAGGCAGCGGTGCCTGAGCGACGGGATCGCGATTGACTTGATGTCTTCAGGAAGCACGCTGTCGCGACCCGCGAGGAGTGCCCGGACCTTCGCACCGAGGACGAGCGTCTGGGCCGCGCGGGGGCTCGCGCCGAATCGGAAATATCGATTCACCTCGGGCGTCGCAAACTTGCCCTGCGGATGGGTCGCGAGCACGAGGCGCACCGCGTAGTCCTGCACATGTTCGGCGATCGCGATGCGGCGGACGAGGTTCTGGTGGGCGAGAATCGTCGGAGCGTCGATGACGCGCTCGATCGAGGCGCTGGCGCCGGTCGTAGTGCGGTTCAGGATCTCGACCAGATCCTCGCGGTTCGAGTAGCCGACCTCGAGCTTGAAGAAGAAGCGGTCGAGCTGGGCTTCGGGGAGCGGATAGGTGCCCTCCTGCTCGATCGGGTTCTGCGTCGCCATGACGAAGAAGGGCTTGTCGAGCTGGTAGGTCGTGCCGCCGACGGTGACGCTGCGCTCCTGCATCGCCTCAAGAAGCGACGACTGCGTCTTCGGCGTCGCGCGGTTGATCTCGTCGGCCAGAACGATCTGCGCGAAGATCGGGCCCTTGCGGAACTGGAAGTCGCGGCCCTGCGGCGTCTCGACGACGATCGTCGTGCCGGTGACATCGGCGGGCATGAGATCCGGCGTGAACTGGATGCGGCTGAACTGCAGGTGCAGTGCCTGCGAGAGCGATCGGATCAGGAGTGTCTTGCCGAGACCGGGCACGCCCTCGAGCAGGCAGTGGCCGCCGGCGAAGAGGCAGGTCAGCACGCCGTCGATGATGTTCATGTGGCCGACGACGGCCTTCTGAATCTCCTTCTTCGTCTTCTCGTAATCGGCGCGGAAGCGGTCGGGCGTGCTCGTGACGGCGGCGGAGTCGGACATATCCGGCGAATCGTACCGAACGGAGCGCTGGCGACGAGGTGGCTTCCCACCATTTGATGCCACCCTGTGATCTGCGTGGGATTCGCAGCTTGTTTGGGTCGTCAGGGCGTACAGTGGCCCGGGTCGGCGACGGACGATCGGTCTGCGTCGCCCAAGGCCCCAGTGGCGCACATGGCCCGATCGCGGAGGCATCGCATGCTTGACCAGTTGCTCGCAGGATCAAAGTCCGCCATCGTCGCGAAGCTGGCTTCGCAGTTCGGCCTCTCTGCCGACCAGGCGGACGCCTTCATCGGCAAGCTCATTCCGATGATCGAAGGGCTCGTAAAGGGCGGCGGACTCGATGTGCAGAAGCTCGTCGGCGGCGACGCGTCGGCGCTGACCTCAAAGCTCGACATGACCGCGCTCGCCGGTTTCTTCGGCGGCAGCGTCGATAAGGCGAAGCAGGGCGTCACGGTCGTCGCCAACGACATCGCCGGAGCGGCCGGCTCGAACAAGGGGCTCGTCGATCAGATCGTGGGCCTCGCGGGCGGTGCGGGCGGCAAGACCGCCGAAGGCGTCGCCAGCGCCGTCAGCGGCCTCGCGGGCAAGCTGTTCGGGAAGGGATAAGTTCGAGAGAACCGAGCGCCTCACTCACGCCATCGCCGGAGCCCCGGCCTTCAACCACGCGTCGAAGCCGCCGGCGAGGTTGGTGACATCGAAGCCGTTTCGCTCGAGGAGGGCACTTGCGTAGGCCGATCGCATGCCGGCCTTGCAGTGGCAGAGGATCGGTGAGCCCTTCGGGATCCCGTTGAGATGTGCCGCGAGCCTGGTGTGGGCGATGTTGGTCGCGCCGTCGATGTGGCCTTGGCTGAACTCGGTTGCCTTGCGGACATCGAGCACGGCGATGCCCTGATCGACGAGCTTCCGTGCGCCGGCGACATCCACTTCCTTCGTTGTCACGAGGCCGCCGCACTGGGCGAGCGTCGCAGGCGTCGCCCACGCGACGGCGCGGTCGATGCCGACGCGGACCATCGCCCGCACGCACTCGTCGAGCTTCGCTGCGTCGCAGATCAAGACCACATCCTGCTTCGGATCGGCGTAGCTGCCGACAATCGTCGAGAAGCTGCCGTCGAGCGGCGTGAAGAGCGCGCCGCGCAGGTGGCCGTTGCGGAAATCGCTCCACGCGCGAACATCGAGGATCTGGCTCGTGGCCGCGAGCGATGCGAGTTCGCTCGCATCGGTGATCTGCCGCGGCTTCGGCAGTCCGCCGAGGATCGCGGGCCCGTCGCGATTCTCATATTTCATGCGAGCGAAATAGCTCGGCGGCTCCGGCTGGCCATCGAGGATGAAGTCGACGAAGGCCTTCTCGCTCGTCGTCGCCAACAGCGCCGCGTTGAATCGCTTCTCGTAGCCGACGGTCGACTGCGGCACCGCGCCAAGCGCCTTGCCGCAGGCGCTGCCCGCGCCGTGCGCCGGCCAGACCTGCATCCATTCGGGCAGATCGCTCAGGAACCGCTTGGCGCTCGCGAAGAGCAGTCGCGCCGACGAATCGGCCATGCCCTGCACGCCAGCGGCGCTCTCGAGAAGGTCAGGTCGTCCGAGATCGCCGACGAAGACGAAGTCGCCGGTGATGACGCCCATCGGCTGGTCCGCGCCGCCGCCGCGATCGATCACGAGATAGCTGACATGCTCGGGCGTGTGGCCCGGCGTGTGCATCGCGACGAACTCGATGTTGCCGATGCGGAATCGATCGCCGTCAGCAAGGAGGCGATGCGGATACGCACCGCCCGATTGCTTTCGCTCGAGCCAGCGATAGGACCAGTCGCTGCCGCCCATGCCGCTCGCGTAGACCGTCGCGCCGAGCGCCTCGGCGATCTCGCGGGCGCCGCTCAGGTAGTCGGCGTGGATGTGCGTCTCCGCGACGGCGACGATCCTGAGTCCGTTCTGCCTCGCGAGATCGACATACCGATCGATGTCGCGCTCGGGATCGACGACGATCGCCTCGCCGGTGCGCTGGCACCCAATCAGATACGCGGCCTGGGCAAGACGGCTGTCGTAGATCTGGCGGAAGAACATGCGACCATGCTAACGCCGTCGCGCTCGCGAACGCGGCTTCTCCGCCGCGATCTCGGCCATCACCAGCTTGCGAATCTCGGAGGGAAGGTCGTCGTCGTCCGCGGCGTGGCGACAGGCGTCGAAGCCGAGGTCGAGTGAGGCGAACACCGTGCGGCAGCGTTCGCAGATGAGGTCCTTCTGCACCGGAAACGCGACGCCGTGGTCGAGCGCCTCCATCTTCGCCCGCAGGAGATCCATGCACATCGACCGCTCGTAGACCGGCGGCGGGACGGGTCGGCGGCGGGTGTCCTCGAGGAGCGCCGCCCGCAGGATCAGGCGGCCGCGGTGGATGCGCGTCTTCACCGTCGCCTGCTTGGTGCCGAGGATCGCGGCGATCTCCTCGATCGAGAGCTCGGCGATGTCCTTCAGAACGACGGGAATGCGGAAGGTCGCGGGCAGCGTCGAGATCGCGTCGTTCACCGACTCGCGGGCCTCGGCGCGCAATCGCTTCGCCTGCGGCGACTGGATGTCGTCGGGCACATCGGCGAGGCGCGGGTTGCCGAAGGGCATGACTTCCGTCGCGCTCCACGCCCGCTCGCGTCGCCTCGATCGCTTGCGAAGAATCCGACCCGCGGCGCGGATCGCGATGCGGTAGAGCCAGGTGCCGGGATCGGCCTCGCCGCGGAAGCGCGACCAGTTGCGAAACGCGCTGATGAAGGTGTCCTGCGTCGCGTCATCGGCCTCGGCGACGGTGCCGAGCACGCGACGGGCGACGGCGTGCACCATGCCGCCGTACTCGCGCATGAGCAACGGAATCGCCTCGGCGGCGGGCGTCGAGGTCTTGATCGGTATGCGGGCTTTGCGCGGGGAACGGCGCGCGGAAGTGGTCACCATGAGCGTGTCGGCGAGTCGCTGCGGACGAGGTCGGCGGCGTGCCGACATCGCGCACGATACTCGCGCACCAAACGACGCGGGCCGACAGTCGCCTGTCGGCCCGCGATTCCTGCGTTGGTGTCCGCTCGGCGTCAGCGGCCGGGGAGCTTGGTCAGCACGCGATCGATCAGCCCATACTGGAGCATTTCGTCGGCGGTGAGCCACTTGTTGCGCTCGCAGTCCTCGGCGATCCGCTCCTTCGTCTGGCCGGTCGCGTCGGCGTAAATCGCGTAGATTTGCTCGCGCATCCGAAGGATGTGCCGAGCCTCGATCTCGAGATCCGTCGCCTGACCCTCGAGCACGCCGCCGAGGAGCGGCTGGTGCATGAGGTTCTCGCTGTTGGGCAGGGCGTAGCGCTTGCCCTTGGTTCCGGAGCAGGCGATCACCGAGCCCATCGACGCGGCCTGACCGATGATGTAGGTCGCGACAGGGCAGGGGATGAAGTTGATGGTGTCGACGATGCCGAGGCCGGCGGTGACGCTGCCGCCCGGGCTGTTGACATACAGCGAGATCTCGCCCTTCGGATCCTCGTTGGCGAGGAACAGAAGCTGGGCAACGATCAGGTTGGCCATCTGGTCGCCGACGGGGCCGCCGAGAAAGATGATGCGATCGTTGAGGAGTCGCGAGTAGATGTCGTAGGCGCGTTCGCCACGGCCGGTCTTCTCGATGACGATGGGAATGAGTGTCATGGGGGGAAGGCTCCGGCTGATTTACTTCTTGGCGATGCCCGTGGGCAGGCTCTTGTCGGGGAAGACGCAGACCTCGTCGACGAGACCATAGGCCTTGGCCTCGTCGGCGGAGAAGAACTTGTCGCGCTCGCCGTCCTTGTGGACGCGCTCGACATCCTGACCCGTGTGACGGGCGAGGATCTCGTTCAGCGTGCGCTTCGCCTTGATGATCTGCTCGGCCTGGATCTGGATGTCGGTCGTCTGGCCGGTCACCCCGCCGTATGGCTGGTGAATCATCACCTTCGCGTGCGGCAGGATGAAGCGCTTGCCCTTCGTGCCCGCGGCGAGGAGCACCGAGCCGCCCGAGTAGGCCCGACCGATGCAGAAGGTCGCGACCTCGCTCGAGATGAACTGCATCGTGTCATAGATCGCCAGCGTGTCGTCGACCGACCCGCCGGGACTATTGATATAGAAATTGATGTCCTGGCCGCGCTTCTGGTTTTCAAGGTAGAGCATCTGCATCATCACGCGGGCGGCGGAGACATGGTTGATCTCGCCGACCAGGAAGATGACGCGGTTCTCGAGCAGAAGCTCGTCGATGGTCATCTCGCGGGTGCGCTGGTAGTTGATGCTCGCGAGCATGTCGGGTGTGACATGCCCGCTGGCGGGCTGGCCGAACGCCCCGAAGGGCGGAGGCATCGATGGGATCTGGAGCCGAGCGGAGTCGGACATGGATTCGGTTTCCGAAAGGGGAAAGCGCCGCGCGAATGTGCGCTGCGCGTCGCGTATCGGCACCATCGGCCAATCGCGGGAGGATGATAAGGCCGGGGTCTCGATCGGCAACCGAAGGTCACGACTTCGGCGGAAGTTGCGCGAAGTGGAGGGGAGTCACTCCGGCGCGCCGAACTCGATGCCGAGATCGTCCTCGCCGATCGCGCGGGGGAAGTCCGTGCCGTCGGAGTCGTCGAGGCTTGCCCGGTCGGGGAGACGCAGGCACATCGAGGTGCCTGCGCTGCCGGTCGCGACGAGTTCGATCGTGCCGCCGTGCTGCTCGGCGATCTTGCGGGTCACGGCGAGTCCGAGGCCCGTGCCGCGCTGACCCTTGCTCGATGCGAAAGGCTCGAAAAGCCGCGGCCGGATCGCCTCGGGGATGCCCGGTCCGTTGTCCGTCACGGTGATCGTCGCCTCGCCGCGCTCCGCGTCGAAGCGCGTCGCGATCGCGATCGTGCCGACGCGCTCGGGCACCGCGTCGAGCGCATTCGAGACGAGATTCATCACCGCCTGATGCACGGCGTCGGGATCGATGACGATCGGCGGCATCGCCGGATCGGGCTCAAGCGTCAGCCGCACCCGCTTCCGCTCGGCCGCCGGGGCGAGGAGCAACGCGATCTCCTGAACGATCTCGTTCGGATTCTGACGCAGGAGATCGAGCGCCCGCTCCTTCGCGTAGGCGAGCATGTTGCGGGTCAGCGAATGAATGCGATCGAGGTTGCGCCCGAGGATCGGCCAGCCCTCGCGGGCCATCGGCAGGTCGCCGCGGCGCAGGGCCAGCTCGACCGCGTCGGCGCCGCCGCGAAGCGCCTGAAGGATGTTCTTGATCGAGTGCGAGAGGTTCGCGACGGTCTCGCCCATCGCCGCGAGACGCTCGCGGGCGAGCGCCGCCTCGACGAGCTCGCCGTGGCGCAGGAGAAGCCCGAGATGGAGACCGACGGCCTGAAGGAGCCGCAGGTGCCGTTCGTCGAACGCGCCGCTCGCGAGCGACCGCTCGAGCCAGAGTGCCCCGACCGTGCGCTCGGGCGTGCGCACCGCGACGCACATCGCGCTCTGCGTTTCGGGACCGTCGATGCCCGCAGCGAGAGTGAGGAGCCCAGCGCCCGTCCTGATCGACTCTTCGACCGTCTCCCGCGGAATCGCCGGTGCGCCGAGGCCGTCGCGGGTCGCGCTCCGCTCGACGAGTAGCTGGGTGCCGCCGATCGTCGCGAAGGCAGCGCGCTCGGCGCCGAACTCGTCGCGCACGAGGGCGAGGGCCCGCTCGAGGAGCGTTCCGCGATTCGTCGCGTCGTCGGCGAGTTGGGCGAGCTCCTGGAGCAGTCGGAATCGCGGATCGGCGACGACCGGGGCATTCGGCGGCAGGCGGGCCTCGACCGCCACGACGCTCGGCGCGCGGGGCACCGAGCCGCCCGCGTCCGCCGCGTCGGCATCGGGAAGATCGGCCTCGGCCGCCACGACCAGCAGCGTGTCGCCGCAGCGAATCCGATCGCCGGGGCGCACTTCCGTTCGCTCGATCACGGGCCTTCCGTTGACGAAGGTGCCGTTCGAACTCTCGAGATCGCGGACGAACCAGGCGCCCTCGTCCGGCGTGAGCTCGGCGTGTCGCCGGCTCACCGTCCTGTCGGTGATGTCGATCGCCTCGGTCGAGCGACCGATGAGCTGCGGCTCGTGGGCCGGAAGCGGAAATCGCTTGCCGGCATCGGGCCCTTGAAGGACATGCAGCGTCAGCATGGAGATCGGCGGATCGTACCCCTCCCGAGCCCGGAGATCGCGCGTTCGGCGGCGTTCTCTCGGCTCGCGTCGGCGGCTCGAGCGCTCCGGTACGATCCCTCCGATGGCGAAGTCCTCCACCGCACCAGCTTGGCTTGACGCGTCGATGCGCGTCGCGGTGCTCCACGGGAAGGATGCCTACCTTCTCGCCGAACACCTGAAGCGCTACCGCAAGGCGCTCGACGAGCAGTTCGGCCGGCTCGACGAGTTCGTGCTCGACGGCGCGAGCGTGCAGATCGCGACGCTCTTGGACGAGCTGCGATCGTGGGGGCTCATGGGCGGGCACAAGCTCGTGATCCTCGAGAACGCCGACGACTTCCTGAAGGTCGAGGAGCGGCGGCGGGCCCTTGAGCGCTATGTCGAGGAGCCGATGGGCGACGCGTCGCTCCTGCTTCGGGCGAACGCGTGGCGGCCGGGCAACCTCGACAAGATGATCGTGAAGATCGGTGGCGCGATCATCAAGTGCGAGCCGCCGGACGACCGGCGCGCCGCTGACTTCTGTGAGCGTCGCGCACAGAAGCAGTGGGGGGTGGCGATCGATCGTCTGGCAGTCGAACTGCTGGTCGAACGCCTCGGCCCGGACCTCGCTCGTCTCGACACCGAACTCGGCAAGCTCGCCGCGACCGTGTGCGATCGGCCCGAACCGCGCATCACCCGCGCCGATGTCGCGGCGATGGTCGGCGTCGGGCGCGAGGAGCAGGCCTGGCTCATCCAGGATGCCCTGCTGACCGGCCGTCCGGAGGTCGCGCTGACGAAGCTGCGGGATCTGCTCGATGTCTCCCAGGCCCCTGAGCAGATGGTGATCTGGTCGATGGTCGAGCTTGCCCGAAAGCTCCACGACGCGTCGCGACTTCTCCGCCAAGGCGATTCCGATCAGTCGATCAGGAGCAGCCTAAAGCTCTGGGGCCCGGCGGCCGACGCGATCCTCGGGGCGGCGCGGCGGATCACGCCGCAGCGGGCCGAGGAGCTCTTCCGCTCGGCCGTCGGCATCGATGTCGGCATTCGCCGCGGCATCACCCGTGATGTCCCGCGCCGTTTGCAAAGTTTCGCGGTCGAACTGACCGAGGAACTGCGGACCGCGCGGTAATGCCCCAACGGACGCCCTGAGCGGGCGGCACCGCCGGACGACAACCTGGGAGGGACGAAGGAGGCGGTGCCACGGAAGGCACCGCGGAGCGCACCGCGCCCGCTCGGCCTGATCGCCGAGCCGACAGCAGGAGGCTGTCCGTGACCCGCATCGTTCGTCCGACCACCCAGAAGACCCGGAGCTTGCCTCCAGCGCAGAGCCCGGCCCGGCCGCGCCCGATCGAGGCGACGCCGTCGCTTCGTCCCTATGCACGCGGCTTGGCCAGCGGCGTGCTTTTCATGGGACTGCTCGGATGTCTGCCCGAGACGCCGAAGACCTCCTTCGAGCCGGCGCTCCAGCCGCGCGATGTCCGGGTGCAGCTTCCTTCGCAGGCGTTGGCCCGCTCGGAGAGTCGGCCGGACACCGACGACGACGCGCCGAGTTCCGTCGACGACGCCATGGCCCCGCGGCCGGCGACGATGGAGGATCTCGGGGCGTGGATGGCCTCGAGCGCCCAAGATGCGCCGCGACGACTGGAGGAGATGAATCGCCAGGCCCGCGAGACGAATGCGGAACTCGCGAGACGAACGCAGGCGAAGCGGGCCGATGCTCCAGCCGCGCCAACGGCGCCAACGGCTCCGATCGCTCCGGCCGAACCGCCCGTCGCACAGCCGAATCCCACCGATGCGCAGCCCGATCCCGCGGTGCTCGCTCGCCCCGCCCCGCGTGTCGAAGCGCCACCGGCGACGCCACCCACGATTCCACCAACGACGCCAGTCGAACCCGTGCGCGAGCCGGCCACCCCACGCGTCGCCGATCCGGCTCCGCTGGCGAGTCCGGCGAGCGTTCTTGCGGCGGCGATGGGGGAAGCCTTCGCGACGCACGCGAAGTCAAGCGCCGTCTCGCGACCGGTGACCCAAGCGGTCGCCGACGCGATCGGGGCCATCAGCGATCCGGCGCGACCCTTCAGCGTCAGCGACTATGAGGGGCTCGACGAAGAGGAGACGCTCTTCGTGACGCGACTCCACGAGGCGAGCGCCGAGGTCGGGCGCGATCTCGCGGCCGGAAAGCCCCTTGGCGAGGCGGTCGCGAAGCTCGCCGACGCGATCAAGGCGGTCGAGCCGGCGAAGCCGCTTCTCGTGCGCCGCTCGGAGTTCGCGACGCGCGTCGACGGCTTCGGACAGCTTCAGCCCATCACGAACCGCAGGTTCCTCCCCGGACGCCAGAACCAGGTCATTCTGTATAACGAACTCGACGGCTTCACCAGCGAGCGCAACGAAAAGGGCGAGTGGACGACGACCCTGGCGACGCGCCTGCAGATTCTTGCGAAACACGACGGCACCGAAGTCTGGAGCCGAAACTGGCTTGCGGTCACCGACGCGAGCAGCGTGCGCCGCGAGGATTTCTTCGTTTGCGAGAAGGTCGTGCTCTCGGAATACCTCACCGTCGGAACCTACATCCTTAAGACCTCCGTTCGCGATGAGCGCACCGGCGCGATCGCCGAGCGCAGCATCGAGTTCTCGATGGTCGCAGACCCGGCGCTCGCGGCCCGATGAGCGCTCTCCGCACGATGATGGCGGTGCTCCTCTGCGGCGCGCTGGCCGGCGGATGCGCAAGCGAGCCCAAGGCGATCGGTCCGCTCGTCGAGGTGGCGAGCGGCCTCGCCTTCGCGGAAGGGCCCGCCGCCGACCGTGCGGGCCATGTGTACTTCACCGATCAGCCCAACGATCGCATCTGGCGTTGGGACGCCGACAGCGGCGAGGTGGCGGTGTGGCGCGAGCCTTCGGGCCGGGCCAACGGCATGGAGTTCGACGCCGAGGGCAGACTGATCGTCTGCGCCGACGGAGCGAACGAGCTGCGACGGCTCTCGATGGACGGCAGCAGCGAGACGCTGGTGGATTCGTTCGGCGGATCGCTCCTGAACGGCCCGAACGACGCGTGGGTGCACGCCGACGGGAGCGTCTACTTCACCGATCCCTGGTATCGGCGAGCGCACTGGAAGGATCATCCCGTCGAGCGCCGCCGAAGCGATCCGAAGCCCGAGCAGCCGGTCGAGGGGGTCTATCGCGTCGGTCCCGATGGCGGCGAGCCGACGCTCGTCGTCGGCGACCTCACGCGTCCGAACGGCATCGTCGGCTCGCCCGACGGTGAGACGCTCTATGTCGCGGACATCGGCGCGGGCAAGACCTTCGCGTATCCCATTCGCGAGCATGGCATGCTCGGCCCCGGTCGGCTTCTCGTCGCGCTCGGCTCCGACGGGATGGCCGTCGATGCGGCGGGGAATCTCTATCTCACGGGCGACGGCGTCCACATCATCTCGCCGGCCGGGGTGAAGCTCGGCCACATCGCCGTGCCTCGGCCGTGGACATCGAATGTCGCCTTCGCCGGTGCGGATCGCCGAACGCTGCTGATCACCGCAGGCTCAAGCGTCTTCGCGGTGCGCATGTCGGTGCCGGGACCCGCGCCCGGGCGGTGACCCGCGCCGACGCCCGGTTCGTACACTGCGGCGATGCCGACGGCCGTGCGCGACTTCCTGGCGATCGAAGGGCTCTCCGCGAGCGAACTCATCGGCTGGCTCGATGCCGCCGAGGCGATGCTGCCGTTCGCGGCGGGCCAGGCCAAGCACCCGGGCTCGCCGCTCGCGGGCACGATCATCGCAAACATCTTCTTCGAGGATTCGACGCGGACGCGCGTCTCCTTCGAGGTCGCCGCGAAGCGGCTCGGCGGCGAGGTCACGAATCTCGGCGCCTCGGGCTCGAGCGCGAGCAAGGGCGAAACCCTGCTCGACACGGCGCGGAACATCGAGGCGATGGGGGTCGACGCGATCGTGGTCCGCTCGTCGATCTCGGGCGGCGCCGCGATGCTCGCCCGGCATCTCGAGGTGCCGGTGATCAACGCCGGCGACGGGCGCCACGAGCATCCGACGCAGGGGATTCTCGATCTCCTCACCATGCGCCGACATTTCGTCGCGGCCGGAGTGGGGCGTGACTTTCGCGGTCGTCGCGTCGCCATCGTCGGCGACATCGCCAACAGCCGCGTCGCCCGCTCGGCGACGCACGGTCTCGTGGCGCTCGGAGCGGATGTGCTGCTCGTCGGTCCGCCGACCCTCGTCTCGCGCGACTTCGAGGGGCTCGCGAAGGGGCCAGGCAGCATCACCGTCGGACACGATCTTGACGGCGTGCTGAAGAGCCTCGACGCGATCATGCTTCTGCGCATCCAGATGGAGCGTGCAGCGGGATCCGGCATCAGTCCCGACTATCGGGGCATGTACGGCCTGACCGAGGTCCGGGCGGCGCGGCTGCCCGAACGCTGTGCGGTGCTGCACCCCGGGCCCGTGAACCGAGGCGTCGAGATCGACGACGCCGTGGCCGACGATCCGCGCTGGAGCCGGATTCTGCCCCAAGTCACCGCCGGCGTCGCGACGCGGATGGCGGTGCTCGAGGCCTGCGTCCGCCGGTCGTGACGCGTTCCGCCGGGCAAGGAAGCGGCGATCGGCGACCGAAGGACCGGTAAGCCGGTCCGGTTTCTTCGCTTCGCGCGTCTTTTATGGCCCAAGCCTGCGCGCTTTCCTCAACTTCCCCTCTCCGCCTCGCCGATCAAGAGGCCGGTAACGCGCCCATGCGCGGCGGTCCTCATGCGACCCCCGTGGCTGGGAACGGATGGTCCCTACAAAGGAGAGCGGCGTGCCCACGCACACCTCGAAGACGAATCGACGATCGGCGAAGCGAATGGCCCTGGTCGGGCTTCTGGCCCTGACGGCGGTCGTGACGACCGGTTGTGAGACCGACACGTTCTTCGATCCCAGCAAGCCCGGCTACTTCGAACACACGCCGACGACCCTCCCGGTGCTCACGCGCCTGGATGTCATCGAGCGCGAGACGACCGGCTGGGGTCAGCTCAGCCAGCCGACGGTCGACGACCTCCAGCCCGGCGAACTTCAGTACCGCCTCTCTGCCGGCGATGAGGTGCGCATCGAGGTCTTCGAGCTCGTCGCCCAGAACCAGACCGAAATCATGGTCCGGACCGTCGACCCGAGCGGCAACATTCGACTCCCGAACATCGGTGAGGTCGCCGTCGCGGGACTCACGATCGCCCAAATCCAGAAGAGCATCGAGACGCGGATCAAGGACCTCATCGCCGATCCGCTGGTGAGCGTCGTGCTCGAGCGCGGCCAGGGCTTCAGCTTCGTGATCTACGGCGCCGTCGCCCAGACCGGCGTGTACGGCCTTTCGAAGCCCGACTTCAAGCTGATGGAGGCGCTCGCCCTCGCCGGCGGAACCTTCTCGAGCACCGACAAGATCTATGTGATTCGTTCGGCGCCGCTCGACGAGTCGGTCGCCGATCCCTTCCAGAATCGCGGAATCGGCCAGCCCTCCGGCGACACGCCCGACACGCCTGAGGGGGCGATGCCGACGAAGGACATCAACGATCTCATCAACCAGCTCGGCGGCAACGAGGCGCCGAAGCCCGAGGGAAGCCCGGGCATGCTGAGCGGCGCGTATCGCAACGCCCAGGACGCGGCCGCCGAGAAGCCGCCGATCGACATCGACGAGGTCGCGCCGGCTCCGGCGACGGCTCCCGCCCAGCCCGCTGCCCCGGCCGGCACCGGTTGGGTCTGGGATGCCCAGCGGCAGGAGTGGGTGCGCGGCACGCCGTCGTCGGCGCCGAGCCGGGTCGCCCCGCCGCGCCCGACCGATCGCACGACGGAAATGAATTCGTTTGCGACGCGCATTATCGAAATCGACTATCAGGCGCTCGCCAAGGGTGAGGCCAATTTCAATGTGATCATCCGCCCCGGCGACCAGGTGTATGTCCGGCCGCCCGTCGACGGACTCGTCGTCATCGGCGGCGAGATCTCCCGGCCCGGCGTCTATGACCTGCCGACGAACGGCCAGCTCACCCTCTCGCGGCTCGTCGATGTCGCTGGTGGCCTCTCGCAGCTCGCCATCCCCAGCCGCGTCGATCTCGTCCGGCGGGTCGGCCCGAATCGCGAGGCGGTGATTCGCGTCAATCTCGCGGCGATCCGGAACCGCTCCGAGCCGGACATCCTGATCAAGCCCGATGACCATGTCATCGTCGGCACGAACTTCTTCGCCACGCCGCTGGCCGTCATTCGAAACGGCTTCCGCATGACCTACGGCTTCGGCTTCCTCCTCGACCGGAACTTCGGCAACGATGTCTTCGGTCCGCCGCCGGAGTCGAACCCGTTCAACTAACGGCAGCCGGGACACCGGCGGGGCCTCGCTTCCTCAGTCTGTCCACAAGTTATGCGGGGTCGGCTGCGGCTCGTGGACGGGTCCGGCGATCCCCTTCGCATGTCCTTCACACGAGGGCACGAACCGCCGGGCCTTCCTTCGCGTACCCTGACGCTCGATCCGATCACCCCCGCTCCGGCGACAGCCGGCGGGCGGCCGACCTCGGAGAGGAAGTCCGGACGGAGGAGCGGGCGGGACCAGCGACGACGCGTCGCGGATCGCCTTGGCGGCGCGTGGCGTGCCGCCGCGCGGTCCTCTCGTCTCGATCCCGACCAGCGCGATTCTGAATACCGCGATGAGGAACGCCGATTGAGTAACGCATGACCGCAGCGTCAGACCAGCCCAGGACCGGACCGGCCGTCGCCTCGTCCGGAACGCTGATGGTGTCTCCGCCGCGCCTCTTCGGCGCCGGGGCGGCGCTGTTGGCGGTGTTCGTTGCGATCTTCTGGTTCTTCTTCTACGCCCAGGTTCGAAGCGCGATGAACGCGCCGTCGGACTGGGGTCACATCCTGGTCATTCCGCTCATCAGCGCCTACTTCATCTGGCGCCGTCGGGCCGAACTCCTCGCCGAGCCCTTCCGGCCGGCCTGGGCGGGCATCGCGCTCATGGCGGTCGGGCTCGCGATCTATTTCCTTGGATATCTCGGTCCGCGCTCCGTGCTCGTGCACACGAACGCACGCGGCGCGGGAGTCGGACTGACCCTCTTCGGCGTGGCCCTGCTCCTCTTCGGTTGGCGCTCGATGCGCTACCTCTGGTTCCCGCTCGGGTACTGGGTGGTCTTCGGGCAGGTCATCTCCGACGCGATCATCAAACCGGTCACGGAACTGTTGCAGGATCTCTCCGCCCGCGGCGCATGGTTGGCCCTCAACCTGGTGCAGGTGGAGACCGAGCGCGACGGAAACGTGCTCACCGTCTGGCACAACGGCGTGCGCAAGCCGCTGAATGTCGCCGAGGCCTGTTCGGGCATGCGCATGCTGCTCGCGTTCCTCGCCCTCGGCGTCGCCATCGCCCACACCGGACTGCCGCGCTGGTGGCAGAAGGCCCTGCTCGTCGGGGCCGGCATTCCCATCGCCGTCGGCGTCAATGTCCTGCGGGTCATGACGCTCGGCATCCTGTCGCTGTGGGATGTCGACTTCGCCGCCGGCGAATTCCACAACATGGTCGGCCTCGTCTGGCTCGTCCCGGCGTTCGTCATGTACATGGGCGTGCTCTGGGTGCTGCGCAACCTGTTGATCGAGGATGACGGCTCCGCGGACGCCGGCCCCGACGAGCCTGCCGAGCCCGCCCGCGCCTATCCCTTCGCGCCGATCGTGCGGCTCGCCTATGGCGTCGCCTTCGGCGTGCTGCTCGCCGGCTCGGTCGGATTCATGGGGGGCATGCGCTACCTGAACTACTACCTCGTGAAGGAGCCGGTGCCGCTTCGCGCTCCGATCGACGGCATTCCGATCCGGCTCGGCGAGTGGGAGCGCGTGGGCAAGGACAACATCCTGACCGACGCGATCATCGAGGAGCTCGGCACGAAGCAATATGTCGACCGCATGTACGGCGTGAACGGGGCGCCGGAGCGCGGCCTCGTCCAGGTGCATGTCGCCTACTACACCGGCACGATCGACGATGTCCCGCACATTCCAGACCGTTGCTGGGGCGTCGCCGGATTCCTGCAGACCCAGGACGCCGAGGACTATCCGATCGAGGCCGACACGGCGCTTTGGAACCTCGAGTCGGGCACGGTGAACGCGGCGACGGGACTCACCTATCCGACGGTGATGACGCCCGACCCGATCACCGGCGCGCCGGCTCGCGTGCACCTGCCCGTGGGCGACCTGAAGATCCGCATCACCGAGTTTCAGGATCCGAAGCGCCCGAAGCGTCGCCTCGTCGGAGGCTATCTCTTCATCGCAAACGGTCGGCTCACCCCGAATCCATATGGCGTCCGGGCGCTCGCGTTCGAGCGCACCGAGCGATATGCCTATTACTGCAAGGTCCAGTTCTCGATGAGCGCCGAGCTCAAGTCGGAGAACGATTCGCTCCTTCCGCTCTTCCGCCGCAACGCGGATGAGCTCTTCTCGCTTCTCGTTCCGCACCTGATGGCCCGTCTCCCCGACTGGCCGGAGGTCGAACGCATGTCACGCGAGGCGGTCGCCGAGGGCGCCGCCTCCTCCGCTCCCTGATCCTCTGACCAGACGACTTCCCTCGCCCCGGACCGACCGCGGCACTTGAGGCTTCCAACAATGGCAACGCGCGTCAACAAGAAACTCCTGATCATCGTCCTCTCCTGCACGGCCATCGCGACCGGCGTCGTGGCCCTCGTCGCCGTGCAGCAGTACCGTCAGGACCCGACGCGATTCATCCGGGCCGGCGAGGCGGCGCTGGCCCGCAACGACTACAAGGAAGCGGCCCGCAACTTCGGTCGGGCCATCGGCAAGCGCCCGAACGAGCTCGAGTTCCACACCCGCTATCTCGACGCCACCCGCAAGATCGTGCCCGCCTCGGCGGAAGAGGCCCGCGAAAGCTATTTCCTCTATGTGGGCTCGCTCCTTCGCCGCGCCCAGATCAAGCGCAACGATCCCGTGCTTTGGCGCGAGGTCCTGGACGAGCGTCTCTTCCAGTCGGAACTGAACGACGATGTCGCCGCGTGGCAGATGCTGCATGATCTGGCTGAGGTCGACCTGCTTGAGCAGTTGGATCCGACCGATCCGCTCGTCAGCACCGCCAAGGCCTACATGGGCTACGCCCAGTCGCGGCGCATCTCCGCCCTCACCCCGGAGGAGGTCCGCACGACCGGCGAGGTCCTGCAATCGGCCCTCGAGCGGGCCGAGGGGTCCGATCGCGATCTGGCGTACGCCGGTGCGCTCCACATCCTGCTCGTGCAGGCCTCGAACCTCGAGCGGGCGAAGCAAGGGCGCCAGGCCGCTGAGGCGTGGAAGGCCTTCGACGATCTCTACGCGAAGGCGCTGAACGAGGTCCCGAACGGACTCCGCGTCCTGCGCAACGGGCTCCTGCGGCTTCGTCAGCAGGCGAACGGACCGGATGCCGCCGCGACCGCCGAGCGCATCGCCGACGCGGCGGAGGCGCTCGCAGCCCGGGCCCGGGAGCTCGGCGATCGCACCTCGATCTTCGACGCGATCAAGGCCATCGGCGCGAACGAGGTGCCGGAGGGCATGCAAACCGCGGTTGCGATCCTCGGCGAATACCTCGACAAGCATCCCAACGCGCTCCTGCACCGCCGCGCCTATCTCTTCATGCTCGGCGAGACGGACAGTCAGGCCGCCGTCGCCGAGGCGACCCGCATTCTCGACATGTCGCAGCTCCCGGTGAGCCTCGAGAGCGCGACGCAGGACGAGACCCGCGTCTTCGCCGCGCAGAAGCTCTTCGACATCGACTTCCAGTCCTTCCGGTTTGAGATGAGCCCCGAGCAGAAGCAGGCGCTCGTCACGAAGCTCGAGTCGTCGTCGGCGCGAATCGCCGAGCTCGCCCGCGGCTTCGTCGACGATTCGGTGGTCCTCAAGACCGAGGGCAAGCTCGCCTTCGTGAAGGGCGACTACGACACTGCGGACGCCCGTTTCGACGAGGTCTTCCGAAAGGGCTCGATGATCGATGTCGAGCTCTACGCCCTCGCCTCGGCGACCGCCGATCGGCGCGGCGAGACGGGACAGGCGCTCCAACTCCTCAACAAGGGTCTCGAACTCGCCCCGACGAGCGTCGAGCTGCTCGAGCGCAGCGCCGACCTCGCCTTCCGAAGCGGACGGTTCGCCGATGCCCGTCGCATCGCCGAGTCGATCCTGGCGCGCGAGCCGAACCACGAGTTCGCCAAGCGGGTCCTCGCGGCGGCCACGAATGCCGATGCGCCGGCCTCCATCAATGTGAACGATCCGCTCTTCCAGTCCCTCACGGAGGCCGATCGCCTTCGGCTGGACCGGAAGTTCGACGAGGCCCGCGCCATCGTGACGACGCTCATCCGCGACCATCCGACGGACCTGCGTCCGCTCATCGCGGCCGCGAGCATCGAAGTCGACGCGAAGGACAACGAGAAGGCGCTTGCCTTCCTCGATCAGGGGCTGGCGATCGCCCCCGACGATCCGCGGATTCTTCGTCTGCGGGCATTCATCCGCGGCGGTGATGATCCCGTCGCCCGACTCGAGCAGGTCGTGAAGGCGGACCATCCGAACGAGCCCGACCAGACCGTTCACCTTGCGATCCGCTTCGCCCAGGGGGCGAGCGACACGCGACGATCGGTCGAGCGACTGAAGGAGTCCAATCCCCAGGAGTCCGCGCGTCTCGCGGGGCTTCTCCCCGCGATCGAGGCCGCGGCCGCCGACTACGCCACGAAGGCCCAGTCGCTCGCACCGACGCATCCGCTGTGGCTCGATTTCCGGCTCACCAACGCACTCGTCGATCGCAACTTCGCTGCGGCGGAGGCCGTCATCGTCGAAGCCGAGCGGGCTCAGAGCTCGCCCGCGATGATCACGCTCTTCCGCGGCCGACTCGCCCTCACGCAGGGCAAGGCCGGCGAGGCGATCACGCTCCTCCAGCGGTCGATCGACCAGAACATCGACGACTCCGACGTCTATCGCCTCCTCGGGCTCGCCCAGGAGCAGAGCGGCGATCTCCAGGCGGCGATCCGCAGCTATCAGGAGGCGTACCGGCGCAAGCCCACTGACCTCAACGCCGCGAAGTCGCTCATCGCCGGACTCGCCAAGAGCGGCGATCGCGCCGGCTCGCTGACGGTGCTTCGCGATCTCCGCAAGATCGCGACCGACGACCTCGACACCATCGAAACCTGGCTCGATCTCGAGGCCGAGATCGGCGACCAGCAGCTTGCCCGACAGACGCGAGCCAATCGCTATGTGGGTTTCCCCGACGACGGCCGCAATGCCCGCAAGCTCGCGGTGATGCTTGCCGAGCGGCAGCCCAGTCGCGAGGCCATCGTCGACAGCTCCGGTCGTGTGAAGTTCACCGAGGCCGCATGGCTTGCCCTCGACGATCGGACCCGGCAGCAGGAGTTCGACCGCATTCGCAAGGTGTGGCAGGCCGAGAGCGATCGGATCTTCGAGGAGCTCCTCACGAAGGATCCGACCAGCATCGAGCTCACCATGGTGCGTTCGGCCACCTTCCGTCGGCAGGGTCGCTACGCCGAGGCCGAAGGCGCCCTGCGCCGGCTCATCGAGCGGGCGGGCGACAAGGTGACGCCCGAGATGCATGTCGCGCTCGGCGTTCACTTCACCGAGATCGAGGAGATCCCCAAGGCCACGGCGGCGTTCGCGGAGGCCGTGCGCATCCAGGATCCGGCGACGCTCCTCGGCGACACGGCGATCTCGGAGTACTACTTCTCGCGCGGCGACTGGGAAAAGGCGCTCGAGCCGCTCGAGCGGATCGGCGCGGTTCGCAAGGATCGCGCGTTCCTGATGCGCTACGCCGAGACGCTCGCCCGCGTCGGCCGCTACGAAGACGCCCGCAAGCGCGTGACCGACGCGCGATCGGCGCCGGCGACCGGTGACGACACCGTCACCGAACTCGTGCTCGATCAGCTTGACGGCAGCATCGCGGACAGCCACGGGCGCGCGCTGCTCGCGAAGGGAGATCCCGCGACCGCGGTGCAGGTCGTCGACGCCGGCCTCGCCGCGCTCGAGAAGGCCGCGCGGGCGGCTCCGAGCAATCCGATCATCACCGCCCAGCAGGCGGCGCTTCTCCGGGTCAAGTTCGACGCGACGGGCGACAAGGCCCACCTCACCGCGGCATTGGCCGCGGCGGATCGCGGCACGAAGCTCCGCGGCGACTACTGGCCGTCGGCGCTCGCGAAGTCGGACATTCTCGACACGATGGGCGAGCGCACGGCCGCCGTCGCCGAGGTCGAGCGCTTCGTCCGCGCGGCCCCGTCGAATCGCGACGGACGGCTCCGCCTCATCGATCTGCTCGCAGCGACGGGCAAGTCCAACCGTGCGGTCGAGGTCGCCCGCGAGGCGATCCAGCTTTCGCCGAACGATCCGACCTGGCATGTCGCTCTCGCCCTCGTCCTTGAGCGAAGCGGCCAGATCGATGCCGCGATCGAGTCCATGGAACGCGCCGACCGCATCCGACCGAGCGAGGAGTATCTCGCCCGCATCACGGACCTTCGCCTGCGCAAGGATCAGCCGAACTGGCAGGCGGTGCTCGCATCCCTGCGGGTGCGCGAGTCGGTCGTGAGTCGCTCGCCCTACCTTCAGGCTGCGATCGGCGCTGCGCTGGCCAACACCGGCGATGTCGGCGGCGGTCTCCAGGTCTTCCGAAGCTCCTATCGCGCCGCTCGCGAAGCGGTCGCCCAGGAACGGGCCGAGGACTCGATCATCGACTCGTGGTACACCTGCCTTCGTCTCGCCTTCCCCGGACCGCGCACCGGCGAGGCGGAGAAGTTCCTCTACGAGATCAGCGACAACAAGCCGACGACCCGCGACCTGCGCTGGATCACCGAGCTCTACTTCGCGACCGGCGCGCCCGGTGGGGCGAAGGCGATCGAGGTTGCCGAGCGGGCCCTCGCGTCTGACGACAAGCGCGATGAGGCGATCACGGCCCGGCTCTACGACATCATCGGTAGCGTGAAGTACGGCCAGGGTGACTGCGCCGGTGCCCTCGTGGCGATGCGGATGGCGAAGAACTCCCTCGCCGGCGAGCCGTCGCTTCTCAACAACTTCGCGTATCTGGCGGCCGAGTGCGGGAACGATCCGAGTGAGGCGGTCGAGGCGGCCCGTGAGGCGAATCGCCTCGCGCCGAACCAGCCGGAGTTCCTCGACACCTACGGTTTCGCCCTCGGCCAGGCGAAGCGTTATGAGGAGGCCCTCGTCCAGCTTCAGGACTCGATCCGGCTCAACCCCTCCTCGAGTGCCCACATGCACATGGCGCAAGTTCTGCTCGCCATGGGGCGCCGTGAGGATGCGAGCACCCATGTTCGGCTTGCGGGCGACCTCAAGCCCGATCCGATGATCCAGAAGCGGCTCAACGAACTCATTGAGAAGCTCCGTTGACCGATATCAGACTCGCCGGCGGCCGTGCGCTGCCGCAGGGATGGCCGCAACGCTCTGAACAGCCCGTGTCATCGCCCCGTCAGCGGGGGATGGCCCCTTCCACGAACCGATTCCGACAGGACCACCGATGAGTACCCAAGCCCCCGCCCGTCCGGCAGCCGAACGGCCTGTGCAGCGAGCCCCAGTCGTTGCGCAGCCGACGGGCATCCGACTCGATCCGATTCGGGTGCTTCGCCAGAACCAGTGGAAGATGGTGATTGGCCTGTTCATCGGCGGCATCGTCGGCATCGGATCCCACTTCACGCTCGCTCGCGTCTATCCGCGCTACACCGGAATGGTGCTGTTTGAGTTGCGCCCCGGCATCGACAGTCCCGACTCCTTCGTGAACCGCGACGCGCCCAACGACGATGTCGTCGAGCGCCAGGGACAGACCGAGGCGCAGCGCATCCTCGACCGCTCGATCCTCCTCGCGGCGATGCGGGCACGCGACATCGAGTCGACGGCGTGGGCGCAGGGGTTCCGCGACGCCAGCGGCACCTTCGACATCGAGAGCGCCGTCGATGACCTCGAGGAGGATCTCGGCGCCGTCTATCGCAAGCGGACCCAGTTCTTCACCCTCTCCTGGACCACATCGGTCAAGGAAGACATTCCGATCGTCCTCAACCAGATCGCCGACACCTATCGGCAGCGCCGCGAGTCGCAGGAATCGGAGCGCTTCAGCCAGAATCTCTCGGTCTACAACGATCGCATCCAGTCGGTCGACACGCAGCTCAACACCTTGGGTCTTGAGATCGGCGAGTTCATCCAGGCCCGCAACATCACCGGCGACAAGGCCGCCGTCGAGGTGTACCAGCGGATGGAGGACACCGCCCGGCGCGCCAACGAGACGAAGGGCCAGCGGTCGATGGCGGAGAGCCGTCGCGACCAGACCAACATGAAGCTGAACGGGACGATGGAGCCGAGTCCCGACGACATCCGTCAGGCCGAGGAGGATCCGGTTCTCCTGCGGCTCGCCTCGTCGGTGAAGGATTCGAACATCTTCGCCGAGTCCATGCGGCAGAAGTTCGGCGAGTCGCATCCCGAATATCGAAATGCCCAACGCTACTCCGAGGCCGCGAAGCTCGAGTACGAGGCCGAGCTCAAGAAGATCCTCAACCGCAACCTCACCGCCGACCTCAAGCTCTACTCCGACCAGCTCGAGAGCTTCAGTCGGATGCTCAAGGAGTTCGAGGACGACTTCGAGAAGCAGAGCGAGCGACTCAAGGACTACAGCGCCGCGTTCAGCGAGCTCGAGCAGAAGAAGGATCGCCAGGCGCGACTCCAGGAGCAGCGCTCGAAGCTCATGGATCTCGTGATGGACCTCAACGCCCTCAAGGTGCGCGAGGACGCGAAGGCCGTGATGATCGCCGCGCGGGCCCAGACGCCGCGTGAGATGAGCTTCCCGCAACTGAAGATCCTCGCCCCGATGGGGGCGGTGCTCGGCCTCTTCCTGACGCTCGCCGTCGCCTTCCTGCGCGAGCTCGTCGATCAGCGGGTGCGCTACACGAGCGACCTCACCGGCATCGGCGGGCGACTGCTCGGCATGGTGCCGGATGTCGAGGAGGATCCGACGGGCGTGAAGCGGGCCGAGAACGCGATCCGCGAGGCGCCGCAGTCGGTCATCGCCGAAAGCCTCCGCCAGACGACATCGCACATCCTCAAGCATGTCCGCTCGGGAGGGCACCGGACGATCCTGTTCGTCGGGGGCCTGCCCGGCGCCGGCGTCACGGCGATCCTGACCAATGTCGCCGAGTCGATCGCCCAGAGCGGCAAGCGCGTGCTCGTGATCGACGCCGACTTCCGCCGTCCGAGCCTTGCCCAGGCCCTCGGCCTCGATCCGAACCAGCCCGGCCTCGGCGATCTCGTCATCGGCAAGGCCCAGCTCGGCAAGGTCGCGAGCCGCTTCACCGACTCGATCGACTTCGTCTCCGCGGGCACGCCCGAAAGCCGCATCTTCGAGCGGCTCGCCACGCCGGCGATGGACGAGGTGCTCGCCCAGGCGAAGCAGTCCTACGACATCGTGCTGCTCGACAGCCCTCCGGCGATCGTCGCCGGCGACGCGATGGTCCTCGCCGCGAAGGTCGACGCCACGGTCCTCGTGGTCCGGGCGTTCCAGGAGCAGCGCGGTCTCGTGTCGCGGCTCTGCTCGCAGCTCAACGACATGCCGAGCCAGCTCGTCGGCATCGTGCTCAACCGGCCGCGCAACACCGCCGGCGGCTACTTCCGCAAGAATTACGAGGTCATGGCCAGCTACGCCAAGTCCTCGTGAGCGTGACGGCCGAGACGAAAGAGAAGAGATGCCGAAGGTGACGCACCATCGCTCATCGCTCGTGACGGGCGGCGCCGGATTCATCGGCTCGCATCTCGTCGAGCACCTGCTTGCGCGCGGCGATCGCGTGACGGTGGTCGACAACCTGTCGACCGGCCGTCTCTCGAACCTCGATGTGGCCCACGCGAGCGCCCGCGACGAGCTCGATCGTCCGCGGCTTCGCGTGATCACGCACGCGGTGAGCGAGGCCCTTCCGGGTCTCGATCCGCGCGAGTTCGACGAGATCTATCACCTCGCCGCCGCGGTCGGCGTCCGGCTGGTGATCGAGGAGCCGATCCGCACGATCGAGACGAATGTCCACGAGACGAGCGCGATCCTCCGCTTCGCCGCGCAGGCCCGCGTGCCGCTCCTGGTCGCTTCGACGAGCGAGGTCTACGGGAAGAGCGCGAAGACGCCCTTCAGCGAGGACGACGATGTCGCCTACGGCCCGACCACGCTCTCGCGCTGGAGCTACGCCTGCTCGAAGGCGATCGACGAGTATCTCGCCCTCGCCTATCACGCCCAGCACCGGCTGCCGGTGACGATCGTCCGCTTCTTCAACACGGTCGGCCCGCGGCAGGTCGGCCGCTACGGCATGGTGTTGCCGCGCTTCGTTCGCGCGGCCCTGCGCGGCGAGGCGCTCGAGGTGCACGGCGACGGCACGCAAAGCCGCTGCTTCTGCGATGCCCGCGACGCGGTGCCCGCCCTCGCCAGGCTGCTGGGCGACGGTCGCCACGCCGGCCGGGTCTTCAACATCGGACGCGATGCGCCGATCTCGATCCGCGATCTCGCCACGACCGTCCTCCGGACGCTCGGGTGCAGCGCGCCGGTTCGTCTCGTGCCCTACGAGGAGGCCTTCACCGCTGGCTTCGACGATCTCCTCGTTCGTCAGCCGGATCTGCGCCGCATCCGCGAGGCGATCGGATTCGCGCCGTCGATTCCGCTTGAGCAGACGATCCGAGACATCGCCGGCGAGCTGACCGCCCGACCCGAGGCCGACGCCCCGGATCTGGCCCGCCCCGGCGTCCAGCGCGTGGGCGGTGGCGCATGACCACGGCGTCCGCGATCATCCACGCGGTGACCGCCTTTGCGTCGGACTTTCCGCCGCTCCGGTCGCTCGTCACCGAGCCCCCGATCGCGCCCGGCACGACGCCGGACGCGCCGATGCGGGCCCTCGCGTTCCTGAACGCCTACGCGCCGGTCTTTCTCGTCGCCTTCCTCGTCACGCTGCTGTCGACGCCGCTCGTCCGGCGGGCGGCGGTGGCGCTCGAGATCATCGACAAGCCTGACCAGACCCGGAAGCTCCATCGCTTCCCGATCGCCTATCTCGGCGGATTCGCGGTGTTTCTCGGCGTCACGGCCGCGATCATCTGGAGCCTCTTCCTCGACAGCGGTCCGGCCGCGGAGTTCGAGCATGTGCCGCTCGCCGTCGTGATCGGCATTCTCGCGATCACCTTCACCGGACTCGCCGACGACGCCTACGGATGGGATCCGCGACTGAAGATCGCCGGCCAGCTCGTCGCCGCGGCGGCGCTTGCCTTGGACGACATCGGCGTGCATGTCGCCGAGGGCGTGCTCGGATATTTCTTTGGCGCACCCGAGGCGACGCTCTTCACGATCGCCGGCTACGCGGTTCCGAACGCTCAGCTCTATTATTGGGTCGGCACCGCTCTGATCGCCATTTTCGTGATCGGCGGCTGCAACGCAACGAACCTGATCGACGGTCTCGACGGCCTTCTCTCGGGAACGACATCGATCATGATGGTCGGCTTTCTGGTCGTGAGCCTCATGATCGCGACGGCCATGCCGATCGTGCAGACGACGGATTCGCTTGCCGGGGCCCGCGTCGTGATCTGCCTCGCAACGCTCGGGGCGGTGATCGGATTCCTGCCCTGGAACTTCAATCCGGCGGTGATCTTCCTTGGCGACTGCGGCAGTCTGCTGCTTGGCTATCTCTGCGTCGTGGTGATTCTCATGTTCGGCGAGGAGGGGCACACCCAGCTCGTCATCGCCGGGCTCATCATCTTCGCCCTGCCGATCATGGACACCTGTCTGGCGATCGTCCGCCGCAAGCTCGCCGGACGGCCTTGGTCGGCACCCGACTCCGATCACATTCACCACCAGCTCAAGCGCGGGCTCGGCGGCGTGAAGAAGGCCGTCTTCGCCCTCTACGGCATCACGCTCGCGTTCGCCGCCGTCGGCGTGGGCGTGGCGGCGATCACGCTCTACACCGGCATCCGGTTGCAGATCGCCTACACGATCGCGATCGTGCTCTTCACCTTCATCGCTGCGATCGCGATCAAGACCGCCAGGCGCCAGCAGTGGGAACTGTCGGCGCATGCCGCGGCGCCAGCCCACGATTCGCCAAAGGACGATCCGGCGCATCGTGGGGCAATTGAACCGTCTGCGCCCAAGTCGCTCGACGCGCCCGGCTGACCACGCCCGATCCGAATCCACCGTTTGCACCTGTCGGCATGACCGGTCGACATTGGCCGGGTGGCCCCATTCGACGAAGCCGATCGCGAAGCGCCGTCGAGCCGATCTCTCGCCGTACGATCCACGCATGATCGACGGCCAGCCGCAACCAAACGACGCCGACGGAGCGGACGCTGCGCTCGCTGATGCGTTTGGCCCGCCGCCCTCGACGACCGATCCCCACGGCCATCTTCCGGTCCTCCTCGGCGAGTGTCTTGACTACCTTTCCCCCCAGGCCGGCGAGACGGTGGTGGACTGCACCGCCGGGCGGGGGGGACATGCGGTCCGCTTCGCCCAGGCGGTCGGTCCGACCGGACGGATCGTCCTCCTCGATGTCGACGCCGAGAACCTTGCGTACGCCGCCGAGCGGGTCCGGCGGGAGTCCGGCTGTGAGCCCCTGGCAATCCACACGACCTTTGCGGGGGTCGAGGGTGCGTTGCGGACACTTCGTGGACAAACCGGCCTGAAGGCGGATGTCGTTCTCGCCGACCTCGGATTCAGTTCGACCCAGATGGACGATCCGGGACGGGGATTCAGCTTCATGGCGGATGGACCGCTCGACATGCGGCTCGATCTCTCCGCCGGACCGACCGCCGGACCGACCGCAGCCGAGCTTCTCCGAACCCTCCCGGAGCGTTCGCTGGCCGATCTCATCTTCCGCTTGGGCGAAGAGCCGCTGGCTCGTCGCATTGCGCGGAAAGTTGTTGAAGTTCGTGGGAGGGAACCGATTGAATCGACGGCGCATTTGGCGCGACTGGTCCGCGAGGCGTATGGCTCGCGCGCCCATCAGTCCCGTCTGCATCCGGCCACCCGGACCTTCATGGCTCTCCGCATCGCCGTCAATGACGAGCTCGGAGCCCTCCGGAGCCTTCTGCAGGCGGTGCGTTCGGGCGCGCAGGCGGCGGCTCGGGACGCGGATGACGGCTGGCTCCGGCGAGGCGCTCGGGTCGGCATCATCGCGTTCCATTCCCTCGAGGATCGGCTCGTCAAGCGCGCGTTCGCCGACATGTCGTCCGCCGGCCTCGTCGAGGTCCGGACGCGCAGGCCGGTGGTATCATGCGACGCGGAAACGGCGGCAAATCCGCGGTCCAGAAGTGCAAAGTTGCGAGTTGTCCGGGTTGCCATGGCCGGCATCCCGGTGGAAGATTCGGACTCCGTCGGGCGGAGTCCAACGGGCGAGTGAGCCTGGCGGCTGCATGAGGATCATGCGGTCGGCAGGAGCCCGGTCAGGTGACGCTGTGGGCATCATCGAGAGCCTTCGGGCAGGGACGCTGAGGCAATGACACGCGAGAGCAAGTTGGCGTTGGTGTTGGGCTTCAGCCTGATGCTGTTCGTTCTGATCCTGGTCTCCGACCACATGGCGGCCCGGAACCCGATGCTCGTCGCGACGAATACGACGCCGCGTCAGGCGATCGGCGTTCCTCCGATTCCGCCTCCCGGCGGCAACGACGGCGACGAGATCGTGGTCCAGCTCCCGGGCGGAGCGCAGATCGTCGATCCGACCGCTCGGCTGGTCGAGAACGAGAACACCGAGCGTCCCGAGGGGACGACGAGCGGCGATCAGGCGATCGTCATGGGCGGATCCGTCGGCGGCACGCCGTCCGCGCAGCAGCCCGAAGCCGATCAGCGTACGGCAGCCAACTCGGGCGGTGACCGTCCGCAGCTTCAGCCGACTCCCTCGATCAAGACCTACACGGTTCGCAAGGGCGACACCTTCGCCGCCATCGCCGCCGCCGAATACAAGAAGCGTTCGCTCGGCGACAAGCTCGCCGCGTTCAACGGCATCAAGCCGAACAAGCTCAAGATCGGCGACACGATCAAGCTGCCGAGCCCCGAGGAACTCGATCCGTCGCTCGCGGCCACCCGCGTGGCCTCCTCGGATGCCGATCGGAGCGAGGCTGAGGGACGCGAGACGCGCTCCGCTTCGACCGAGCCGACTTTCCGCAGCTACAAGGTCAAGGAGGGCGACACCCTCTACCGCATCGCCGAACGCGAGCTCGGCACCCCGAATCGCTGGAAGGAACTCCGCTCCGCGAACACCGAAGTGCTCAAGGGCGGCAACAGCCTGCACCCCGGGATGACCATTCGCATCCCCGAGCGACAGCTCGCGGGAGCCGCCACCGACGCATGAGTCGAGTGCCCATGACCGATCGTCCGATGACCACCTGATGTCGAGTGACGCGGCGCGAAGGATCGTGCCGCGTCGCTCGCTTTCGACCCCCCCCGTTCAACAATCGCGAAGCGCCGCATGGTTGCGAAGCTTGCCGTCATCATCATCGCCATCGGAGCCGCCTTCGGCGTGCTGCTCGTCAATCGACAGCATCGCATCGACGCGGTCGCCGAGATCTCCCGCGCCCAGCTCCGCATGGAACTGCACGAGAAGACGATCATGCGCCTTCAGGCGGCGGTCGCTCAGGCGATCCGCCCCGACGAGCTGCGGGTCGCCGCCTTCAGCATGCCCATCGAATGGCAGCAGATTCCCTATCGGTTCGATCCGTTCCGGACCCCGACGGGCGGCGAGGCAGTCGCTGCCGGCGCCGTCCTCTCGCCCGAGGAGCGGGCCCAGGGATTTGAGCGTCCCGGCTCGCGTTCCAAGCCGAAGGGTGCTGCGAGCGGTTCGCGCAACGCCCTTCCCGAACGGCGGAAGACTCCGCAGCGGGTCGCCGACGGATCGGGCGAGGCCCTTCGAAACGACCGGTCTTCGGGAGGTGGTCGATGAGCGAAACGCCCGACGAGATGATGTCCGATCGGACTGCCCCGCAGCCATCCAGCGGCGTCGATCCGCTCGCCCGTGAGGCCCGCGCTCGGGCCCGCCGAACCAGGATCTGGTCGTCGGTCCTGCTCGGTTGCGTCGGTCTCTCGATCGTCGCCACGATCGCCCGCGTCGTCCAGCTCAAGGTGGACGCCGATCCGCGGCTCATCGACGCGATGGTGCACAACGACGGCACCCCGATTCACTTCCTCCGTCGGACGCAGCCGCAGCCGCGCGGCCCGATCTTCGACCGCCGCGGCCAGATGATCGCGATCGATGTGCCCGGCACGCGACTCTTCGCGGATCCGGCGTTCATCTATCGCGAGGCGATGCGCGCCGCCGAACGGGCGGAGCGCCGTCACGCGCGGGCGGTCGAGAAGGCGATCGAGGAGGGCAAGGAGCCGCCGACGCTCGAGATTTCGCTTGATCCCTTCGCCGACGCCGTCGCCACGGTGGCCGGGCGCCTGGGAGAGGATCCGCAGCGCATGCTGCGCGAGATCATGAAGCGGGTCGCGCCGAGCATGCACACGCTGAAGAAGGGCGCGACGCCCGAGGAGCTCGCCAAGCTTCCGCGCTATGTCGTCCTGAAGGACCGCCTCACCGACGCCGAGCTCGAGGCCCTGCACGGGCTTCGCCTGCCCGGCGTGCAGCTTGAGGAGCGGCCGATTCGCGAATATCCCTTCGGATCGCGCGCCGCGAGCCTCATCGGCGTCGTCGGCGGCGAGCACAAGGGACTCGGCGGCGTCGAGGCCCGCCACGAGAAGACGCTGGCAAGCCGGCCCGGTTCGGTGGTGCGCTATGTCGACAACCGCAATCAGACGATCGCGGTCCCCGAGGACGGCATGCGACCCGGCGATCCCGGCGATCCGGTGCAGCTTTCGATCGACATGAACGCCCAGGAGATCGTCGAGATCGTGCTCGACGACTATGTCGTGAACACGAACGCCGCCGCGGCCCGGGCGGTCGTCGTCGATGTCGACAACGGCGAGATCCTCGCCATGTACGACACGCTTCGGATGAACACCGGCCGCCTGCCGGTCGCGGTCGATCCGAATCGCGAGAAGCATCCGGCCTTCGGCCGCAATCGCTGCGTCACCGATCCCTACGAGCCCGGCTCGACCTTCAAGCCCTTCGTGTGGGCGTGGGCGACGATGCTCGGCAAGGCCACACCGTCGACGCGCCTGAACCTTCCGACGGCCGGCGGACTCGTCGTTCGCGACGGTCGGTCGAGCCGCCTCATCCGCGATGTGAAGTACTACGGCCCGTCGACCTGGGAGGAAGTGCTCGAGCGTTCCATGAACGCCGGCATGGCCACGGTCGCGATGCGCATGACGAAGGCCCAGTTGCAGGAGGGCATTCGCACCTTCGGCTTCGGTACGCGGACCAACTGCGGACTGCCCGGCGAGACCGCGGGCATCATCACCTCGCCGAAGAACTGGACGATGGTGTACACGCAGTGCTCCGTCGCGATCGGTCAGGAGATCGGCGTGACGCCGGTGCAGATGGCTCGGGCCTTCACCGCGTTCTGCCGCGACGGATCGATGGTTGAGCTGACGCTCGAGCGGCGCCGACCGGGTGAGGTCGCGAAGACGACGCGCGTGCTGCCGGAGCCGGTGGCGCTTGCGACGCGCGATGCGATGCGCGGCGTGCTCACCGAAGGCACCGGCCGCAAGGCCGAGGCGATCTCGCGCTACGAGATGTTCGGCAAGTCGGGCACGGCCCAGCTTCCGAAGAAGACCGCAAGCGGCCGGAACATCGGCTACTACGAGGATCGGTATGTCTCGAGCTTCATCGTCGGCGCGCCCTACGACCAGCCGCGCATCGTCGTGCTCGTCGTGATCGAGGATCCCGACAAGTACAAGCTCGGCGCGAATCGCTACGGCGGCGGCGCGATCGCCGGACCGGCGTCGGTCGAGATCGCCAACGCGCTTCTTGAGTATCTCGGCATCCCGCCCGATCGGACGCCCGATGCGTCGAAGGTCGCGACCGCCCAGTGACATCGGCGCTCGACCCTTCCACGCGACGACGCGAGCGCGTACGGGAACCGACAGCAATCGACAGGCAAGCAATTGACAGGCACGACTGCCTGTCAATTGTTTTCTTTTGGACGCTTTGTTCGTGAACGACCCAATGGGCGCGGTAGGATCCCGCCCCGTGTCGATGTCCGCCGAGGGGTAGCGGCAAGGCGACGCAGGTTCGCCGGTCCAACGAACGACCGGCGGGAGGACAACGATGAATCGAGTTGGTGGGCAAGCCGGCGCCCGTGCGCGCCGATGCGGGGCTGTTGCGTGGGTGGTCGCGGCGATGCTGTGGCCGTTCCTCGTGACAGCGGGCGGCTGTGCGTCGCGTGGGAGCGCCGACGGCGTCCTCGCGCGCCCGGTGGTGATCGGGGCGAGCGTGTCGGCGGGTGGGACATCCATCGGCGGGCTCCCTTCGGCGGGCAAGCGGGCTGACGCGGGGGAGGCGGCGGACCCGGCCGTCGTGCATTTGGGCCATGCGATCGATGCGGCCTTCCTCCCGACCCATGGGCAGGCGAAGGTCATCGCGGATCGAGGGATGGCGCTCGATCCGAACGGGTCGCTCGAACGGCAGGTTGCCGAGTGCATCGAACTGCGGCCGTCGATGGTCTTCGCGGTCGATGCGGTCTTCTGGACGGCCTACTCGCCCGCTCGTTCCTCCGACGAGCGGGTCACGCGACTCGCCCGGGCGCTTGCGACGCTTGAGCGCGTCCAGGCCCCGATGGTCGTCGGACTCCTGCCCGACATGCGCAACGCGGTCGGTGCGGTCCTCGGGCCGAGTGCGGTCGTCACCGAGGTCGAGCGCGTCGATCTCAATGCACGCATCCTTTCTTGGGCCGAACGGCACCCGCGCGTCACGCTCCTCGCGCTCGATCGGCTGATCGACGATCTCCGCGCCGGCGAGCCGATTGATCTTGGGCGAACCCAGATCGAAGCCCGGGACACAGCAGGTCTCCTCAGTCCCGACGGTCTCCATCTGACGGATCAGGGGCAGGTTGCGCTGGCGACGCTCGCCCTCTCCTCGCTCGCGGCGCGCGGGGCCTTCCCACCGGAAGCAATCCGCGACCGCGTCGGTGAGAGCGTTGCGATCGCTCGGCAGATGGCACGAGACGCCGCGCGACAGGCGGCGGAAGCGGCCGCTCGACCGGGTTCACGGAACGCTCCGATGGAGCAGGGTTCCGAGGCCGAGCAATTGGCCCTCGGCACCGAGTGCGACGCCGCGCTTGCCGCAGGTGACGACGATCGGGTGGTCGAGCTCCTCGTCGAACGGTTCAGCGCGAGCCGGAGTGTGGCTCGCGGCGTGATCGACCGGATCGATCTTGCCAAGGCGATGCTGAAGTCGCCAGCCTTGGCCGAGCGGCTCCGCAGCGCTGTTCGAGCGGCGGCGGACAATGCGATGCGTCCGGACGCGTCGGTTGCCGAGATCGGGAGCGCCTTTGAGTTCGCCATGACAGCGGGTGAGCGGGCGATCGGCGATCAGCTCGCCCGCCGACTTGCGCCGCTCGTTGCGGCAGACCGGACAGCGGTGCTCCGCGCCGAGGTTCCCGGCGCACTCGGGTTTGCGCTCCGAGCCTACGACTGGTTCTGGTCCGAAGCGCCGGCGGAGGCGACACGGGCCTTCGCGGATGTCGCTCGATTGGCCGAGTTCGTCGAGGAACGGGCGAAGTCGAACGCCTCGAAGCTCGCGACGGCTCGTGCGGCTGGGATCAAGTTCAGCGTGCCATCGCGCACGCCATCTGAAGAACTCGCTCGTCTCGAGGAGGTGCTTCGCGCGGCGGGACGGACCGCTGACGCGGAGAGCGTCGCGGCTCGAAGGATGGCAATCGCTCCAACGGAGTGAACGATCAGGTCGTCGTCGGCTTTTGGCTTCGGTTTCTGGCTACGGCTTTTGGGCCATGAAGATGAGCGATCGGGCCAGCATCACCGGTCGGCTCAGGACATGTCGTCGGCACTCATCCCAATCGGGATCTGGCCAACGCGGGTCGGGGCGGAAGGCACCGCCGCGCGCCGCGAGCCACGCGCCCGCCCAGAGCGCGAGGTAGAGGGGGTAGAGCACCTTGCGCTTAGTCTTGTCGCCATCCGGGGGAAGGATCGTTCCTCCGTGGCAATGCGTGTAGTAGCGCAGATGGAGGTAACTCATCTGGGCGATGTGCCCGCGATCCTCCATGACGCCCTGTGGGACGCGGCGCTGCTGGCAGGGCCGGAACTGATAGGGCGTTCCGAGGGCGAGGAAATGGAGCCGGGAGTACAGGCTCATCACATTCGGCGTCGTGACGACCAGGAGTCCTCCGGGCGCCATGATCCGCCACATCTCGGAGAAGAACGCGTAGGGCTCGAGGAGATGCTCGATGCCTTCGAGACAGAGAACCGCATCGAAACTCGCATCAGCGAAGGGGAGGGGCTTGCCCATGTCGACATAGGCGAAGTCGGGTCGTTCGCGGTTGATGTCGCCACTGGTGACGGCAAAGCCGCGCTCGCGCAGCGCCGCACTCAGGAGACCGTTCCCGGCCGGGACATCGAGCACCCGCCCCCCTTGTGGGACCAGTCGGGTGACGGCCTCGACCGTCTTGGTCATGTAGTCGGTGAAGTTGCCGACATGCGAGAAGGGACGATTCCGGAACGCCGCGCGAGGAGCGTCGGCGCCAGTGCCGCCCCCGGTCGCTCCGCTCTCCGTCGCTCCGCCCTCCGCCGCCCCGCCCTCTGCCGCTCGGTTGGGGGCGGAGGAACTCATGCGAACAGCAGCCGCTCGGGCTTCTCGACGCAGTCCTTGATGTGAACGAGGAAGCCGACCGCCTCGGCGCCATCGATGATCCGATGGTCGTAGCTCAAGGCGAGGTACATCATCGGCCGGAGGGCGATCTGACCGGGGTTCCGCGGATCCTCGACGGGGCGCTTCTTGATCGCGTGCATGCCCAGAATCGCCGACTGCGGAGGATTCAGGATCGGCGTCGACATGAGGCTCCCGTACACGCCACCATTCGAGATGGTGAAGGTGCCGCCGGTCATGTCATCGACGGTGAGCTTGCCGTCGCGGGCCTTGGTCGCGAGTTCCTTGATCGTGGCCTCGATCCCCGCAAAGCTCATCGCCTCGGCGTTGCGCAGGACCGGCACGACCAGACCGCGATCCGTTCCGACGGCGACCGCGACATCGCAGTAGTCGTGGTACTCGATCTCGTCGCCGCCCTGGGACTTGATGATGTATGCGTTGACGCGCGGGTACTTCCGCAGCGCACTCGTCGCCGCCTTCACGAAGAAGCTCATGAAGCCGAGGCCGACGCCGAACTGCTTCTCGAAGCTCTCCTTGTGCTCGCTGCGGAGACGCATGACCTCGGTCATGTCGACCTCGTTGAAGGTCGTGAGCATCGCCGCGTTGTGCTGGGCGTCGACGAGCCGCTCGGCGATCCGCTGACGCAGCTTCGTCATGCGCTCCCGACGAACTCCGCGCGAGCCGATCGGCGCCGCCGGGATCGCCGGTGCGGATGCGGGCTTGGCTGCGGCTGAAACCGTGCTGGCGGCTGGGGCCTTCGCATCGCCTGCCGGCTTTTCCGAGGCCGCGATCACATCAGCCTTCATGACCCGTCCGGCGGGGCCCGATCCGGGCACCTCATGCAGATCGACGCCCTTTTCGGCGGCAATCTTCTTCGCCATCGAGGTCGCCCGCACATCGCCTGCGCTTCCGGCCGTCGTCGTTGCAGCGGCCGCGGCGGACTTCGCCTCAGCCGTTGCCTTCGCCGGTTCGGCGCCGCCAGTCGGCTTGGCCGCATTGGCCGGCTTGGCCGCCTTCTCGTCGACGCTCCCGATCACCGCGCCGACCTTCTGCTCGCTGCCGCCCTTCGCGCGAACCGAGAGTACGCCGCTCGCCGGGGCGAGAAGCTCGAGGGTCGCCTTGTCGCTCTCGATCTCGACGAGCAGTTCGTCCTTCTCAACCCAGTCGCCCTCGTTCCTCGCCCACGCGCCGAGGGTGACTTCGGAGATCGATTCGCCGGGACTGGGGACGGTGATGTCGGTGGCCATGGGAGGATGAATGCGTCGATGAGCGTGGCAGGCGCGGCGGATGCGGTCGCGCCGGCCGAGACGCTCGCCGCGGATTGCGATCTGCGAACGATACGGGCTTCCGCTTCACCGCGGGAGGCTCGCATCCCGCGGCAACCGGTTAGGCCTTTCCGGACTTTGTCTCAGGCTTCGATGCGGTCTTCGCGTCTGGCTTCAATTCTGGCTTCAGCTCTGGCTTCGACTCTGGCTTCAAGTCTGGCTTCAATTCTGGCTTCAACTCTGGCTTGGCGTCGGACTTCGCGTCTGGCTTGCCCTTCGCCGCCGCGGCCGCACCGGCGCGGGGGGCGCCCATCGCCTCGAGCAGGATCTTCTCCTGCTGGGCGGCATGCAGCTTGGTCGAGCCGCAGGCCGGCGTCGCGCTGTCGGACCGACCGATGTATTGCACATCGATGCCCTGAAGCTCCTTGAGCTGCGCCTGACAGTACCGATACGCGCCCATGTTGCGCGGCTCTTCCTGCACCCAGACGAAGCGCTCGGCCTTGGGATACAGAGCAAGCACCTTGCTGAGCGCAGCGTCGGGGAAGGGATAGAGCTGCTCGAGCCGCACCACCGCGGTCGTGCGCGACTCGGTGCGCTCGCGCCACGCGATGAGCTCGTGGCCGATCTTGCCCGAGCAGAGGAGAACCTTGGTCACCGCGGAGGCGTCGGTGCCGCCGTCGCGGCCGGTGACGAAGAGCGGGTCGGGCAGGACCTGGCGGAAATGACCGCCGGTGAGCTCCTGGAAGCTGCTCATCGCAGCGGGCAGCCGGAGCATGCTCTTCGGGGTCATCACGATGAGCGGCTTGCGGAACCGCTGCTTCGCCTGCTTCCGGATCAGGTGGAAGACCTGCGCGGCGGTCGTCGGGTAGACGACCTGCATGTTGTCGTCCGCGCAGAGCTGCAGGAACCGCTCAAGCCGCGCTGAGCTGTGCTCCGGTCCCTGACCTTCGTAGCCGTGCGGCAGGAAGAGGGCGAGGCCGCTCGAGCGACGCCACTTCACCTCGGCCGAGGCGATGAACTGATCGATGATGACCTGAGCGCCATTCGCGAAGTCGCCGAACTGGGCCTCCCAGATCACGAGCGCCCGCGGATCGGTGAGCGAATAGCCATATTCGAAACCGACGCATGCGGTCTCGGTCAGCGGTGAGTTGTGGATCGAGAGCGGAGCCTGATCGGTGCCCGCGAACTCGCGCAGTCCCGTGAGCGCGGTGTGCTTCGCGCCGGTCTGCTGGCAGCGCACCACAGCATGACGGTGGCTGAAGGTGCCGCGCTCGACATCCTGACCGGTCAGGCGGATCGGATGTCCCTCGAGAAGCAGCGAGCCGTAGGCGAGCAACTCGCCCATCGCCCAGTCGACGGGCGTCGCGTCGTCGCTGCCGACGAGCGCGCGGCCCTGGAGGAGCTTCGCGACGGTCTTGTGCTGCGTGATCGAATCGGGGGCGTGCCCGAGCGCCTTGGCGATCTGCTTGAGTCGGTCGGGCGCCACGCCGGTCTCGATCGACTCGTGGCTGTACTGGCTGACGAAGCCCGACCAGTGCGCCTGAAAGGGCGGAATGCCCGGCATCACCGGGGTCGACTTCACCTTCGTCTGGGCCTCGTCGAGCGTCTTCGCGAAGCGCTCGGCGCGCTCCTCATACGCCTCGGCGGTGATCACGCCCTGCTCGATCAGGCGGTCGCGGTAGCGCTGCGCCGTCGGCTTCTGCTTGCGCACCTTCGCGTAGAGCAGCGGCTGCGTGAAGTTCGGCTCGTCGGTCTCGTTGTGGCCGTTCTTGCGGAAGCAGACCATGTCGATGAAGACATCGGTCTTGAAGGTCTGTCGCCACTCGAGGGCGAGCCGCGCGACCCACGCGCAGGCCTCGACATCGTCGCCGTTCACATGGAAGATCGGGACCTCGAAGGCCTTGGCGATGTCGGTGCAGTAGTTGCCGCGCCAGTCGTCGCATGGATCGGTCGTGAAGCCGACCTGGTTGTTGATGACGACATGGATCGTGCCGCCGACGGTGTATCCGTCGAGCCGCATCATGTTCAGGCATTCCGAGACGATGCCCTGTCCGGGCAGCGCCGCGTCGCCGTGGAGCACGATCGGCAGAACCTGTTCGCGACCCCCATCACGATTGGCGTCGCCGAGCAACTGCTGCTTGCCGCGGGCCCGACCGAGCACCGTCGACGCCCCGAACTCGAGGTGCGAGGGATTCGCCGAGAGCGTGATGCGCACTGTGCCGCCAGCGGTCGTCTGATGGTTCGTCGAATAGCCCTGGTGGTACTTCACATCGCCGCCGCCGGCGATGAAGTCCTCTTCCCACGACTCCTCGAACTCCGTGAAGATCTGCTCCCAGCGCTTGTTCAGGATGTTCGCCAGGACATTGATGCGGCCGCGGTGGGCCATGCCCATGGCGATCTCGCGCACGCCGTTGCGCGGCGAGCACTCGACGATCTGGTCGAGCAGCGGGATGAGCGAGTCGCCGCCCTCGAGGCCGAAGCGCTTCTTTCCGATGTATCGCTTCTCGGCGAAGCTCTCGTAGCCCTCCGCCTCGATGAGCTGTTCGAGGAGATGAATCCGCTCCTCGTTCGAGAAGCTCGCCCGATTGCGCGTCGCCTCGACCTTGGCCTGAAGCCAGCGGCGCTTCGCGTCGTCGCCGATGTGGGCGATCTCGACGCCGATCGTGCGGCAATAGGTGTCCTCAAGGCATTCGACGATCTCGCCCAGCGGGGCGGGCGAGGCGAGCGGCATCGTGCCGCCGCCCACGCCGACATCGAAGCGCTGCTCAAGCTGCGAGTCGCTGAGTCCGAAGGCCTCGAGCGTCAGCTCCTCGGGGAAGGGCCGCTCCGAGCCGAGCGGATCGATCTGCGCGGCGAAGTGTCCCTTCGCGCGGTACGCCTCGATGAGGCGATCGACGCGGCGCTGGAACTCCGCCTGCGAAACGCTCGCGCCTCCGGGCGTGCCTCCGAGGTGCGACTCGCCGGTGCGATCGACGCCCAACTCGAAGCCGAGGAAGAACTGCTGCCATTCGGCCGTCACCGAGGCGGGATCGGCCTTCCATCGCTTGTACTCGCCCTCAATGAAGTCGCTGGACCAGCCGTTGACCGACTGGTTCGCCCCCAAGGAGCGACCGTGCGAGGCGGAACTGGGCGTTTGTGCAGGCTCAGGCGACATGGAGGCTCCGAACGATCAGGCTCGACGGTGAGGCGCGGACCACCACCGCTCGCGAGGCTGCCTCACCGCGCGCGGTCGAGCGATCCAAAGTCGGTCCATCCTACGGGACACCGGGCATCTTCGGCAGCGGGAACATGCGTCGGAAGCCCCCAAGAAGCCGAACCGCGGGCACTTCGCCGATCCCGAAGCGGCCCGCCACGGCCCGCAAAGGCCCGCAAAGGCCCGCAACGACCCGCACCAACAGGGCGGTTCGGACGATGTTCGGTTTCGCCGCCGGGCTCCGTCGCTCCGCTCACAGGAGCGCGATCGGATCGACATCGACTGCGAGGACCTCGCCGAGGGGAAGGCAGCCGGCGTTGCGGATCTCGGTGACGAAGCGGCTGAGGACCGCCGCGGAGTCGGCGAGGATCTCGATCTGATGGCGATAGCGGCCCGCGATGCGACTGATCGGGCAGGGCGTCGGGTCGCGGATCTCGATCGCGGGGTGGTCGGCTTCGCCTGAGGGGGCCGCCATGGTCCTGGCCGCGACATCCCGAATCGCGGCGGTGACTTCAGCGGCGATCTCGGCACATCGCGTCTCGCCGGCGTCGCGCACGACGAGACGGGCGAGGCGACGCGACGGCGGCAGGCCGAACCGGGCCCGCTCGACGAGCTCATGCTCGGCGAATCGCTCGTAGGCGTTCTGTGCCGCGAGCACGATGGGCAGGGCGTTCGGCTGGAAGGTCTGCACGATCGCCCGGCCCGCAGCCGAGCCGCGACCGCATCGGCCGGCGACCTGGCTGACGAGCTGGAAGGTGCGCTCGCCGGCCCGGAAGTCCGGCAGGTGCAGGGCGGTGTCGGCGCTGATCACGCCGACGAGCCGCACATTCGGGAAATCGAGCCCCTTCGCGATCATCTGCGTGCCGAGCAGCACGCGCACCGAACCGTTCGCGAAGCGTTCGAGCGCATCGCGGAAGTCCGCTTCGCCCTGCATCGCATCCGCGTCGACGCGAAGCATCGTCTCCCCCTCGACGAGCGTCGGGAAGATCCGCACGAGTTCCTCCTCGGCCCGCTGGGTGCCGAGCCCGAAGACCGAGACGCGCTTGCCGCAGGTCGGACAGGTGCGCGGCAGGCGCACCTCGCTCTGGCAATGGTGACATCGCGTGTACTCGTGCGTGACGATCGCGCCGTCGGCGGACCGTCCGCGATCGCGGTGGCAGATCATCCCCGCGTCGCACTGGTCGCACTCGAGCATCCACTCGCAGTTCGGGTCCGCGCAGGCGATGTAGTTGGCGTAGCCGCGGCGGTTGAGGAGGATCACCGCCTGACCGCCGTCGCGGAGCGTCTCCTCGAGCGCGGCCCGCATCGTCGGGCCGATGACCTGGACGCGGGAATCGCGAAATCGCTTTCTTTCCTCGTTGAAGTCGACGATCCGGACCGTCGGCACCTGGAGTCCCGGCGCCCGCTCGGGCAACCGATGGAGCGTCGAGATCCCGCGTTCCGTCGCGTTGCTCCAACTCTCGAGCGAGGGCGTCGCGCTGCCGAGGACGATCGGACATCCGGCGAGCTGGGCGCGCCTGATCGCGACATCGCGGCCGTGGTAGCGCGGGGCCTGGTCGGCCTTGTAGCTCCCGTCGTGCTCCTCGTCGACGATGACGATGCCAAGCGACGCGTCGGCCAGCGGCGCGAAGATCGCGCTGCGGGCGCCGATGACGATCTCGGCCTCGCCCGATGCGACGCGCATCCACATGTGATTGCGCTGCGACGCGGTGAGTCCCGAGTGGAGAATCGCCACGCTTCGGCTCGGAAAGCGCGAGACGAGCCGGCCCGCGGTCTGCGGCGTGAGGGCGATCTCCGGCACGAGGACGAGGGCCCGCTTCCCGAGCTCGAGCGTCCGTTCGATGAGGCGGATGTAGACCTCAGTCTTCCCCGAGCCGGTGACGCCGAAGAGGAGATGCTGCGAGAAGCCGCGGCCGACGGTTGCGCCGATCGCGTCGATCACCGCGGCCTGTCGCGCGGTCACCGTCGGCGCTGCGCCGAACGCGAGGCCGCCGCGGGCGAAGCGGGCCTCGACCTCGGTGCGATGCTCGATCCGCACGAGTCCGCGCTCGACGAGCGCCTTGAGCGGTCCCGGCGTTCCGATGCCCGCGCGCTCGAGGAGCTCGCGCGACTCGATCGGCCGCTCGGAAGGCGGCAGCGCGGCGATCGTCGCGAGCAGCTCGCGCTGCTTGCGGGAAAGCCCGCGCGTGCGCGTCTCGTCGGGAGCCTCGCCACGGGCGTCATCCGACGAAACGGGGGCACTGTCGACATAGCTGCGCGTCACCGCACCGATGCCCTTCCGCACCGCCGAGGGCAGGATGCCGGCGAGCGTCATGCCGATCGGGCAGCAGTAGTAGCCGGCGATCCAGCGGGCGAGGGCCATGAGTTCGCTCGGCAGGCGATGGCCGCGGTCGATCCGCTCGAGCACATCCTTGCAGCGCTTCGCGTCGATCGCGGCGATCTCCTGGGCGGTTGCGGCGCGCACGATCACGCCTTCGGTCGGCTGATTGCCGGACCCGAGCGGCACGAGCACGCGATCGCCCTCGCCGAGTCCGCCGAGTTGCTTCGGCAGCGCGTAGAGCAGCCCATCCGGGTAGCGGTCGACGCCGCGCTCGACGGCAACGAGCACATGACCGGCGGGCGGCTCGCGCTCGTTGGCACCGGTGGCCGTCGCGGACCGCGCACCGGCCTTCGACCGCGAGCGTTCCGCGCTCCGGCGTCGTGCGCCGCTGGGCGGCTGCGGGCGCAGATCTCCGAAGAGGCTCTCCACGCCCGCACTCTATCCTGCGAGGGTCGCGATCCACGGCCCGGAAATCGAAGCTCGTGACTGCTACGATGGCCGCCATGCAGCAGCCGCGCGCGTCGATGCCCGCCCGTCTCGCACTCGAGAACGGGATGGTGTTCTACGGTTCCGGTTTCGGCGCCCTCGCCGACGGAGCCGCTCGTACCGTTGGAATGTCCGTCGCCCGATCGGGCGCCTCGCGCGAGCCGGGCGTCGGCGAGGTCGTCTTCAACACCGCGCTCACCGGCTATCAGGAAGCCCTCACCGACCTGAGCTACACCGGCCAGATCCTGGTCATGACCGCGCCGCAGATCGGGAACTACGGGGTGAGCCCCGAGGATCTCGAGAGCGGAACGCCCTGCGTCGCCGGATTCGTGGTGCGCGAACTCTCCCGGGTGCGCTCGAACTACCGCAGCGATCGCGATGTGAGCAGTTGGCTCGCGAAGGCCGGCATCCCCGCGATCCAGGGCATCGACACCCGAGCCCTCGTGCGCGTCCTCCGAACGGAAGGCGCCCTGCGCGGCGTGCTCAGCTCCGACCCGTCGAAGTCCGACGCCGATCTCGTCGCGATGGCGAAGGCAAGCCCCTCGATGGCCGGCTGCAATCTGGCCGCCGAGGTGAGCCCGACCGATCGCTGCGGCGGGTGGTCCGAGGATCTCGGCGTCTGGGCACCCGAACCGGTCGCGGCCGCCGGCCGGCGCTATCGCGTCGTCGCCCTCGACTGCGGGGCGAAGCGGAACATCTATCGCAATCTCGTCGATCGCGGCTGCGAACTCATCGTCCTTCCGCATGACGCGACGCCCGCGGAGATCCGTTCGCACAAGCCCGATGGCCTCTTCATCTCGAATGGCCCGGGCGATCCTGCGGTCGTCGCGACGACCATCGCAACGCTGCGCGAGGTCGCCGGCTCGATTCCGACCTTCGGCATCTGCCTCGGTCACCAGTTGCTCGCCCTCGCCCTCGGGGCAAAGACCTACAAGCTCAAGTTCGGCCATCGCGGCGCGAACCAGCCTGTGCGAAACCTGTTGACTGGTCGTGTTGAAATCACGAGTCAAAACCACGGCTTCTGCGTCGACGAGGCTTCCCTCATCGCCGCCGGCGGCGAGGCCACGCACCTCCATCTGAACGATGGCACCGTCGCTGGTTTCCGGCATCGCGAGAAGCCGATCTTCAGCGTGCAGTACCACCCGGAAGCGAGCCCGGGGCCGCATGATTCGGCCTACCTGTTCGACTTCTTCGTGGCCCTGATGGAAAGCGGTAAGCCTCTGTCAGTCAAGGAGATGGAGTCTATCCAAGGGCGCCGCTCCGACCTTCAGGGGATGGAACGGCAGGGGGCTTCGCGCGGCACGGCCGTGGCGAGCGCCCGATAGGTCGCCGACCGCCGACAGCGAGGCGCTTGACTCGAACACTCGCACCGCAGCGTCGCTGCGCGGGCGCGGCTCGCTCGTTCGCAACGAGTCCTCACCAAGCGGGAGGATGCCTCACGCTTTCGGTTGCGCCGAGTGCGTTTGGCGGGGTGATCGCCTGACCGAACGCGCGTTGCGCGCTGCGTTCGCGCGCGGCCCGCGCGTCGATTCGACGCTGATTTCCCTACGCGCTTGCGACTCCGCTTCGCTCGGGCGCTCCGCGCTTGGGAGGAGTCGGCTGAACCCGTTGCGACAAAAGAGCTTGTCGGCGCGCGGCATTCGAACTTTCGTGCGAGATCAAGGCTTGCGGACCCTCGGTGCGCGAAGTAGTCTGCCCGCCCGTGTTGGAGGCTCCGAGGTGATCGCCGCGCGTCGCACGCGCACGGTTCCTCGCTTGCAACCCCACGGAAACACTGGAACTGCGGAGCACCGCACCTCGGATGAGCGTTCGCCTTGTGGCAAGCTCGCATTCGGATGCGGCAGCGACGCTGGCCAGCGTGAGCGTCAGCGTTCACGCTTCGTCAGCGCCGCGTGAAAGGCGGAACACAGGATCTCCCCTGTGCTTCGGCCCCGTAGCTCGGTGTGGCGCATCGTTCACTTCCCCGAGTTTCCCGCCGAACCCATCCACGCCCCGTTCGTCGCGACGCAAGTCCTTCAAACGATCGGCACGGGTCTTCGGAGCGACTCAGGGATGTACTCGGATGTCCGGAGCGCTGTTCGCGCTCCGCACAACCCCTTCGGAAGCACTTTCGGAGTACCGCATGAATCGGTCGTTCGAGTCCCCGGCGAGCATCACCCTTCCCGTTCGACGCTCGCATGCCCCGACCTCGATCGTGGCGTTTGTTGTCGCGACGACCATCGGCGGACTGCCGTTCGCCTCACTCGCCGGCTTTTCAACGAGCCAAGGCGGCTTCGGGTTGCAGAGCGCGGTTGCCGCGGCTCCGACCGCCCGTCAGGACTCGGATCGCGACGCCGCCCGCAAGGCGTCCTCCGAAAGCCGCTGGCAGGATGCGGTGAACCTCTGGACCGCCGTCCTGAACGCCGCTCCGGGCGACGCCGAGGCGGTCGCCGGTCGTGAGCAGGCCTTGGCCGCCCTGAACCAGGCCAGCACCGCGAGTGCCGTTGAGCAGGACATCATGCTCCGGCAGCAGCGGGCGCGGGCTCAGTACATCAGCTCGATCAGCCGAGCCAATGACTTCCTCGCCGTCGACAACTTCAAGGCCGCCGAGCGCGAGCTCATCACCGCCGGCGTCCAGCTCGACAATGCGAAGGGCATCCTGCCCCCGGGCGAGTACGCGACGATGAAGTCCGACCTCCAGACCCTTCAGGAGGATGTCGCCCAGAAGCGCACCGCGAGCGAGCTGAATACGACGATTCAGCAGCGCGAGGCCGCCCGCAAGGCCGCCGAGGACGCGAAGGACGCCGAGCGCCGCGCCCGCGAGCGATCGATCGACGAGAGCCTCAAGCGCGTCCGTCAGCTTCAGCTCGAGATGAAGTATTCCGAGGCCATCCAGGTCCTCGACGAGATCCTCTTCATCGACGCCCACAATCCCGCGGCGCTCGCCCTGAAGGATGTCATCACGACGAGCCAGATGTACCGCCGCTACAGCGATGTCGAGAAGCGTCGCTGGGAGGCCTACGGCGCCGAGAGCCACAAGGCCCTCGAGAGCATGGTTCCGCCGCGTCCGAATCTGACCGGCGCCGGTCCGCGCTCGACCACGGGCCTCTTGGAATACCCCGAGGATTGGCCTCAGCTCTCGATCCAGCGCGGCGGTGCCGCCGGCTATCAGCCGAGCGATCGCGATCGCCAGACGCAGATGGACCTCCAGAAGGTCGTGAGCGTCAACTTCAGCAACAACCAGCTCGATCAGGTCATCAACTACATGAAGACCGTGACGGGCGTGGACTTCTATCCCGATTGGAAGGCCCTCGACGTCCTGTCGATCCGCCCCGAGGACACGATCAGCCTCACGCTGAACGATGTCCCCGCCTCGATCGCGCTCGCTCGCATCCTCGAGCAGCTCGGTGAGGACGAGGCAGAGCGGCCGCTCTACTCCGTCGAGGACGGCGTGGTCGTCGTCTCGAGCGACGAGGCCCTCCGCAAGAAGAAGATCACCGTCGTCTACGACATCCGGGACCTCCTCTTCGATGTTCCGATGTTCGACAATGCCCCTGAGTTCAACCTCAGCCAGTCGATCCAGCAGGCCGGTCAGGGCGGCGGCGGCCAGGGCGGCGGCGGCGGCGGCTTCGGTG
>VYLE01000187.1_pt1 | contig 54065 bp, 63 predicted proteins | sample 5114391 | NCBI WGS metagenome assembly VYLE01 (sample SAMN12291771, study PRJNA351875) | freshwater metagenome | isolation source: freshwater lake | place: USA: Michigan, Kent Lake | collected 2013-08-15
CAGCGAGATCCCGCTCCATCCGCTCCCGCCGCCGCTTCGGATCGCCGGCCGAGCGAGCCTCCCGTGCGACAGGACAGGGGGAGTCTCCCACAGGCCCCTGCTATGGCGGGCTGGGGACGCTGCATTTTCTGGAAGATGAGCGAAGTCAGTGGGTTGTCGGCGCGGAATGTGCTGACAATCGGCGGATTGTCAGCATTGCGTATTCTTTCCCGGTTTGAGGGAGAGGGCTGACGGCGCTGGTCGCCGTCAGCCGTCACGGTTGCCGGGCGGCGGCTGTGGCCGGCGGCTGTCCGACGATCGCGCGGATGCCCATCGGGGGCGCGTGCTCGAAGGTCAGGGTCAGGGAGACCTGCTCGCCCTCGGCCAGCGGCTGTTTCAGGGCCATCAGCATGATGTGGTTGCCGCCGGGCTGGAGCGCGACCGCCTCGCCGGCGGGCAAGACCAGTCCGTCTTCCAGCTCGGCCATCGACATCATGCCGTCGGCGACCTTCATCTCGTGGATCTGCCCCTCGCCGGCGACCGGGCTGGAGACGCCGATGAGGCGGTCATCGCGGCTGGCGGTCAGGCTCAGGTAGCAGCCGGTCATGGGACGGCCGTTGGGTGTGGGCCGGCACAGGGCCTCTGTGACCGTGACCACGGCGGGGGCCTCCGGCACCGGAGTCTGGTTGCAGGCCGTCAAGGTCAGCAGGGCGGCGGGGATCAGCAGGCGTTTCATGAGGGGCTCCTTGCGGCGCGGGCGTCGAGACGACGGCGCACCAGGGTGGCGGCCCGCTCGACCGCCAGGGCGGCGACCAGGCTGAGACCGGTGAGGGGGTAGAGGATGGCGAGCGGCAGGACGATGCCGAGGACGGCGGCGCGGACGCGCGGACCGGGCGGGGCTTCGGGCGCGCCGATACGGCCTTTGGTGAGGTTCGGCGGGCGACGCTTCCACCACATGATCACGCCGCTGATCCCCAGCAGCCAGATGGCGATACAGCCGCCCAGCATCAGATAGCGGTTGAGCCAGCCGTATTGCGTGCCCTGATGGACCGCGATGCCCCATTCGAAGGCCCTGGCCCCGACGCCGAACTGGTCGTAGCGGATGTCAGCGCGGACGGTGCCGGTGGCGGCGTCGACATAGAGGGTGCGGGTGTCCTCGACCTGTTTGACCTGGCGTGCGGCGGTCCAGGCCAGGGCGGGGTTCGACGGGATGGAGACCACATAGGGCCGGGCCAGAGCCTGCACTTCAGCAGTGTCGATCACACGTGACAGGCTGGCCGGACCGGTGTGGGGTGTGGGCATGACCATCCCCTCCATGATCCAGCCGACGCCGACGGGCGCGTCCGCCGGATGGTCAGCGTGGGCAAAGGGGCTGGCGGCGGCCGGCGGCTTCGGCCGACCCAGGCCGTGTTCCTTCACCGCGGCCATATACTGGTCGCCCCAGAAGGCTGACCAGGGCATGCCGGTGATGACCAGAAAGGCGATGACGGCACCGGCATAGAGGCCGGTCACGGCATGGACATCGCGCCAGAAGGGTCGCCGCTTCGGATCGGTGGCCCGGACCGAGACCACGCCGACGCCCCGCCCGCGGGGCCACCACAGGAACAGGCCGGTGGCGACGAGGATGATGGCCCAGCCGGCGACGATCTCGACGACATAGTTGGCCCAGCTGCCCAGCAGGATCAGGCTGTGGAGCTGTTTGACCACCTCCATCACTCCACCGAAGTCGGTGTCGCCGATCAGCCGGGCGTCATACGGATCGACGAAGGCGGTGCGCTGACCCCCGTCCGGCAAGTTGACGGTCAGGCGGACCGCCTCATCCGGCCGCGCGGGGAGCAGGACGTGGGAGACCTTGCCCCCCAGGCCGGTCTCGGCCGCCGCAACCCAGAGGTCCGGCGCGGCGGACCCGGCGCGCGGCTCGACGCGGGACAGGTCGCGATAGACCGCCCCGTCGATCTCGTCGGTGAACAGATAGAGGGCACCGGTCAGCGCCATCAGCATCAGAAAGGGCAGGACCAGCAGGCCGGCGTAGAAATGCCAGCGCCAGACGGCGCGGAAGGCGCCGGACAGGGGTGCGGCCGGCGACGAGCCGGGTGGCGCGCCGCGAGCGGCGGAAGCCTTGAGAGACATTTTCTGGAAATCCTGAACAGGGGAAGGCGCGCGCCGGCGAGATGTTGGCGCGCGGGTGGTTCGTCCGGTTCAGGCGGTCGGGGGGGCCGTGGAGGGGGGCGGCAGGCCGGCGAGGTGGAGGCCTCCGCGCCAGGGGCCGGCGCGGGGCAGGTCAGGCTGGACGGCGACGATCCGCGGCGGGGCCATGGGCCGGACCACGGGCGGAGGGGGCAGGGTCGTCAGGGCGGACAGGACGCAGTCGGCGCAGTCCAGACTGTCCATCGAGGCCGGTTCGGACGAACCGTCGGTGTTGAACACGACCATGATCCGGTCGCCCGAGCACAGAACGACCGGCTCACCCGTGGCCGCCGAGGCCGCGACCGCGGTCGGCAGCAGGGTGGCGAACACAATGGCGAAGGTCGCGGCCAGGAAGGCCAGCGAACGCATCAGGGACCAGTGCTCGACGGGAGACGGTTTCACAGGCCCGCCTTTACGCCGGGCGGCGGGAACTGCAAGGCCGTTGCGAGGAATGCGGCACCCTGTCCCACGTGCCGGGCGGTGGTCTAGCTAAAGCGCCGCCGCTGGTCGGCGCTGCGCAGGGTCGAGCGGATGAAGTCGGCGGGCGGATCGGTTTCCGCCAGCACGGCTTCCTTGATGGCGCGGGGCTCGCCGAACAGATGGCCCTGGCCCATGGAGACGTCCAGCTCGAGGATGTCGACGATCTGGCGCTCGCTCTCGCATTTCTCGGCGATCAGCTCGATGCCGTAGCGACGGGTCAGGCCGGCGAAATCGGCGGCCGAGATGTCGCGCAGACTGGGCAGGGCCGAGGCACCGTCGAGGTCGAGCAGCTGTTCGATCAGCAGGTCGGCCGCCACCTTCATGAACTTGACGTCGGACCGCTGCAGGTCGGCGAAGTCGAGGTCGAGGGTCTGGACCTTGTCGATCGAGAAGCGGAAGCCGAGGTCGGCCAGCTTGGCCATGTTGCGGGCCTCGACCGCGCCGCGGGCGTCGAAGGTGGCCTGACCCAGTTCGAAGATCAGGGCCTGGTTGAGGTCGCGGTTCTCGCTGAGGAATTCGAGGAACTGGGGGAAGAAGGTCTCGTCGCCGAGCGAGGACAGGGCGACGTTGCAGAAGACCCCGACCTTGCGGTCCTGTCGCGCCAGGCGGCGGACGATCTGGGCGCAGCGGAACAGCAGCAGGTTGTCGATGGCCGGAACCAGGCCCTCGCCCTCGGCGGCGGACAGGTATTCGGCCGGCATCATCACCCGGTCGTCGGCGGCGCGCAGGCGGGTGAAGCTTTCGTAGAAGATGGTCCGGCGCTGGGGCAGGGAGACCACCGGCTGGAGGTAGAGATCGACCCGGTTCTCGGCCAGGGCCTCGTGGATGGTGGCGAGCAGGACATTGGACTGTTCGCGGTGGCGGGCCTCGTAGGGATTGGTCGGCACCGGCTGGGCGGCCCGCTGTTCGAGGGTGTCGCTCATCTGCTGGATCAGGGTTTCCAGCATGCGGACCTCGCCCGACAGGGTCTCGTTCGAGGTGACGGCACCGGACTCGATGGCCTGGGCCAGTTCGGCCATGGCTTCCTGGGTCGACTCCATGGCGTCGGCGAGCAGGCGGTGGGCCTCCCGGACCTGTTCGATCTCGTTGCGCAGGGCGGCCTTGTCGGAGCGGCCGGTGATGCCGACGTGGACAGCGACCAGCAGGCCCATGCTGGCGATGGCTCCGGCCGCACCCGCGCCGGCACCCAGGCCTGCGCGCCACACGAAGGCGCCGACCGTAAGGGCCAGAAAAAGATAGCCGAAGAACAGGAAGGCCTGGGTCAGTGCGCGCATTGGAAACGGATGGTCCGTGTTCCCGGATGGAATCGGTCGATTATCAGGGTATCAGAGCAGATATCCTAGGGTCCGTGCACGGATTCCCCCTACTTCTTCGAGGTTAACGATGGAATTGTTCGATCTGACCGGCAAGGTCGCCGTCATCACGGGTTCCTCGAGGGGGATCGGCAAGGCGATCGCCGAGCGGATGGCCGAGCATGGCGCGCGCGTGGTGATCAGCTCGCGCAAGGCCGGGCCTTGTGACGAGGTCGCCCAGGCGATCAATGCGAAACACGGCGAGGGCCGGGCGATCGCCATTCCGGCCAATATCGCCTCGAAGGAAGACCTGCAGCGACTGGTGGACGAGACCAATGCCGCCTTCGGCAGGATCGACATCCTGGTCTGCAACGCCGCGACCAACCCCTATGCGGGGCCGATGGCGGGGATCAATGACGAGCAGTTCGGCAAGATCCTGCAGAACAACGTCGTGTCCAACCACTGGCTGATCCAGATGGTCGCGCCGCAGATGCTGGAACGCAAGGACGGGGCGGTGATCATCGTCTCGTCGATCGGCGGCCTGCGCGGCAACGCCCTGATCGGCGCCTACAACATCTCCAAGGCGGCGGACATGCAGCTGGCGCGCAATCTGGCGGTCGAATGGGGGCCGTCGAATGTGCGGGTCAACTGTATCGCGCCGGGCCTGGTGCAGACCGACTTCGCCAAATACCTGTGGGAGAATCCCGAGCTGCTGAAACAGGTGACGGACCCGGCCCCGCTGAAGCGGATCGGCCAGCCGGACGAGATCGCCGGGGCGGCTGTCTATCTGGCGGCGCCGGCCTCGGCCTATATGACCGGTCAGACCCTGGTGGTGGACGGCGGTATCACCATTGCCTGGTAAGGGCGTCGGCTTTCGACAGGACCTTCAGTGGCGGCTGGAGGGTGCGGCCTTCGCGGGCTTCATCGGCTTCATGCGGTTGCTGGGCGTCGAGCGGGCCTCGGCGCTGGGCGGCTGGCTGCTGCGGACCCTGGGACCGAGGACGGGGACCCAGCGGACGGTGATGCGCAACCTGCGCATCGCCTTTCCGGACATGCCGCATACTGAGCGCGAGGCGCTGGCGCTGGCGCAGTGGGAACAGACCGGCCGGGCCTTCGCCGAGACGGCGGTGATGGACCTTCTGGTCAGGGAGGGCCGGATCGAGGTGGTCGGGCTGGAGCGGCTGCATGCGATCCGGGATTCAGGGAAGCCGGTGGTTTTCGTCGGCGGCCATTTCGCCAATATCGAGACCCTGGCGGCGACGATCACGGGTTCCGGTGTGCCCTGCCAGATCACCTATCGTGCGGCCAACAACCCCTATGTCGATGCCCAGATCATCGCCGCGCGGGCGCGGTACGGGGTGAAGCTGTTTGCACCCAAGGGCGGCGACGGTGCCCGGGATTTGCTGGCGGGCATGGCCCGGGGCGAGTCCGTGGCCCTGATGAATGACCAGAAATTCTCGGAAGGGCCCGAGGTGACCTTCTTCGGGCAGCCGGTGAATGCGGCACCGGGGCCGAGCCGGCTGGCGCTGCGATTCGGCACGGTCCTGCAGCCGTTGTCGGTGGTGCGGCTGCCCGGGGTGCGGTTCCGGCTGACCGTCTATGAGCCGATCGAGCTGACGCCGACCGGCGACCGGCAGGCTGACATCGCCCGTGGCGTGCAGGCGATCACCACCTTTGTCGAGGATCGCGTTCGCGAGAGCCCGGTCGACTGGTTCTGGGTCCACAAGCGGTGGCCCGACCGGGTCTATGTCGCGCTGGAATCGTCGCTGGAGGCGGCGGCGGCCTGATCATCGGTCGACCGGCGCAACGGCCCCTTGTAGCCGGTGGCGGCCGTGCGGCGCCGGTCCGGCCCGAAATAGCCGTCGGTCTTCACGAACGGACGCGGGCGGAAGATCACCGCCTGGATACGGTCGAGGATGGCCTTGGCCGTGATCGGCTTGACCACGAACTCCGTCACCCCGGCGTCGCGCGCCTCATAGACGCGGCTCTTTTCCGAATGGCCGGTCATCATGATGATCGGCAGATAGGGATTGGTCGTGTCGGGGCTGTTGCGGACCAGGCGGGTGAACTCGACCCCGTCCAGCGGGAACATGTTGAAGTCGACGATGGCGAGGTCGATCGCCTGTTCCCGCAGGATCTCAAGCCCGGCGGTACCGTCGGCGGCTTCCCGCACCTTGCGCACGCCAGCCGACTGCAGCACCGCGGACGTGATCGCCCGCATGTGCTGGTTGTCGTCGACCAGCAGAACCTGGAGTGCCTGAAGTGATGACATGAATTAACGCAGTGCCGGAATCGGCGGGAGGGGGACAATTTACGGACGAATTCGTTTCCCGTCCATCACCGATCATCGTTCACCTGGACAGTTAAGCATTTATACACCCTCAGGTTTTGACCAGAAATGAGGGATCGAGGTTGCGATCACGCCACTTCATCCGCCAGCACAGATGCGGACCGGTGGCGCGTCCCGTCATACCGACCTTGCCGATGGGGTCGCCTCGCTTCAGGTCCTGGCCCGCCACGACGTCGAGCCGGGACTGGTGCAGATAGGCCGTAACCAAGCCCTGACCGTGGTCGATCAGGACGAGACCGCCCTCAAAATGCAACCCTGGATGGGCCAGGGTGACGCGACCGGCCGCGGGCGCGCGGATCACCGTCCCCTGGGGCGCGGCCAGATCAATGCCGTAGTGGGGCCGTGCGGGCGTCCCGTTGAGCACCCGCTGGCTGCCCCAGAGGCTGGTGACGCGGAAATCCTGCAGCGGCCAGTCGAAGCCGTCGCGGAAATGGTCGGCGTCAGTCCGGCTGGCGAACCCCTCGGTCTTGATCACGATCTCTCGCTGGATCCGGGCCAGCAGTTCCGGGTCGGACGGCTCGACGGTCGCCGGGGGCAGGCCGTTGATGCTGGTCGTGGGAAACCGTCCGGGGGCGATGTCGAGCGTGCGGCGGGCGGCACGGTCACCGAGCCGGGTCTCGATCTGGACGCTGCCGGGGGCGTCGCGGTCAAAGCCGATGATGAAGACTCCGTCCGCCGAGGCAGCGGTCAGGGATTCGCCATCGACGAAGACAAGGGCGCGCGGCCATGTCCGGCCGAGGGCATGGCCCCCCTGGACGAACCGTCCGTCGAGGGTCAGGCCCTCGTCATCCTGCGCCCTCGCGGCACCGGCGGCGATCAGGGCGCCGGAGCCGAGAACGACACCCCGGCGGCTGAGAATCACGCGACCTGTCCCAGTCGCTGGAAGGCCTCGTCGGGACCGGCATAGGCTTCCTGGAGGCTGACCGACCAGTAGCGCAAGGTCTCCAGCGGGATGGACTTGCCGCTGACCGCGCAGGTCACGAAGCGGCCGGGTTTGAGCACGGCGAACTCACCGTCGCCGTAGTGGAGTGTCGCCTTGGCGGTCTGGGTCGTGGGCATGGGCGGAGGCTAGCTTGGCCGTGGGCGCAACGCCACGGCTTTCGCCTGTCAGAACAGATCGCCCTGGCCCGGCGGCGGGGATTTGGGCCGGGTCGGCGAGTGGACCGCCTTCGGCCGCGCCGCCGGGGTCTCGTCGCCGTCGATCCGGGCCCCGCGCGCACCGTCAGCGAAGACGAGGCGGACAGACTGGCCGTCATGAAGGCCGGCGGCGGCGGCGATCATGGTGCCGTCCTCGCTCTCGACCCGGGCGAAGCCGGGCTTGGGCGTCTTCGGGTTGAGGCCGGACAGGGCGCGCGAGAGGGCGGCGAGCCGGGTCTGGTCCCGGTCGAGGCGGCGCTCCATGGCGGGGGCGAACCGGTCGGTGAGGGCGGTCAGCCGGTCGTGGCGCCGCTCCAGTGCCCGCTTCAGCAGGCCGTCGGAGAGCCGGGCCGAGGTGGCGGCGAACTGGCGCTCATGGACGGCGACATTGCGCTGGAGGGCCGAGCCGAGCCGGCTGCCGGCGTGATCGAGCCGCTGCTGGGGCAGGGCCAGCAGGTCTTCCGGCCGGGCGGGCAGGCCGCGGGCGGCGGCGCGCAGCCGGGTGCGTCGGTCCTCGAGGATGCGGCCCCCGGCGCGGGCGAGACGGCGCTCGAAATCGGCGACGGCGGCCTGCAGGTCGGCCAGCACCGGGGTGGCGATCTCTGCCGCGCCGGTGGGGGTGGGGGCGCGGCGGTCGGAGACGAAGTCGATCAATGTGGTGTCGGTCTCATGCCCGACGGCCGAGATGATCGGGATGGTGGCGGCGGCGACCGTGCGGGCCAGGGCCTCGTCATTGAAGGACCAGAGATCCTCAACCGAGCCGCCGCCGCGGGCGACGATGACCACATCGGGGCGAGGGATGGGGCCGTCGGGCGTCAGGGCATCGAAGCCCCGGATGGCGGCGGCGACCTGGCCTGCGGCGGCGTCGCCCTGGACGACACAGGGCCAGACGATGACCCGGCAGGGCCAGCGCTCGCTGATCCGGTGCAGGATGTCGCGGATCACCGCCCCGGTCGGGCTGGTGATGACGCCGACCACGGCGGGGAAGGCGGGAATGGGTGTCTTGCGGCCGGGTTCGAACAGACCCTCGCCGGCCAGTTTCGCCTTCAGCCGTTCCAGCTGGGCCAGCAGGGCCCCGGCCCCGGCGGCCTCCATGGTCTCGATGACGATCTGGTAGGACGACCGCGCCGGATAGGAGGTGATCTTGCCGGTGACGATGACCTCCAGCCCCGACTCGGGGCGGACGCCGAGGCCACGCACCGACCCCTTCCAGATGACACCGTCGATGGCCGCCTTGTCGTCCTTGAGCGTCAGATAGACGTGGCCCGAGGCGTGGTGATTGACCTTGGAGATCTCGCCCCGCAGCCGGACATGGCCGAACCGGTCCTCGAGCGTGCGCTTGAGGGCGAAGGACAGTTCCGAGACCGTCTGGGGCGGATTGTTGTCGCGGAGGGGGGCCGGTGGTTCGTCCGCCGGGCCCTCGAAGACATAGGAGTCGTCGGTCATCGGGGAGAGGGTAGTGGCAGATCGGTGGGAGGGGAATGGGGGAGAGGGGGCCTAGAACGTCCGGGTAATCTGGGCATAGCCGAACAGGGTGGTGCCTTCGCCGGAGGCATTGGGCGCTGCCCGGGCGAAACCGCCGGGGATCAGGGCCGAGGCCCCGACCTCAAGGCGCAGCCTGTCGGGGGAGAGCCAGAAGCGAAGCCTGCTGTCGAGCGCGTGGCCTATGAAGCGACCGGATTGTCCGGTGCTGTCCTGAACCCGGGCGACCACCCATGCATCGCGGCCCTGAGCCAGAAAGGCCGCCTTATAGGCCAGGCGGAAATCCAGTCTTTGACTGGGGGAGGCCTCGATACGGGCTCCGGGTGCAGAAAGATTGGCGGGCGTGAGCGGTCCAAAGATACCGGTGTTGCCGAGGTCCGTTCGTCGCGATCCGAACAGGCGTTCGAACTGTCCGTACTCGCCGTCGGTCGGGTTTCGATCTCCGCCGGCATAGTCGTAGTCCAGTGACACGCGAGGCCGCCACGGACCATCGAAGGTGTAGCCGATGTGTGCGTGAACCATGGAGGCGCTGACATCCAGATCGCGGGTGTCAGTCGGCGCTGCCGTCTGTCGGCGGGTTCCAAACCGGTAGGCGGCTTCGAGGTCGCCATCGAGACGCCCGACGCCCGGCGCGCGAAACAGGCGGAATCCGGGCTGCACATAGTGCCGGTTCGGCGTCGGGACGTCCGTTTCGTCGCGCTCATCGAGGCCATACAGAAAGGCCTCGGCCCAGACACCGGGAACCGCTGTCCCGAGCAGATTGGCCCGGCGGTAGTGGATACCCCAGAGGCGCCTGCCCCATTCCTCCTCGTCCCCGGAAAGCAGATTCTCGCCGAGTGATGCCCGATCGCTGGGAAGGCGACCGACCGGTGACACATAGAGCAGGTGAAGTTCGTCGCCCCTCGAATTCACCGAGCGCCAGTAGGCCCCCGTGTATGCGAAAATCACATTGGCCATCTCGACCCGTTCGATCACGCGGCGGCTGCCGATATCCAGCGTCTGGCGTCCCAGCTTCAGGGAGGCGGTCTCCTGTCCCGGGACGTTACCCAGATCGACACGGAGATAGGCTTGAAGCACGTCGAGGGGGTTGACGATGCTGGTCGAAAGGGGGGTGCCCGCGTCGTCCAGGTAGGAGCGGGAGTCCTGGAACTCTATGCCTGCCGCGATGGGGCCGCGGTTCACCTCTGCAAGAAGCAAGGTCCTGAACGCCAGGGCCTGATCACCTCCGGACCCCCCCGCCCGGAATTGTCCCTCCAGTGTCTCGTAGCGGACCCGTGTCTCGCCCCGGATTGTGAAACCGATCGGGTTGGCGACGGGCTGGGCGGCCATCGGGGCCTCCTGCGCCGCACCGGCCTCGGCACCACAGATGGCCATCAGGCCGACGGTGATGGCAACCAGCCACGCGGGCCTTTTTGATGCTGCGCCGCTTGCCATGAGGTGCCCCCGAACCCGGGTTGACGATACCACGATAATTCTGGAAAACTAGTAGGATGGAAGATCAAAAGGCCATTGAGTGCCTGTCCGCCATCGCTCACGGCACCCGGCTAAAGGTCTTTCGGTTGCTGGTAAGCAGGGGGGACGAGGGGCTGTCATCGGGTGAAATCGCCCGTGTCCTCGACACGCCTGCGACGACAATGTCGACGCATCTGGGCATCCTGGCCCGTGCAGGTTTGATCCAGGCGCGCCGCCAGAGTCGCGTTGTCAATTATGCGGTTTCACAGGACGGGGTTCGAAGCCTGCTGAACTACCTGATTTCGGACTGTTGCGACGGTCGCCCGGACTTGTGCGCGCCCTCGATGACCGCCGTCTCGTCCGTGAGCGTCAGATAGACATGGCCCGAGGCGAGGAGGGTGACCTTGGAGATCTCGCCCCGCAGCCGGACATGGCCGAACCGGTCCTCGAGCTTACGCTTGAGGGCAGAGGAGAGTTCGGAGACCGTCCGGGGCGGATTGTTGTCGCGCGCAGGCGGCGGCGGCTCGTCGGCCGGGCTCTCGAAGACGTAGGATTCATCGGTCATGGGGGGAATGGGGCTGGCGGATGTCGGCCGGACGCATACGCCCGGGCAGATAGTTAGCGAAGTAGCGAAGTTTTCGCTTGCGCCGCCGTCAAGAGTCGAAATAGTTAGCAATATGACTAAGCATGTGGCCGATCTCTCGCTGCTGTTTCACGCGCTCGCCGATCCGACGCGCCGGTCGATCCTGACCCGTCTCGCCGACAAGCCGGCGCGCGTGACGGAGCTGGCCGACCCCACCGGACTGCGGCTGCCGACCGTGATGCGCCACCTGTCCGTGCTGGAGGAGACGGGGCTGATTGCCACGTCCAAGGACGGAAGGGTCCGCACCTGCGCCATCGTGCCCGAGGCCCTGGACCCCGCGCGGTCGTGGCTGGACGAGCATCGGACGCTCTGGGAGGGCCGGCTCGACCGGCTGGATGCCTTTGTGGCGACCGTGATGAAGGAGAACGGGGAATGACACAGACGATCGGTACGGACGCGGTCGGCAAGGAGCCTTCTGCCAGGCCCGTGGATTTCGCGACCCTGACCTTCGAACGGGAGGTCCAGGCCCCGGCGTCGGTGCTCTGGAAGGCGTGGACCGACCCGGCGGCGCGGGCCGTCTGGGCCTCGCCCGCACCCTCGGTCACGGTGGAGTTCCTCGAGGCCGACACCCGTGTGGGCGGCCGCGAAATTTCGCTCTGCAAGGTCGCCGGCCAGCCCGACATCCGCTGCGAGAACGGCTGGCTGGTGCTGGAACCGCTGACGCGCAGTGTGAACCATGAGGTGGTCTCGGCCGAAGGCGTGCCGCAGTCGGCGGCGCTGGTGACGGCTGAAATCTCGGGCGATGAGGCGTCCAGCCGGCTGGTGATGACGGTGCAGCTCGCCTCGCTGGCTGCGGATATGGAGGCCGGCTACCGCGAAGGATTCGGCGCAGGCCTGGACAATCTCGCCGGCGTGGCCGAGCGGATCTTGCTGCTGGAGCGGGTAATCAGGGCACCGCGGTCGGTCGTATGGGGGGCGTGGATGAACCCCGAGACCCTGCCGCGATGGTGGGGGCCTGAGGGATATTCCTGTCGCACGACGAGAATCGACCTGCGCGCGGGCGGGGAGTGGGTGTTCGACATGATCGCCCCCGACGGCACGGTTTTCCCGAACCACCACCTCTACAAGGAGGTCCGCACCGAGGAGCGGCTGACCTATGCGCTCTTGTGGGGCGAGAACGGGCCGAAGCACGCCGACGTCTGGGTCACGTTCGAGGCGCAGGACGGGGCCACGAAGGTCACACTGGGCATGGTGATGGGCACGGCCGCCGAATACCAGAACGCCAGGGCCTTCGGCGCGGTCGAACTGGGCCTGCAGACGCTGGGCAAGCTGGAGCGCTTCATCGAGACCGGGTGAAGTCACCGAGCGATCGAAGGCCGTGTAACGGCGGATCGTCAGCCGGGTCCTGAAGGAACCAGGAGCCGTCTCTCATGGGGGAGATATGGCCGAGCATCCCGGCCCACGGCCGCAGGCGATCATGTCCTGCACGCACATCCGCGACTTGACCGCCTTCGCAGGTGCGGTCATTGCCCCCTCATGAATATCCTGCTGGTCGGATCAGGCGGGCGTGAGCACGCCCTGGCGTGGAAGATCGCCCAGTCGCCGCTGGTGCGGCGGCTGGTCATTGCGCCGGGCAATCCGGGCATGGAGACGCTGGGCGAACTGCGGCCGATGAAGGTCACGGATGCGGACGGGCTGTGCGCCCTCGCCCGGGAGATCAGGGCCGATCTGGTCGTGGTCGGGCCCGAGACGGCGCTGGAGGCCGGGCTGGCCGACCGGCTGGCGGTGGCGGGCATCCCCTGTTTCGGCCCGACGGCCAAGGCGGCGCAGCTGGAGACCTCCAAGGCCTTTTCCAAGGCCTTCATGGAGCGGCACGAAATCCCCACGGCGGGCTTCGGCGTCTATGAGCGGCTGCATGAGGCGCGGCAGGCGCTGACGGTGTTCAAGCCGCCCTATGTGATCAAGGCCGACGGTCTGGCGGCCGGCAAGGGCGTGGCCATCAGCCCGACCAAGCGGGACGCCGAGGGCGAGATCGAGCGGATGCTGGGCGGCCGGTTCGGCACGGCCGGGGCGCGGGTGGTGATCGAGGAGTTCATGGACGGCGAGGAAGGCTCGCTGTTCGCGGTCTGCGACGGCCAGCGCGCCGTGCTGCTGGGCGGGGCCCAGGATCACAAGCGGGCCTATGACGGCGACCTGGGACCGAACACGGGCGGCATGGGCAGCTATTCGCCGGCCCCGGTGTTCACGCCCGAACTGGTCGAGGCGGCCGACCGGCTGGTCATCCAGCCGGTGGTGGCGGCCATGGCGGCCGAAGGGATGCCGTATCGCGGCGTGCTCTATGCCGGGCTGATGGCCACGGCGGACGGGCCCAAGGTGGTCGAGTTCAATGCCCGGTTCGGCGACCCGGAGTGCCAGGTTCTGATGATGCGGCTGGACGGGGACATTGTGCCCCTGCTGCTGGCCTGCGCGCGGGGGGACCTGACGCGGGTGCCGATGCCGGCTTTCAGCCCCGATACGGTGATCTGTGTGGTGCTGGCGGCCTCGGGCTATCCCGACAGTCCGCTGGAGGGTTCGATCATCCGCGGCGCAGAGCAGGATTTCGGACCGCATGTGCAGATCTTCCACGCCGGCACGCGGCGACGGGCGGACCGCCAGCTGGCCGCGGCGGGCGGCCGGGTGCTGAACGTCTGCGCCCGCGGCAAGGACATCGCCGAGGCGCGGGAGCGGGCCTATGCGGTGGTCAAACAGATTGACTGGCCGGGCGGGTTTCATCGCACGGACATCGGCTGGCGGGCGCTGGAGCGGGATTCCGGGGGGAACTGAAGCCATGACTGACACCGTTCTCCCGCCCGAACCGCCGAGCCATTACCGCGACGGGAAGGAGCGGCTGGCCGATCTGATCGTGCATCTGACCGGGCTGGCGCTGGCGCTGGTCGGGGGCGGGATGCTGCTGGGGCTGGCGATCGGCTTCGGCAATGCCGGAAGTCTGACGGCCTCGGCCATCTATGCGGTCGGGCTGCTGACCATGCTGGGGCTGTCGACGGCCTATAATTTCGCCGCGCCGCGGTTCCAGCCGCTGCTGCGCCGGTTCGACCATGCGGGCATCTTCATCATGATCGCCGGCTCCTACACGCCGTTCACGACCCAGCATCTGACCGGGGTCTGGGCGTGGGGGATGACCTCGGCGGTGTGGGGCACGGCCATCTTCGCCGCCCTGGCCAAGCTGTTCCTGCCCGGGCTGGGCAAGGGGTTCTGGATCTTCGTCTATCTGGCGCTGGGTTGGCTGATGGTGATCGCCGTCCAGCCGATCATGCAGAGCCTGGGCCTGGCACCGCTGATCCTGATGGCGGTCGGGGGGCTGCTGTATTCGGTCGGGGTGATCTTCTACGCCAACAAGGCCATGCGCTATCGCCGCGCGATCTGGCACGGCCACGTCGTGGTGGCGGCCGCGGTGCACTGGGTGGCGGTGCTGCTGGCCGTGCTGAAGTAGGGCGGCCTCAGGCCCAGGCGAACAGCAGCCGGCCCTGGCCCATGCGCTCGCGCAGGGCGGGCAGGTCGGCGTGGGCGACCGAGAAACAGCCGTAGCTGCGGCCCAGCTTGCCTTCGCGGGCGAGGAAGGCCGGGTCGGCGTAGTCGGCGCCGTGGATGATGATGGCGCGCTCGCGGGCCAGGTTGTTGGTGTACTCCAGCCCATCGAGCAGGACATTGGGGCCCTGTTCGGCGCCGTGGCTGGCCCCGGCGGTGGCATAGGAGCCGACCGAGGACATGTGGCTGTCGGGGGTGTTGCTGAAGCTGGTGGCGAAGCCGGTGTGCGCCGGGTCGGAGCCGCGGCCGTGGCTGGTGCGCATCAGGGTGATGGAGCCGCCTTCGAGGTCGACTTCGTACAGTCGCTCGTCACCCGAGAATTTCTTGAAATCGACCAGATACATGCGGTCGCGGCGGGTGATGCGGTGGTCGTGGATGTCGAGAGCGGCCATGGCCCGCTCCATCAGTTCCTTGCGGACCTGGCTGCGCGGGTCGAGCGGACGGGTGGTGTTGAGCTGGGAGGTGATGACCTCGGCCGGGCGCGCCGGAAGCTGGGGAGCGGGGGTGACCGTCACCAACGGCTGAACGCTGGCCGTCTGCGCGGCCGCTGTGGCGCAGCCCGAAAGCATCGCCACGCCGCCCAGAATGAAGCCTCGTCTCGCCAAGCGCATGCGACGCCCCTCGCACGTTTACAGAACAGGACACGGGTTGTTTCAGTTTGTGACGGGCGTTTCAAGCTGAGCCTTGGCTCACACGCCGGGAGGTCTATGGTGCGATCCCTGTTCCGGGAGGATTTCGTGAAGCTGATCACATCTTTGGCCGCCGCCGTGGCCCTGCTGACGACAACAAGCGTTGCGGCACAATCGCCCGCTGTCACGCCGGTTTCACCGGGCGCGGGAACGACGTTCGTCCAGGTGGGGCGGCTTCTGGCCGATCCTGCGACCGGTGTTGTGCAGCGCGATAAAACTCTCGTGATCGAGGGGAACCGGATCGTCGAGGTGCGCGACGGCTTTGTCGGCGAGGGCCGGATCGTCGATCTGAGGTCAGCCTTCGTCCTGCCGGGGCTGATCGACAGCCATGTGCACCTGACCAGCCAGCAGAACCCGAACGCACGGCTGGAAGAGGTGACCCAGTCCAATTCCGAACAGGCTATGGTCGGGGCACGCCATGCCCGCCGCACCCTGATGGCGGGCTTCACGACTGTGGCCGATGTGGGCGGATCGAACGAGGCCGTCTTCGCCCTGCGCGACGCCATCCGTCGTGGCGACGTTCCGGGACCGCGCGTCATCGCGGCCGGCTCGGCGGTCTCCGTCCACGGCGGTCACGGCGATATCAACGGCTACCGCGAGGACGTCATGCATGTGCTGTCGCCCGAGAGCGTGTGCTCGGGCGTCGACGACTGCATGCGGGCGGTGCGGCTGCAGGTCCGTTCGGGGGCCGACATCATCAAGATCACGGCGACCGGCGGCGTGCTGTCGAACACGGCGGCCGGCCTGGGCCAGCAGTTCTCGGACGACGAACTGGCGGCCATCATCGGGGCCGCCCACCGCATGGGCCGTCAGGTGACGGCGCACGCCCACGGGGTCGACGGAATCAATGCCTTCCTGCGCGCGGGCGGCGATTCCATCGAGCACGGCACCTATCTGAATGACGAATCGATCCGCCTGTTCCGGCGCGAGGGGACCTATCTGGTGCCGACCCTGCTGGCCGGGGATTTCGTCACCCGGATCGCCCAGGGCCCGAACAATTTCTTCACCCCGGCCCAGACGGCCAAGGCCCTGCAGGCCGGGCCGCAGATGCTGGACATGGTGCGGCGGGCCCATGCCGGCGGGGTGCGGATTGCCTTCGGCACCGACTCCGGTGTCTCGGCGCACGGCGACAATGCCCAGGAGTTCGCCCTGCTGGTGCGGGCCGGCATGACGCCGCTGGAGACCATCCAGGCGGCGACGGTGAATGCGGCGGCACATCTGCGGATTTCGCAGGAGGCCGGCCGGATCGCGGCGGGCATGCCGGCGGACCTGATCGCCGTCGGCGGTGACCCGCTGACGGATGTCACCGAGCTGGAGCGGGTACGGTTCGTGATGCGCGGCGGGTCGGTTTACCGGGCGGAGTGAGCCCGGAGCGCGCCCAGCAACAGCGCCTGGAAAGCCGCCTCGTCCTCAAACGTCGCCTTGACCGGCCATGACATCACCCGTGCCCGCCATTCCGGCGTCAGGCGGAACCAGTCCTTTTCGGTCGTGACCAGACGGGCGTGAGCCCGTTCGGCGCGGTCCGCGAGGAAGGCCAGGTCGTCCTCACGGAAGGCGGCGTGGTCGGGGAAGGGGGCGAAGTCGACCAGTTCGGCCCCGGCGGCGTCGAGGGCGCGCTCGACCTTCCACGGCTTGGCGATGCCGGCAAAGGCCACGATCGGTCCCTTGGGCGGCGGTGCGGCGGGCTTCAGCCGGGCGATATGGACCGGCAGGTTCCCGAAGGCCTCGACCAGTTCGGGATCGGCACCCGACGCATCGGCGGGCAGCAGGATGACCACGGCGTCGGCGCGGGCGAGACCGCGCTGGAGCTTTTCGCGCATCGGGCCCGAGGGGAAGACCGAGCCGTCGCCGAAGGGCCATTCGTCGTCGCGCGTCTCGCCATCGACGACGATCAGGCTGAGCGTCTTCTTCAGGGTCGGATTCTGGTGGGCGTCGTCGAGGACCAGAACCTCGGCACCGGCCGCTGCAGCGGCCCGGGCCCCGGCGACGCGGTCGTGGGCGATCCAGGTCGGGCCGCCGAGGGCCAGCATCAGGGGTTCGTCGCCGACGTCGGCGGCGGTGTGGACGGCGGCGTCGACCTGCGTCGGCTCGCGCAGGGATCCGCCATAGCCGCGCGACAGGCCGTGTGCCTTGATCCCGGCCTCGTGCAGCAGGCGGATGGCCTCACGGGTGACCGGGGTCTTGCCCGAGCCCCCGACCGTCAGATTGCCGACCGAGATGATCGGGATGCCCGGATCAACCGGCTCGGTGCGGGCGATGCGACGGGCGGTGGCGGCGGCCCAGATCCAGGACAGGGGTTTGAGCAGGATGCGGGCGACCGCGCCGTGGCGGGCGTCGCGCGTGTACCACCAGCGAGGGGTGTTGAGCTTCATCGGCGGCCTCCCCGGGTTGCCTGGGGCAGCAGGGGCGTGAGCGACTCCCAAAGACGGTCGAGACCCGAACCGGCCTCGGCGGCGGCGCGGCGGCCGCGCTCGCCCATGGCCCGGGCAGCATCGGTGTCGGCCAGAAGCGGGGCGAGGACGGCAGGCAGGTCCCAGGGGGCCTGGACGACGGCGAGACCGCCCGCCTCGACGAGGGCGTCGGTGACGGCGGCCCAGTTGCTCATGTCGGGGCCGGTGACGGCAGGCTTGCCGAGCCGGGCGGGCTCCAGCGGATTGTGGCCGCCGACCGGGGGCTTCTCGAGGGCGGCGGAAAACGAGCCGCCCATGACCACGACATCGGCGAGGCGGAGGAACAGCCCCATCTCGCCGAGGGTGTCGGCCAGATAGAGGTCGGTGTCGCGGTCCGGCTCACGCCCCTGCGAACGCAGGGCGAAGCGGTAGCCGTCGCGCTGGAGGGCAGCGGCGATGTCGGCGCTGCGGGCGGGGTGGCGGGGTACGAGGATCAGGCAGAGACGGTCGGCCAGTTTGTCGAGGGCGCGGACGAGGGCAATCTCCTCGCCGTCGTGGGTGCTGGCGGCGACGACCACGGGCCGGTCGCCGATGGCGGCGCTGAGGCGGGTGAAGGCGGCGGCGTCATGCGGCGGGGCATCGCCCGAGAGTTTGAGGTTCACATGGCCGTCGATCCGGGCCCCGAGGCTGTGCAGCCGGGTGGCCGAGGTCTCGTCCTGCGGCAGGATGCGGTCGAAGGCGGACAGGATCTCACGCGCGGCCCCGGGGAAGCGCCGCCAGCCGTCGACGGTCTTTTCCGTGATCCGGGCGCTGGCAAGGACCAGTTTCACGCCGCGCTTGCGGGTCTCGAGGATCAGGTTGGGCCAGAGTTCGCTCTCGACGAAGACGGCGAGAGACGGCCGCCAGTGGTCGAGGAAGGCGGTGACGGCACCCGGCGCATCGACCGGGGCGAACTGGTGGATCACACCGTCGGGCAGTCGCTGGGCCAGCAACTGAGCCGAGGTCAGGGTGCCGGAGGTGACCAGCACGGTCAGGTCGGGCCGCTGCTGACGAAAGCGCTCGACCACGGGCAGGAGGGACAGGGTCTCGCCGACGCTGACCCCGTGCAGCCAGACCAGATCGCCGTCGGGGCGAGGCAGGGAGGCGCGGCCGAGGCGTTCGTCGACGCGGACCGGGTCCTCCTTGCCCTGTTTGGCGCGGGCATCGAGCAGGCGCGGGGCCAGGGGCTCCAGCAGGCGCAGGACGAGCCGGTAGACGACCAGCGCCGGGCTCATCTCAAATACGCTCCAGGCCGGTGATGGCGTCGGCGCGGGCCTCGACCGCGGTCAGGCGCTCGGCCCAGCGCTGGGTCACCGCCTCGGTGGAGAGGCCTTCGGGGAAGGTGTCGATGTCCCAGACCACTGCGCCGCGACCGAAGGGCAGGGGCAGGATGGCGCGGTCCCAGCTGCCCAGGCGGACGGCGGGGCGGCAGGACAGGCCGATGAACAGGACGGGGGCACCGGACAGCCGGGCCATGACGGCGACGCCGTCGCCCATGACCCGCATGGGGCCGCGTGGACCGTCGGGGGTCAGGGCGACGCCGGCGGTCCGAAGCTGGCGCAGGGCGTCGCGCAGGGCCGCGGACCCGCCCTTGGCCCGGTCGGCCTTGTCCTTGTTGGCCGAGGAGCCGCGGATGGAGGGGAAGCCGACCTTGCCCATGGCCCGGGCGATGAACTGGCCGTCCGGTGACAGGGAGACGATGGCCCGGACCTCCTGGGCGCGGTGGTGGGGCCAGCAGGCGGGGGTCAGGCTGATGCGCGAATGCCAGAACAGGCAGATCACCGGCCCGCGGTCGGCCCAGACCTGTTCGGCGACGGCCTCGTTCTCGCGCGTCCAGCGGATGGTGGCGACACAGAAGCGCATCCAGACGGCCAGCAGATTGGCCAGGATGGTCTGGAAGAAGGGATTGCGCAGCGGCCTCATGCGACGGGGGCTCCAGTGGCCGGATCGCCGCCGAGGGATTGCTGTTTCGCCAGGCGGGAATAGAGGCCGCCCAGTTTGACCAGCTGGGCATGGGTGCCGGTTTCGACCACGCGGCCGGCCTCGATCACATGGATGCGGTCGGCATTGCGCACGGTCGACAGGCGGTGGGCGATCATCAGGGTGGCGCGGCCCTGCATCAGCCGCTCGAGCGCGGCCTGGACCAGGGCCTCGCTCTCGGTGTCGAGGGCCGAGGTGGCCTCGTCGAGCAGCAGTATGGGGGCGTCCTTGAGGAAGGCGCGGGCGATGGCGATGCGCTGGCGCTGGCCGCCGGACAGGCGCAGGCCCGCCTCGCCGGCGCGGGTCTGATAGCCTTCCGGCAGGGCGGTGATGAAGTCGTGGGCGGCAGCGGCCCTTGCGGCGTCGGCGATCTGTTCGGCGGTAGCGCCGGGGCGGCCATAGGCGATGTTGGCGGCCAGGGTGTCGTCGAACAGGAAGGGTTCCTGGGTGACCAGGGCGATCTTCGAGCGCAGGTCGTGCAGGCGAAGCTCACGGATGTCGCGGCCGTTGACGGTCACGGCCCCGGCGGTGACGTCATAGAAGCGCGGCAGCAGGCTGAGGATGGTGCTCTTGCCACCGCCCGACGGGCCGACCAGGGCCACGGTCTCGCCGGGGGCGACGGTCAGGCTGACATCGGCGAGGGTTGGGGCGGCACCGTCCGAGGCCGGGCCATAGGCGAAGGAGACGCGGTCGAAGGCGACGGCGGTCGGGCCGTCGGCCAGGGGCGCGGCGTCCGGGGCCTCGCGAATCTCGGGCTGGATGTCGAGGGCGGCGAACAGGCGGCGGGCGGCGGTCAGACCCTCGGCCATGACGGTCTGGAGGTTGGTGACCTGCCGCAGGGACTGTCCGGCAGCCATCAGCAGGCCGATATAGGCTGCGAACGATCCGACGCTCATGGACCCGTCCTGGGCCCGCCAGCCGGCATAGGCCATGACGGCGGCGACGATGATCATGGCCACGAGGTTGGAGAAGGGGCCGGCAAAGGCGCGGCTGTCGGCGCTCTTGATGACGTGACGCTGGCGGCGGGCCACGACCTCGCCGACGCGGTCCTGTTCGGCCGCCTCGCGGTTCTCGATCTTGATCAGGCGGACGCCGTCGAGGTTCTCCATGAGGGCGGTCGAGAGGTTGGAGGTCTCGACCATGGCCCCGGTGGTGGCCTTGCGCACCCGCTTGCCGAAGCGGCGCAGGACCAGGGCAATCAGGGGCGCGCCCAGCAGGACGATCGCGGTCAGCCGCCAGTCGGTCCAGGCCATATAGGCGATCACCGCGGCCAGGGTCAGGGCGTGCTGGGTGTAGTTGACGACGCCGTTGGTGAAGGCCTCGCGCACCAGATTGGCGTCGAACAGGACCGAGGAGACGAAGCCGCCGGAGTGCTGGCTGCGCAGCCGGGCGAGGTCGGCACGGATCATGGCGCCGAACAGCCGCACCTGGATGTCGCCGACGATGCCGTGGCCGAGGCGGTTGACGAGCGCCGCCTGGCCGAGGGCGGCGGCGGTCCAGATCAGGGCGGCACCGATGATGATGGCGGGGATCCAGACCAGGGCGCTGCCCGGCGGCACGGTGATGAAGCCCCAGATGGTGACCGCCTTGCCGAGGAAGAGGCCGTCGATGGCCGGCTCCAGCAGCTGCAGCACCGTGGCCGCCATGACCCCGACCACGGCGGCGCAGGCGATCGACAGGAACAGGGGCGTCCGATGGTGCGAGAGATAGTCGCGCCAGATACGGCCCAGCAGCGGGCGCAGCGGCTCTTTCTCTTCAGCGGCGGTGATGGGCGGCGTCATCGGTCCGAGGTCGGACGGGACGGGGGGGAAGTCAAGCGGGGAGGCGGGACGTGGTGCGGATCGGCGGCGATCGGGGGCGGGGATGTCGGCTTGGGAGCCATAGCGGATGCCGGGGACTTCCGGTGCGTCTGCGCCAGATCCGAAGCCCCGCTCACCCCCGATTCGTCAAAGGGGTTCGATCTCAGACTTCCCGGTCAGAAAGGCTGTGCAGCCGTGCGATGTCCCGCCTCAACTGCTGGATCTGCATGTCGGGTCTCATCGAAAGCTTGATCACCAATGCCATGAGCAACAGCACAGCCGACGGCAGCCCCCATCGGAGTGCGTCGATGACTTCGTCGACGTTGAAGAAGCGCCAGGCCGAATATGCCCCGGCCACGAACATCAAGGCCTGGCTGATCATCATGATCCAGCTCACCCAGGCATTGCGTCGGCGGAACAGGCCGATCGCCTGATCGAGAAAGGCTGGCTCCTCGCCAATCTGCTCCAGCAGGCGGCGCTCCTCCTCGCGCAGTTCAGCATCAATACGAGTGTCAGGGTCAGTCATAGGCATCTCCTTTCAGGGCGGCCCTCAGTTTGAGCCGCGCATGCATGAGGCGGGTCTTGATCGTTCCCACGGGCGCATCGAGGGCGACGGCGACCTCCGCCACGGACAGGTTTTCGAAGTGATGCAGCGCCAGTGCGGCGCGCTGGGCAGGCGGGAGACTCCGAATGGCGCGGTGCAGCGCCGCGATGTCGGAGGCCGGGGTCTCCTCGACGTGAGCGGCCGCCGTTGCCGTCTCTGCCACTTGTTCCAGGGCACTTGTCAGACGTCGGTCCGACTGGCGCCGTCGAATAATGGTCGTCGCCTGACGGGTCGTGATGCGATAGGCCCAGGCGGGAAAGGCGACGGGGTCGCGAAGTCCCTTCAGCCCGCGCGCGATCTCAACCCAGGCACCCTGGGCTGCGTCATTGGCCTGGTCAAAATCGCCGAGGAGGCGCCAGGCGTGGGCGACCAGCTTCCGGTGCCAGCGTCCAGCCAGCCCCCGAAACGCGGACACGGACCCACCTTGGGCCTGACGCACAAGCAGTGCCTCGTTCTCCCGGTCGTGCGCCATCATGCGTGCACTCTTCCCGTCAGCGGAGCCCGCGGATCAGCCGTAACTCGAGTTCCGCCACCTGGCGCTTGAGCCGGTTGATATGCATCACAGGCCAGAAGGCGAACTTGATTGTGAACGACATCAAGATCATCCCGAGAGCAGGAAATCCCCATCGGAGGGCCTCCAGGGTCTCGCTCGACTGGCTGAAATGCCATGCGCACCAGACGCCGCCCGCAAAGAGTCCAATCTCTGCGATCATCATTGCAAGGGTCGGCCAGGCACTGCCGTCTTGGAAGAGCCCTTTCGCCAGCTCGAAGAATCCGGGCTGCTTCTCCAGCCGCTCCAGAGCGGCCAGCTCTTCAGCCGTCAGGTTTAAAGGGGTCGTCCCGGTCATCTCTGTCTCCTTGACCAAACCGTACAGGAGACAGGTGCCGTCTACGCGCCGTTCGGTTCAATCCGTCGACGAAAATCGTCGGGAAACGCTGATGATCGTCAGGCGGGGCCTGGCCGTTGGAAACATGTTCGCGCCCCATCAATGCCGCCCATCCCATCACCCCGGATGACGCGCGGCTCCTGATCCCCTATCTCCTCCCCATGCCCCGCTACGACCTCACCACTCCCGCCGGCCGGTTCAAGGCGAAATGGGACTATGTCTGGAAGGACCATGCCTTCCTGCGGCGGTGGTTCATGAACGGCCACTGGCTGGGGCCGGATCTGGTGCGGACCAACCAGCCGTCGCCGCGGCAGCTGGCCTACTGGAAGTCCAAGGGCATCAAGACGATCATCAACCTGCGCGGGGCGCGGGACGAGGCCTATTATGCGCTGGAGAAGGAGGCCTGCGAACGGCTGGGCCTGACCCTGATCGACGCGCCGCTGGATTCGCGTGATCCGCCGCAGAGGGACCGGGTGCACCGGGCGCGTGAGCTGTTCCGGACCGTTGAGTATCCGGTGCTGATCCACTGCAAATCGGGGGCGGACCGGGCCGGAATGATGGCGGTCTTCTATCGCCATTTCCATCTGGGCGAGCCGATGTCGGTGGCCATCGAACAGCTGTCCAAACGCTATCTGCACCACCGCGAGGGGCTGACCGGGGTGCTGGATTATACGCTGGAGAAATACCTCAACGAGGTCGAGCCGACCGGGGTCAGCTTCATCGACTGGGTCGACAGTGACGCCTATGACCCCAAGGCCATCCGGGCGGAGTTCAAGGCCGGCTGGTGGGGGACGATCCTGACCGAGAAACTGCTGCGGCGGGAGTAGGCGTCAGCCCCAGGGGCCGCGCGGCTCGCTCTTGTCGGATGGCGTGTCCGGTGTCCCGCCCTCAGCGGCGATCTCGGCATCGCGCCGGGCCTTGCGCTCGGCGTTCCAGGTCTTGAACCAGTTTGTTTCCTGGCGGTTGCCGCGCCAGACCGCGATCCACATGCCGAGCGCCAGCAGCAGGCCGATCAGGGTGGCGATCTCCTGCGGGTCGAGAGTTCTGCCAAACAGGGTCATGGGCGGGAGTCCTGCAAACGGGCGGTGGGTCCGGGGCGGAACAGCCTGGCCTGAAATCCGGGGCGGGCCGAGGCCTGTCGTCCGCGACTAGTGGCCGTGGGCGTCGCCGCGGGGGTCGATCATCCGGTGGGCGTGCAGGATGAAGAACCGCATGTGGGCGTTGTCGACCGTGGCCTGGGCGCGCGCCTTCCAAGCAATGCGGGCTTCCTCATAGTTGGGGAAGGCACCGACGAACTCGACCTTGGACAGGTCGCGGAACACCGGGGCGTCGAGGTGGCGGAGCTCGCCGCCGATGACGAGGTGCAGCAACTGATCGGTTTCGGCGGGCTTGGTCATGGGTCGTCCGGAGATGTGGGGGAACTAGCGGGCCGCCAGCGGAATAGGCGTTGTGCGCCGCACGATCAACGGGTGAAGCGCGGGCGCACTGCAGACCAGGCTGTTCTGACGCGGATCGGCCTGGTTGAACCGCCAGGCATGACCGTGGTGGTCGGTGACCCGGCCGCCGGCCTCCTCGACGATCAGGGCCCCGGCGCAGACGTCCCAGTCCCATTTGGGCGACAGGTTGATCGCGGCGTCAAAGGCTCCGGCGGCGACGAGGGCCATGCGGTAGGCGATGGCGTTGCGCTTCTCGAACCGCATGGCCGGCCAGGGCTCGATCCAGTGCGGCCCCTCGATCAGCCGGGCGTCGGCCAGGACGGAGGCGTCGTCGAGGTCGGTGGTGTCGGAGGCGGTGATCGGGCGACCCTGCAAGGCGGCCCCTCCGCCGAGGGTTGCGGTGAAGGTCTCGCCGAGGGCCGGGGCGTGGATCACGGCGGCGACCGGCCGGCCGTCCTCGACGATGGCGATGGGAATGCACCACCAGGGCTTGCCCTTCATATAGGCGACGGTGCCGTCGATCGGATCGACCACGAAGATGCGGCGGTTCGAGAGGCGGTCGGCGTTGTCGGCGGTCTCTTCCGACAGCCAGCCGTGATCGGGCCGGGCCGCCAGCAGTGTGTCCCTGAGCAGCTGGTCGACAGCCATGTCGGCCGAGGTCACCGGTGAGCCGCCCGACTTGGACCAGACCTTCAGGCCCGCGTCGCGTTCGGCCAGCGCCAGCCGGCCTGCGGCCTCGGCTGCGTTGCGGATCAGGTCTAGGTCTGCGGCAAGACCCGTCATTTACCGGCGATGGCGACGCCGTCGAACATCAGCGACGGACTGTTGAAACTGCCCCGGAACTCGAGGTCCGAGCCCCGCTCCAGACGGGTCCAGAGCTCGGCCAGATTACCGGCGACGGTGACGCCGCTGACGGGCCAGACGATCTGACCCTTCTCGAACCAGAAGCCCGAGACGCCCGCCGACCAGTCGCCGGTGTTGGCGTTCAGCGAGGGACCGAACATGGAGGTGACCAGCAGGCCGGCGCCGGCATCGGCCATCAGCCCGGCCAGATCGCGCTCGCCGGGTTCCAGATGGAGGTTGTGGGTCGAGACCCCGGGCGGGCCGGCGAGGCCGCGCGAGGCGTGGCCGGTCGAGGCCAGCCCCAGCTGGGCGGCGGCGGCGCTGTTCAACAGCCAGGTGGTCAGGACGCCGTCCCGGACCAGCGACTGGCGCGACACCGCCACGCCCTCGTCATCGAAGGGGGTGGAGCCGAGGCCGCGGACACGGAAGGGATCGTCAATCAGGTCCACGCCCGCCGGCAGGATCCGCTCGCCGAGGCGGTCCTTGAGGAAGGAGGTGCCGCGCGCGATCGAGGGGCCGGAAATGGCACCGATCAGGGGCGAGAGGACCTGGGTGGCGATGCGGTTCTCGAAGATGACCGGGGCGGTGGTCGAGTCGATCTTGCGCGGCCCGGTGCGGGCGACGGCGCGGTGGCCGGCGAACTCACCGATCGAGGCGGCGGAGGGCAGGTCGGACAGGTGACGCACGGCGCGGTGCTCGCCGCCGCGTTCCATGGCCCCGTCCTGCTCGGCGATGACGCCGACGCCCAGCGAGAAGGCCGAGCCATGATAGGCCCCGTCGAAGCCGTGCGAGGTGACCAGCCGCCAGCGGCTGGAGGAGGCGGAGGCGTGGCCGCCTTCGGATTTTGCGACGCCTTGGACGGCCAGGGCGGCGGCCTCGGTCTCGGCGGCCATGGCCTCGAGCTCGGCGGCGCTGCGCTCGGTGGGATCGTACAGGTCGAGGTCGGCGAAGGGGCCGCGGGCGAGGCGGTCCTGCGGGGCCAGACCGGCATAGGGGTCTTCGGGGGCCAGCCGGGCCATGGCCACGGCGCGTTCGACGAGGCGGGCGCGGGTGGCGTCGGACAGGTCCGAGGCCGAGACGGTCGCCATGCGCTGGCCGATGAAGACCCGCAGGCCGAGGTCGCGGCTCTCCTCGCGCTCGACATCCTCAAGGGCCCCGTTGCGGACGCCGATGGACAGGGAGGCGCGCTCGGCCGAGACGGCCTCGGCGGCGTCGGCCCCGGCCCTCAGGGCGGCGGCGACGATATCGGACAGGAGATCGGGGGAGGCGGCGGACTCGGTACGGTCAGGCATGCCCCGATATGGCCGGGCGGACGGTTCCGCGCAACGGCCCCGGCGAAGTTCAGACGAAGGCGTGGACCACCAGCATCCCGCCGGCGGTGAACAGGGCGAAATAGGTCAGGGCCATACCCAGGACGCGTCCAAAGGTCGGCTTCTTGTCGCTCAGGCCTGCGGCGTGGATCAGACGCCCCGCCAGCAGAACCCCGCCGACGGCATGGATCGCCATGGCCGGCATCCCCAGCATGGCCAGCAGGGCCAGGGCACCGACGCCCACCGGGATGTATTCCGCGGCATTGCCGAACACCCGGCTCCTGAGCGTGATCTGTGCCTGCTTGCCGTCGCCGAGCAGCACCTTGTGCTTGCGGCGGTTCAGAACCACCCGGACCGAGAGGACCATCAGCAGCAGGAGCAGCAGGCCGCTCCAGAGGGCGGCGGCCTGGGCGGGCGTCATCGCGCTAAACGTATCCATCAGTTCTCTCGCCCCACGGGATAGAGTCGGAAGCGTTCATCATAGAACGGGGTTCGTTCGTAGAACCACTGCAAACGCGCGTCGCCGTCGGCGGCGAAGGCTGGTTCGGCGGCCAGTTTCGCCTCGAAGGCGGCCTTCAGCGCCGGATCGGCCGCCATCATGGCCTCGGCCAGGGGGGCGATGGCATAGCCCTCGATATACTCGACACGGCTGAGCACCTCGGGGAACATGCCCCAGGCGAAGAAGCTCTCGCTGGACTGCGGCTCGAGCAGCAGGACGACGATGTCGCCCAGCGGCTGGTCGGTCGGTACGCGGACCGAGCCCACCGGGAAGGTCCAGTCGCGCCGCTCGGGGGTGACGCCGGTGACGGTCACGCCGACGCGGCCCTCATTGGCGCGGGTGGCCAGCCTCGGCTCATTGAGGCGCAGCATGTCGACAGTGACGGTGCGCGGGGCCGGCAGGGTCTCCATCCGGATGCCGTGCAGGCGCAGGCGTTCGATGATGTCGGCACGATGGCCGGGCACCCAATAGGCATTCGGTCGCTGAAGGGTCAGGGTCGGGCGCGAGCCGTAGAAGGGCAGGGACCAGGGCTCGGGGTCGGCCACGCCGAGCCAGCGGATCTCCTGCCGGCCCGAGGCGGGGCTGTCGTACATCTCATAGCGGATGCCCTTGAAGGTCCGGGTGTAGGCCGGGGTCGGATCGGCGGTGAAATTGGCCGGTACCTGTGCCGGGCGCAGGGCCGAGTCGGCGGCGATGGCGGTGCGCAGGGCGGTGCCGTCGGCGGCCAGACGGCGCATCGCCGCCTCGAGCAGGACATAGGTTCCCAGAACCCGCTGTTCGTAGGGTTTGAGACTGTGGTTCTCGATCAGGACGGTCGGGACGTGGGCGGCCGAACCCCAGCCGTTGGAGAACCGCTCGCCGAGGCCGCCGTCGGACAGGCCGGCGCGCGGATCGGCATCGATGCCGAAGACCAGTTCGCCGGGGATGTGGTCCTCCGCCTCAAGCGCCGCATTGATCGCGGGCTTGAAGCTGTGATCCAGCCAGAGGGCGATGGCCGGCGAGCGCGAATAGACGCCGTTCTCGCCGTTGAAGCCGTAGGTGATGTCGTACTGGTAATCCATGCCGTCGGTGACGTGGATGTCGAGGTAGAGGTCCGGCCGGTATTTCAGGACCAGACTGCGCACGGCGCGCATCTCGACCTGGTCCAGTTTCAGATAGTCGCGGTTGAGGTTCTGGTTGGTCGCCGTATTGCGCCAGCCCTGGATACGGGGGCCGCGCTGGTTGGGGCGGGAATAGGCCGAGGCCCGCTCGTGGCCGTCGACGGACAGGATCGGGATGAGGATCAGATTGACCCGGTCCAGAAGGTCGGCCTTGCCGTAGAAGGCGATGTCGCGGAGCAGCATCATGCCCGCGTCCTTGCCGTCGATCTCGCCGGGGTGGATGCCGGCCTGGGCCAGCAGCACGGGCTTGGACGGGTCGAAGGCCGCGCCGTCCTTCGAGGCGATCACGGCATAGATGGGCCGGCCCTCGGGCGAGGTGCCGAACTGTTCGATGCGAATCAGGTCGGAGGCGGCATCCAGCCGGTCGAACCAGGCGCGGGTGTCGGCGTAGTTCGGGCTTTCGTCGTGCTCCGGGTCAGCCTCGAAGGCCGTGACCCAGGGGTCGGAGGCGTCGCGCAGCAGGGCTCGGCTGGCCCCGTCCCAGACCGGGGCGGGCGGCAGGAAGGGCTGGTCCCAGGGCGCGTTGTTCGGCACGGACGGGGACTGGGACATGGCAGGACTCGAAAACAGGGCGGCGAGGGCCGCAATCAGGAGGGCTTGGCGCATGTGTGGTGTCATCCGCCAGATGCCGTCGGGCCGCAAGCCGGTCGGCTGCTGCGGGCGGGTGAAGTGTCTAGATTTCCGCTCATCTCAGCTTCCCGTCGCCGGCAACCATGCACCGTCTGCGATGAGGATCGCGCCGGCGCGGACCATGTTCCACAGGGTGTAGGCCAGCACGATCAGCAGGGCCCCGATGACGACCGGCCGCGAGGGCGCAAACGCGGCGGTCGCCGTGCAGAGGGCAAAGAGGGCGACCCCGATCAGCAGTCGGGGCGTCCAGAAGGCCGCCCAGGCCGGGTCGGCCAGCGCCAGCAGGCCGAGCAGGATCCAGACCATGGCATTGGCCGCCAGGACGCAGCCGAACACCACCCGCCGGTGGGCCCAGAAATGCTCGTCCAGGTCGATGCGGGTGTTCACCCCCTCGGCCGTCACGCGCGGGAAGGTGATGCTGGCTGCCACATAGAAGGTCGCGGCGATGACCAGGCCGACCAGCAGCAGGGCCGGATTGAACGGCGCGCCGCGAAAGAACCGCCACGCCTGGTTCCAGAAGGTCGCGAGATCCAGCGCCACGAACACCGCCAGCAGGGGCGTCAGCCAGCCGAACCGCACCCGGTGCCGCTCGTGCAGCAGCCGCGCGAACCCGCCCGTCAGCTCCGCCACCGACAGGCCCAGCAGCAGGCCATAGAAGCTGAAGAAGAACTCGAACGCGCTCATCAGTACACCCACCAGATTACCAGAACCGAGGCCAGGGCGAGACCGATGCGGTGAACCCAGAGATTGCGCCAGAACAGCAGAACCAAGGGAACCATGTAGATGGCGACGAAGGTCTCCAGCAGCGCGAGCCCCGAATAGACGCGGCCGCTGCTGAGATAGCCAACCATTCCTGCTGACGTCGGGATCATCATGGCGACCATGACAAGGCGCGAGTGGGACAGATAAAAATCGTCGAGCGACGTATGGGTGTCAGCGTCGTCCGGGAACATCACGGTGCTGACAACGACATAGGGCAAGGCGACGGCAAGGCTGATGATGAAGACGGTTGGGTTGATCGGAATGCCCTGAAGATTCGACCAGGCACCGGTCCAGTTAAGAACCGCGTGACTGAGAAGCCAGACGCCCAGCAGCGGAACGCAAACACCGATCTGGACCTTGCCGCGCGCACGCCACAGCTTGCCGAAGCCGATACCGACATTGGCCACGGCGATGCCGAGGAGCAGGCCAAAAAAACCGAAGAGGAACTCGAACGCGCTCATCGAGTGTCCTCCGGAGAGGCGCTGCCGAGGTCCCAGGCTCCGCCTTGGGCGAGGAGCAGGACGTCAGACAGCACCAGGTGAGCGTCCATGACGAGAAGCCCGAGGAATGCCAACGCGGCCAGACGCCCCCTCGGCAGGAAGGCGGCGAGCAGCGCCAGGCTCGCGAACATGACCATCAGCCGCAGGAAGCCCCACAGGGCCTCCGGCACCTGGGCCCCGATGAGCATGGCTGCGACACTGAAGTTCAGCATTTTGGCCGCGACGACCAGGCTGAAGATCAGGCGACGGTGACGCCAGTAGTGGGCGTCGAGGTCCAGGCCCTCCTCGATCTCGCGCGGGAAGACCAGGGTGGCGGCGAGGTAGAGCAGGCCGCTCGTCGTTAGCCCCAGCAGCAGCAGGGCGATGCTGTACGGGGCGTTCTGGTTCAGGATCAGCGACTGGTTCCAGAAGGTCGCGACGTCGATGACCATGAAGATGGCCAGCAGGGGCGTCAGCCAGCCGACGCGGATGCGGTGCCCCTCGTGCACCAGCCGCCCCACGCCCGCGACCAACTCCACCACCGCCAATCCCGCGACGAGGCCGATGAAGGTGAACGAGAACTCGAAGGTGCTCATCGGAACAGGCCGGTGATCAGGACGACGAGCAGCACTCCAAGTCCGAGACGATTGATGAGTTTGCCGGGGGCCAGCAGCAACAACAGGGGAATGGCGATCCGGGCATTGAAGTAGAGCGCCTCCAGACCCGGCTGAACGAACTGACCTGTGGCCATCCACGCGAACACACGACCCACCAGCGGCGGGGCGGCGAGCGCCAGCAGGAGAACCCGGCGGTGAGCGAAGTAGTGATCCTCGAGCGAGGCCGCCTCACCCGGCGCAGGGAACATGACCTTGCTGGCGAACACATAGGGCAAGGCGATCAAGGCAGAGCCGATCATTCGCGACGGTCCCATCTCGACCGATGCACCGTTCTGCCAGTACGTGACCCATGCGTTCATGATCCCGACGAGCAGCGAAAGGGCCACCAGCGGGACGCAGAGGCCAACCGCGATCCGGCTGCGCTCACGCCACATGTCGGCAAAGCCGGTCACGACATTGGCTGCCGCCAAGCCGAGCACCAGACTGTAGAACGTAAAGACATATTCGAACGCGCTCATCGGAACAGACCCACCAGCATCCAGACGAGGATGAGCGCCAGTCCCAGCCGATTGGCTGACCGCCCCGGAAACAGCATCAGGACGAGCGGCCCAAGGAGGCGGCAAAAGGTCCAGGCCAGGTCCCAGTTGGGGACCAGACCGCTGAACTGGGTCGCCGTCCGCGTCATGGCCACCGCTGGCGGTACGGCGAGCGCAAGCAGTATGATTCGGCGATGGGCCAGATAGTGGTCTTCAAGCGTTATCCCGCCCCCGGCAGGAAAAACGGCTCGGCTTATGAAGACGTAGGGCACCGCCAGGGCGACGATGCCGATCAACTGCCATGCGCTCAGAACCAGCGTGTCTGCCGCATTCCAGAACCGGAGCCAGATGTTCATGACGCCGAGCAGCACGGTCCCGGCGATCAGCGGCGTACAGACCCCGACCGCAACCACATTCCGCTCGCGCCACATGTCGGCGAAGCCGGTCACCACATTGGCGACGGCGAGGCCGAGGAGAAGGCCGTAAAAGGCGAAGACGTATTCGAACGCGCTCAACCGGCCCTCCGACCGCAGCCTGAACGGTGAAGCTACTTCCAGATCGGCGCGCCGTCACCCGGCAAACCTAGGCGGTCCCACATGGCCGAGACGCGATCGACGACCTCGCGGTCCATGCGGATTTCCTCGCCCCATTCGCGCTTCGTCTCGGGCGGCCATTTGTCGGTCGCGTCGAGGCCGATCTTGGAGCCGAGGCCGCTCTCGGGGCTGGCGAAGTCGAGATAGTCGATCGGGGTGTTTTCGATCAGGGTGATGTCGCGCGCCGGGTCCATCTTGGTCGAGATGGCCCACATGACCTGTTTCCAGTCGCGGGCGTCGATGTCGTCGTCCACGACGATGACCCATTTGGTGTACATGAACTGGCGCAGATAGCTCCAGACGCCGAGCATCACCCGCTTGGCGTGGCCGGGATAGGCCTTCTTCATCGAGACGACGGCGATCCGGTAGGAGCAGCCCTCGGGCGGCAGCCAGAAGTCGGTGATCTCGGGGAACTGGGCGCGGAGCAGGGGGATGAAGACCTCGTTCAGCGCCTCGCCCAGCACGCTGGGCTCGTCCGGCGGACGGCCGGTGAAGGTGGTCAGATAGACGGGGTCCTTGCGCATGGTGATGGCGGAGACCTGGAAGACCGGGAAGGTCTCGACCGAATTGTAGTAGCCGGTGTGGTCGCCGTAGGGGCCCTCGGGCGCATGTTCGTCGAACAGGACGTGGCCTTCCAGCACGATCTCGGCATGGGCCGGGACCATCAGGGGCACGGTCTTGCAGGGGACCAGTTCGGCCTTGGCCCCGCGCAGCAGGCCGGCGAACTGGTATTCCGACAGGGTGTCCGGCACCGGCGTCACGGCGGCGAGGATGGTGCCGGGGTCGGCCCCGAGCACGATGGCGCAGGGCAGGGGGCCCTTCTTCCCTGCCTTCTTGTGGCGGGCGTAGTGCTGGGCTCCGCCGCGGTGGGCCAGCCAGCGCATGATGGCCCTGTCCTTGCCGAGCACCTGCATGCGGTAGATGCCGAGATTGAAGTCGTCCTCGCGGTCCTCGGACGGCCCCTTGGTGACGACCAGGCCCCAGGTGATCAGGGGCGCTGGCTCGCCGGGCCAGCAGCCCTGGACGGGGAGGGAGGTCAGGTCGATCCGGTCGCCCTTGAGCACCACCTCCTGCACCGGGGCCGATTTCACCACCTTGGGCCGCATCGACATGACCGTCTGGGCCAGCGGCAGCATCTCCATGGCGTCCGACAGGCCCCGCGGCGGGGTCGGATTGCGCAGGAAGGCCAGCAGTTCGCCGACCTCACGCAGTTCGGCGGCGGTGGTGCGGGTCTTCTTCTCCATGGTCACGCCCATGGCCACGCGCTTCACCGTGCCGAACAGATTGGCGAGGCAGGGGATGGGGCTGATGGTGCCGTCGGGCATGACGGGCTTTTCGAACAGCACCGCCGGGCCGCCGTTGCGCAGCAGCCGGGTCTGGATCTCGGTCATCTCGAGATGCGTCGAGACGGGCTCGGTCACGCGAACCAGTTCGCCCTCGGCCTCCAGCATGGCCATGAAGTCGCGCAGGGATTTGTAGGCCAATTCAGGACGCTCCGTCAGAGCGTCTGGATTAGGCGGACGCGGCCGTCCTGTCACGCCATGGCGGGTGCGGCCTTTTCAATAGGCCCGGGTATCCGACACCAGGGCCCACAGCGGCAGGCGCAGGGCGTGGGTCGCGGCACCGATCTGGGCCGTGGTCAGGCGGGCCCGGCCGGCCTCGGCGCGGCGGGCCTGCTCGACCGGCATGCGAAGCGCGGCAGCCACGTCCTCGACGGCCATGCCGCGGGCCTCACGCCACCGCTTCAGTCTCGCGCCGACCGCTGCGTCGAGCGGATCAACGCCGGGAAAACCCAGCACCGAACCCATCTGTCATGTCCCCCGCGCGCGCCGTCTGCTCGCGGCGCGTCACGCCCATTCTTCATCCCATTTGAACGCGGGATCAATCCAGTCGCCCAGCCGGGCGTCCGGGCGGGCGAGGGCGTGGATTCGGTCCATCTCCTCGTCCGAGAGGCGGAAGTCGAAGATGTCGAAATTCTCTTCCGCCCGGTGGACCTTGCTGGTGCGGGGGATGGCGATGACGTCCTGCTGGATCAGCCAGCGCAGGGTCACCTGGCCCGGCGTCTTGCCGTGGGCCTTGCCGATTTCGATGAGGGTCGGATCGTCGGCGACCGCACCCTGGGCCAGCGGCGACCAGGCGGTGATCGACGAGCCGAGGGCCTTCGCCGTTTCGATCAGCTTCGAGAGCTTGAGCCAGGGGTGGTATTCGACCTGGTTGGTGACCAGTCTCGCCGGCGACAGGGCCTGCGCCTCGCGGAACTCGGCCGAGGGGAAGTTGGACAGGCCGATGGTGCGGGTCAGGCCGAGGTCCTTCGCCTCGTTCAAGGCCCCGAGCGTCTCGGCGAAGGTCGGCTCCCGCTTCGGCCAGTGCAGCAGCAGCAGGTCCGGGGTGAAGCCGAGGCTGGCGGCGGACTCCCGTGCCTGGGCGAGCAGGCCCTCGCGGTCGAAATGGGCGACCCAGATCTTGGTGGTCAGCCAGATGTCATCGCGGGCGACATGGCCGGCGGCGATGGCGTCGCGGATACCGTCCCCGACCGCCGCCTCATTGCGGTAGATCCAGGCCGTGTCGATGTGGCGATAGCCGATGCGCAGGGCCTCGGCGATCATGGTCCGGGCAACCTCGGGCGTCAGGTTCCAGGTGCCGAAGCCGAGCAGGGGAATGGTGTGGCCGTCGACGGTGATGGCGGGCTGGTCGGTCATGAAGGGCTCCGGCCCCGCGGCGGCGGGGTAGTTGTCTAACTGGGCATGGGGGCGCGGGGTTCAACCAGCCAGTCGAACACCTCGTCCCAGAGCGGCTCCAAACCCTTGCGGAAGGCCCCCTCGTGGCCGATCCGGATGACGCTGTAGTCAGCAGGGGCCCGCACCACGACCTCGCGCGGGGCGTTGGGATAGACCTGCATCAGGATCGGCGAGGTCACCGGGGTGGCGATCGGGTCGTCGGTGAAAATCCATGAGCGGATCGGGGCGGTCACGGCCTCGAAATGGTGAGGCTTCAGCCGGTCCTTCAGTTCCTCGAGGAAATAGGGCTCCTTCAGGCACCAGCGGCGCCAGGTCTTCCAGACCCCGGCCGGCAGGTCGGTTCCGCCCCACAGGCCGCCGCCCTTGATATAGCCGCGCCGCATCAGGCTGAGCGGGCCGAAGCCGAGCCAGAAGAACAGGGCGAGCGGGATGTAGGACCGGTGGTGCCGGCCCCAGAAGCCGCTGCCGACCGAGACGAAGGCGTGACGGTCGATGTGGTGGTGGTTGGGCATGAAGCCGAGGAAATGACCGCCGACGCTGTGGCCGACATGGACGACGGGCAGGCCCGGGGCGACGGCGATCAGGGCGTCGAGGGCGGCGGGCATGTCGAGCCGGCCCCAGTCGGGATAGTCCATCTGCATGGCAGCGAGGTCCTCGGGCCGCGAGCCGGCGATGCCGCGGAAATCATAGGTCAGCACCGCCGCGCCGCGTGCCGCCAGATGGCGGGCGAACCGGTCGTAGAAGCCCTTGGGGAAGCCGGTTCCCGAACTGACCAGAACGGCCGTCGTCGGCGCCTCGGCCGAGACCAGCCGCATCGACAGGGGATAGCCGTCGGAGGCCTGAACGATGAAGTCGCGGATGACGGGGTCGGGCATCTGAGGTCCGTAGTTATACGCAACGAACCTAGCCGGTTGACGTGGCGTCAGGTCAAGCGCTCTTGGAGCGGACGCCGTCCTCGGCTAAAGCCCGCGCCTTCTCCTGTTTTCCGGGCCTTCTCGCCATGACCGATCTTCCCGACCGCCTCTGCGTCGATCCCGACAGCCCCTTTCACGACGCCGACCTGCTGGCGAAGGGTGTCGGGGTCCGCTTCAAGGGCGAGGAAAAGACCAATGTCGAGGAATACTGCATCTCGGAAGGCTGGGTCCGGCTGGCCGTCGGCAACCGCGTCGATCGCCGGGGCAAGGCCCTGACCGTCAAGCTGCAGGGTCCGGTCGAGGCCTGGATCAAGGGCGAGTAACCCGGCCGGTGCCTGTGGCGCCCCTGGAAAAACTCTGACGCGGACCGCTTGTCCGCTCCCCCGGCAAGGTTCAGGCTCCGGCTCCCGTCTGAGTCCCGGAGCTGTCATGCGTCTGTCCGTTCGCCTTCTCGCCGCCAGCGCCCTGGTCCTGACCCTCGTGGCGGCACCCGCCGTGGCGCAGGACGCCGCGACCATCCAGCGGGCGGAGACCATCCGTGACGCAGCGCTGAACCGGAACATCGCCCTCGACTATGTCACCCAGCTGACCACCCGGTTCGGCGCGCGGCCGGCGGGGTCGAAGGCCGAGCAGGACGCCTCGGCCTGGGCCGCCGACTATATGCGGGCCCATGGCTTCCAGAATGTGCGGATCGAACAGTTCCCGCTGGTCGGCTGGGAGCGGGGCGAGGAGAGCGGTTCGATCGTCGGCGCCCGGCCGCAGCGGCTGGTGCTGGCGGCCCTCGGACATTCGCCCGGCACCAATGGCGTGATCGAGGCCGATGTCGTCCTGTTCGACAGCCTCGAGGCCCTGAATGCCGCCCCGGCCGGGTCGCTGACCGGCAAGATCGCCTATGTCGACGCCGGCCAGATGGTGCGGATGCAGGACGGCTCGGGCTATGGCCCGCTGACGCGCATCCGGGGTGCCGGCCCCGCCGCCGCGGCAGCCAAGGGGGCGGTGGCCTTCATCATGCGCTCGGTCGGCTCGGACGAGCACCGCATGCCGCACACCGGCACCACCCGCTATGTCGACGGTGTCGTGCCCCTGCCGGGCTTCGCCCTGGCCGCGCCGGATGCCGACACGGTCTCGCGCCTGATCGGCATGGGCGAGACGGTGCGCCTGCGCCTGTCCTCGACGGCCCATACCTATGAGACGGTCAGCCAGAACGTCATCGGCGACATTGTCGGCCGCTCGCGCCCGAACGAGATCATCGTCCTGGGCTCGCACATGGACAGCTGGGACCTGGGCACGGGTGCCATCGATGACGGGGCCGGCGGCGCCATCACCCTGGCGGCGGCCAAGGCCATTGCCGAAAGCGGCCGCCGTCCGGCGCGGACCGTCCGCGTGGTCCTGTACGGGGCGGAAGAGGTCGATCAGCCGACCGACACCGGCAACGGCGGCGGCGCCTATCTGCGCGGCATCGGCGCGGCGGTTGAGCAGCATGTCATCGCCGGCGAGAGCGATTTCGGCGCCGACCGGGTCTATGCCCTGCAGCTGCCGCCGGGGGCCCAGGGTTCGGAGTTCGCCCGGGCGGCGGCGCGGGTCCTGTATCCGATCGGTGTCCTGTCCTCCTCGGTGCCTGAGCTCAGCGGCGGGGCCGATATCGCCCCCCTGGCCGGAGCCGGCGTGCCGGTGTTCGGCCTGAGCCAGGACGGCACCCGCTATTTCGACCTGCACCACACGGCGGACGACACGCTGGACAAGATCGATCCGGCGCAGCTGAGCCAGAATGTGGCGGCCTGGGCCGGGCTGGTCTGGCTGATCGCGGACTCGGACGTGGACTTCCGGGCGCTGCGGGCGGCGGCGGCGGCGCGCTGACCGCTTGGTCGAAGACGGCGGGCGCTGCTAGATCAGGCCGCAGCCCGCGAGCGTGGCGAAACTGGTAGACGCAACAGACTTAAAATCTGTCGACTTCGGTCATGCGGGTTCGACCCCCGCCGCTCGCACCAAGACTGATGTTGGCGTGAAATCTGAGCCTTGATGGCCTCCGTCCATCAAGACCGATTTCGCGCTACCGCTTCTTGCCCAGCTCCGCGGCGATGTCCTTGACGTTGCGGCCCGCCTTGCGGTGGGCGGCGGTCAACTGGTCGCGGGTTACGCCCCAGCGTTTCATCCAGTGTTCGACGGCCTGACGCTCGGACAGGTCGAGCCGGTCCTTGTCGATGAAGCCGCGCTTGTCCTTCAGGCCCGCCATGGTCCGCTCCGTTGCAAGGCGTCAGGTAGCGCGAAACGGGGTGGCGCGCGACCGGGGCGCGTAACTTCGTGTTTCGTGCAGAGAGACGCCCTTAACCCGGAGCTGTTTCATGGGCACAAGGGGCAAACGCCTCCGATCGCATGGATATTCGATGAAAAGAGCCCGGCGCGCCCGCATCGTCGCGACCCTGGGACCCGCCAGCCGGGCACCCGGCATGGTCAAGGCCCTGGCCCAGGCCGGGGTCGACGTCTTCCGCCTGAATTTCAGCCACGGCTCGCATGAGGATCATGCGGCGGCGCTGAAGGCCGTGCGCGGGGCGGAGCTGGCGCTGAAGCGGCCGCTGGGCGTGCTGGCAGACCTGCAGGGGCCCAAGCTGCGGCTGGGCCGGTTTGCGGACGTCGAGATCGACATCAAGCCGGGCCACAAAATGCGGTTCGACCTCGATCCGACGCCGGGCGATGCGACGCGGGTGCAGATGCCGCATCCGGAGATCTTCCGGGCGCTGCGCACCGGCATGCTGTTGTTGCTCGATGACGGCCGGGTGCGGCTGCGGGTCAATGAGCGGGATGACACCTGGGCCGACGTCACCGTCGAGAGCGGGTCGAAACTGTCGGACCGCAAGGGTGTGGCCGTGCCCGAGGCGGTGGTGCCGGTCTCGGCCCTGACGCCCAAGGACCGCGAGGACCTGGCCTTCGCCCTGCGCATCGGTGTCGACTGGGTGGCGCTGAGCTTTGTCCAGAAGGCCGAGGACATGGCCGAGCTGAAGCAGATCGTGAAGGGTCGCGCCGCCTGCCTAGCCAAGATCGAGAAGCCGCAGGCGCTGGCGCAGCTGGAGAGCATCCTCGACTACTGCGATGGCGTGATGGTCGCGCGCGGCGATCTGGGCGTGGAGCTGGAGCCCGAAGAGGTGCCGGTGGCCCAGAAGCAGATCATCCGCGCCGCCCGCCAGCGCGGCGTGCCGGTGATCGTGGCCACCCAGATGCTGGAATCGATGACGGCCTCGCCGGCTCCGACACGGGCGGAGGCCTCGGACGTGGCCAATGCCGCCTATGAGGGGGCCGACGCCCTGATGCTGTCGGCCGAGACGGCGTCGGGGGACTATCCGCTGGAGTCGGTCGGGGTGATGAGCCGGATCATTGAACGGGTCGAACGCGATCCGAAATGGCCCAGCCTGATGGATGCCGAACACGCCGGCATGGACGACATCGACGCTGACGCCCTTGTGGCCGCGGCGCGCAAGGCGGCCGAGGCCCAGTCGACGGCCTGTATCGTGGTGTTCACGACCCTTGGCGGGACGGCACGGCGGATGGCGAGGGAACGGCCGCTGCAGCCGGTGCTGGCCCTGACGCCCAATCCGTCGACAGCGCGACGGCTGGCCCTTGTCTGGGGGCTGGAGACGCGGCTGGGCAAGGAGCCGACGTCGCTGGAGGATGTCACCGATGATGCGGTGGGCAGCGCGGTCTCCTACGGCCTGGCCGAGCCGGGTCAGCGCATCCTGATCCTGGCCGGGACGCCCTTCGGTGCGCCCGGGGCGGCGAATCTGCTGCGACTGGCCCATGCACCGACGAAGGCCAGGCGCTGAGGGCGGGCCGACCGTCCGCTAGAGAATGAACATCAGCAGGGCTGCCCCCGCCATCACGGCGGTGGCGAGCCAGCCCATGATTCGCAGGCCGATCGGCGCCACAAAGGCCCCGAGATGCCTGCGGTTTGATACCACCAGCATGGTGGCGATCATCAGGGGCACGGCGATCAGGCCATTCAGGACCGCGCTCCAGAACAGGGCCTTGATCGGGTCAATGGGCAGAAACAGCATCAGCAGGCCCAAGCCGAACGACAGGGCGATCACGCCGTAGAAGGCCCGGGCGTTTTCCGGCCGGTGCTCGAGACCGATCCGCCAGCCCCGCAGCTCGCCGACCGCATAGGCGGCCGAACCGGCGAGAACCGGCAGGGCCAGCAGGCCGGTCCCGATGATCCCCAGGCTGAACAGCAGGAAGGCGAACTCGCCGGCGATGGGGCGAAGGGCCCGGGCGGCATCGGCCGAACTGGCGATATCGGTGATCCCCTGGGCGTTGAGGGTGACCGCCGTGGTGAGCACGATGAAGAAGGAGATCAGGGTGGAGAAGCCCATACCCAGCAGGGTGTCCCAGGTGATCCGGTTGAGTTCCGCGGGGGCCTTGTCCGGGTGGTCGAGCAGGGAGCCGTCATCGGACAGCTTTTCGTCCTCGACCTCCTCGGCGCTCTGCCAGAAGAACATATAGGGGCTGATGGTGGTGCCGAAGACGGCGACGATGGCGATCAGGGTCTCGCGGGTCAGGGCGAGCTGCGGCATGAAGACCGCCCGCGCGACCTCGCCCCAGTCGATGGCCACGGTGAAGACCACGGCTACATAGGCGAACAGGCTCATCGTCAGCCATTTCAGCACATGCACATAGCGGTGATAGGGCAGGAAGACCTGCAGCAGCAGCGAACCGGCCGCAAAGGCCACCGCGAAACCGACCTCGCCCCAGCCGAGGACCAGCCGCGCCGCCGCGCCCATGGCGGCCAGATTGGCACCGATGTTGACCGTATTGGCCACCAGCAGCAGGCCGACGATGACATGCACCAGCCAGCGCGGCAGCACATGCGCCATGTTGGCGGCCAGCCCCTCGCCGGTAACCCGGCCGATCCGGGCGCAGACCGCCTGGATCGCCGTCATGAGGGGATAGGCCAGGACCGGCATCCAGATCAGGCCGAGGCCGAACTGGGCCCCGACCTGGGAGTGGGTGGCGATGCCGCCAGGATCGTCGTCCGCCGCCCCGGTGATCAGGCCCGGACCCAGCCGGGCGAGCAAAGGCTTGCGCTTCGGGTCAGACGGTTCTGTGGACATGGCCGCCCCTCTCCTGCGGACGTGCTGGACGGATGATCATGACCGGTCGCCTGCCTTCGTCAGGGGGACGGTCCGACCATGCCCTGCCCGGAGCCGAACCGCACCCTCTGGCTGAGCCTAGCGCGTTTCGTCGATTGACTCGCTGTTTATGGATGGATGACCCTTGCGTCGAAGCGCGTTCGGGCGCGGCATCTCCGCCGCTCCTCCCCGGGAGGGCGAAGGGACTGGGTGGATGATCAAATACATCGGATCGAAACGCGCGCTGCTGACCCAGATCGCGACCGCGATCCGCGGACAGCTGCCGGACGGCGGGACGGTCTGTGACCTGTTCTCCGGCTCCGCCCGGGTCGGCCACGCGCTGAAGGGGGCCGGTTTCCGGGTCTGGTCGAATGACCACAATGCCTATGCCCATGTGCTGGCCACGGCCTATGTGCAGGCGGACCGCGAGCGCTGGCTGGAGAGAGCTGGGGCCGTGCTGGCCGAGCTGCGGACCGTCACGCCCGAGGCCGGCTGGTTCACCAAGACCTTCTGCGAGGACGCGCGCTATTTCACGCCGGAGAACGGGGCCGTCATCGACGCCATGCGCGACCGGATCGCGGCCCTGTCGCTGGAGCCCGAGCTTGAGGCCGTCGCCCTGGTCAGTCTGATGGAGGCCGCCGACCGGGTGGATTCCACGGCCGGTCTGCAGATGGCCTATATGAAGTCATGGGCGGCGCGGGCGCTCAAACCCCTCGAACTCCGGATGCCCGACATCCTGCCGGGCGTCCCGGACGGACCGTGCAAGGCGACACGGGCCGATGCGGTCGAACTGGCCCCGCAGGTCGAGGCCGACCTCGTCTATCTGGACCCGCCGTACAACCAGCACTCCTACCTCGGCAACTATCACTGCTGGGAGAGTCTGGTGCTGTGGGACCGGCCCGAGACCTATGGCATCGCCAACAAGCGGATCGATGTGAAGACCCGCAAGAGTGCCTTCAACAGCAAGCCCGGCATCGCCCCGGCTCTGAAGGCGGTGATCGAGGGGCTGAAGGCCCCGAATCTGATCGTCTCGTTCAATGACGAGGGCTATCTGGGGCGCGACCAGCTGGTGGAGATGCTGTCGGGTCGGGGTGAGGTTCAGGTGATCGAGATCGCCCGCCCCCGCTACGTCGGGGCCCGTATCGGCATCCACAATCCGCAGGGCGAAAAGGTCGGGGCGGTCGGGCGGCTGCGGAACGTCGAATATCTGTTCGTGGTCAGCGAGCGGCCGGTCAGCCTGGCGGACGCGGCCTAGTCTCGGGCGGGTTCCAGCAGGGCCCGGATCGGTGCCCAGCTTCGCCGGTGCGCGGGGCAGGGGCCGAGGGCCTTCAGGGCGGCAGAATGGATCGGGGCGTTGTAGCCCTTGTGGCCGGCGAAGCCGTAGCCGGGGTATTCCGAGTCCAGGTCGACCATCAGCCGGTCCCGCGCCGTCTTGGCGAGGATCGATGCGGCGGCGATCGACAGGGACAGGCTGTCGCCCTTGACCACCGTCCGGATCGGGCAAGGCAGTTTGAAGCGGTAGTTTCCATCGACCAGGGCGGCGGCCGGCGCGATGGCCAAAGCCTCGACCGCACGGCACATGGCCAGGCCGGTGGCGTGCAGGATGTTGAGCCGGTCGATCTCCTCGACCGAGGCGAAGCCGACGCCCCAGGCGAGGGCGCGGGCCTTGATCTCGGTCTCCAGCGCCTCGCGCCGGGCGTGGGTCAGGGCCTTGGAGTCGTCGATACCGGCGGGCAGGTCGTCGGGGTTGAGGATCACCGCCCCGGCCGATACCGGTCCGGCCCATGGCCCGCGACCGGCCTCGTCCACACCGCAGACGGGCCCGCCCGTGCTCTCGATCAGCAGGGTTTCAAGCGCAAGGGTCGGGAAGGTGCGCGGAGGCCGGGCCCCCGGCCGGGACTTGGCGGCGTTCTTCACGACCGGGCCATCGCGCGGACCTGGCGATGGCGGAAGCAAGCGGTGCCGTGGTCATTGACCATGCCGACCGCCTGCATGAAGGCGTAGACGATCACCGGCCCGCAGAAGGTGAAGCCCCGCTTCTTCAGCGCCTTCGCAAGGGCTACGGATTCCGGCGACTGGGTCGGCCAGGGTTCGCCCGCGACCAGCCGGTTCTGGATCGGGGCACCGCCGACGAAGGACCAGAGCCAGGCGGAGAAATCCTCGCCGTTGTCGCGCATCTCCAGCCAGATCTGCGCGCCCTTGATGGCGCTGTTGATCTTGGCCCGCGACCGGATGATCCGGGCGTCGCCGAGCAGCCGTTCGATGTCGGCCTCGCCATAGCGGGCGATGACCTCGGGGTCGAAGCCGTCGAAGGCGTCGCGCATCCCCTCGCGTTTCCTCAGGATGGTGATCCAGGCCAGGCCGGCCTGGAAGCCGTCCAGCACCAGCTTCTCCCACAGGGCGCGGGCGTCATACTCGGGCACGCCCCATTCCTCGTCGTGATAGGCGACGTAGAGGGGATCGGTCCCGCACCAGGCGCAGCGGTGAAGTGAGTCGGCCATGGCGGCAGAATAGCGGATCGGCCACGAAAAAGGGCCGCGCCCGGAAGCGCGGCCCTGATCATCAACCGGCTCGGCCGATCAACCGGATGTGTAGCGGTATTCCGTGATCTGGCAGACATTGATCCGGTAGCGGATCAGTTCGTCGCCGTCAGCGAAACGGGCCTTGAAGTCAAAGATGCAGGCACCCGAGCCATCATCGATGTTGATCCGGATGCTGGCACCGGCGGGCAGGACGTCCGCACCGAGAATGTCTTCCTCCCATTCATTCCGGCCCGAGTTGGAGGCGTAGAAATGGGTCATGGTGACATTGGTGGCGTTGATGATGACGACGCGGCGATCCCGGCCGTCATTGGACTGGAAGCCCATCGTCCCGAGAGCGACGGCGGAGATAGCAGCGGCCAGTACGGCACGGCGTGCAATAGCCTTGAACATTTTACGGATCCTTTTGAGGGATGCGCCCCCTGCGCAACGTCCAACTGACGCCGATATCTGACCCGTGTCGAGAAGCTGGCGCAATAATTCAGCGGTCGCTGAAAAAAGTGCCCGGTGTCACCCCAGCTGTGCGAACGCCCTTACCGGAAACGTCCCGAAGGCCTTCACCTTCGGCGGGGCGGCGGTGAAGCGGAAGCCGGCGTCCGGCAACAGCTCCAGCCCGCGCATGTGCTCGCAGATCGGAATGCCCGCGCCGAGCAGGAGGGTGTGAGCCGGCCGCGCGCGGGTGCGGGTGTCGTCGATGTTGTGCGAGTCGATGCCAACCAGCGCCGCCCCGGCCTCGACCAGTCGGGCGGCGGCGGCCCCGGTCAGGAAGGGATGGTCCTCGAAATAGGTGTCGGTGCGCCAGTGGCGGGCCCAGCCGGTGTGGACCAGCACCGCCATGCCCCGCAGGTCGAGGCCGGCGAAGCAGTCGGCGTCTATGGCCTGGATGTCGGGCACGCGGACCACCAGACCGGGCAGGGCGGCGACCCGGTCAAGACCGACGTCGTTGAGGTCCTCGCCGTCGGCATAGCGATGGAAAGGGGTGTCCAGATAGGTGCCCGTATTGCCGACCATCTCGATCCGGCCGATCTGGAATTCGGTGCCGGGGTCATAGTTGTCGCGCGAGGCCTCGCGACTCAGGTGGTCGCAGACCAGGGGCGCGGGCAGGCCCTTGTAGGTGATCATGCCGTCCTCGATGGTGTGGCTGAGATCGATCAGACGGGCGCGCGACTCGGTCATGGCGGCATTCTGGGGGATCGTGACGCCGGTGTCCCGGTCCCTGCCGAGAAGGGGTTGGACGCCGTTCACAGAACCGCGTTAACCTTCCGGCTGAACGAGGGTGGCCGGGGGCCATATCGGGGAGACTCGCCGATGAAAACCGTGTTGTTCGGTCTGGCAGGCCTGTTGCTGGCGGTGACACCCGCTGGGGCGCAGCATCATCACGCGGCCACCTACGCCCCGCCGCCGGTCCATGCCCTGCACGGGACGTGCGAGATCCGGCCCGACGCACCCTACGTCAATCCCAGACTGCCGCTGGGCCGCGCGGCCTATGCCCAACGCCCGGCCTGCCGCACGACCTGGGCACCCGGACCCGGCGGGCCAGGCCTGTATGTCCAGGGACCGCCGGTCGCGGTCGATTCGCCGCCGGTCACGGTCGGAGGACTGAGGATCTATCTGGTTCCGCCGGAGATCATCGTGCGTCCGTCCGAGGTGACGGTCGAGCCGCCGGAGGTCCGGTCGGCCGAGGCAGACGAGGACCGGGTCGGGACGCTCGGCGATTGATGCCTGCGGGGCCCTGTGGTTGTCTGGCATCGAACAACCGCCGGCGATCATGAGCTCACAAATGACGACCCGATTTCTGGCCGGATTGGCGGCCCTGACCATGGTCCTGCCGGCGCCCTCGATGGCGCAGGAGACTCCTGCCCTTGCGCTTGAGGGGGTCTATCTGTTCCGCACTGACGCGCAGCAGGACGGGCGTCCGGTCTGCAGCGAGACCTGGACCTTCGGCACCGACGGCGCAATGACGGTCGAAAGCGGTGAGGAGCGGGTGCGCAAACGCTACCGCATCGAGACCGACCGCGACGGGACATGGATCGTCGCCGAGACACTGGAGACCAACGGTGCCCCGGACTGTATGGGCCAGCGGAGCCCCGGTATCAGGCCGGGCGAGCGCCGGACCTATGTGGTGCCGATGAACGGGGGGATCATCCTGACCTGTCCGGCACCCCTGCGCATGGCCGACGGCGCGCCCTATGTCACCGGCTGCTACGGCTCGATCGTGCCGGCACGCCGGGCGGGTTAGACCGGACGTTCCATCCAAGCCGGCCAACGCACCCTTATGGCCCGATCGTCGACGGTCAGATCGCCCTCCAGGCGGTCCAGCCGCAGCAGGGCCATGGCCCCGCCGCCGCGTCCGCTCAGGACCTGGCCGGCGCGGAGGTCTCCGTTCAGCACCTCCGAGCCGAAGGGCGGGGGCGGGCCGTCGAAGGCGATCGGAAGCATGCGGGTCTTGATCGCGCCACGGCGCTTCATGCGGGAGGTGGTCTCCTGTCCGATGAAACAGCCCTTCCGGAAGTCGACGCCGTTGAGGAGGTCGAAATTGGCCTCGATCGGATAGACCTTGTCCGGGGTCGCATCGGCGGCCGGGTCGGGAACGCCGACTGCGAGGCGATGGGCCTGCCAGTCATCTTCGGTCGCATCGGCGACGACGGTGGCACCACAGGCCCGTCCGCCGAGGCCGACGATGCGCGGATCGGGCGTAAAGCCTGCGGGCAGGTCGCCACCCCAGGCCACGAGCACCGGCCGGTCGCCGGGCTCGACGGTGACCTGCGCCCGAAGCCTGTACATGGCCAGCCGTTGCATCAGGGCGTCGCGGCGGTCTGCGGCGACGTCCAGCACGACCGCGCCGTCCTCGCCCCACAGGAACAGGTCGAACAGCAGCCGCCCCGGCGGTGACAAGAGCCCGCCGAACCGGAGCAGGCCGGGTGCCAGGGTCTCGGTGTCCTGGGTCAGGAGATTGTGCAGGAAGGGACGCGCGTCCGGGCCTGACACCCGGATCAGGGCGCGGCTGTCGAGGCGGGCGATACGGGTGCTCATACCCTCTAGATAGTGCGCGGCGCGGTCGTGAGCCATGCCTCCAAGGCGTCTGCTGCAACGAGAGAATCCGTATACGGTCCAATCCATGGCCGGACGGTTCCCCATCCTCTACGTCGCCGAGGCGGACGCGAGTGACGCGATCCTGTCGTCGGGGGTGCTCGCCTATATGGTCGAGGCCATGCCCCAGGCGAGCTTCACCGTGGTGGGGTCGCCGAGAAGCGCGCCGCTGTTTGCCGACACCCCGCGGCTCGACCGGCTGCTCGTGCTGGAGCGCGACAGCCGGCTGGACTGGCTGGGGCTGTGGAACAAGGTGCGGGAGACCCGTTGGGGGCTGGTGGTCGACATGCGCGGCACCACCCTGTCGAGCAAGCTGAAGCGGCAGAAGCGGGCTGTGCGCGGGGCCTGGGAGGCCGGGGTCCATGCGGTCGAACAGGCGGCGCGGGTGCTTCAGCTCGAGGAGGTTCCGGCCCCGAAACTGTTTGTGTCGGAGGCGACGCGGGCGTGCGCCGATGCCCTGATCCCGGAGGAAGGCGTTCCCCTGCTGGCCATTGGCCCCGGGGCGGACTGGATGGGGAAAGTCTGGCCGGCAGAACGCTATGCCAAGGTGGCGGTCGCCCTTGTCGGCGACGGCGGGCCGCTGGAGGGCGGGCGGGTGATCGTCGTGGGCGACGAGAATGCCCGCGACACGGCCCACACCATCCGGCTGTCGCTGCCGCGAAACCGGGTGACCGAGCTGCAGGGGCGATTGAATCCGCTGGAGACCGTCGCCGCCCTCGGCCGGGCGGCCCTCTATGTCGGGGCGGATACGATCTGGACCGATCTGGCGGTCGCGTCCGGAGTCCGGGTCGTGGCTGCCTTCGGGCCGTCGGATGAGGCCGAGCATGGGCCCTGGGGCGGGGTTGCTGTCCGAGGGCCGCGCTCGGTCGATGAATTCCGCAAGATCGATCCGAACCTGAACCAGGCCATCCAGCACATGAACGACCTGCCCGCGGATCGGGTGATCTCCGCGGCGAAGAAGCTGCTGGCCGAGCCCATGTCCGTTGGTGATTGACGGCTGATCCCGGGCCGCAGGGGTCCTGTTGTCGGGCCCGCCGTTCCGGTTTCACGGCATGCTGCCGTCCTGACGGCCAAGGCGGGCCATGACGGCATCGCGATAGGTGCGGCTGGCGACCAGTTCGGCACCGCTGGCCATGGTCAGCTTCCATGAGCCGTCCGACAGCGACCGTGCCTCGCGAACGCGCGCCAGATTGACCAGGGTCGCGCGGTGGCTGCGGGCGAAGACCCGGCCGTCCAGGCGCGTCTCCAGGGCCTTCAGGGTTTCGCGGATCAGGCCCTCGCGGTCGGCCCAATGGACGACGACATAGTTTCCTGCGGCGGCGAACCATTCGACCTCGTCGAGCCGCACGGGCGCGCGACGTTTGCCGGTCATCACCATCAGCCTTTCGGGCGGCTGGCCGGATCCGGACATCGCCTGCCGGGCGATCGTCAGTGCGCCTTCAAGCACCCGCGCGCGCGCCTCCGCCTCAACCGCCCGGCTGCGGTGCGCCGCCGCCGCCCCGACCGCGCAGATGGCGGTGTAGAGCAGTATGGACACCGGCACCCGGGCCAGAATCCGGGCCGGTGCTTCCGTCGGGATTCCCATGCCGAAGGCCAGGTCCACGGCGACCGCGCCAAACGCTGTGAGGGGCACGATCACCAGCCCCGCGACCGGCAGGGCCGCCAGCGCCCCCCGGCCTGCGCCAAATCGCCGGATCAGCATCCAGACCACGCCCGCGACCGGCAGCCAGGGGGCGTAGGCGGCGCCCTGCCAAAGCAGGGACGTCGCGACATCGAGCCGCCCGCCGTTCGCCGCGACAGCCTGCCGTGCGAACCAGGCGGCACAGGCCGTGGTCATGGCGAAGCTGTAGGCCGTGAATAGCCAGACCCACCCCGCGGTCGTGATCCGGCTCAGGTCAAGGCCGGCGCGTGCCGGCGCCGGATGATGAGGACCGCGATCCAGATCATGGTCACGGTCTGGATCAGGACGGTCGGCCAGAGCTGGCTCCATGGGGTGGGCAGGAAGGTCAGGAAATTGCCGGAAAAGGCCGAGAGCACGGCACCATAGGCTCCCAGCATCTTGGTCAGGTGCTCATAGTTCCACAGGTTGGGCGAGAAGGGCCAGTCCGTGGGTCGGGCGAACCGCCAGAGGTCCCATCCGCCATAGACCAGGGCCCCGTAGGCGAGGGCGGTGGACACCGCCGCCAGATCGCCCGTCTGGCCGGTGACCACGAGGACCAGAACCCAGAGGCCGACGCCAACGACCCCGAGGGTGACGATCCAGTCGAGCGGCTTCGCCCGGTCTGCGCGTCGCAGGTCGGGCCGTTTGCGACCCAGCACCCGGAGGCCCGAAAACAGGGCCATGGTCGCGGTGGCCGAGAGGGCGAGGAAATAGGGGCTGAAATGCAGGACGGTCATCAGCCAGGCGCACGCCAGCAGGGTCGTCATCAGGGCTGCGAAAACCCGTCCGGAAAGCCGGTGCAGGCGCGAGCCCTTGCGGGTGAGGATCGGGGCGAGGCCGACAACAACGGCGGCGAGACCGCAGCTGATGTGAAGAAACAGGGTGGGAGCGAACAGGGAGGTCATGCCTGACGCTCCCGCTATCCTGCCCTTCACGCGACTCCCTTGGGGCCGGTGGCGGCTGTCGGGGACGAAGCGCGGCGGAGAGCCTTCAGCGCGCCTGCAGGATAAACCCGGCTACGTCCCCGACCACGTCGGGGGCCAGTGGCAGGGTCGGGTCGCTGTAGGTGGCGGTGTTGGCGGCGCGGTCGGCGGGGGCGAGCTTCAGCAGGTGGTTGACCCCCTCCCAGATCGTCAGACGGGCGTCGGGACGGGCGGCGGCGAGGGCATTGGCGTCGGTCAGCCCGACCTGGAGGTCCGTCGTGCCTTGACCGATCATGACCGGCCCCGGATAGGCGGCGACCATGGCCGCGGGGTCCAGCGGCAGCCAGGACATCATGTAGGGCTGGACCGAGGGGCGAAACAGGGCGGCCAGTTGCGGCGGGACGTCGGTGACCGGGCGTCCGGCCTCGAGTTCGGCAAGGATGGCCACGGCCTGGCCCCGCAGGGGTTCGGGGGCGTTCGCCAGCTGCTCGCGCAGGACCGCGCCGATCGGCCGGCCGGCACCGGCCAGCAGGACGAGGCCGCAGACAGCGTCGTCCCCTCCGGCCACAGCCACCAGGGCTACCAGCGCCCCCTCGCTGTGCCCGATCAGCCAGGCGCAGGGCTGGCCGGTCAGCCGGGCGGTCTCGACGGCCCAGGCCCGGGCGTCGTCCGAATAGTGGGTGAAGCGCAGGTCGGCCTCGACCCGACCGGCGCCGGTGCTTTCGGCGACGCCGCGCTTGTCGGCGCGGACGGTGGCAATCCCCTGTTCGGCCAGTCCCTCGGCGAGCAGGCGGTAGCTGGAGGATGAGACACCGAGCGGGCTGTTGCCGTTCCGGTCGGTGGGCCCGGAGCCGGCGATGATCACGGCTGCGGCGCGGGTCGGACCGCCGGGGGTCAGCAGCGTGCCGTGCAGGGGCACCCGTTCCGAGGGCAGGATGACGGGGGTGGAAACCGGATCGGCCAGCAGGGCCGTGGCGAGGACGAGGCTGAGCATGGCAGGTCTCCGGACGTGGGGCTGGCCCTGCGGAAGGCCGGCGGGGTCACTGACTAGGGCAGGGCCGCAAACCGCTCCACCTTTTGCGTCTGACCGGCGACGATCAGCAGATCGCCTTCGACCACAAGGGTGTCCGGCTTCGCATAGGTGAAGTCCTCGCGGGGCCGTTTCACGCCGACGACCGTGACCCCGTGCCTGGAACGGAGCTGGGACTCGCCGAGCGTCTTGCCGACCGCCTCGCGCGGCGGGCGGGTTTTCACAATGGCGAAGTCGTCGTCGAACTCGATGAAATCAATCATCTTGCCGGTCACCAGATGGGCGACGCGTTTGCCCATGGCTACCTCCGGATAGACCACATGGTGGGCCCCCGTCCTCTCCAGGATCTTTCCGTGGTTGGCCGTGACCGCCTTGGCCCAGATGTCCGGCACGCCCAGTTCGCTCAGGGCCAGGACGGTCAGCACGCTGGCTTCGATATCGCTGCCGATCCCGACCACGGCATGTTGAAAGTCCGCGACACCGAGTTGCCGCAGGGCCTCGATGTCGCTGGAGTCCGCCTGCACCACATGGGTGAGGCGCTCGGACCAGGATTGCACCAGGGTGAGGCTTTCCTCGATCGCCAGGACCTCATGGCCCAGTCGCGTCAGGCTCTCGGCGACAGCCCCGCCGAAGCGGCCAAGGCCGACCACCACGACATTGTTCGGGATCTGATTTTTCGGTCTAGCCAACGATCGGGCGCTCCTGCGGATAGCGATAGGGGACATGCCGGGCGCGCAATGCCAGCGACGCAGCGACGGTGATGGTTCCGACCCGTCCAACGAACATGAGACCGATGAGGATCATCTGGGCGGAGGGCGGCAGGGATGCCGTGATTCCGGTGCTGAGCCCGACCGTCGCAAAGGCCGAGATGACCTCGAACAGCACCTTGTCCAGGGGTTGGGTGGTCAGGGACAGGATAGCGAGGGTCGAAATGCTGACGAGACCCACGCCCAGCAGCACCACAGCCAGCGCCTGGCGCTGCGCATCCGGACAGATGCGACGGCGGAAGGCCGTCACATCGGAGCGCCCCCGGATCTCTGCCCAGACCACAAAGCCGAGCAGCAGGAAGGTCGTGACCTTGATGCCGCCGGCCGTACCGGCGCTGCCGCCACCGATCAGCATCAGGCCGTTTGTCAGGAACAGGGTCTCGGGGCGCATCTGCCCGATGTCGACGGCGTTGAAGCCCGCCGTCCGGCTCACCACCGAGTGGGTGAAGGCGTTCAGGGCCTTGCCGCCGGCCGACATGTTGCCGATCGTGCCGGCATTGTTCCACTCGGCCACGGCGACGCCCGCAAAGCCCAGAAACAGAAGACCAAGGGTGCCGAGCAGGGTCAGTTTGGCGTGGATCGACCACCGCCGGGGTGTCCGCCACTCGCGGAGCACCTCGTTGATCACCGGAAAGCCCAGTCCACTGACGATGACCGCCGCACAGAGGGGCAGGAGGATCAGCGGGTCGAGGGCGAAGCCCATGAGGTTGTCGGAATAGGTGGAGAAGCCGGCGTTGTTGAAGGCCGAGACCGCGTGAAAGAGCCCGCTCCAGGCCGCGCTGCCCCAGGGTTCTCCGTAGCCGAAATGAAGCCGCACGGTCAGGATGATGGCGACCACCGCCTCGCAGATCAGGGTGACCGCGAGGATGGTCAGAAGCACGCCCTTCACATCGGCGAGTTGAAGGCTTCGGGTTTCGGCCTGGGCAACCAGACGCTGACCCAGCCTCATGCGTCGGGAGATCAGCAAGCCCAGCAGGGTGGCCCCGGCCATGATACCGAACCCCCCTACCTGGAAGAGGCACAGGATCACCACCTGACCGAAAGGGGACCAGAAGGTGGCGGTGTCGACGGTGACCAGTCCTGTCACGCAGGTCGCGGAGGTTGCGGTGAACAGCGCGGTGAGCAGGGGCGCAGGGCTGCCGCTGGTCGTCGCCCACGGGAGGGACAGCAGTGCCGTTCCGATCAGCACCGTGACGAGAAACGCAAGCGGTACGATGCGCGCGGGGTGATCGAACAGGGATTTGCGCAAAGGGCCACCTTCGCTGACGGGGCCCCTGTTATAACCAATCCCAAGGATCGGAATAGCCATCCGGACGCCCGCCGGCTTTCCCGCGCTGAACGCCGCGACCGTTTCAGGGCGGGCTCAATTCCACAGCCGGTGCGCGCCGTCCCGTCAGATCGAGAAACTGACCCCGCAGCCGCAACTGGATGCTGCGTTCGGGTTGCGGACCACGAACTGGGCACCGGCCAGATCATCGACGAAGGCGATCTCGGAGCCCTTGAGAAAGGGCAGGGAGACGGGGTCGACGAGGGCGGCCTGGCCGTCGGCCGCGATGCGGATGTCGTCGGCCTCGGCGGCCTCGACCAGTTCGAACCGGTACTGGAAGCCGGAGCAGCCGCCGCCGTCGACGGCGACGCGGAGCAGGACCGGGTGGCCTTCGGCCGCGCCCAGCTCGGCCAGACGTCTGGCGGCACTTTCGGAAAGCGACAGGCCGTGACCGCCGGAAGAGGGCGATATCTGGAACAGGGATGCAGATTGGACGGTGCTCACAGGGGGTATATGAGGCGTGCAGGGCCGATCGCAAAGGCCCGGACTGCGAAAGAGCGGCTGACCTTGATCCCCGAACGCGCACCCTGGGCCGAATATCCCGAGCACAGCCGTGGCCGGCTGACTCCCGAGCCGATAAGCCGCACGCGCAATGCCTATGCCCGAGACCGCGACCGGATCATCCATGCCACCGCCTTCCGCCGCCTGAAAGAGAAGACCCAGGTCTTCGTGGCGCACGAGGGCGACCACTACCGCACCCGTCTGACCCATTCGCTGGAGGTGGCGCAGATCGCGCGGTCGCTGGCCCATGCGCTGCGGCTGGACACCGACCTCGCCGAGACAGTGGCGCTGGCGCATGACCTGGGCCATCCGCCGTTCGGCCATGCGGGCGAGGACGAGCTGCAGGCCCAGATGGAGCCCTGGGGCGGGTTCGACCACAACGTCCAGACCTTCCGCGTCGTGACCCGGCTGGAGCATCGCTATCCGCAGTTCGAGGGGCTGAACCTGAGCTGGGAGACCGTCGAGGGGGTGGTCAAGCACAACGGGCCGGTGTCGCACCGCCTGCATGAGCCGGCCTGGAAGGCGATCGCCGACTATGCGCCGGGCTGGGACCTGCGGCTGGGGACCTTCGCCTCTCTGGAAGCGCAGGCGGCGGCCATCGCCGATGACATCGCCTACAACAATCACGACGTCGACGACGGGGTGCAGGCGGGGCTGTTCACACTCGAGGACCTGAACGATGTGCCCCTGATCGGGCCGGTGCTGCACGGGGTGCGCAGGGATTGGCCGGGGATCGACGACCGCATGCTCCGTATCGAGGCCGTCCGGCGCATGATCGGGGCCATGGTCGAGGATGTGCTGGCCGAGACCGAGGCACGGATTGCGGCGGCCGATATCCGCTCGACCGAGGCGGTGCGGACGGCCGACCGGATGCTGGTGGCGTTCTCGCCCGGCATGCTGGCCGATCTGGGCGTGCTGCGGAAATTCCTCTTCGAGCGGATGTACCGCCACTATCGCGTCAACCGCACCCGCAGCCAGGCGCGGCGTTTGCTGGCCGAAATGTTCCAGCTGTTCATGGCCGAGCCGGCGACCCTGCCGCCGGAGTGGTCTGTCCGCGGGGACGTGGCGGACGAGGCCCGGCGGGCTCGTGCCGTCTGCGACTATATTGCGGGCATGACGGACCGTTACGCCATCGAGGAACACAAAAAGCTGTTCAGCCTGGACCTGGCGCTGGATTTGTAGGGGTTTGGGTTCTTCCTCGCGTCTCCCGGCCTGAAAAAGGACTCGGACCGGGCTAGAGTGAAGGTTCCGCGCGCCGATTCGCCCGGACCATGAGGCACGGCCATGTCCAACGAAGATCCCTATCGTCCGAACCAGGCCCGCGACCGGGGCGCCTATACGCCGCCGACCGACGACGACCTGCCGTTCAATCGCGGCGGCTATGACCCGCGCCGGGCCGGTGGCGGCGGCGGGCCCAAGGCCCCGCCGATGACGCTGATCATCTCGGGCGCGGTTCTGCTGCTGCTGATCATTGCCGTCGTGGTCTACTATCGCGCCGGGCCACGCTCCTCGAATGACGCCCCGCCCGCCGTGGGGACGCCGGTCGTGGTCATGAAGGCCGACGCGCCGCTGGAGGCCCAGCCGATCGATCCGGAAGCCGGCATTGACGTCTATGACGCCGCCGAGGCCCCGACCGCCGCCCCGACCTTCACGCCGCCGCCGGAGACGGCCCAGCCGC